>OLZF01000667.1_pt1 | contig 33196 bp, 29 predicted proteins | sample 1674391 | NCBI WGS metagenome assembly OLZF01 (sample SAMEA103958166, study PRJEB25191) | human gut metagenome | biome: human-associated habitat [ENVO:00009003]; feature: intestine environment [ENVO:2100002]; material: feces | place: Germany | collected 2013/2015
CTTACCTGATGTTGAAAAAATAAAAACAATCGAAAACAATTCATTTAGATTCAAATTAATTTATGATAATATTCAGTTATTATACAGCAATAAAGATTTTCATAATGCTTTACAGTATGATGCCGATAGTAAAAGACCAGAGGTTCTTGCTGCTGTTGCCTATGATGAGGAAAAAATAGTCGGAATTGCTTGCGCAAGTGCCGATAGCAAAACGATGTCGCAAATAGGTGTAGATGTTTTGCCTGAGTATCGTGGTAATGGTATTGCTGTTAAGCTCGTAAATATGCTTACAAGTGAAACGCTTGATCGTAGCAGTGTTCCGTATTATACAACTGATTGTGCAAACATAAATTCACAAAAGGTTGCTTTTAAAAGTGGATATATTCCTGCTTGGTCACACTGTTTCAAGACGAGATTACCAAAGATTTATAGGAGACTAAATGATTAAAGAACAATATAAAAATTATACTCCAACTAAATGTGCATTGTGCAAAGAAGAAAAAGAATTGATGAAAAGTCACATTATTCCAAGCTTGGTTTATAAGCGTATTCGAAGCAACAAGCACTCAAGATTTCGTAGTCTTGATAACATAGAAAAAGTGCTTCAAGATGGTGAAAAACGCCCAATGCTCTGTCATGAATGCGAAGAATTGTTTAGTTCGTTTGAAAGGTTGTTTGCAAATAAATATTTATATGTTTTTATTAACACCAACAATTCCCAAAATTACTGGGGGATGGTTAGATAATTATATTTTAACGGTAGCTTGGAGAATACTGTATGATGATTTATATAGAATGAATTCTCATGAGGGAAGCGTTGCAAAGCACATTTTTGATGACTTTTGCTTTGAACTCGGAGACTATTTGTTGAGTTTAAACCATAGTAGCAATGAATATCCACCAAAAAAATTTAAAAATACAGTGTATAGATTAAAAACGCTTGTAAAAAACAAAAAGATTAATAATCTTGCGCAAGGCTCTATGTTTGGATATACTTATTGGGATGCAAAAGCAAATAGAGCCATAGTTATTGTGTATTATGCCAACCTTGTTTTTGTTACAGAATATTTATACGACAGAAGAAAATATATAATCATTGGCGGTCGATTGCCGTTCTTTAAGAGAATTTGCAATAGAAAGGCCATTCGTTCAGAATTAAATTATCAGTTTAAGCAAATGGCAAAACAGTACAAAATGGGAATGAATCCTGAGCCACAAAGAAAGATACAAGATTTTTATGATACGCACAATTAATGTGGTACAAATATCATCCCTTATCATAAAATATCGTTTACTATTAATTACTATTCTGCTACAATAGTGTGGAAAGGAGCAATTGTTTATGGATGAGCATAATCAGGTACAATTTGAAGAAGATTATATTAAGCGAAATAATCATTCTATAACTACACGTCCGGATGTTTCACTTACTGAAAGTGTTGCAAATGCTTGGGATGCGGGAGCTCATAATGTTGAAATTACAATTCCAACAGAATATGACGAATATTTAAGCGTTGAAGATGATGGAACCGGAATGACTTATGATGAGTTCATAAAAAGATGGATGACTTTAAACTATAATCGCTTAAAGCATCAAGGAAAAGATGTTCAGTTTCCTTCAAGTGGTCATACCAAAAGAGTTGCCTTTGGCAGAAATGGAATAGGAAGACATGGAATGATTTGTTTTTCTGATATTTATGATGTTGAAACATGGAAAAATGGCGAGTGCAATCGATTTACAATTTCACTTGATAAAGGCGTTAGCCCATTTTCAATAATTAAACATGAGCATTATAAAAAAGATGGGCACGGAACAAAAATTTCAGCAAGAATTGTTAGAAATTTGCCAGACGTTGACGAAATGTCTTCAATTTTATCAGGTAGGTTTTTATATGATCCGAGTTTTGTTTTAAAAATAAATGGTAATATCATAGATTTAGCCAACCACAAAGATATATATTTAAAAGAGAATATTGTTACTGAAAACAAATATTCTCTAGATATAACGGTTATAGATTCTACAAAAACCGCAATGAAATCTCAACAACATGGAATTGCCTTTTGGGTTTCTGGTAGATTAGTCGGAAAGCCTTCTTGGACATATGGCGATCGTCAATTCCTTGATGGTAGATCAAGGGTTGCAAAAAGATTTACAGTGATTGTGAAATCTGATGACTTGGCTAATGAGATTTTACCTGATTGGACTGGGTTTATTGATGGGCCTAATATGACCTATGTTTACGATGCCGTTGAAAACTTCGTTCAAAGATTCATTAAAGATGTTATGTCTGAAAAAAGAGAAGAATTACAAAAAGACATCATAAAAGAGTCATATGATGCTTTGGATAAATTGCCAATTCCAGCTCAACGTGAAGTATCTGCATTTATTGAAACAGTTACAGAAGCTAATCCATTGGTTAATTCTGATTTCATGAAACTGGCAATTGGTGCAATTGCTAGTATTCAACAATCAACTAAAGGAGAGCAATTGTTGAGACAACTCAATTTTATGAATCCAGAAGAGATTGATAAATTGACAGATCTATTAGATAATTGGAATGTTGATGATATCATGACTGTTATGGATGAAATTGATAAAAGAATTGTTGTTGTTGAAGCAATTGAGCGTTTGTATGAATCAAAAAACACTGATGAATTGCATACTTTACATCCGCTCGTCTTAAATGCACGCTGGTTATTCGGCCCACAATATGATTCTCCTATGTTCACTTCAAATAAAGCTTTGTCTACAGTAATAAAAGCACTGTTTAAAGAAGATGAGTATGATGAAAGTCAACTCGACAATCCTCGAAAGAGACCAGATATTATATGCTTAAAACGTTTTTCATTTAAAGCTGTATGTACAGAGCGTAATGACGGAGATATTATGAAACCGGACCAAGTTTTGATAATTGAATTGAAGAGAGGCGGATTCAAAATTGAAGATGATGAAGTTTCACAAGCTCAGAGGTATGTTAGACAATTAAAAAAGTCATCTGTTTTGCATAAATCAGCAGAAATAACAGCCTATGTTGTTGGCGCTGAAATTGGAGATGTTAATCAAACCAATAATAGTGAATTTGGGTCAACATATGTTGTTACTTACGGTCAATTGGTACAAACAGCTAAGACAAAATTGTTCAATCTTAAGGAAAAACTAAAAGAACACTATGATTCATTAGGAGAACAAAGCATTGTTGAAATAGCATTATCCGAGAGCAAGCAATTAATGTTATAAAAAGCCGGTCCTGATTTCAGGACTGCTTTTTTATGACTTGACTCCTTTGTTGTTTTGAGTTATAACACACAGCACAGGAGGTTGATAAAATGACAGGAATTATATACGCACGATATTCAAGTGACAATCAGCGTGAAGAAAGTATTGATGGGCAAATTCGTGAATGCAAGGAGTTTGCCGAGAAGAATGATATTCGTATAATTGATACATATATTGACAGAGCGTTATCTGCAAAAACGGACAATCGTCCGTCGTTTCAGCAGATGATTAAGGATAGTTCCAAAGGTCTGTTTGATGTTATCATCGTTTGGAAGCTTGACCGCTTTGCCCGTAACCGTTATGACTCGGCGCATTATAAAAACATTTTGAAAAAGAACGGAGTTAAGGTTGTTTCTGCAACCGAAGCGATTTCAAGCGGTGCAGAAGGTATTTTGCTTGAGTCTATGCTTGAAGGCTATGCCGAGTATTATTCTGCTGAACTTGCAGAAAAAATTAACCGTGGCTTAACCGAAAATGCTTTGAAATGCAAATATAACGGTGGCTCTGTTGCTTTTGGTTATATGATTGATGATGAGCAACATTTTCAAATCAATCCGACTCTTTCTCCTGTTGTTTTGAATATTTTTAATGATTATCTTTCTGGTAAAACGCAGAAAGAAATCCGAGATGAACTGAACAACAAGGGCTTGAAAAATGCTAACGGTCGAAAATTTACAATAAATAATATTTCTAAAATATTGACAAACCGTCGGTATGTTGGCAATTATATTTATAAGGATGTTGTAATTGAAAACGGAATTCCTGCCATTGTTCCAAATGATGTTTTTGATAAGGTGCAGGAAATGATAGCCGTTAACAAGCGTGCGCCATCAAGGCATAAGGCTGTTGATGACTATTGTTGACAACTAAATTATACTGCGGTAAATGCAAATCGTTTATGGTTGGCGAAAGCGGAAATGCCCGTGGCAGAAGATACAGTTATTATAAATGTGTTAACACCAAGCGTAATAAAACATGCGATAAAAAGGCAGTTAAAAAAGATTGGATAGAAGATATCGTTATTTATCAAGTTATGAAATTCATCAATGATGATTCGCTCATTGAAATGTTAGTAAACAAGATTTTGTCTATTCAAGGTAAAGAAAGCCCAATGTTGAAATCTCTTAAAAAGCAACTTGCACAGACCGACACAGCCATTGAAAATATGCTTAATGCGATTGAGCAAGGCATAATAACAAAATCAACAAAAAAGCGACTTGATGAACTTGAAAGCACAAAAGAAAATTTAGAAACAGAAATTGCAAAAGAAAACATATCACATCCGTTATTGACAAAAGAGTTTTTATATTTGTGGTTTGACGGGTTCAAAAATTTTGATGTGAATAAACTTGAAAATCGAAAAATGCTTATAGACACATTTGTTAATTCCGTTGTACTTTATGATGACAGAATAGACTTTTATTTCAATTTCAAAGATAACGCTAAAAGCCTGACATTATCAGAGCTTGATACGGTTTCGGATTTATCATCTTCATCTCCACCATAAAAGCAGCCCTCCGGGCTGCTTTTTATATTTTTTGTGTACCAATCCGCACCACCCAGAAAGGCCAAATATGGACAATCCCAGGTGCTTATGGTATAGTAAAGCAAAGTACAGACAAAAGGGGCATAAAAAGATGATCGTAAAAGTAACGAAAGCAGAGCAACTGCCGATTTGTTTAGATATCATTCACAAGAGCTTTCAGACTGTGGCGGAGGATCTGCATTTGACCCGGGAGAACTGCCCGGGGCACACGGCATTTATGCCGCCGGAAAAGCTGCGCGCCGCCTTTGATGGCGGGTGTTCCCTGTTTTTGTGCCGATACCAAAACACGTTTGCAGGCTGTTTTTCTTTGCACCCCACAGCGGACGGCGCAACGTTGGATCATTTGGCGGTTTTACCAGCTTACAGACACCTGGGGCTCGGCAAAGAACTGGTGGCTTATGCCGCCGATTATGCAAAGAACCACTTGGGAGCACAAAAAATCCAAATTGGCATTGTAGAAGAAAACACGGTGCTGAAAGCCTGGTATCAGTCCCAAGGGTTCATCCACACAGGCACAAAAACATTTGACCATCTCCCCTTTACCGTTGGATTTATGGAGCTTAAATTTTAACTTTTGCGAAAATCCGATATTAGAAACAGACAGTAAAGCAGGCGCACCCGGCGGGTGCGCCTGCTTTGTATTTCTTCTTTCGTAGCGCGTACATCCATTTCGCCGGCAGTGGCTACCTTTACAACAGACAACAGCAAGCGGTGTTACCAGCTGCCGCCGCCTCCGCCGCCAACACCGCCGCCGGTAAAGCCACCGCCTCCGCTCACAAAGGAACCGGCTTTGCCGCCGGGCTGAGAAACCATACTGTCGTTGGCTGCCCGCAGGGTATCCCGCAACATACGATCAAAAAGCACATAGCTCCACACTTCGGTCCCGTTATACCACCGAGGCGGCTGCATGGCGATGGACTCGAACTTCTTGATCCACTTGTCGCTGACGCCAAGGGCATAAGTATAGGGCAGAATATGATAGAAATACTCCGGATCCTGCTCCACCAGCGCCTCTAACTTCTCTTTCTCCGCCGTTACCAAAAAGCTGCGAAAGCCCTCGATCTGTGCCAGGGTTTTAGCGCCCTCATCCGTGCGCCGCAGCATACAGCAAGCGGGGATCAGCCCCAGCGCCAAACACAGGGTGCCCGCCAGCATAGCATAGAGAATGCTCGGCGCCAAAGTCAGAGAATCGTCCAGCGCCCGGTGGCTGAAATAGGCGCCGCCGGCTGCGCTCAGCGCCAGCAGTACAAAGGACAACAACTTCAAATAAATACTGGTTTTGTCAAAAAAGCGACTGCGGCTCTCCGTACTGTTCAGGTCGGCCCGTATGGTACCCACCGTTTCATAAAAATGGTTTTTCAGCTGTTTATTATCCGTGCGGGTGCGACCGTCGGGGAACAGACCGTCCATAAATACTGCCAAATTGGTATCTTGTCCCACATAGCCACGACATTTGGTGAGCACAAAGTCTCGCTTGCGCTTGCCGGGGTGAATCGCAATATGATTGCGCTGCGCCAGGTACACCAGCAGGGACAACACCATCTCATTGGTGGCCTTGCCCTTGTACCACAGACCCACCTCTGCGCTGTTCAGTCCTTTCGGCGGATAAAACTCCACCGTGGGCGCATAGCGCTTATCCCGGCCGAACTTCAAAAACAGTACCAGCACGATCAGCGCTGCCAGCGCCGGCAAAACGGCGATCATAGCAATGGTCAGGTTATACTTGGTATCATCGAACTTAAAATACCCATCCGGCAGGATCAGGCGCAAGGTCAGCCCCTCACCCGGTGCCAGCACCTGCGTAACCGTGCCGCTGATGGTACGGTCCTGCACGGTGTAGGTTACATTTTGGGTTCCGGCGGTGCCGTAACTGCCGGTGCTCAGACCCAGCTTGGCCGGGTCAAAATCCTTCGGCATAGTCACAGAGAACTGCACCCGGCGGATATAGGTGTCCCACCCGGTGCCCACCAGATTATAATACAGCTCGTCCGCGTTCTTTACCGTGTCCAGCCCCAAGTCGTAGTTGTAGCGAATGGTATAGGTGTGGGGGCCGGTGATGGTCTCATCCTCGCTGCCCAGGCGCAGCACGTACTTGTCATTGCTGACCTCATGGCTGCATTCGTCCGCACCAGTGTCCACATGACTGACCCGGGCAGTGACCACGGCGGTAGAGCCGTCCGTACGGGTCAACTGGTTGCGCAGGGGCAGGTAGCGATAAATGCCGTGGCGTGCTTCATTAAAATACACCTGATAGGTCTCCGTTACCGCCAGCACATTGTACTCGCTGACCACCACCTGCATTTGGCAGTCGGTGACCACATAGGGCTCCTGGGCGTACCGGGACAAAAAATCGGACTCATCCGGCGTGGCTGCCAGGGCGCAAACCGGGGCGCACAGGGACAGCACCCATGCCAGCAGCAAGGTGATGATCTTCTTCATCAGAATTCTACCTTCACATTCTCCCGCTGGGCGGCGTCGTCCACCAGATACATACTGCGCTTTTCAAAACGGAACAGACCGGCCACAATATTGGACGGGAACATTTCAATCTTGTTGTTCAGCTGCTTGACCGTAGCGTTATAATACTTGCGGGCATTGGCAATATCTGCCTCCACCTGGCGCAGCTGGTTTTGCAGATCCAAAAAATTTTGGTTGGCCTTTAAGTCCGGGTACTGCTCCACCACGGCAGAGAACCCGGCAATGGCGCCGGAAAGCTCTGCATTGGCTTTCAACTTCTCCTCCGTGGACAGGGCAGCATAGCTGCCTGCACGCGCGGCGACCACATTTTGCAGAGTCTGGGCCTCATGAGCGGCGTAGCCCTTTACAGTATTCACCAAATTCGGGATCAAATCCCACCGCTTTTTCAGGTACACATCCATGGTGGAGAACGCCTCCTCCACAGCGTTTTTCTTCTTCACTAAGCCGTTGTAAGTGCCTGCCAGCCACAGCACCAGCAGTACCACCACAGCAAGAATCACGATGGCAAGTTTCATAAAAATTCCTCCTTATATGCCAAACTGCAATAACAGTATATGCCTGCAAGCTCATAGTAGCATAGAACCGCCCGTTTTGCAACAAAAAAACCGCCTGCGGCTGGGAGGTCGCAAGCGGTATTTTTGGACTTGATTTTATTTTACAAAGTCGGCAGCCACCTGGGCAATATGGTCGGCACACAAGCCAAACTGCACCAGCAGATCTGCACCGGGGCCGCTGTGGCCAAACTCGTCGTTAACGCCGATACGGCGCACAGGCGTGGGCAGCTGCTCGCTGAGCACGGAGCAAACGGCCTCGCCCAAACCGCCGATAATGCTGTGTTCCTCTACGGTGATGACCTTGCCGGTCTTCTTGGCAGTTGCCAAAACGGCAGCCTCGTCCAAGGGCTTAATGGTAGCCATATTGATCACCTCGGCAGAAATGCCCTTGGCGGCCAGCTGCTCTGCGGCAGCCATAGCCTCCGGCACCATCAGACCGCAGGCAATGATGGACACATCGCTGCCCGCACGGATCACCTCGGCCTTGCCGATCTCAAACTGATAATCCTCGTTGTGGAACACCTCAGTAGCCAGGCGGGCAAAGCGCATATACACCGGGCCCTCCATCTCATAGGCGGCCTTTACCACCTGCCGTGCCTCCACATCGTCTGCCGGACAAATCACGGTCATGCCGGGGATCACCCGCATCAGGGCAAAGTCCTCACAGCACTGGTGGGACGCGCCGTCCTCACCAACGCTGATCCCGGCGTGGGTAGCACCAATCTTTACATTCAAATGGGGATAGCCAATGCTGTTGCGCACCTGCTCAAAGGCACGACCGGCAGCGAACATGGCAAAGCTGGACGCAAAGGGTACCAGCCCCATGGTAGACAAACCGGCGGCCACGCTCATCATATCCGCCTCAGCAATGCCGCAGTTAAAGTGGCGATCCGGATAGGCTTTCTTAAAAATGCCGGTCTTGGTTGCGCCGGCCAGGTCGGCGTCCAACACCACCAGGTTATCGGCACCGCCTGCAGCCAGTTCCTTTAAGGCGTTGCCGTAGCTCTCGCGAGTTGCGATCTTCTTTACTTCTGCCATGGTTACGCCTCCAATTCCTGCAGCTTGGCAGTCAGCTCTGCCATTGCCGTTTTGTATTCCTCCGGGTTGGTGGCCTTGCCGTGCCAACCGCACTCGTTCTCCATAAAGGACACGCCCTTGCCCTTCACCGTCTTCATCAAAATGCAGAAGGGCTTGGTGCTCTTATGGAAGGCATCAAAAGCGCTCTCCAGCTGGTCAAAATCATTGCCGTCAACGGTGACCACATCAAAGCCAAAGGCCTTTACTTTCTCATCAATCGGCTCGGCGCACATCACATCTTTGCACAGACCGTCGATCTGCAAGCCGTTCCAGTCAATGATCACGCACAGGTTATCCAGGTGGTACTGGTTGGCAAACATCATGGCCTCCCAAACCTGGCCCTCCTCGATCTCACCGTCGCCTAAAAGGGTGTACACCCGAATATCATCCTTGCCCAGGAACTTGGCGCCCTTGGCCATACCGCAGGCGGCGCTGATGCCCTGACCCAGAGAGCCGGTGCTCATATCCACGCCGGGCACCGTGTTCATATTGGGGTGACCCTGTAAATAAGAGCCAATATGGCGCAGGGTGGTCAGGTCCTCCGGCGGGAAAAAGCCCTTGTATGCCAGAGCGCTGTACAGACCGGGGGCGCAATGACCCTTAGACAAAACAAAGCGGTCACGATCCGCCCACTTGGGGTTCTTGGGATCCACGCGCATTTCTTTGCCGTACAAATATGCGAACACATCCGCGGAGGACAAACTGCCGCCGGGGTGCCCGGATTTGGCGCTGTTGGTGCTGTCTACAATGCCCAGACGGATCTTGGCGGCGTAGATCTGGAGCGCCTTTTTGGTTGCTTGGTCCATAATGATAACTCCTTCAAAAAGATTTCATCTGTATTTTAACACTTAAACGGCGGCTGTTCAATAGTTTTTCCAAATTTATAAGTGACAAAAAGGGACCCTGTTCCACAGAGCCCCCCACTTTTTCGACCTTAACGGATCCGGGTGTAAAACACATCCAGCACCGTCTGCATTAAACTGTCTTTATCCGGGTAAAAACCAGCGTACACATAATCCTTGAATTCCTTATTTTCCACCGCTTTCATCTTCCCCTCCAGGGTATAGGACTGGAAGTCGGTAACGCCCTTTTGCAGCAGCAAAGAGCCAAGGTAAGTCACATTGGACACAGTCAGATCCGTGGTGCAATAATCGGAAGCGGTATTGTACAAATTGGTAATGACGCTGAAATCTGAAGTGACGCTGCCTCGCACTTTGTCCGCAAAGGCGTTCAGGTACTGCACCTGGCGCTGGGTACGATTTAAGGAAGCGTTCAGGTTATCCATATCACGGGTACGCACATAGGCCTCGGTAAGGTCACCGGTCAGGTGCACGGTGTCGCCCTTCTTGACCCCGTAGTCCGGTAGGTCGTAGAGGGACTGCACCTTCACCCCGCCAATGGAGTCGTTAATGGGCTGGATCCCATTCAGATCCAAGGCAAAATACTTATCGATGGGCACATTGTAGAGAATACGGCTGATAGACTTGGTCACATTCTTGCAGGAGGTGCCGAAGCCGTCGCCGTAAGCATAGGCAATACAAAGCTCCATTTCCTTGGTCTTTTTGAAATTGCCGTCCTTGTCAAACACATCCACATCCACCATGGTGTCACGGGGCACGGCGATCATAGAGGTTTTGCCGCTGACCTTGTCAATGGCAACCACAATATCCGTATCCGCCATACCTTTTGTGGAAGTATGGTTCTCTGTCTTGCCCAGCTCTCGCTTGTCTACACCCAGGAACGCCATGGTCACCACATTCTCGTTATACACATAGGTGTGGCCCTTATACTCAATAGTCTCCTGGTAGTCGGTGGTGGCAGTCGTATTGGTCATCTTCTTCTCGCCGTCGTAGTTCAGGATCAGGAACGCACCCACCACAAGGGCAACGATAATCAACAGTGCCACCAAAATGCCGATCACCACCCGGGCGCCCTTGGGCAACCGATGGTGCCGGTGATGATGGTGATGGTGGTGCCGGTGCCGACGGTGATCGCCGTGACGGCTGTGGCTATGGCTGTCGCTATGGTGATGATGGTGATGATGATGGTGGTGTTCCTCACCGCCGGGCGCCGGTTCCACCGGCGCACCTGTGGCCTCCGCCCGCTGGCGGTGGTTCTCCGAGGCGTGGTACTCGCCGGGGGTTGCGGCAGCCGAAGTCTCTTTCATTTCAAATTGAGGCGCGCGGTAACTTACGCCGGGGGTATCATCGCCGCCGGTTAGGGAGAACACGCTGTCTTCAAAACGCTCCAAATTGGGATCAATCGGTTTCTTCATTCTTCAGTAACACTCCGCTTACAAGGTATCTGCTGCTCCGCTGGCTGGTGCCGGTAAAGCAGGTGGACAGGATCACCACATGGCTGTCCTTATCCACAGTGGTCTTTAGGTCCGTGCGCACATTCTTCAAGGCAGAATCCGGATTTTGCAGCATGGCAAAGAAGTCACTGCGCACCGTCACATCTTGGAAAGAAAAGCTGTTCATAATATGCCGATCATCGTACTTAAAGGCAGAGATGATCTGGTAGGTCAGCTTGTGGCCGGGCATATAAATGTAAAAATACGGGTGGCTGTCAAAGAAAGACTTGTCCTCAAACTTATGCAGTGAGGTAAACATACTCTCGCTAAAGCCGTTATGGCCGTACACCAGGGTCACCGAGTCGTTAAAGGTGGTTGTGTTCTGCGACTGGGTAAACACGGCACCGCTGGCCAGCCAGCTTTTATCATAGGCACTGTGGGTCAGGTAAAACTCATCGTCCACCGTGCTTTGCACAATGGGATAATTCACCTCGGTACCGTCCACCTGGATCCAAGCGTAAATTTCGTCATTTTGGCTTTGCAGCTTTTTGAAATTTACCGGATTGGTGGGCTTTTTGCTCTCGCCGGTGGTACTGGGCGCTTCCGTTACCATACTCTGGCTGCGCCGATCCTCCTGGCGGGCGGTGTACTGCTGGTACAAATCCACACCGATATACGCCAGCCCGGCGATCAGGCACACCAAGGCAATGATCAGCAGTATGACCCGCCCGGTGTTGCGCTTCTCCTCTTTTTTCGGTTCTTTTTGATTATCCATTGCTTGGGTGTCGCTCCTTGGCATTGTCGCCGTATTTCATTAAAAAAAGCCTGTTTACCGTATGGCAAACAGGCTTTTGCAGTTCGTCTTATTCAGCGTCCTGTTTTTTCTTCATGGCAGCCAGAACTGCTGCACCTGCGCCGGCAAGTGCAAGGCCGGTAGCCATGGTCGCGCCGGTTTTGGGAGAACGGCTCTTTTTGTCCTTCCGGGGCGCCTTCTTGGTGGTGGTCTCACCCTTGAATTTTACGATGGCGTTACCAATTACATCGCCCTCATAGCCGTTGATCAGTTGAATGGTGATGGTGTTGCCGTCTACGGAGATCACCTTGTAGTCCTTGCCCTCGGTCATGCCCGGGAACTGCCAATTCTGGAAGTCGCCGTTGCCGGTGTAGGTAAAGCTGATCTTGGTGGGATTGGTGGGATCTACCTCATAGTCTACATCGTCGCTGACCTTACCGTTTACCTGGCCGATCTTGTCATTGTCTCTGGTGGTGTGCTCCGGGCTGGCCACGGTGTTAGACGCAGCGAAAGCCATCATGGAAGTGGCACCCAGTGCAGAGAACGCCAGCATAGCAGCCAGCAGGATGGAAAGAATCTTTTTCATTTTCATACACCTCTTTGAGAATATAGTTCTGCCATAGATATTCTAACTTCATTACTGATTATATCATCTTGGTAACCGCTTGTAAAGCCTTTTTTCAAAATTCTTTGACCCACAAAACCGTGCCGCGCGCCATAGTTGCTATCCCTTGGGGCTGTGGGCGCACCGGGCTGCCACCGAGCACAAAATGTAGCCGCATTTGTGAACAAAAAAGTTCTTACGCCTCCATTGGAGCTGCCTCCAGCGCCTGGGTAATACTGCCCTCGAACAACCGGCACAGAGCCTGCACATGGGCCACAATATCATAGACCATATTTTGATTGAGCCAGTTGGTCACCTGGCCGAACAGCTCGCACTGGCAAAAATCCACAAGAAGCGCCAGCTCCTCCTCCGGCAGGGTACGCAGCAGGTCCACCGAGCGGCAGGCAATGTAGCGGCTGACCACATAATTGCACACCCGCATTAAATTCTGCTCATAAAACGCCCGATCCGGCGACGCCCAAATGTTGCGAATGGCCCGCTTGTTCTCCACCAGCCGCTCCAGCACCGTCGTCAGTCCCTCTTCCAGAGAAAAGCTCTCCGGTATGCGGGAGATGATCTCGTCTGCGCTTTCTATGATCACCGTTTCCAGCAGTTGGGGCAGGTCCTGAAAATGGTAGTAGAACGAATTGCGGTTGATACCGCAGTCCTCCACAATATCCTTAACCGTAATCTTGGTAATGGGCCTTTGGCTTAGAAGCCGCAGAAAGGACTGCTGAATGGCTATCTTGGTAAAATTCGGCATAACAAACCCCCTGTCCACTCACTATACCATAATCGGTGGCAAAAAGCAAAGCACACAGGGGGTTGTTTATTGTTATTTTATAAAGAGCGCCAACAGATCTTTGAAGCTCAACAGCTGCACGGACCAGTAGGCCGGCGCTTTTTTAAACACATTGATGCTCACCATCATAATGAGCCAGTCCGCCAAAATCAGCGTCCCCAGCACATAGTCCAGCTGCACCGTGGTGCGGTAGGGAATACGCTGAATTTTCTTCATCAGTCCCTCAAAGAAGTTGCCCATAATGACAGCCACGCCCAGGCTCATGGCGGTGCAGGTAGGAATGCTGGTGTACTTGGTCACATGCAGAGGGATCCCGCTGTAATCCCACAGGGAGATGCCGGACACCTGCTCAAAAATGCTGCCCACCACGATCTCGCCGAAAAAGACAAACAGGAACACCACAGTAAAATAGTAGATCCGTGCCAATATTTTATCCCGGCGGGTGTTGCCCTCCAGTACCCGGTGGCTGAAGAAGCGCGGGTGATTGGTGGTGCCCAAAGCCAGGTACATGGCCCACATGGCAATGGTGTAGCAAAACAGGAAGGGTAGCAGCTGGTTGCGGGAGTCCAAAACGCCCTTAGACACCAGGCGAAACAGGTTCTCCACCCAGTAGCCGATATGGGCATACACCAGCCCCGCCAACCACAAATGGGTCACATCGTAATCATACAGCCGCACGGTGCCGTTGTCCGCTTTGGTAAAGAATTTGTCCAGCACTTTGTTCATAGTGCCACTTCCTTTCTGCCCTCATTGTAGCACCGACACACGGTTTTCCAATAGCCGAACTCCACCCTTTGCCCAAATTTTTAACGAAATACGACAAATGTAAAAAAAACATGAGCGAATCCCACGGCCTTTACAAACAAAAAGGCTCCCCTTATTTTCATTAAGGGGAGTCACCCTTTACAAGGGAGGCAGAAAGGTTAAATATTTGTAGGGTGCGATGAGTGAATTGCACGCAGTGCAAGAGACACGAGGCTCCAAATGCGTTAGCATTTGGAAGAAACACTCCGGGGGACTGTTTCGTAGCGAGTGCAGTATCGCACCGCACCCTACCGAATGAAATTGTATTTAACTGAGCTTGGCCTTGCCGGTGCACAGCTGGTAATACCGACCCTGCTGGGCCATCAAGGCGTTGTGGTCGCCCCGCTCGATAATGCGGCCGTCCTCCAGCACCATAATCGCGTTAGACTCCCGCACCGTGGAGAGCCGGTGGGCGATCACAAAGGTGGTCTTGCCGGCCATCAGCCGATCCATACCGTGCTCAATGTGCTTCTCTGTGCGGGTATCAATGGAGGAGGTGGCCTCGTCCAATACCATCACCGGCGGGTCTGCCACTGCCGCCCGGGCAATGGCCAGCAGCTGGCGCTGACCCTGGCTCAGATTGCCGCCGTCGCCGGTGAGCATGGTCTGATAGCCCTCCGGCAACCGCCGGATAAAGGAATGGGCAGAGGCCAGCTTGGCTGCGGCAATGCATTCCTCGTCGGTGGCATCCAGCCGACCGTAACGGATATTCTCCATCACCGTACCGGTAAACAGGTGGGTGTCTTGCAGCACCATCGCCAAGCTACGGCGCAAATCGTCCTTTTTGATCCGGCAAATGTCAATACCATCATAGGTGATGGTGCCCTCCTGAATATCGTAAAACCGATTGATCAGATTGGTAATGGTGGTCTTGCCTGCGCCGGTGGAGCCTACAAATGCGATCTTCTGCCCCTCTTTGGCGTACAGGCTAATATCATGGAGCACCACCTTCTCCGGCACATAGGCAAAGGTCACATGGTGGAACTCCACAGCCCCATGCACCGGCACCCGGCGGTCGCCGTCCTGCCAGTACCACCGTTTCTCCTCCCCGGCACCGGTTACCGTCAAAGTCACGGTGCCCTGGTCCTCTTCGGAGGCAGTGTCCATCATCTCAAACACTCGCTCCGCACCGGCCAGAGCGGAAAAGATCGTGTTCATCTGATTGGCAATCTGGTTAATGGGTTGCGTAAATTGCTTGGCATAGCTGAGGAAAGTAAAGAATGTGCCGATGTCCAGCCGCCCGGTCAGGGCCAGCAGCCCGCCAAACAAAGCGATCAGGGCATAACCGGCGTTGTTGATTCCGTTAGACACCGGGCCCATCAGCCCCGCATAAAAGTTGGCGTTGGTGGCCGCAGAGCGAAACGCCTCGTTGTACTGCTCAAAGCCTGCAATGGCCTGGTCCTCATGGTTAAATACCTTGATGACCCGCATGCCCTCAACGGACTCCTCAATATTGCCGTTCATTTGGCCCAAATTGGCCTGCTGCGCCTGAAAGTAATGCTTGCTCTTTTTGCCGATCTTAGATACCGTCACCAGCATAATAATCATAAACACCAGCGAAATACAAAACAGCGGCGGACTCAGAGCAATCATCATCACCACAATGCCCACAAAGGTAAAGGCGGAGGACACCAGCTGCACCATAGACTGCTCCAGCATCATCTGAATATTATCCACATCATTGGTGTAGCGGCTCATGATCTCGCCGTGGGTCTGGGTGTCAAAGAACCGCAGGGGCAGAGTCTGCATGTGGTCAAACAGCTCCTTGCGGATCAGGTTGGTGGTCTTGTAGGCAATCTTGACCATCACCTTGCTTTGAATGTACGTACAAAGGGACGCGCCAATGTACAGCGCCGACACAATAGCCAGGTTACGCATTAGGCTTTGCACACCCACGGTGGCAAAATTACCTGCCCGGATGGAGGCATCAATGTCGTTCAAAATAGGCTTCAGCCAGTAGGAAGCGCCTACGGAGCATACCGTGCTGGCAATGAGCATCACGAATACCGCCAGCAACATAAATTTGCTCTTGCCCGCATACTGCAAAATGCGGCCAAAGGTCTTTTTGGCATTCTTGGGTTTCTTAAAATCCGTTCTTCTGGGACCCGGCATTATTCGCTCACTCCTTTCGCCTGTGTGGTTACGATCTCCTTATAGATCTCGTTGTCGGCCAGCAGCTGCTCATGGGTACCGATCCCCTTGATTTGGCCGTCGTCCAATACCAGGATCTGGTCCGCAGCCTGCACGGAGCTGACCCGCTGGGCAATAATGAACACGGTGGTGTCCTTAAAATCTTTATAGAAGCTCTCCCGAATTTTGGCCTCCGTTGCCGTATCTACGGCGGAGGTGGAGTCATCCAGAATCAAAATTTTCGGGTGCTTGATCATGGCGCGGGCAATGCAAAGCCGCTGCTTTTGACCGCCGCTCAGATTCAGCCCGCCCTGGCTCAAATCCGTATCGTACCCCTTGGGCTGGGCCAGCACAAAGTCATGGGCCTGCGCTGCCTGACAAGCCGCCACAATCTCCTCGTCTGTGGCGTCTTTCTTACCCCAGCGGATATTCTCCTTAATGGTGCCGCTAAAAAGCACGTTCTTTTGCAGCACCACGCCAATCATCTCCCGCAAAGCGGTTAGGTCGTACTTACGCACATCCACCCCGTCAATGAGCACCTGCCCTTGGGTGGCATCATACAGCCGGGGGATCAGGTTCACCAAACTGCTCTTGCCGCAGCCGGTGCCGCCTACAATACCGATGATCTGGCCGGGCTTGGCGGTAAAGCTGATATGCTCCAAAATATCGTCCCCGTGGCCCTGCGTATTATACTTAAAGCTCACATCCCGGAACTCTACGCCCCCTTTGGGGTTCTCCGGCAAATAGGGGTTCTCCGGATTGGTAATGTCAATTTCTGTATCCAGCACCTCCACCACACGGTCGCCGCAGGCTTTACCACGAGCCAGCTGCAGCAGCATCATGGAGATCATCATCAAATTCATCAGAATTTGAATCACATAAGAAGCAAAGACGGAGATTTGGCCCACTTCCATCACGCCGGCGTTGGCCTCTAAAGCGCCTTTATAATACACAAAGACCACTACGGCATTGAGCATCAGCATCATCACCGGCATCACAGTCACAATCAGGCCCGCTGCCTTGGCGCCCTGGGCAGCCAAATCATCGGAGGCGTCATGGAATTTGTCTTTCTCCCGGTCCTCCCGCACATAGGCCTTGACCACACGCATACCGATTAGGTTTTCCTGCACCACCCGGTTTACGTTGTCGATCTTCTTCTGCATTTTTTGGAACATGGGGAAGCCAAACTTCAAAATGCAGGCCACCACCACAATCAAAATCGGCAGCAAGATCAGCAGCATAGCGCTCATTCTGGGATTGATGGACACCGCAAAGCAGGCGGCCACCACCGCCAACGCCGGCACACGCACTAAAATCCGCAGGCACATCATCACCACATTCTGCAAGGTGGTCACATCGTTGGTCATACGGGTAGTCAGCGACGCAGTAGAGAACTGGTCAATGTTCTTAAAGGAAAAATGGCTGATCTTGCGGTACATATCCCCTCGCAGCCGGTAGGCAAACCGCTGGCTCACATTGGCGGAGGTCTTCATGGTCACCACACCGCCAAAAAGGCCTAACAGTGCCAGCGCCAGCATGGCCAAGCCGCTGAGGATCACCGCAGTACGCACGCTCTCCGGCGAGGCGGCGGTGTCCACCTTTTGATAAATGCTGTTGGCAAGGGACGGCAGTGCCAGCTCGCAGATGGCCTCTACAATCATACCGGCGGCGCTGATGGCTGCCAGTCCCCACAGCCCTTTCATATATTTGGATAACTTCTTTAACATTCGGTTCTCCTTTCCGTTTTCTTCTCTATCTTTCACACTTACGGGTTTTCTTTGCCCACATTTTGCAGCGCACGCTCCAACAGGCCGGCCAGCGTCAGTACCTGCTCCTGGCTCATACCGGCGGTGAGCACCTGCTCCATGGCGTTCATTTTTTGGTGAATCTTTTTCGGCGCGTCCTCCGCCACCGAAGTGGGATACAGCCGCACAATCCGGGCGTCCTTTTCGTCCACTCGCTTTTCAATAAACCCGGCCTTTTCCATGCGCTTAACAGACACGGAGGCGGTAGCGCTGGCCACCCCCAGGGCACGGCTCAGCTGGCCCAGGGTCATACCCGGTTGCCGAATCAGCAGCAGCAATATATCCTGCTGGCCGGAAAACAGGCCCTGCTCCGCTACGGCGGCATTAAAATTCTTGCGCAAATATTTAGAGAGTTCCATCACCCGAGGACCGATCTCATCCGGTCGCAACGGACGGCGATGACAGGGTTTCAGCTCCATGCAGGCACTTCCTTTTTATTCATTTAGCCGCCTATCGTTAGGCGGCTTATGATGTATTTTAGCACACTTGCACAAAAAGTCAAGCATATTATTGTAAATTCTGCCGAAGTGTGGTAGAATAGGCAACCGTTAGAGGAGCGGTTGTATGGATTTATATGATTATAATACAATAAAGAGAATATTAACCCGTCACGGCTTCACTTTTTCCAAAGCGCTGGGGCAGAACTTTTTGATTGACCCCTCCGTGTGTCCCCGTATGGCAGCAGCACTGGAAGCGGACGACCATACCGGCGTGCTGGAAATCGGGCCGGGCATCGGCGTGCTCACCAAAGAGCTGTCTGCCGTGTGCGGTCGAGTAGCCGCCGTGGAGCTGGACCGCCGTCTGCCGGATGTGCTGGCCGAGACCCTGGCAGACTGCCCCAATGTGCAGGTGGTGCCCGGCGATGTGCTGCAAATGGACTTGCAGGCACTGTTTGCCGACCAGTTCGTCGGCTGTGACCGCTTGCAGGTGTGCGCCAACCTACCCTACTACATTACCACCCCGGTGCTGATGCGCCTGCTGGAAAGCGAGTTGCCTATTGAACGGCTGGTGGTGATGGTGCAACTGGAGGCGGCCAAGCGCCTGTGCGCTCCCCTGGGCACCCGGGACTGCGGTGCCGTATCCGCAGCGGTGGAATACTATACGCAGGCGGAGATCTTGTTTGAAGTGGGGCGAGAGAGCTTTTACCCCAGCCCCAATGTAGACTCTGCGGTGATCGCCTTGACCCGGCGGCAGCAGCCCCCGGTGCAGGTGACAAACGAGGGCTACTTTTTCCGTGTGGTCAAGGGCGCCTTTTTGCAGCGGCGCAAGACCCTGGCCAACAGTTTGAACGCCGCCTTGGGCGTGCCCAAGGCAGAACTGACGGCGCTGTTCCAATCTTTAGGACTGAGCGCCACCGCGCGGGCCGAACAGCTGACCATGTCTCAAATGGCAGCCCTGGCTAACGCGCTCTATGAGAAGAAGGCATAAAAGATCAATGAAAGACAATACCCAAGTTTTTGAAAGTTACAGCGTGCCCCGGGCCGTGCGCACTTTGGCGCTGCCCAGCATGATGGGCATGCTGGTAAATATCGTTTATAACCTGGCAGACACATTCTTTGTGGGTCAGACCGGCAACGCCAATATGGTGGCCGCCGTGTCGGTGACCATGCCGCTGTTTTTGCTGTTTATCGCCTGCGGCAACCTGTTCGGTGTAGGCGGCTGCGCCTTTGTCAGCCGCTCTCTGGGCGAGGGCAAGACAGAGAGGGTCAAGACCATCAGCAGCTTTTGCGTTTACAGTGCCATTGGCGTTGGGCTGGTGATGACCGTGCTGTTTTTGGTGTTCCGCAAGCCGGTACTGTACGCAGTGGGTGCGTCGGACGCCACCTTTGCCTACGCCGCCGATTATCTGAAGTATGTGGCCATCGGCTCTCCCTTTATTGTGTCCTCTGTGATGCTGGGCAACCTGGTGCGGGGCGAGGGCGCCGCGAGGGTATCTATGATCGGCAGCATTATCGGTCAGGTGGTCAATATTGTGCTGGACCCGATCTTTATTTTGAACAAGGGCGACAAGCTCTTTGGTCTGGCCATGCCCTTTGGCACCGGTCAGGGCGTAGCCGGCGCTGCCATTGCCACCGTCATCGGCAATGTGGTCAGCGTGGTATTCTTCCTGATTTACTTTTTGCGTGGCAAGTCCATTTTATCCATCAGCCCCGGCCGCTATCGGGTGCGGGGCGGCATTGCCCGCGGGGTTATTACCGTTGGACTGCCTGCCGCCATTAACAGTTTGCTGATGAGCATTTCCAACATGCTCATCAATGTCTTCTTGCAGGCGTACGGCGACAACGCGGTAGCAGCCATGGGCATTACCATGAAGGCCAATATGCTGGTGGTGATGCTGCAGCTGGGACTGGCGCAGGGCGTGCAGCCGCTGGTGGGCTACTGCTACGGGGCAAACAAACTGGACCGTATGCGCCACAGCATTCGCTTTTCCTGCGTTTGCAACATTGTGCTGGGCACAGTCATCACCGTGATATACTTTATCTTTACCCGCCAGGTGGTCAGCGTGTTTATCGACGACCCGGCTGTAATCGACTATGGGGTCAAAATGCTGCGTGCCTTGATGATCTCCGGCCCGGTGATCGGCTGTATGTTCGTGCTGAACTTCTCATTCCAGGGCATGGGCAAGGGCGCCCAAAGTATGATCTTGTCCCTCAGCCGACAGGGATTGATTTATTTCCCGCTGTTGATTATAATGAATAAGACGGTTGGTCTGGATGGCATTATCTGGTCCCAGGCCGTGGCCGACCTGGTGTGCACCGCCATGAGCGTGGTGATGTTCCTGCTGGTGGTGCGCAAACTGCGCCGGCAGCATAGCCAAAAGACGAAAGCATAAGAAAGGGTGAGGAAAAATGGAGCTGTCCCATTGGGATAAAAAAGAACAGGCACCGCTGGTGGAGTTCTTAGGGGCGTCGCTGCTGTCGCACCCGCTGATGATGTATTATTGTCCGGATCGGGACAAGCGGGAAAAATTCATCACCCGCTATATGGAGCACAACCTGCCCCGCTGGATTCAAACCGGCACCGTGCTGGTCAGCGATCCGGCTCACGCGGTAGGCGTGCTGCTGCCCAAGAACGCACCGGAGTACCGCTCACCGTCCATGGGTGCCCTGTCCATGCTCTCCGGCGACCGCTCCCGTCGGATCCAATCTCACCGGAATGTAACCCGCAATATCGTGGGCGTGATGATCCCCAGGGAAAAGCCGGTGCAGGTGCTCACTCTCTTTGGCAACGCCGCCGCCCAAAAGCAGGAGCTTTTGCAACTGGTGTCCGAGGCCCAGGACCTGGCGGACGAAAAGCAGTTTGTCCTGGTGTACGACACCTTCTCCCGCCGCTTGGTAGACGCGCTGGAGAACCAGGGCTTCTCCACCGGCTACCAGCGTAATTTCCTGGATACCCACTTCATCCAAACCCTAATGACCTATAATATATAATGTAGTAAAGAAAGGCACACTGCACTTAACTGTGCAGTGTGCCTTTCTTTATTCATTGTAGAGGCATCAGGAGAACGATTTTGCATTGTCCACTCTATGGCCCCTGCGAAGTGTTTCTCTCCATCCGCTATGCCATTCTTTTTGTTTTCACAATAAAATCTGATTTTGTCAGTATGATGATTCTTAACACTATCCCTTTGGAGTTTTTCAGCTCACACTGACGATCACAACTTACATGTACTCAATTTCCAACGAACAGCCCACAAAATCTGATTGAAAACCATACTCATATTCAACCTCAATGTGAATTTTCTTTAAGGTCTTATGTAATAAATCCAGCAGTTCTTTTTTTTCATACTTGGCTTTAATTCCCCCATTGCTCCGAGAATAGAAGTAGTCGTTTCCGGATTTTTCAATATTCAATGCATCAAAATCGCTCTCAGTATAATCAAAACACTCTATGTGTATTTGACTTACACGAAAAGAAACCAAATTGCTGTTAATGAGATACAAACGTTTACATCCACATGAAAAATCCACTTTTTCCATAGCATCAATATAGTTTTGCAGCATAAATTGGTCATTTTCTTCCCAAAATGTATGCTTGTTGCCAATAAACACATTTGGAATATACGGCGTCGACTTTTCAATAAACTGTTCTTGCTTCGTTCTATCTGTGTTTTTTAATTTAAGGATCTCAACATGTTCTCCAAGACATGTCTCGAGTCTATCAAACAGTCTACAAGAAGCCAAACGGCATACATCATCAAGCAAATAATTACTCCCCACGCAATCCTGATCCACCTGACAATAATCCAATGCTATTTTTTCACTTTTATTAGCTTGACAATTCTCATTAAACGAAAAGGGAATAATTTCGTTCATCGCTTCGTTTAATCGAGTTTTAATTCGTTCCACGAATTCTTTTGTCACTTTTTGCGTCAAAGGATAATGCTCTGTCACTTCTACCTGCTTAGCCTTTACCCCTTTTTGCAACGCAGATCGAAGCGTGTCTACCTTCCGCTGCATATCGCTCTGTTCTGTGAACCCTAATGCTCGTTGTTGAAACACCATAAAGTTAGCAACAAAGTCATCGTCCCCATTTGCAAAATACTTTAAACTGGTATATTCCATATCCCCAGAAGTTATGTATTTTAGACAATCGTATAGATCGTCCTCACTAAAATACTTTTCCACTGAAATGTATAGCAAAACATCTACAAGCACCCGCTCCATAACTATTTCTTTTAATTCATCCGTGTTGAATTTTTCCCATGAGTTCAACAGATTGCGCAGAATCTTACCGTTCTCTTTCAGAATATCCTTGATGTTCAAAGCATAAATCGCTTTATGGACTAATCCTTGCATGGACTTTATCAAGTCCTGTGCAAACCTTTGAATACTTTGGCCCTCCACAAGCACTTCACAGAACGCCAAATAATATGCATATACAAAAAGCGCAACAAATACTGTCCCTTCCTTATTATTGTGAAAATGCATAATAGCGTGATTTAGGTACAGTTTACGAATATTTCGCTCATCCTGATTATCCACCAGCTGCTTTAAGAAAAAGCCATATCCTTTTATCGCATCTTCCTTTTGTTCATCTGTATCCGCGCTAATGTAAGATGAATACCAAAAGTAAATACTCCTGATCATCTCCTCCGCCGATTGGCCTTCCTCACTCACCTGATTGGGCGCAACCACAATAGTGTAAATATAAACATAGTAGAATTCTGCAAGCATACTATTTTGGGAAATGTACCTGCCATTCGAATACCGGTAGCTCTTATTTTTCATTAAATTTATACCAAATGCATAATAGTCAAACATTCTATTTCTGCGCATCTGTGTCGGTGTGATTGTATGCAGGAAATCGCAAAAATCAACATAAATACGATCCCATATTTCGATATGCCGTATTGTCTGCGGTTCGTTTGAAATCGCGTAAACTTCATTAATTGTCCATAACAATAAAAACACTTTTTCCTTTGCAGTATTTCCATATTTTTCACTAAACAATACCGATAGAGATTTACAGATCAGGTCAATGACCTCTTCGTTTTGATTTTGCACAGCATCTTTATATATTTCTTTCAATAGTTCAAAACCATCTTCAAGTGGCAGAAGATTGTCTGCATACATTTGTTTACTTATATTATCTATCAAATCCGTTATATAGCTCACAGAATAATTGTGAAGAACATACTCTCGTATCTCCTGCTTAATGTCCGTGCCTTTTTTAAAAACAAATGCCGTATCCTTAACCAATATAATCGAAATCAAAATGCTGACAGCAAATATATCCACCGATAAGTAATAGCATTGAAGTGACACTGCAATATAATTAGCTAATATCATAATCAGATCAGCGATCATTAAATTCTTATGCTTAAAGAGGATCGGCTTTAGTGTAGTAATATAGTTGGTCAGGCCAACTCCGTAATATGTCTCTGTTTGAAAGCCTGTGATGATCGCAATGATGGATATGCTTAATGCAGCAACGGTTGCTTGCACCGTAAACAAGTCAAGCAATAAATCCGGGCTATTTGATGAAAAAACGATACTGTCGATCCAAACTATGTGCATACATGGAATTTGGGAATATAAAAAAGTCAAGGCAACAAAAGCCAATATAAAGCATAAGATCCTTATTTCTTGCTTGAGAGTCCTCTTTTTCATACATCATCACCACTTAATTCTTAATTAAACTTCCTCAATTATATTGTATCATAGGAAATGTCTGTTGGCAAGCAACTTTTCCCCTTCATCGTTTTTGCCGCCACTGATAAATCGTTATAGACAATCTGTATGCGATACAGTATAATGTAGTCGGCATAAACACCTGTAAATAATCAAAGAAAGAATTGGACAAAATGGCGAATATAAAAGATACCGTAGACAAATTCTCTAATGCGAAAGATATTGCAGAGCGACAGCAGATCATTTACGATTACCGCACATACGGCAAAATAGACCGAGCCAACACCATAAATAAAATCATTGAATTGCGTGCTACAAATGAACAAATTGCTGTGGCACAATGGATAGAATGCACAAGTCAACCATCTATTCCTTTCGAGCAAGCAACAGATGAACAGTTGATAAACGAATTAGAAAAACAAATCGCAATACTTACCATATCAGATACAACCCAGGGAGCAAATTTATGAGCAAATACGAAAAAGCGGAGCTGACCAACATGTGCATGATCTATGACGGTGCCGGGCGTGTGGTGGTGCAGGACAAGGTCGGCAAAAGCTGGGGCGGGATCACCTTTCCCGGTGGGCATGTGGAGAAAGACGAGTCCTTTGTGGATTCCGTTATTCGAGAAGTGAAAGAAGAGACCGGGCTGGATATTCAGTCCCCCAAACTGTGCGGGATCAAGTGGTGGGAAGCAGGTCACGGCCGGCGCTACATTATCCTGCTGTTCAAAACCGACCGCTACACCGGCACGCTGCATGATTCTAACGAAGGCAAAGTGTTTTGGGCCGAATTAGATGCGCTGAGATCCATGCGCCTGGCGCCCAGCTTTGACAAAATGTTGGATGTTTTCACCGACGAGGATATACAGGAATACATCCAGCGCAAAGGGACGGATGGATGGACGGATATTTTGAAATGACAAAACAGGAAATGATGGCCACCGTGTATCGCCAACTGGCGCTGGACTATAATTGCCAACCGGAGGATTTTACAAGAAGCGGCATTCTTTTTACAGAAGCAAAAATACAGCGAGGCCGGCGGCATTACCACCCTGGAGGAGAAGTCCCTGGGCTGCGTGCAAAAGGGCGGCACCGCCCCCATTACCGCCGTGCTGGACTACGGCGATCGAGTAACAGAACCGGGGCTGAGCCTGCTGGGCGGCCCGGGCAATGATATGGTGGCGGTCACCAACCTGTGCGCCGCCGGGTGTCACCTGATCCTGTTTACCACCGGGCGGGGCACGCCGCTGGGTGCGCCGGTGCCCACCATCAAAATTGCCACCAGCACCACCCTGGCAAAGAAAAAGCCCGGCTGGATCGATCTGGACGCCCAAACGGCCACCACGGACGATCTGTTCAATCTGATTCTGCGCACCGCAAATGGGCAGCAGACCCAAAACGAACGCCACGGCTACCGGGAGATCGCCATTTTCAAAGACGGCGTAACCCTGTAAAAAGCGCAAAAAAGACGGAACCACTCTACATGGTTCCGTCTTTTGTTTTGCTTGATGGGCTTACTCCCCCGCCTCGGTAGAGAGCAGCACCCGGTCGTTGTCAAACTCCTCACCGGAGGTAACCTTAAACTTATCCAGCAGATCCTTGGTGGTCAGTTTCTTCTTCTCCTCACCGCTTACATCATAGATGATCTTGCCCTCGTTCATCATAATCAGCCGGTTGCCGATGGCAATGGCGTCCTTCATATTGTGGGTAATCATAATGGTAGTCAGGTGATCTCGGGCCACGATCTTCTCCGTCAGATCCAGCACCTTCTTGGCGGTTTTTGGGTCCAACGCTGCGGTGTGCTCATCCAGCAGCAGCACCTTCGGCTTCTTCAAAGTGGCCATCAACAGGGTCACTGCCTGACGCTGACCGCCGCTGAGCAGGCCCACCTTGGAGGTCAGGCGGGTATCCAGCCCCAGATCCAGCTCCTTGAGCATCTCTGCATACTGAACCTTTTCTTTTTTACTAACGCCGGAACGCAGGGTTCGCCCCTTGCCACGGCGAGCGGCGATGGCCAAATTCTCGGCGATCTGCATATCCGCAGCAGTGCCGGTCATAGGGTCCTGGAACACACGGCCGATGAACTTGGCGCGCTTGTATTCCGGCAGCTTGGTCACATCCTTGCCGTCGATCACAATGGAACCGCAGTCCACCGGGTACACACCGGCGATCATATTCAGCATAGTGGATTTGCCGGCGCCGTTGCCGCCGATCACCGTTACAAAATCGCCCTCGTTCAAGGTCAGATCAATGCCGCAAAGGGCCTTTTTCTCATTGATGGTGCCGGGGTTAAATGTCTTTTGTACACCTGTGATTTTAAGCATTGTCCTTGCCCCCCTTATTCGTCTTTACATGCTTGGCGCTCAGCTGCCCTTTCCAGTACGGCACGCCCAGGAACAGCGCCACCACCAAAGCGGAGAACAGCTTCAGGTCGTTGGCGTTCAGGCCCATTTGCAGCACCAACTGAATGACAATATAGTAGATCACGCCGCCCAGCACCGCTGCCAGCAGGCGCAGAGCAAAGTTCTTGAACAGCTTGCCAAAGATCACATCGCCGATGATCACGGCCGCCAGGCCGATAACGATAGCGCCGCGGCCCATATTAATGTCCGCAAAGCCCTGATACTGGGCCAGCAGACCGCCGGACAATGCCACAATGCCGTTGGAGAGCACCAGTCCCAGCACCTTGTTGAACCCGGTGTTGATGCCGTTGGCGCGGGCCATGGCCTCATTGCACCCGGTGGCGCGCACGCCGGCGCCCAGTTCTGTGCCGAAGAACCAGTACAGCAACCCAATGATCACCAGCGCAAAAGCACCGCCGACGAGAATGGATTTGGGAATATACCGCAGGGATACCAAGATCCCGTATTCATCAATATTCAGCGCCACATTGGCACGACCGCTCATAATCCGCAGGTTTACGGAATACAGCGCCAGCTGGGTCAAAATACCTGCCAAGATCGCCGGTATGCCAAACTTGGTATGCAAAATACCGGTAACCAGTCCGGCAATACACCCGGCCAAGAACGCCAGCAGCATGGCCAGCCAAATGTTCATCCCTGCAATGGTACACACCACCAGCACGGCGCCGCCGGTGCCAAAGCTGCCGTCCACCGTCAAGTCGGCCAAATCAAGAACCTTAAAGGTCAAATACACGCCCACTGCCATGATACCCCAGATGATACCCTGGGCACAAGCACCGGGCAAAGAAGCTAAAAATCCGCTCATTGCACAATCTCCTTCAATTTAAAGTGCTAAATTCGCAAAGCGTAGTCCTATCTTACCAAATTCGCCGTAAAAAATCAAGTAGAGGACGCCAATCTCTCCACCACCGAACCACACGCCGAATCAACCACACAAAAAACCGGGCAGCATTTCTGCTGCCCGGCATCGTGGCAATGTTAACCTTCGATCGCCTTGTAGCCGTCTACCACCTTCACGCCCAGTGCCTTGCAGCGGGCGGCGTCATATTCCTTGGTCAACTTGTCTTCCGGCACAAACTCAATGTCCATGGTTGCCGGGTCTTTGCCGTTAACCAGAATGTCATAAGCCATTTCGCCGGCCTTGTAGCCGATGTCGTAATAGCTGATGGACAGAGTGGCTACACCGCAACCGGAGCAAATGCCCTCCTCGCCGGCAATAATGGGTACGCCGGCAGGCTTTGCAATGTTGTCAATGGTCTTGGCGCTGGAGGCCATGGTGTTGTCTGTGGGAACATACAGCACATCGCTGTTCTGGCAAGCCAGCTTGGTCACAGAAGCGATCTCATTAGAGTCCGCAGCGGTGTATTCCTTCACTTCCAGGCCCATTTCCTTCAGCTTTGCGCCCACAACGGTAGCCTGGTACTTGGAGTTCTTCTCCGCAGAGCAGTACAGAATACCCACTTTCTTGGCATTCGGCACCCACTCTTTAACCATGGCGGCCTGCTTATCCAGCGGCGCCAGGTCGGCGGTACCGGTCACATTGATCCCGGTCTTGGTGGCAGTCTCGTCCTTCAGGCCCAGAGCCACGCCGTAGCTGGTAACGGAGGTGCCCACAATCGGAATGGTGTTGGTTGCCGTGCGGGCAGCCACCAGTGCGTCCGTAGCGTTGGCCATGATCAGGTCCACATTCTGAGACACATACTGGTTAACAATGGTGGAGCACAGGGTGGAATCGCCGGAGGCGTTCTGCTCTTTGAAAGTCACCTTGTCGCCCAGCTTGTCCGTCAGCGCCTTCTTAAAGCCCTCGGTAGCCTTGTCCAGTGCCGGATGCTGCATGGCCTGGCAGATACCTACGGTATAAGTGTCCTTGGCACTGCCGCCGGAACAACCGGCAAATACAGAAGCCACCAGCAGCCCGGACAGCGCCACGGCAGCGATCTTCTTCACAACCTTATTCATTGTAATAACCCCTTTTCTCGGTAAATTTATGATGATTTTAGTTTAGCACATAAAAGCGTTAAAGTCAACACCTTTTTTCTTGCATAAATGCCTGCCCGGGTGTATAGTGAAGTTATCCTAACGAAAAGGGGATATTCTTATGCAACTGAACCCGTACCAGGATCTGCCCTGGGAGCAGCTGATGCCCACCGCCCGGCGCAAGCTGCTGTGCAGCGACAAAGACTATATGTTCGTCTTAATGGAGTGCAAGGCCGGCACTGCCCAGCCGCCCCACAGCCATCCCCACACCCAGGTGGATTACCTACTGGAGGGCGAGATTGATATGCAGGTAGGTGACGAAGTGCGCCGTATGCACGCCGGCGACATTGTGCAGGTGCCCGGCAATGTGCCCCACGCCTTTTGCCGGGTCTACCGGGATACCCGCTGGCTGGAATTCTTCACCCCCGCCCGAGAGGACATTTTGCCCCGGGAAGAACAGAAAGAAAAAGAATAATTCAAACCCTTTGGCGCCCCTTGTTGCAAGGGGCGCGCTTTTTTTGTTTTGCTTGTTCCAATAAATAAGTAAGGGCGGCAATCTGCCGCCCTTACCGAAAATTACAAACAACATCACACCACCTACAAAGCCCAACGCTTCCTTTTCCCCGCCTGCCGGGCATAAAGCGCCCCGCAAAATACGGCGCAAACGGCGGCAGCAATGGGCACAGCCCACCAAACAGCCCCGGTGCCCAGGGGTGCCGCCAGGCACGCACCCACGCACAGGCACAACGGCAGCGCACCGGCAGTAACCAGCGCCGATTTGGCTCGGTTTACCGACTGGAAATAGGCACTCACCGTCAGTACCGGCGGCAAGAACAAAAGAGCCGGTGCCAACCGCCGCAAGCAGTAGACACCAAATTGCACGATCGCCGGATCGCGGGTAAAAATACCCAGCAGCGCTCCGCTCAAAGCATAACACACTGCCACAGCAACCACCGCATACACCAGTCCCAGCTGCACCGTGCGCACCACCGTTTGGCGCACCCGGCTATGCAGTCCTGCACCGTAGCTGCTGCCGATGATCGGCGCTGCTGCCAAGCAAAGAGCGGAGAACGGCGCCAAGGCAAATTCCGCCAACCGGCTCACATAACCAAAGGCCGCCACACCTACTGTGCCTGCCCGAGGGGCTAACAAACCGTTCATCACCACCAGCACAACAGACAGACTGCCCATTTGCACCAAGGTGGGCAGCCCCAAAGTCAAAATCCGCCCCACGGTGGCGCGATCCGCCCGCACGCCACGGAATTGCTGGCAGGAAAACCGGGTGAAAAACAATACGCTCATACAAAAGCTCGCCGCCTGGGCGATCACCGTGGCCCAGGCCGCACCGGCAATGCCCAGGTGCAGCCGATAGATCAGCAACCAATCCAGCAGCAAGTTCACCCCGGTAGGCAACAGCCAGATCCAAAGGCTGTAATCCATACGCCCCTCCGCCCGTATAATAGACGAAAACCCGGTGGAGAACACATTGCCCGCTGCCAAAATGGTAAAATAGGTGCGGGCATAAGGCAAGATCTCTGCCGTGGCACCGAACAGCCGCAGCAGCGGCGTGCGAAACAACAAGCAAACAAAGGTAATCCCCAGCGCTGTGGTATAAAAGAACGCCATGGCGCTTTTTGTAACCCGGCCTGCCGCCCGGTAGTCCTTTTGCCCCAAACAGGGCGACACCAGCGCCCCGGCACCGGCGCCAACCATTTGGGCAATGGCGCCCTGCAAAACCGTCAGGGGAAAGACCACACTGATTCCCGCAGCCGCCAGGTCGCCTACCCCGTGGCTGACAAACAACATGTCTGCCACATTATAAAAGGCACTAAAGAGCAGCGAAGCCAGAGTGTACGGCAGGTGCCGCAGCAAACGGCCGGTCACCGGCGCAGTGGTCAGCGCCTGCGCCTTGTCCTGCGCCTTTTGGCGCCCGCCTTTACCCACGGCGCAAAGTGGCAAAGGCCGCCTTGTAAGCCACAGAAGCACCACCTATATCCACCATCCAGCCCTGGCTCAAGGGCGTAAAGCGATAGTATTTTTCCACTTCCTGGATCAACGCCAGCAGCCCCTGGGCAAAGGCGTAGCGCAGCCGAGTCTCTCGGTTGACGTGCACCGGTACCCGGCAAAGGGCGTTGTGGGCTGCCAAGGACAAAATCTTTTTGTCCAGCGGCGCGGTAAAGGACTCCAGCGACAAAAAGTCCAGCACCGGGTCGCCCCACAGGCTGCGCTCCGGGTCGATCCAGGCAAAACGGATTTTTCCGTCCACCGTATGGCACAGGATATTGCTGCTCCACAGATCAAAATTCACCATCACGCAAGGTGCCGCCGCCAGCACCGCCCGATACTGCCGGGCATACGCCAGCAGGCGCTGCCCGCGGCGGCTGGTCTTGCCCATACGCCGGGCATCTGCCAGCAGGTTCTCGATCATGGAAATGTAAGCGTCCGCCCAGTTCTCATACAGCCCATTTTGCACATAACCGTAGCCGGTGCCGGACACATTATGGATCTGCGCCACCATCTCCGCCGTGCGCCGGTGTTTCTCCGCACTGGGCAGCGGGCACTTGTCTCGGTGCACCCCGGGCAATCGCTCCATCACCACCCAGGGCGCGCCGCACAGGTTGCCCGCCGGGTCACTATACAGAATATCCGGCACGGTAATCTCCGTGTGCTGCCGGATCTGATCGTACCAGTACAGCTCGGTGGCCAGCATATCCCGCTCATAGGTCATCACCGGCACCTGGGGTCGGGGCGCAATCTTCATCACCACCGGCGGGTTTGTCTCCGCTGCAAAAACGGCGTTGAACATACCGTCCCCCAGCAGCCGAAATTGCACCCCCGCGCTGTCCAGTCCGGCTTGTTTCAGCATATCCCGCAGCACCGCGTCAGTAGGCAGGGTCTTGGTCTTACTTTTCATATTTTGGTCACTCCTTTCCAACGCTATCATAGCACACCCCCCCATTTTGTCTACCAAAAAGCCGCGAAAATACAACAAATCCCCATCGACTTGCGCCGCCCCGGTTGACGGACAGCCTCCGGGCAGCTATACTGCACATAGGGGGAATTCAAATGGATAGTGCATCTTTAATGAGTATTCGGGTGATCCCGAAAGGCGTCAAGGAAGAAACCGGACACCACGCGCTGGAGCGACTGCACCATACCCCATACCGGGACGAGGTGCGCCTGTTCTCCTGCCTGCAACGGGGTGATCTGAAAAAGCTGATCTACGAACTGGGGCAGATCGGCATACAAAATATTACCGTAGGCCAAATGTCGGAGAACGACTTGCAGCAGCAAAAATATATGGCTGTCAGCTTTATCACCCTGGCCACCCGCTACGCCATTCAAGGGGGTCTGGGCGAAAGCAACGCCTATGCGTATTCGGACGATTTTATTCGCCGCATTGATGCGGCCTGCACCAAGCGCACCGTGCACGCCGCCATTGTGGACGGCGCCATTGAACTGACCAATATGGTCAGCCGGGCGCAAAAGGACCTGACCTACTCACCCCATGTGCGCCGCTGCATTGCCTATATCAACAAAAACCCGGACCGCAAGCTGACGGTGGCTGCCGTGGCCGCCCACTGCGGCCTGTCGCCGGACTATCTCTCCCATCTGTTCAAATGCGAATTGGGCGTAAATCTGAGCACCTATATGACCGCCCAAAAGCTGGAGCTGGCCAAAACCCTGGGGGCCGACTACACCATCAACGTCTCCCGGGAGGACCCCACCAAGTGCGAGAAGTGCGGCTGCACCCACCTGACCCGGGACCCCGACGTGCTGGATACTTGGTTCTCCAGCGCCCTGTGGCCCTTCTCCACCCTGGGCTGGCCGGAAAAGACGGAGGATCTGGACTACTTCTATCCCACCGACGTACTGGTCACCGGCTATGACATCATCTTCTTCTGGGTGGCCCGGATGATCTTCTCCGGCTGCGAGCAGATGCACAAGATCCCCTTCCACACCGTGCTGATCCACGGCCTGGTCCGGGACGACAAGGGCCGCCTCACCGCCCTCCAAACGGTGAAGCTGACGCCGGACCTGAAACCGGTGGAGGGCAGCGAATCCACCATACCCTGCGATCTGCTGCTCATCGCGGCGGGCTTTTTAGGCTGCGAGAACTATGTACCGGAGGCTTTCGGCGCGGCCCTGACCCCCCGGGCGGCGGTGCAGACCGAGGCGGGAAGGTACGCCTCTAGCGTGCCCCGGGTGTTCACTGCGGGTGACATGCACCGGGGCCAGTCCCTGGTGGTTTGGGCCATCCAGGAGGGGCGGGCCGCCGCCCGGGAGGTGGACGAATCCCTCATGGGCTATACCAACCTGGAGTGAGAGCACCTCTTCGAATGGGCCGCAGTTTGCGGTCCATTCGCCATTTTATGGTTGCACTGGGCCGCCATGTGCTTTATCATGTTGCCTGGTGATTGGATTGCGACGAATTGGGATGTGCTTCAAACGACTTCTGCTTTGGCTGCTGGCGCTGTCGGCGGTGATATTGTTCCG
>OLZF01000682.1_pt1 | contig 32599 bp, 31 predicted proteins | sample 1674391 | NCBI WGS metagenome assembly OLZF01 (sample SAMEA103958166, study PRJEB25191) | human gut metagenome | biome: human-associated habitat [ENVO:00009003]; feature: intestine environment [ENVO:2100002]; material: feces | place: Germany | collected 2013/2015
CCGGGGCTATTTGATTAATTGTTTAACTCGTCCCATTTTAACGGGACACTAATGATGTGATGCAATAGATTTTAATAGAGTTTATCTACTAGCGGAGGAACAGTCGGTTGTTGGACTAGTGGCCGCTGGGTTAGAGCATGTTTCTGGATTAGAAGCACCTAAAGAAATCGTATTGCAGTTTGTAGGGCAAGCATTGCAATTGGAACAACGTTGCAAGGCAATGAATATCTTTATAGGTAACATTGTGGAAAAAATGCGCCAATCTGATATTTATGCTTTGCTTGTAAAAGGGCAAGGATTAGCCCAATGTTACGAAAGGCCACTTTGGAGGTCCGCAGGTGATATTGACTTTTTACTGAGTGAAGAGAACTATAAAAAAGCAATAGATAGTCTTCTTCCAATTTCAAGCGAGAGCAAAAATGGTGGGCGCTATTCAAAAGAGTTCGCATTAACAATTGCCCCTTGGATCATTGAATTGCATGGTTCGATGCGAACGGGTCTATCATCGCGAATAGACAAGGTTATTGATGAAGTTCAACAGGACATTTTCTACGGGGGCAATGTGCGGTCGTGGAATAATAGTGGTACTACTGTTTTTATCCCATCTCCCAACAATGATGTGTTTTTAGTATTTACTCATTACATTAAGCATTTCTATAAAGAGAGAATGATCTTAAGACAGATATGCGACTGGTGTAGACTATTGTGGACATATAAAGATTCATTAAACCACGAATTATTGGAAAAGCGTTTATACAGAGCTGGTCTAATGAATGAATGGAAAGCTTTTGCAGCGTTGTCTGTAGTATATCTCGGGATGCCATCTGAAGCTATGCCTCTGTATAGTGACGAAGAAAGATGGGGGCAGAAGGCAAAGAAGATATTAGCACATATTTTAAGAGGGGGAGAGTATCGTAAGGTACATGATACGTTTGCTGTTGGGAAGATTTTCCCAATCAGTGTTCTTAAGTTCGCACCAGGAATTTTGTTAAATGTAAATTACATGAAGATCAAGGAAAAAATATTTAATTATTAATCTTACGCTCTGCAATATAAAAAATGCTATTTAACTCGCTTAGATTCTTATTGATATTCCCTCTTATTTTTGGGTTTTACTGGATAATACCAGCAAAGTTTAATCAATGGAGAAAATGGTTTCTTATTCTTATCAGTTATCTGCTATACATGAACTGGAAACCAGCATATGCATTGGTACTTCTAGGAGTCACGATGGTGACGTATTGGGGGGGGCAAGTTCTGGAGAATAAGGGTGAAGGATTAAAGGTTCATTGTGTTCATGAGTATAATAATTTAAGGAGAAAACGGCTAGCTTGGTGCTTGGCAATTTTAGGACTGCTGCCATTGCTCGTTTTCAAGTACTATAATTTTCTCAACGACAGTATAGGTGCAGGCCTTGCCTCTGTGGGATTACAGTTCTCTTTGCCAGGATTGAACTGGGCAGTGCCAGTAGGAATCTCGTTCTTCACGTTCCAGGCAGTGGGCTATATGCTGGATGTATATCATGGACGGATCAAGGCAGAGAAGATTTTTACAGACTATGTGTTGTTTGTTTCTTTCTTCCCTCAGGTTGCATCTGGACCCATTAGCAAGGCTGACGAGCTCTTGCCGCAGATAAAAACGGCTAAGATTTTCAACTATGATCAGGCTTCAACGGGATTGAAATACTTGCTTTGGGGTATGTTTCTCAAAGTGGTGTTGGCTGATAGGGCGGGCATTTATGTAGATACTGTATTCGGAGCGTATGACAAGTTTTCTGGTGCAGGATGTGCCTTGGCAAGTGTGCTATACAGCATACAAATATATGCGGACTTTGCAGGATACTCCTTGATGGCAGTTGGATTAGCCAAGACACTGGGATTTGATCTGATTAATAACTTCAAAAGGCCATACTTCGCCACAAGTGTTTCTGAGTTTTGGAAGCGATGGCATATTTCACTCACGAGATGGCTTACCCAGCAGGTATACATCCCACTTGGTGGAAGTCGTTGCAGTAAGATTCGCAATTACTGGAACATACTTGTAACATTCCTTGTGAGCGGCATCTGGCACGGAGCCAACTGGACGTTCATCGTATGGGGAGTGATACATGGCGTTTTTCAAATCATTGAGAAAGCCCTGGGTTGGAACAAGAAAGAATCAAAAGGGATAATTAAGGCACTGAGAATCATTTTCACTTTCGCCATTGTAACGGTGGCATGGGTGATATTCAGAAGCTCATCGATAGGTGATGCATTTGGATTAATCGGAAGGTACTTTACGGCAAACGGTATGCTAATAGCAGACATAGAGGCATTGCTATATATTGCAATTGCTATGGTTCCGCTTCTATTACAAGAATTCGGACAAGAATTTTTTGGTAAATTATACAATAGTTTACAGAGTAAAAAAGTAGTCCATTGGGCAGTTTATTTAGCGGTGCTTGCTCTGATTGTATTGATAGGCGTTCATGATGGTAGTTCATTCATTTATGTAAGCTTTTAGACTATGAAGAAGTTTGTATTAAAAGTCTTGCTTTTCTTTACTTGCGTTGTGGTGATGGACTATGCTTTTGGTCAGTTCTTCTCATACTTAAGGGCGCATGCCAAAGGTGGCAGTACGGCAAATTGCGAGTATATAGCAAATAGGGCAAATGAGGATATAATAATACTCGGGTCTTCGAGAGCAACACATCACTATGTTCCTCAGATTATAGAAGATTCGCTCGGACTGAGCTGCTATAATTGTGGAGAGGAAGGAAATGGAGTTATTCTTGCTTACGGGCGGTTGAAGATGTTAACCAACCGTTACAAACCGAAGTTGATACTATATGAGATAACTTCAGGATATGATTATGAGTTATTTGAAGCAAACACCAAATACCTTGGCTATTTACGCCAATATTATGATAAAGAGGGTATCAAAGAGTTGTTTGATGACTTTGATGATGAATTATCCAGCCTTAAAATGAAATCAAAGATGTATCAGAATACATCAAGGCTACTGCCTAATCTGTTGGACAACGCAATAATGCGTGACATTCATCAAGGCTATGATCCGCTATATGGTCATCTGGATTCTTTGTCTGTTGCTGACCACAAGGTCAAAAATATGATCATTGACAGCCTTAAGTTAGGTTACGTTGAGAAAATATTAAAACTAGCACATAGTAAAGAAATACCAATCATTTTTATGATAAGTCCTCGATATCACTATGGAGATGACATGTCGGAATATGTACCCGCCACAAAATTGTGTGAAAAGTATGGCGTGAGGGTAATAAATAACGTTAATGAACCAAGTATTGCACCTTATGCAAGTTTATTTCAGGATGTGACTCATCTGAATGACAGTGGTGCAAGATTGTATAGTCAGATGTTTGTGCGTCAGTTAAAGGAATGTATAAACCTTTAAATCTCGTCAGGTGGTTTTGTTTGTGTTTCTTTTTACCATAGATAATGCTAAAAGATTGTCGTAGGGATCAGAGTACTGATACAAGAGAGTAATAACGAATAACTGTACTGGAGTTTGGAAATATTTTCAGATAATAATAATACAATATGTTCAATTTAGATAAGTTTATAAGTGATTCGGTGACGTTCAGACCGAGTAGTATGTTTAAGGGGGACATCGAGGCGAATGCTGAGAAACTCACCAAAGAGATTAAGGGTAAGAAGGTATGCGTGATAGGTGGTGCTGGTTCCATTGGCTCCAGTTTCATCAAGGCGGTGCTGCGGTTTGAGCCAGCTTCAGTAGTAGTGGTGGACCTGAATGAGAACGGGTTGGCTGAGCTGGTACGCGATGTGCGCTCAACACAGGGGCTGTATGTGCCTGATGAGTTCCGTTGCTACACGCTAAACTTTGCAGATCCCATCTTCGAACGCATCTTCCGCGAGGAGAAGGGATTTGACATTGTGGCGAATTTCTCGGCCCATAAGCATGTGCGTTCGGAGAAGGATAGGTATTCTGTACAGGCTCTGATAGAGAATAATGACATCAAGGCGAAGAAGCTAATGGATCTGCTCACGGTTTATCCACCGAAGCACTTCTTCTGTGTTTCTACGGACAAGGCCGCCAACCCTGTGAATATAATGGGAGCCAGCAAGCGCATTATGGAAGACTTGGTGATGGCCTACAACAAGTATTTCAAGGTGACGACTGCTCGCTTTGCCAATGTGGCATTCTCGAATGGTTCTCTTCCTGACGGTTGGATTCATCGTTTGCAAAAGAAACAGCCTTTGGCAGCACCAAGCGACGTGAAGCGTTATTTTGTTTCACCTGAGGAAAGCGGCCAGATTTGTATGCTGGCTTGCATCCTTGGCAATGGAGGAGAGGTGTTCTTCCCGAAGTTGGGTGAAGACCAGATGCTGACTTTCAGCAGTATCTGCGATAAGTTCGTTACGGCTAATGGTTTGGTGAAAGATCCTTGCAGCAGTGATGATGAAGCAAAGCGTAAGGCCGCAGCACTAGGATGGGATGACAATAAGTATCCTACAGTTTACTTTGGCTCGGACACAACCGGTGAGAAGGCATACGAGGAGTTCTATGTTCCCGGTGAAAAGATAGATATGCAGCGGTTCAAGGCTCTGGGTGTTGTCTGCCAGACCACTCGCCACGAGATGGATGAGGTGAATGGCTTCTTTGAGAAGCTGGAAGGTATTTTTGCCAAGGAAGACTTCACCAAGGCTCAGGTGGTAGAAGCCATCAAGGAGTTCATCCCCAACTTTGAGCACGAGGAGAAGGGAAAGAATTTGGATCAGAAGATGTGATGAAAACATTTTTGAAAGGAGTCTGGCAGTTCTGTAGTTACTTGTTTTGGCCACAGTGGGAACGTAAGAGATGTAATATGTAAGATGTCTGAAAGAAGACACATAGACAAGTCGGTCATGGAACTATTGGTTTGAGAGAACAACTTCCAATAGGGATATGGCCGCTTGTCGGTTTTTAGAAATGGTATAAAGATGCAAAAGGCGGCAAACAAGCAGATGCGCATGGCTGATGAGATGGATATCAACCTGGAAGTGTTCAACCTCTAAACCGATTTCTTCGGTGACCTGCATTGCAACTCCCGCTTCACAGAAATGCTCTGTGATGCCCAAGCCCAATACGAGGATTATTCCGAGTTGGAGAAGTGCCCTATGTGGGGGATGTGGGTGAAGAAAGGGGGAGAATGAGATAAAGACCCTACGGAAAGCCGTAGGGGACGGTGGTGAATAAATAGCGCGATAGAATCGCTGAGCACAAAGGTAGGGTCGCGATAGTGTCACGGGAAACGGGATAAGAAGTAACATGAGATAAAAGAATATGCTGAAATTACTTGCCATACAGGTGTTGAAGGAATGTGAGGATTACATCATGCGGTGTTTGAAACCAGGGATGATGTACTACCTTTGTCATGACTATGATTTCTCGCAGTCATTAGGAGGTATATGGACAGTATGTAAGCGTGGTGCTAATATCAACACGGTAGATGAGAAATTCTTTAGGATTAAGTCTGAGAGCAGTCTCAATATCAACGTTTCGGCCATTGTAGGTGAGAATGGCTCCGGAAAAAGCAGCATTGTAGAACTGATACTTAGGATGATAAATAACTGTTCCATCAATTTTGGTATCACTGCAGAGGATGCTCAGCTGAAGTATGTAGAGGGAGTACATGCAAGGTTGTTTTATCAGACTGATCAACAAATCTGCTGTCTTTGTGTGGATGGAGTGCAAGAAAGCGTCAGCGTGAAGGAGATAGCCACTATAGAGAATAACAAGATATTGTTAACTGGAAAGGAATTGACTGCGAAAGAACTGAAGGGAAACTTCTTCTATACGCTTGTGTCGAACTATTCGCATTATGCCTATAACACACACGACTTTAAGCAGGAATGGAATAAGCAATCAGACGAAAATAGTTGCTGGTTGAAATGGCTGTTTCATAAGAACGATGGCTACCAGACACCGATAACGCTGCATCCTTTCAGAGACCAAGGAACCATCAGCATACAGCGGGAGAAGAACCTGTCGAACCAGCGATTGCTGTATTTCTTCATCAACTATGCCAAGCAGAACAAGGGCAAGGGTGTGTTTGACTATATCAACGGCAAACGGCCCAAGTATCTGAACCTGCGAGATGTAAAAGAATCGAAACTACAGCAGATGACTCTGCTGCGATATTTTGATGACAACAAAGATGTGGATTTGCTGGGCGAGCAAATAACTTATGTGAAAGACCTTGGGACTCTGGTGATGAAGCCAAAGATCAAAAAATATGAAGATTTTAGAGACAAAATACTAATACCTCTTGAGAATCTTACTTATAGAGTATTAGGCTTAGACAAGAAGGCACACAGCAGACATTATCATTACTACAGAACCGTGCTGGACTGGCTGCTGAAAGAGGAAAGCAAATGGCAACAAGAACATAACTCGAAGCTCTTCTCACGGAACAGCGACCTGAAACAACTGATTGATGCTCTGGAAAACATGGTAGCCAATAAGGAGGTTTACAGTAAGATTCAGGAGATATGCAATGATTTGAAGGAATTTGAACTGCTGAATCTCTGTCAGATACAGCGATTGGAGATACTGGATGACATCTGTGACTACTGGAGAGGAAGCGGCAGTAGCGCTCAGCGAATTGATTTGTGCTTTGAGATGAAGCCAGAACTGATAATAAGTGACTACAACAGTCTTTCTCAGAAAGAGAAATGTTATCACTATATCGTATATAAGACTATCAACATATTTGAAACATACCCGAGCTACCATTACCCGATATGGAGATATATGAGTACCCCCGTCAGTTTTAACAAAAGGAAAGAAAGTAGCAGCGACAAGATGGATGTGCATAGCGCATTCACTCAATTGCTCAATGATGTGACGAAGGAGAAAACGCACATCACCCTGAAGATGCGGCAGGCTTTTTACTATCTGCACCACACGGTATACGACCAAGGCGGTAGGGACGGCTATGTGCTGCAAGGAGAAAAAATAGAAGACATAGAAGGGATATGCCTATCGACAGAGCGGTTGGCCAACTACTATGAGAACGAGGACGAGCAGAATTTAGAGACACTGCCACCACCCATATACGACAGGCACTTGCTGTTTGAGGCTGAGAACGGGAAACTGGTAGATATGGATAGTTTCAGTTCGGGCGAGAAGCAACTGCTGAATACGCAAAGTGCCATCATCTATCATTTGCAAAACCTGAATTCCATATTCAAAGACCCGGCAAGGATGAAATATCCGCAGGTGAACATCATTCTGGAGGAGATAGAGCTGTATTTCCATCCTGAATATCAGCGAAGCTTTATATACAGTCTGATAAACCTTCTGGAGAATTCGGGTATAGACGAGCATATCAAGGATGTGAACATTATGATAGTGACGCATTCGCCGTTTATACTGTCAGACATTCCGAAGAGCAACGTGTTGTTCCTGAAAGACGGCAAACAAGTGACGGATATGCAGGAGAATACGTTTGGGGCGAATATACATTCGATGTTACAAAACGCCTTTTTCCTGAATGGTGTAACGATTGGCGATTTCGCAAGGGATAGAATAAACCGGCTGTTTTGGAAACTTCATAATGATGTGATAACAGAAGATGTATATCAAGAGATACTTCTTGTAAGCGAACCATTTGTCAAGAGTCAGCTGCTGAAGATGTATAATGAGCGCTATCCACATCATCAGATGAAGGAAATGGAAGAGCGAATAGCAGTGTTAGAGAAAGTTTTGTCAAACAATAGCGATGATAAGAATTGATACGCATAAATCGGCCAATGTGGCACCTGAGTATTGGAGACTACTGAAGATCTTTATGAAAGGGAAGGGTAAGATCTCTAAACTCAAAGCATACGCCAAAAGAATCAAGGGGTATAAGCCGCAACTGAGATATGTGGATAAGGGCATTGTTGACAGCTCGACCATTGCTTTGGGGAAACCTGATGACATTATAAAAGATTATCGGAGCCATTATAAACTTAGGACGATAAAACCTGGATTTGTTAAGAGAATGGATGGGTACTATAGTGAGTTCTTCGGAACGACGATAGGTGACCTTGACCCGAAACACACATATAAAGATTTGAAAATAAGCACATGGCTGGCGAAAGAACTTGGCATAAAGACTTGTCCCTATTGTAATAGGGAATATACATTCTCGCGCAGATTAAAAAACGGTCGGGAAGTACATCCTGAGTTTGATCATTTCTATCCTAAGTCAAAATATCCATATCTGGCACTTTCGTTTTATAACCTCGTACCTTCGTGTCATACCTGTAACCATCTTAAGATGGAACATGAGATTGATATTAACCCACATTATGAGAGTTATGAGGACAGGGGGATGAGTTTCACATTGGAGAACAAGAATACTGGAGGGATGTATGATCCTGAGAAGAATCATTGGGTATTTGACCCCAACAATGTGGAGATAAAAATTAAGAACGGCAATAGAAATGTAAGCAGGCTTGGGCTGGAAGAGGTCTATAACATGCATACTGACATCGTGGCTGATATAGTGACAAAGGCTCAGGCTTATAATGAAAGTTTCTATCAGAGTTTGGTGGATTCGTATAATGGGCTGGGTAAAACTCCTGCAGAGATTTATAGGCTGATATGGGGAACTTATATGGATTCGAATGAACTTGGAAAGCGGCCGCTGAGTAAGTTTACGAAGGATGTTCTGGATGAGCTGGGGATAAAGTGATAAGGTGAGCATTTATTCTGAATAAATAAAAGAAACCCCGACCGTAACGGCGGGCTTAGATAGTTTTTAATAAGTACTAAAAGAATTAAATTATGGAAAAATTTAGTTTTAATTAGGCCTGTCTAGCGAGATGCTAGGCAGTGCCCGTCCTGGGAAAGACGTTAAACTTACTGGAGAATGTGACGGGTGGTTCCTCGTTGGTGATGGCAATCTGCCAAGTTTTTGTTCCTCTATGTGACCCGTTAGCCGTAGGGTCATATGCGATACACTTACTAAAGATGCTGTTATTCAAGTATGATCGACCGAAAGATTGGATTGATTGGGTGGTAGAAATACTGCTGCTTATCTGTTTTATCATCGCGGTATTGTCTGTATGCGGTATTTGCTTGCCGGTCTTGGTGATGAACATTGCAACAGTCATATCTTTGACGCTGTTCTCTGCTGCTTGGTAGCCTACGCTACCTTATTAAAGATTAATCGAGGGTGACTATGTCTGCGGTGGATCTACCTCTTCCCATTCCGAACAGAGAAGTAAAACCCGAAAGAGCCGATGGTACTGCAATAGGATGTGGGAGAGTAGGAAGTTGCCTGTTTTTTTATAAGATATAATAGTTATGAAAGCAGTGGCGTATTTGGATTTGTTGGGATTCTCGAATGCTGTATTGAGAAATGCGGAAGAGGCATTAGCGATGCTTAATTCCTATAACAGCATCCTGCATTTTGGTATCGTAGAATCGGAACTGCACCCTTCGAGCGGGTATCCACCAGAGTTGCAAAAACTGGCAAAAAGGAGTTCAACGGAATCATTCAAGGATTTCCTTCCTTTTTCAGATTCGATATTCATCACATCGGATGATTGCAGCGATTTCTTGCTGCAATTAGCTGAATTCCTATATAGGTCATTCCACCTGACTGCCCATTGCTATGCAAATCCTGAAAATGAGCAAGATCCAATAGAAACTCATAGTATTGGAGTCGGCGATGACGGTAAGGGCGGTATGACTGTAGTAGAGACACCATGCAGGATACCACCGGCTTTGTTTCGTGGAGGTATGGCTTTCGGGGAGGTGAACCCTGTCAAACCAGCAGCACTTATTGATGGTAAAAGAACAGAAGGGTATATTCTGGTAGGGGATGCGGTAGTAAAAGCTGTTGGAATGGAAAAGGCTGTGAAGGGACCTCGAATTGTTTTTGGACAAGATGTATTTGAACAGCTAAATGAGGAGGCTCGTTTATATACTCGCAGCCTGCCAGAGGATTCAAATTTGTTTGAATTGCTTTGGCCTGGAATGCCATATATCTTAGAGAACCCTATGCAGAATGAGTTCGGCCATTTTTGCGATATTTTTACACCGGTGTATAACCTTTGGAGTTACTACAAGAACGATAGAGTTGTGAGTGTACAATATGAAAGGTTCATAGAACTGGTTGTCTCTTCTGCGCTAAGATTATACAGCCATGTGGGAATGAGGGATTTTGCATTAGAACAGATTGGAAAGGTGATTGATGGAAAGTTCAGTGGGGCTGAGATGACTAAGATATTCGGGTATCTGAATGTGTTTGGGAGGAATTGATGTGATATGGCGCAGGAAGAGAGGTAAATGAATATCATACAAAAGGAGCATATTACTAAAGATGAGAAAACAAAAAAGAATTATTCCATACATATTAGCATTATTGTGTGCAGGGTTTGCTTGTACACAAGATATCTTTTCGGACGTTCTTCAGTGGATGGGCGGACTCTCTATGGAGTTGAACTATGGATGGTTCACGGTATTAACTATCATTCTTTTTGCTGCATGGTGTGGCTATCAGTTATGGAATAAATGGCGTAAATTTAAATATAGTGACACTCTTACAGCTACACTTGTTTTCTTTGTGATAACAACGCTTTATTACCGTTTCTTTGATAACTATTATGATTTTGTGCCGCTAATTTGGGAAATAACATACGTGGATGTCTTGTGGATTATAGCTGTAGCATTTATTATAGAGGTCATTGTAAATAAGTTCAATAAAAAGCCTGCCTCTACCGAAAAAGAATGCTCGTTCCTTTTAGACACGCCAATAGAAACACCTGAAGAAGACAAATTTGATTATTACGATGAAGCACTACATATTGCTAATAGGTTATCTCAATTACCTCAAAATAAGGCAGTAAGCGTAGCGGTGCTGTCACCATGGGGCAATGGAAAGACATCGTTTGTAAACCTCATAAAGTATGCCATTAGACGCGGGAATGAGGGTAGTCCTATGTTTGAGCATATCATCATTGATTTTAACCCTAGACAGAGTAAAAACGTATCATCAATACAGGAAGATTTCTTTAAAACGTTTACTGAATCAATCCCTGATGATGCGCAGATACGAAACAAAATAGGCAACTATCTGGAAAATATTGGAATCCAAGATATCCATCCCATTGCCAAGATATTCACAAGAGTATTGAAGGGTTCTAAAAAAGATGCAATAGATGATATTAATTATGCACTGGACAATCTAAATAAAAGGCTAATAGTATTCATTGATGATTTTGACAGACTTACTGACGTTGAAATCATTGAGGTCTTGAAGCTGATTGATAAGAATGCTGCATTCCGGCATACAATCTTTATCACAGCGTATGACGAAAAGGCAGTTTCTAATGCTTTGAGAAAATACGAGGGAGCTAACGAAATTGCATATATTGACAAGTTCTTTACCCTAAGATTCCATCTGCCACTGCGTTCTGTACATAGCATTGTAAACATGATGTATCAGCAGCTAAGCAAAAAGATAGACGGTGATATTGATTTGTTGCCCATCATGAATAAACGGTATTGGATTGTTGCAGAATGCGTAAGGAATTTGCGGGATGTGAAGAGTTTCTGCAATATGTTCCAGATTGACTATACATTTAATTCGAAGCATAAGATAAACTTTGAAGAATACTTTCTGCTGGAACTAATGAAGTTCAGATATTATGATGATTATTGCAACCTGTATAAAAAGGTATATATTAATAACCAGAGTTTATTCAATGCTCAAAATGCAGATGCAAGATATACACTAAGAGAAGAATATAGCACTGATAAAAAAGGAAATGAATCGAAAGTAGAACAGCCAAGATCGATTAATATCCTGAGGAGTGTTTTTGCTGATTACAAATCATTTGATGACTATGGCTACAGCAAAGAGAAACCGACATACCGCTCCGTACAATACGTAAGGTACTTCGATATGTATTTTACCAATCGGGGGTATGGGCATATACAAGCAGAAAGGCTTGAATCGCTTTATACCATTCAATCGGATGATGAAATAGATAAGTTTTATAGACAATGTATCCAGCAAAATGCACAGAGTGATATTGTTGATTTTCTGCGATATCAAGACTGGCAAAATTTTTCTCCTAAGGGTTCGTTGTCAAAAGAGGATACCTTCAAGAAATTTGTGAAATTGGTGTTTCTATACTCTGCTATCACAGATGATGATGATACATATATCCATGCTTTACAATTGCAACTCATCTATAAGGAAAATTTTGAGGAAAAAGGCTATAATAACTTAAATGAACAATCTTATTATGATTATCTGTTGGATGTCATATATAACCATGCCCTCATTGACCATATTCCATTGGCTTTCTTGATGAGAATTACTCATACGCTCATAGCCCCTGATGAGGACGGAGTGAAAGGAGTGGAGAATTTCCTGCTTAAAAGTGATGATGTGAAGCAGAAAAATTTGGATCTTTTCAAAAGGTATATAGAGAATCAGCAGCAATATACACCTACAGTTTCCTCTATTTATAGATTGTGCATGGAGCGAGCTGATAATAGTCGGACAATTATAATGGAGGAAGCTAATGAACTTATGCGGGAGTTTCTTTTCAAGGATAAGAGTAATGAGTATTTGAACGGATTCCTAGTCATTAACAAAGAGAATGCCCAATATTTCTACATTGCTTTTAAAGATCCCTTCTTTAAACAAATATTCCCCGTAAATGACGAGGGAGATTTGTTTGAGAAGTATGTGAAAGAATCTTTGCCAGAAGGTGATGCGAATAGATCTGAGATTCTTGCATATCTAAAAAGATTTAGGGATGCCGGTTCAGACCATTCTGGATATTTTTATGTAAAGAATGAGACCCCCAATCCAAGTAATATGGAGATTATTGAGGGACTGCAGTTTTAAGCTTTTTGCTAAAGATGATTGCTTTCAAATACAGAGCCTGTAAAGAAGAAAAGGGCCAGTGTAGAGATATAGACATGTTGCTGGCTAATCAATTGTATGCATCGCCATTAAAACAGTTGAATGACTGTTTTGAAGGGTCATATTCTGATAGTATTAATAATCAGTTGGATGAGATAGCCACGACCTATCATTATGATGTGACTGTTTTAAAGAGACAATGGAAGGAACTGAAAAAAACTGTGGAAGGTGTGGGCGTTTATTCTTTGTCTTTACCCGAGGAAGACTACCCTAATAATAAGTTGCTTTGGTCTCAGTATGCCGCTGAATATACAGGATTCTGTATTGCATACGACGTTGATAAGCTTGTTCAAAATGAACAATTTCCATGGCTTGTTAATAGGTTGAAGGTTGATTATCAGAATAATGTACCAAAGATTGATGTGACTGATTTCTCATCGGAAACACAGTTGTTACAGAAGATGCTTGGCACTAAGGGACTGGATTGGGAACGTGAAAAAGAATTCAGACTAGTGTATGACAAACCAGGAGTTAAGTTGTATAACATGGCTGCATTGAAGGCCGTTTATATGGGCTTTAGAATGCCAGAGGCTCATAAGCAAAGGATTGTTAACGGCCTGCAAGGGAGAAATGTTGACATCTATGAAATGACTCCAATGATTGGTTCATACAATTTTAAAGCAGATTTGCGGTTTTCTATAAGACGTAAGATAGATAACCCGTTGAAAAACGATTTGTATGAGATTATTGATACAAACCATCAAGCCAAAGTTGAGAATTTCTATGTACTTTACAAGGACGCAGATCGAAGTGAAGAAAGGCTGACGGCATTTGTTAATAAATTCAGGGAGATGCATGCAACAATGGCTGCCAACGTTGAATTGTATGATTCCATGGTGGTTAAACCTTTCTTGAAGAAGATGTCTCTCAATGATGCTGAATTAAAGATTATGAAAGAGCATTCCTTAGGGATGTCCACATTTGATGCACCGGATTTCTTTTGGAAAGATGTTTTTGATTAATCTTGCATTTTGCATAACGATAGTACTATAAAGCTAAATTAGGTTAATGGTGAAGATAGTTGAGAGAATAGATTTTGGCGATGGTCACAAAGAGGTGAAGCCCTTTGACCAAAGAGAATCTATTGCCTTCCTCCTTGGAGCAGGTTTCTCTATACCTATGGGTTATCCGACAGGTGGTGCTGTTAATAATGGTATTCTCAAATTCGATGAACAACCAGTGTCTTTTTCTCCTTCTGGCGAAATGGCATCAAGAACAGATGGAACTAAGCCGGATTTTGGTTACACGAACAACTATGATAGAGAATTCAGCCTATGCAAAGATTTGATTGCTGCATATAGCAATAAAGTTGATGAGTTTGACTATGAACGTTTTATGGATGTATTGCGCTCGAAAGAAATATATACAGAATATGCAGCTATTATTGATAAATATATAGATGAATACAATACACCATACGGTTTGATAGGTAATCTGCCTGATGTTTATAGCCAGATGGTTGCACACCTACTGAAAGACGCAGACAATAAGTCTTGGTATGAGGGTATTCCAACGCATATTGGGCCTTATCATGATGAGCCAAGATCTTCTTATAACAGTTTTTTACAGTATATCTCCAAATTAAAAGAAGATTATCTGGTCAATATACATACATTGAATCATGATTTGTTCTTGGAATCATTCAATCGGTCTGAGTATTTAAATGGCGATATGTCAGATGGATTTGATGATTATGGTTCAAGGTATTATGGTAGTCTCCATATAAACGGACGTGATGCTTATCGCTGTCGTTTGGAAAGATATACAGGTAGGTATTATGGTGCGCCTATACGACTTTACAAACTACACGGTAGTTTGAATTACGTAATGATGCATAGAGAGACGGGTTATGGTTTGGTAGATGATTGTGAGGTGAAGTTCAGGTATGGAATGGGGCTGATGGATTTGGAAAGAGAACGTACCAGGAAGAATGGTTATGATAACGACTTCTTATCCTATCATGCAGACTTCTTGACGGGAGCAACTACTAAGCCAGTTTATTATAAACGTTCTCGGTTCTATAAGAAATTGTTCCGCAAATTTAAGAATAACCTTATTCATGCAAAGAGCTTGATTGTGATTGGGTATGGTGGTAAGGATGAAGGTATTAATGATTATCTTCTGAATTATTTCGATTACCAAAACAAGTCGTGCTATTTTATAGATCCCGGAATTAATAATAATCCACAACTGATGGCATTAGCGGATAAAATGCATGCTGTGAAGATAGAGAAAAGCATAAGCGACTTTGATTCTCGCTTAATAAAATGGTAAGGGGATGATATGACACAAGATGAACGGTGGCTAACAAGGTTTAATGAGGTAATGACGTTTATTGAGACGAATCATCGTAATCCTTCCAAATACTTTCCTGAAGAAAGGCTGATGGTTCACTTCCTGAAACGCTGTCGAAAACTCATGAACGCTGGAGAACTATTAGAGCCAAGGTTGGAGAGGTTCAAAGAACTGATGGAGCTGAGTGAGAAGTATAAGAGGAAAAATCAATATGTATAGAAGGTTGAGATAATATCGCAACATACGGAACACAATAAGGTTGCTATGACATAGCAACAAGCAGGACAAGAAGAAACTCGGTGACATAGGATGAAGTGATATGCTAAGAAAGAATTTTGTAGATAAATACAACGACGAGATGGTTGAAGCATTTAGTGAGTTGTTCAACACAGCTCGAAAGAAAATGTTTCATCCGGGTGATCTGTTATTATGTCAGCAGAATGGAACCATGTTTGGAAAAGACACGGTGATTGGCCCAGGGGAAGAAGGACTAAATTGCTTACAGCAGATAAATGCCTTGTTTTACAATGGTATTGGCAAAATGACAGAAGACAATGACTACTTCAAGAAACATGGCAACGATTTCTTCCATGGCACTTCAGAACTAGAACTTTCGATTCAGGCAGAAATGAAGGCATATAAAGAAATATGGGAGAATGTTTATTTCTTGCGGGTGTTAACTGAGGTTGTAAGAGTTGTCAACGGCGAACGTTATGACTGGCAGTTGGATATGTACAAAACTGGTAATAACAAGAGTAATCATATCCGTGACAAAATAATCAAGAAACTTGATGTATGTCCCAAGTTCAAGGAGGCAATAAAAACGGCTTATCGTCGTCAGATTAGAAATGCAGAAGCGCATTCTCAGTACCAAATAATACAAGGTGGTATCTGGTTTGACAATTATAAGAAGGTGAATGCAGATGAAGTGCAGGGAATTGGTTTTGAGGAGTGGGAAAAGATATACTGCTATTCCTATTTCATTTTCAGAGGCATTCTTGACCATTTGAAGAATATAGTGCACCAGTTGTATATTCCTGCAACTTTGATTACGCAAACTGGTGGCATTCCCATATTGTGCTATTATTATAATGGCACTTGGGGTGAGTCGTGTATATACCCTGACAAGACAGGAAATACATGGCGGTTTCAAAAGCAAATATAAGTCCCTGCGGAAAACCACAGGTAACGGTGGCTTCTCAATGGGGTAAACCTCTGAGAACAAAAAAAACAAAGAGAGAATTTGAAAAATGAGGCAGCTCAATACATATCATAGCGGGATGGCTGGGTATCTGATGGACTTCGGGTTTGGAGGGTTCATTGGGTATGGGAAAGGTGTGTCCATAGGATTGGTGATGGAAGAGCTGAATAGAAGGAAGGCGTATGATGTTAGAAGTAAGATGTAAGAAGTAAGATGGAAGATGTGGAGTCGTAGATGAACGGCTTCGCATTATAGCGGCATATATACAGGCATCCCCCGATTCAGCTTTTCGTGAGCTGAGTCGGGGGATGTCGCGTTTGGTCGGGCCGGTTTACTGACGGCGATAGTTGCCTACTACCTTGTAGATCTCTACGATGATGTCTTTGGGGATGCTGGCCTCTACAGGAGTGCCATCAACCATCTGTGTGAAGTTGATGCTCTGCTCGTCAGGCTGAGTGACAGATACCTTGCGGAGTACTTTATACTCGCTGGTAACTACGACACAGATGAAATCTCCAGGAATGTACGTTTTCCATGTTGCGAGTTTCTTCAGTGCGATGACATCACCAGGCATGATGATTGGTGCAAGTGACTTGTCGTTGTTGATACACATGAAATCGAAATCTCCTGCCATAGGTAAAGATATTGGTATTACGCAACCTGTCGAAATTGGCTGGCCATCATTGCTCAGACATAATTCAAAATCTGTGTTGTAGAACAGTCTTTCATTTTCAGACCTCACATGTTGCTCAAAGGGTTTTATGCCGGCAAGAAACATATCGCCTTCGCCTGTGTATAACCAAGCTGCGTTTATATTGTATTTCTTACATAGCAGCTCGATAGACTTCTTTTGAGGTTTTTGCCAGCCGTTTTTGATTTTGCTTAGTACCTGTTCGTTTGCGACAATGCCGTCGCGGTAGAGTCGCCCTCCGGAAAGGTGCAGTTCTTCAGCAGCCTTTACGAATCTCTGAGCTAAGCCCATCCCTGTATTCTGTTCATTGTCTGTTGTCATAATGTTTAAATAATGCTAAAATATTACACGTTTATGGAATGAAACTTATAAAACGTTTGGCTATATTTGTAAATACTTGTAAATTTGCCGCCGTTTTCGTAGCAATCCGGGTGCAAAGATAAGCACTTTTTATGGAATATGCAAGAAAAAACAAATAAAAATGATAACAAATACATAAAATATATAAAAATAACGTGTAATATAGCATAGAGATATGGAGATACCCATAACGACATTACAGGCGATGCTGACCAACGCTGCGACACTCGGAGCGATGTCAGCGGTGAAGCGGCTCGATCCGGTCAAGGATGAGCTGAAAGCGTCAGAGGTGAGAACCTGGTTGGGAAACGACAGTAAGATGAGTCGGAAGTTTGATGCCATGGTCAGGAAAGGAATGATCAAGGGCTTCAAGAAAGGAACCAGCCAGAACTCACCTTTTTATTATTCCAAGTGTCAGATTGAAGCAGCGTTTGCTGCCGTAAGATGCAAAGACCTACTATGAACGAAGAAACGGAACAACGAACGGCTGGGTACATCACTTTGCCATTAGCAGTGCTGGATGGCTGGGTTGGGCAGAATGCCCAGTACCTGAAGTGGTGGACTCAGCTTAGGCGAGAAGCCTCTTGGACGGACAAAACCGTCTGGTATAACCATCAACAGGTTTACCTCCAAGCTAGACAGGTCATCGTAACGGTCAATTCGCTGGTAAAGCAGTGGCAGGTGAGCAAGCCAACGGTGATACACTTCCTGCAGCGACTGGAGCATGAAAAACTCATTGAACGACAGACTGATAGCCGTAAGACAATCATCACCATTACCCCATTGGGTTGGGCTGATTCAGAGGTAAAGCCAGAGGTAACACCAGCGGTAAAAGTTGACCACCAAAGTTACCACCAAACTTACCGCCAACCTTTACCACCTATTATTAATAATAAAGAGATAAATATTATAGCCAGTGGAGGAGCGCGTACGCGCGAGGAGGAGGTGGCTAATAAAGATTTTGATGAGATTATCTCTTTTTTCAATCAACAGATGAAAGGTAAGGGCATTCAGCAAGTCGCTATTATCACGTCAGAGCGCAGACAGGCCTTTGAACGTCTGATGTCTCAGACAGGCGTGAACAAGGACACGCTGAAGCAAGCCATCAAGAATGCCGCTGAGAGTGACTTCCTGAATGGCAAAGGACCAAAGGGATGGGTGGCCAGCTTCGACTGGATGATGATGCCGCAGAACTTTCAGAAGGTGTTGGAGAACAACTACCGCAACAAACCAGTAAGAAAACAAGTACAGTATGGGACAACCGATGGATATCAAGACCCTCGTAGAGGTGTTGAAGCGTCAAGGACGAGCTCTTATGCTTCCGGGTATGACAGACCACTCTAAGTTAGGTGTGGATGAGCAAAGCCTGACGGCACTGTTGGAGATGGCCTACCGCAAGCAGGTTGCCATGCGCAGAGTCGCTTATGTTCCCAATAACCTGACCAGTGGAGCCATTAAAAAGCTTGCCCATTTCCTGACAGACACTGGTGACAACCGTTTCATGATTGTGCTGGATGGGAGTACTGCCACAGGTAAGACCACACTGATGACAGCTATGCGACAAGCCTTGCGATGGCTGACAGACCACAGGCTGGTGTCAGATGATGTAGGATTGAGAATCCTTGATGCCACGAAGATCTGTACATTGATGGACTCCAGCAGAGATTGGAACGAACTGTTAAGCTGGCCGTCATACCTTGGTATTGAAGACCTGGGCTGTGAGCCTGCAGAGATACTGAGATGGGGCAATCCCCTCTATCCGGTGCGCGAACTTATCACAGAGCGCTATAAGCTACGGCTCCCCATGGTGGTGAGTACCAATCTCGACAGCGACCAATTGAGAGAACATCTTGGACTGAGGATTGTGTCCAGAATGAACGAGATGGCTTATTACATCCACTTCGAGAATAAAGATTTTCGTAAGATGGCATGGTACAGTCATCATCCCGAGGCAAATAGTTAAGTGTGAAAACTGACGAATGAAAATGAATGATGAATAAAGTGTAAAACGAAGAGAAATAACAATTAAAACTATATTATGAAAGAACTAAGTCCAGAAAAGAAGCTCCGACTGGAAAAACTGGAGCTATTAACCTATGAAGTAGAAGTGGGCAATACCCACAGAGTGCGAAAGGTGAAAGGAACGATGCTTAATTCTGCCTTTCTGTTAGGTGAGTTGAGCGACAGCAGACGAACGATGATAGTCCGCCAAGTGGAGAACGAACGCAAACCAGTGAGAGTAGAAAGCAAGGATTTCGAGGGTGTGCTTATAAACATACTCATCGGATATATTCAGAGCAAGCGCTGTAAGTTACCGTTCAACGAGGCTTTTGCTTGTAAGCGACTGTCGCTGAAGTCTTGGCCTAAAGACTATATCGACGGCTTCATACCCAATGATTTCCATGTAAAAAGAGAGTATCTTGATGAGATTGCAAGAATGGTAAGTATCCATGTGACCGCCAACGGTCTGACACTATCTCATTCGGAAGCAGCATAAGAGAAATAATAACCGAGCTACTGTAGGCCTTTGTGGTCGCAGTACTACCAAAAACAATTTAATTAAAAATGAAAAGATATGACTATGTATGTAATGTCCTCTGGGGAGGGCTTTGAAGACTACTGTCTTCGTACTTTCAAGACCATGCTACAAGGTGAGATGTTTCCCTATAGCTTACGCGAAACATACCACCTTGTGTTTGATTCGTGGGACGAGGCAGTGAATGAGATTAATGAGTATGGCGTAGAGGGTTATTCCTATATGGAGAGCCCTGATGCCGATGACTACCTTCTCAGTATGTGTGGTTTCACCCGGCATGTTGTGTTGCAGGATAAGTCACTGCAACTGCTTGCCTTGTTTTGTGACACTACCTATCGGCTGCAGATGACCATCTTTGACATTCCAGTACGCTTTACAACCAAATGTGAGAAGATGGCAAATGGTAAGATGGGAATAGTGCAGATCCCCATCAAGGATCATCTGCCCAAGAGTCTGGAAACCCGCAACGATGGCTTCATGTCGTGCTGTGGTGATTTGTATGCCAAGACCTGCTTTGACAAATTCCTGCAGGAGTCAGGATTTACACAGAGCACAGCAGCTGTCGCCGCATCCTATGATATTCCGGAAGAAGGGCTGCTGTGTATCTTGAACCAGAACGGCATCATTAAAGAAAACGAGGATGATGCAGGTTGGGAGTTGGCAGAGGCGTTAAAGGATTCAGAGTTGATTAGAGAGAAGAACGGAACGGACGGAATGCCAGAAAAGCAATGGACTTATAAAGGTCAATACTATATCTGGACATTGCTTACCAAGAATTGCTCTGTCAGACCTCGTTGTGATAAGAACTACCATCAGGAGTGATATTCATACGATTTGTTTATTAATAAAAAAGGAAAGGACGCTGGCTCGTGAGGGTCAGCGTTTTTTGTGCTCAGATGCGAAGGAGGGAATGAAAAGTATTTAAAGCAGATAAAAGCACTTTTTGTTTCAGAAACTCTATGTAATTTTGCAGCGCAAAACAAAAGGAAATACTATGAAATTCACAACACTATTGACAATTATCATCATGGGCTATGTCATCTATTACGCCTATCAGATTATTCACGACCTGTTCTTTACCAAGGGCGTGCTGTCTGATGAGCTGCACATAGAGGAAGAGGTGGACATCACAGGTGAGGTAGAGAAATACCAGCCAGTCAAGGTCGGCAGGGAAGACATCCCACTGACAAAAACATCCACCAAGGAGGAAACCTCACAGGATGACGGACTGACTCAGATGTGTGGCGGCTATACCATTGATGAGCTGCACAATGCCCTCAGAGAAGAGCATGACAATCCGGGCAGCACAGCCCTGAAAGATGTGATGAAGCTTTACGAATAGACTTAAACCTTACGGATGAAAAACACGCAATCCCCACTTTAAGATTTTCAAAAACCAAATAAAACAATGAAAAACACACTATGCAGAAAAACTGGAGCAAGCTCTGCTCCCTATTGAAGTCATGTAAGACGAAGCTGTCTTGCCAAGGTTTGAGATTCGCCAGCTTGGCGTTGATGTTGATGATGAGCACGGGCTATGCCATGGCCGATGCCGGATCAAGTGCCATCACAGGTGCTGTTGGTACCTTCAAGGGGTACATCGACCCAGTACGAAACCTTCTCTATGTGATTGCCGCAGTGGTCAGCATCATTGGAGCCTTCAACGTGTTCTACAAGATGAACAACGGCGACCAGGATGTCAAGAAGACCATCATGATGACCATTGGCGGTTGTGCCGCACTGGTAGCGATGGCCGTTGCCCTGCCTAAGTTCTTTGGCTATTAAGCTATGGAAGCGAACTACGCAGGTTACCCCGTGTATAAAGGTCTCCAGATGCCCTTGGAATTTATGGGCATCCGGGGACGCTTTATCCTCATTGCTGCAGCCACCTTCGGAGCAGCCTTCCTCGGCTTCATTGCCGGATATGTCCTCTTTGGACTCGGTATCGCCCTGCTTGTGCTGGGTGTCAGTGCTGGAGGCGGTCTGCTAACCATCTACCTGAAGCAAAGAAACGGCTTGCATACCAAGCAGAAAGAAAAAGGAATCAAACATTATCATCATCTGTATGAGCACTAGGAAAAACACACTGGACGGACTTTTTACGGGCATCGAGGATATTACCGATGCACGGGGAAGGGTAGTGAACACCGTGCTGTATAGCAAGGCAGGCAACTACAGTTCTATCTACGAGATAGAGAACCCCGTGCAGCAGTACTGTACCGATGCAGACCAGTACTATGCCTTTATGAACGTGCTGGATCATATCCTCCAGACCCTTGGTGAAGGCTATGCCCTGCAGAAGCAGGACATCTTCTGCCGACAAGCCTATCACCATGATATCACCCCTGATATGGAGTTTCTGTCTCAGAGCTATTTTAAGTACTATGAGGGCAGACCCTATACCGAAATCCGTACCTTTATCATTATCACCCAGGAAACCCGAAAGAGCACCTTCGTTGCCTATGACCCCAAGAAGTGGGCAGAGTTCAATAACAAGGTGCAGAAGGTAAAGGACATTCTGGAGGAAAAAGGCTTACCACATCATCTGTTAGGCAGGAAGGAAATAGACGAATACCTCCACCGCTTTATGGCCTTTGACTTCAAGAAAGGCCCCTTCGGTATGACAAATTTAAAGTGTACCGATGACTGCCTGAAGATGAGTGATAAGGTGGTAAAAAGCTTCTCACTCGTTGACATCGACGTGATAGATTTGCCGACTGTCATCCATCCTGTGCAGACCAAGCCCGTCAACGGCTATCCGGTCAGCACCGATTTACTGTCGTTTCTCTCCACAGTACCTCTGACGGATTGTGTGGTCTATAACCAGGTCATCCAGATACCAGCCCAGAGAAAGGAACGTCAGCGACTCATAGGCAAGAGTAAGCGTCATGCCTCGATGCCAGACCCCAGCAACAAGATTGCCAAGGCCGACATCGACGAAGTTCTGGAGGTCATTGCTACAGAACAAAAGTCTCTTGTCTGGACGAACTTCAACGTCCTTGTTTCCTGTAAGCCAGAGCATCTGACGAAGGTCACCTCCTATTTAGAGACCAAGCTCTTTGAAGTAGGTATTGCACCAAGCAAGTCAGCTTATAACCAATTGGAACTGTTTATGGACTCCTTCCCCGGCAATGCCTATAGCTTCAATAAAGACTATGACCTCTTCCTGACCCTGCAGGACTCTGCTCTGTGCCTCTTCTATAAGGAGCGCATGAAGCATGATGAGGTGACACCGCTGAAGGTGTTCTATACCGACAGACAAGGCGTACCTATCGCCATTGACTTCACAGGAAAGGAAGGAGAAAAGAAACTCACCAACAACTCTAACTTCTTCTGCTTAGGCCCAAGTGGCAGCGGAAAGAGCTTTTCGACGAATACCGTCGTGCGCCAGTTGATTGAGCAGGACACCGATGTGGTGATGGTTGATACCGGTGACTCGTATGAAGGTATCTGTGGCTATTTCCATGGCACCTATATCAGTTACAGCAAGGAGCATCCTATCTCGATGAATCCATTTAAGGTCAGTGACGTGGAGTATCAGCAGAACTTCGGAGAGAAGAAGAACTTCCAGAAGTCCCTCATCTTCCAGATATTTAAGGGCAACAAGGCCCCAGAGAAGTTGGAGGACACCATCATTGATACCGTGCTGAACGAGTATTATGATGCCTATTTCCATCCCTTTAGTGGTTATACCAACGAAGAGAAGGAAGAGCTGCGAAAGCAACTCTTACTGGCTGATAAGCGTAATGGTAAGTATGGAGAGTATATCGAAGCCATTGAGAAAGATACTGATTCAGATCTCACCCCCGACCTCTCACAGGGCAAGGGGAATAGTGATACCTACACTGAAGACGAAAAGGCTCACCATGCCAAGGTGGAGCGTATCGTAGAGAAACTGCATAATCTGGCAAATGACGAAGGAGCCAGTGCGGGCGAGCGTGCACATGCCAATAACCAGCTGATGCGCCTGATGCCAGAGCTGATAGAGGGTCACTATCTGATGAAGATCGACCAGCGTATTGCACGTATGGAGCGACAGAAGCGCGACCTGAAGGTGACTCATCTGAGTTTTGATACTTTCTATGAGTTTGCCTGTGAGCGTATTCCTCTGATGATGCAGGAAAAGAGTATTGCATTCCCTATCAATGATTTTGCTGCTATCTTGGAGCCATTCCATAAGGGCGGTAAGATGGACACCATCCTGAATAACGACATGGACTTGAATCTTTTTGATGAGAAGTTCATTGTGTTTGAGATTGACAAGATCAAGGATGACCCTGTGCTCTTTCCCATCGTGGTATTGATAATCATGGATGTGTTCCTGCAGAAGATGCGCATCAAGAAAGGCAGAAAAGCCCTGATTATCGAAGAAGCTTGGAAAGCCATCTCTTCACCGACGATGGCAGAATATATCAAATATCTGTATAAGACCGTGCGAAAGTTCCACGGCATTGCAGGCGTGGTGACTCAGGAACTCGGTGATGTGATAGACTCGCCAATCGTAAAAGAGGCCATCATCAACAATAGCGATATCAAGATTCTGCTCGACCAAGCAAAATTCAAGGACAGATATGATGAGATTGCCGCCATCCTCGGTATCACCGACGTACAGCGACAACAGATTTTTACTATCAATTCGCTGGATAACCACGAAGGACGTAACTACTTCAAGGAAGTCTGGATATGCCGAGGACAGAGCTCAGATGTCTATGGCGTAGAAGAACCGCCTGAGTGCTATATGGCCTATACCACGGAACGTGCAGAGAAGGAAGCCCTGAAGATATATATCAAGCACTATGGCGATGACACTGTTGAGGGCATCCGACACTTTTGTAAGGATATGGAAAAGGCTGGACTGACGGGTAAGTACCTGAAGTTCGCCAACGAGGTTAACAAACAACAAAATGTAATGGAACTATGGAAGAAGGAAGCGTAAAAAACACAAGTACGCAGATACGCGCTGAGACAGGGACAAGAGTTGTAGCTCTGTTGTTGGTGGCGTTGCTCGTCACAACACCTACCTATGCCTGGCACTTGAATTATGATTGGAGGACGACACAACAGGTCGGTCAAAACACTGCTGCCGTTTCAGCAGTAGAGGAAACGCATAATGCCACCCTTGACAAACAGAGGAAAAAGCAGGAGCGCATTGCTGAGTATACCACCGCTATCAACGTCATCAAACAGCTGTATAAGCAGTCGATGCAGAACACGAAAGGCTTTGGTGAGGAGAGCATGTACTACAAGCTTATCGGCGAGAATGCCCTCTATATTGTGACCAATATCCCTGTTGCTGTGAGCTGGCTCACGAAGAAACCGCATATTAACCTACCTCTGTGCTTAAACGAGATCAGTAACCTGACGTTGAAGACTGAGCAGTGTATTGCAGGCTTTGTGAATATCGTGAATAACGGCCATGTCGGTTCACCGCTAAAGTCCAACAGTCTGATACCACAGAACGGTGGCACAGCCAATATCGGTCAGAGTGACGGTTATAACTTCATGAGCAGGGAAGACAGAATGGGTATGGCCAATGACATCTTGGAGGACTTGGTGATAGTGAGGAATAACCTCGACACGCTCATCTTCCTCTGCCAGACCAATAACGGACTAGAAGACCTGTTGATGGAACTCGATCCGAACGCTTGGTGTACTGCCATGCAGATGAAATGGTCGGTGGATGATATCGTCAGAGGATGGGAAGACTTTAGTTAAGTGAATAGTGAAAAGTGAAGAATGAAGAAGGTATTAATGATGATAATGGTGGTAGGGGTGGGTATGACATGCCCACAAACAGGACGGGCTGAAATCATACCACATGACTTGCCTACCATTGAGGCGCTTATCTCCCAGCATAAGAAGAATATGAGTGCCGAGGATGCAAGCAATCAGCAGTTGGCAGCCAATGCCAGCATCAAGGCGATGGTGAAGGAGGTCGCCAAGAAATATGATGAGGTAAAGACCATCCTTGACAAGAAGAGCAATGATGCCCTGTCGTATATTGCCTTGGCTGGTGAGATGAGCCAGTGCGTGACAAATACTGTCAGGCTGACCAGAGAATATCGGGAGTTCAGTAACTTTGCGGCTAAGCATACCAAGGGAAAGCCCATGATAGCCTGGTACACCTTTGAAGCTAATTACAAGGTGTATAAGGAGTTGAAGAACATCAATAAGCTGTACCTGGCTGTAGCTGCCACAGAGACAGGCTTCTTTCGAGCTACCAACAAGGAACGCATGAATATCATCTGGACGCTGAACCAGAGTATCAGTAATATGCGTGATGTCATCCAACAAGCCTATATGTGGTGCGACCTGATGGTAGGCGGTTACGTTCAAGAAGAGCATATCTGGGATATACTGAAATCGGAGACACTACAGGAAATAGGTGAAAAAGTCAAAAAAGAATGGCCGATATGAGAAAGACACTGATTGTAATAACAATGGGCTTGATGCTGACACAAACAGTGACAGCACAGGTGTTTGATGATGAGAAGTATCTGCAATGGCGGTCGATGGAAACCGGACCATTAGGATTCGCACCGAAGGAATACTACTGGCTATTTCATAACAGCTATGCCCATCATAAGTGGGAATGGGAGTGGCATGGATTGTTCCATAGTGGATTCTATCTGAACTTTAAGCCTAATGATTCTGATGCGAAGCCTGTTGTTCCGAAGCGAACCGTTGGAGCAGCTACCGATGTATGGACGAAGGAATCAACCGATGCACAGGAAGAGAGTTTTAAGCATCAGCTGGAACAAGAAACACTGGCTGCGGCAGACCGTAGAGTGGATGCTGCCTATCTGCTTTTTAAGGATGACTTTAATAATATGCAGAACAAGATTTCTTCTGGGCTGACCTATTGCCTTGCTAACAGCAAGGGCGATGACAATGTGATAGCCTTAGTAAACAGTCTCTCGAACCAGAACCGCTTTATCACGGAGCAAGTCAGCTACGTACATAAGAGCAGTAACGGCTATGAGCTGGAGAATGCCAAACGAGAAGAGTGCTATATCAAGCTGAAAGCCGATATGGAGAAGGTAACACAATCGACTATCGACTTAATGAGATACCTCGAGGTTTCGAAGTAGTTAAAGGAAGATAGAAGGAAATAAAAGAAGATATAAGATGATGAACGAATTGTTATTGAACTGTAATATTAGTGGACTGTTCCTGACGATGGGACTGCCGACGCTGGATCCTGTGATGACCAGTGTGCTGGACTATATCCACCAGCATGCCTTGTTCTTGGGTTCGTGGGGAGGCTTTGCCAAGTCGTTGGGACTGATACTTGCCATGTGTGTGACCAGCTATGAATGTTGGATGATGATGCTTGGACGGCGAGGCATTGACGTGATGAAGCTGTTCAGAATAGTAGGTATCTCATTGTGTATCGTCTCAGCCAATGCCATTGCCGATGCCGTGGCAGCCCCAGGTGAACAGATGGGACGTGTGATGAAAGCGCAGGCTACCAGAAGTCACCAGCGTATCGATGCACTGGAAAAACATGAGGCAAAACTCCAGAGCCAGTACCTCGATAAGCTACGGGCGCATAACGACTCACTCGACAGGAAACGCAGGGCAGAAGCCAAACTGTCAGAAGATTCGCATTGGTGGGAGGAAGTCGCCTATGCTGTGAAGAACATGGATAATGCCGTGGAGCAGTGGGCCAAGGAAGCCGCTGTTATCGCAGAGACCAAGACGGCAGAGACCATCAATATGCTGATTCGGTATATCGGAGAAATCATCTATCAGGTCATCTATTTCGGTATGCTGCTTGGTCAGGCCTTTATGATGAACGTCCTGAAAATCTTCTGTCCTGTAGCCTTTGCCCTGAGTATCGTACCACCTTGGGCCAGTGCGTGGAGTCAGTGGATCAGTAAGTATGTGAGTCTGTCGCTATGGGCACCTTTGATATATATGTGTAGCATCTATGCCGACATGATACTCAAATATACCATTCTGCAAGACACCACCGCCTACACCACACTACTTGGAAGTGCCAGCTATACCTGGGGAGAGATAGGAGGCTTGGGTATGCAAGGCATCGGAAGTACCTGTATGTATGTCGTCGGATTGTTGGTAGGAGCCATGCTTATCAAGTTCGTACCAGAGCTTGCCTCATGGATAGTGCCGGGAGGAGCTAGCAGCAGTATCGGTTCAGCTGTCAGTAGCATGACCACAGCAGGAGCATCCATGGTCGGAGGCGTTGCTGGAGGATTCATCGGTGGAACCATCGGAGTGACAAGACATACTGTAGGCGGAGCCGTCAAGGGAAGCGTGACAGGATATGCATCATCAGAAGGCGGTGGATTGAGCGGCGCATGGAATGGTGCCGTATCTGGAGGCCGTCGCGGATTTGAGCGAGGTATGGACTTCAATGTCGGTACGCACATGAGAGACAAGCAATACAAATAGAAGTGAAAAGTGAAAAACTAAAAGAGATAAAGCAATGTTAATTGAAAGTTTAGAGAAGAAGACAAAATTGGCAATGTTCACGGTTCTGCTGGCAGTCAGTGCCAGCACCGTGATTTGCGGCCTGTGCTTTTACTTTGCCACCAAGCTGGTCAGAGACCAACAGCAGCAGGTGTATGTGCTGGACGGGAGCATTCCCTTCATGGCAGAGCGCAGTAAGAACGAGATGACCTTTGACATCGAGGCCAAGGCACACATCCAGTTGTTCCACCAGTACTTTTTTAATCTCTCGCCAGATGATGAGTATTTGAAGTGGACATTTGGTAAGGCGATGTACTTGGCTGATGAGAGTGCCCTCAGACAGAAGCAGGCCATCGAGGAAACGGGTTTTTATTCACAGTTGCTCTCCAGTTCAGCAGTAGAGACTATCGTGGCGGACAGTATTGAACTCGATAAAGACCAGATGAGTTTCAAGTATTATGGTACGCAGATGATCAAGCGCAGGACCAACAGCGTAAAGCGTAGCATCATCACTGTAGGAAAGCTGCAGAACGTACCGAGAACACAGAACAATCCGCATGGACTGCTGATTACCAACTGGCGTACGTTGGAGAATAAAGACCTGAAATCATATTAAGTGAAAAGTGAATAGTGAAAAGTGAAAAATGATGTACCATGAATATATTCAAGAATAAGCAAACACACGAGTATAAGGAGAAGGAGCGTTACCGACTGAGAAGAGCCAGAATCTGGGGCTATAAGATAGGAAAGAAATACGCCATCGGAGAGAAACTTGCCAAGGCCAATGCCTGGGCAGACGGTCACAGACGCAAGACTGCAGGAATCTTGTTCTCCGTGAATGCCACCATCTACGTTATCGGTTTCCTGCTGTGTATGTCTGGAAATGACAGTAATAGCATCAATGACCCCATGCAGGACTTTGCTCAGGTACAGCCCATGTTTGCACAGCTGCATCGTATCGAAGACATGAAGACCGTTCAGAAGAATACCTTTGTGACCCTGAGCAATAGGGCAGTAAGGCTGAAACACGAGGTTGATTCGCTGATGGCCAAGCCTGGTAAGACCCATACAGATTCCGTGCTCGCATTGGAAAAATACGACGAACTCCAGATGATTATTAACAAATAACCAAATAAGAAAAGAGCCATGAAGATAGATTTCAAGAAGATTGATTTTCGACAGGGAAAGTACTGGTTCCCGCTGGTACTCTTCGTTCCCTTGGTAGCCATAGCCTATTTCTCCTGTGAGATGTTCAAAGGCCCAACAGAGCAGACAGGTATGGTCACCGACAGTATCAACACCATGATGCCAGAGCCAGCCGGTGACGGTCTGCATGGTAAGTTCGCTGCCATGGAGGACAATATCCTCAGAGGCGACGGCTATACCGCCATTAATGCCCTTGGCGAGGAAGAACAGGGAGAGAGTGATGACGAGAACGTCTATAGCGAGAGTGAGATGGATCGAATCGACAAGGAGAAGGCCGAGAAGAAACGTCAGGAGCAAGAAATGGCCGCTCTCCAGCAGCAGCTCAAAGAGTCGAGGATGCACATCAACCAGTATGATGACCGCTATACAGGCCATAGCAGTAATGGTAGCCAACAGCGGGAGATGGAACAGTTTGAGGAGCAGATGCGCCAGATCCAGGAACGAAGCAGGAAGATGGCACGTGACATCACAGGTGATGACTATTCATCAAGGAATGGTCGGCAGGCACAAACCAATCCGAATGGCCAGATAGCAGGCTATGACATCTACGGCAATCCTATCATGGCTAACCAACAGCCCAAGAAAGACACCATAGCCGTTGTTGCCAAGGCTGATGATACTCATGCAGAAAGCTTCAATACCATTGCTGATGATGAAAAGCTCGATGACCCACTGATTAAGGCTATGATAGACAAGACTACCAAGGCCCATGAGGGAACCAGACTCCGTTTCAAGCTGTTGGATGATGTAGTTGTCATGGGTGTGAAGCTGAAGAAAGGCACCTACCTCTACGGCACGGTGACTGGTTTCGGACAGCAGCGAGTGATGGCAGATATCACGAGTATTCTGGTGAAGGATAAGTTCCTGAAGATCCACCTGTCAGTCTATGACCTTGACGGTATGCAGGGCTTCTATGTGCCAGAGTCTGCCTTCAGGGAAATGATGAAGAATGCCGGTAGTGCTGCCATGCAGAGCAACATCAGCTTTGATACAGGAGGTGGCAGTGGTATCTCTGCCGAGGCACTGGCTCTGCAGGCTCTGCAGAATGCTTATCAGAGTACGTCAAGTGCCATCTCACAGGCTATCAAGAAGAACAAGGCAAAGATTAAGTATAACACCATTGTATATCTGATTAACGAACAGTAAGACAGAATAACGATTAAAGACATAATAACAGAAAAACAAAAGAGTAACCATGAAAAGTATGAAAAAGATTCTTTTTGCAGCTGTGGCTTTGATGGCCATGAGTACAACCAATGTAAATGCAGAGACCACGCTGTTCAATGACGTGTATCTGAGCACCATCTATGTCAATGAGCAGGTGACTACTCACCTGATTATGCCAGAGACCATCCGACTAGTGGATATCTCCACTGATACCATCGTCGGCAATCAGGTCAATGACAATATCGTGCGTCTGAAGCCCAAAGGAGCGATGCAGGACTACGAGCAGGCAGGCATCGTGACTGTCATCGGAGAACGGCATATCGCCCAGTATAAGTTGGTCTATCGTAGTTGTATGCCCTTTGCCAGCACCCGCTTCACCGTTCCGTACTGGGATATGCAGGAATACCAGAATCCCGATGTGAGTATGTCAGTCGGAGAGATGAGCCGCTATGCCATCCGCATCTATAATACTAAGCGCAGCGTGGAGAATATCCATACGAAGAAAGACAAGATGAAGGCATGGGTGAACCATATCTGTTCAGCAGGTGACTACTTCTTCATCGACTTCTCGCTGGAGAACAAGACGAAGATTCCGTATGATATTTCAGAGATACGAGTCAAGCTGGAGGATAAGAAGCAGAAGAAGGCCACCAACTATCAGAGTGTCGAGCTGACACCGGAGTATATGCTGAGCTACAACAAGCACTTCAAGAAGCGCTACCGTAATGTGCTGGTGGTAAAGAAGCTCACCTTCCCAGAGGCCAAGGTCCTGAAGATTGAGGTCAGCGAGAACCAGATTTCCGGCAGAACCATCGAGCTGAATATCAACTATGATGATGTGCTGGATGCCGATTGCTTTGACGATTAAACAAACAAAGGTAGAAGAAGAGCATGATTCAGGAAACCAAGGAACAGCAGCAGATGTATAATCTGTTCCGCTCGTTCATCTATATTTTCTTGATTATCGAGTTGGTGATGCACATGCCTGTCCATACAGGGAGTAGCATTGCCAACTCCTTTTTGCAGATGATAGCCAGACTGGGCTTCTTCAATTCCGTGGTGTCGTGTAAGGTGATAGAGCTGGTGACTATCTTGATTACCTGTGCAGGCACTACGGCACGACGAAGCTTGAAGTTTGATGTCAGGAAGATGGTTGTCTATCCCTGTGCGGCAGGAATCACCCTGACCGTGCTGTGCATCTTTATCCAGCCCGGTCATTGGGGAACGAGCATCGCAGGCTACAGTGTAAACAGACTGTTATACCTGATATGCTCTGTGGTTGGTGTGATGTGTATTCACCGAAGTCTTGATGCCATAGCCCAGTACTTTAACTGCAAACTCGGTGAAGACCGCTTTAACTTTGAGAACGAGAGCTTTCAGCAGTGTGAACAGTTGGTGGAGAATAAGTACAGCGTGAACATTCCGATGATCTTCTACTATAAGGGACGAATGCGAAAAGGCTGGTGCAATGTGGTTAATCCTTTCAGAGGTACATGGGTAGTAGGAACACCAGGTAGCGGTAAGTCTTTCTCTGTGGTAGAACCCTTCATCCGACAACACTCAGCCAAGGGCTTTTCGTTAGTTGTCTATGACTACAAGTTTCCTGCTCTTGCAGAGATGACCTTTTACCACTTTAACAAGAATAAAATGCTTGGTAATATCCCCAAAGATATGAACTTCAACATCATCAACTTTACTGTAGCTAACACTTGAAAAGGGACCCGGAACAACATTTAAAAAGTGCCCCACCCA
>OLZF01000684.1_pt1 | contig 32583 bp, 30 predicted proteins | sample 1674391 | NCBI WGS metagenome assembly OLZF01 (sample SAMEA103958166, study PRJEB25191) | human gut metagenome | biome: human-associated habitat [ENVO:00009003]; feature: intestine environment [ENVO:2100002]; material: feces | place: Germany | collected 2013/2015
CGGTATTGGTCAGGAAATCCGTGAAGGAATATCCCAGGGAAGTACCGATGATGATATTGGGGGGATCTCCGCACATGGTAGCGGATCCTCCCAGATTCGCACAGAACACTTCTGCCAGAATCATAGGCACCGGATTGAATTTCAACAGTTGTGACAGTTCAATGGTAACGGCTGCCAGGAACAGGATTACGGTAATACTGTCAATGAACATTGCCAGAATACCGGATAATACCATAAAGGTGACAAACAGCGGTACAACCTTATACTTGACCATCTTGGCAAGGCGCATGCACAGCCAGCGGAAGAATCCCACCCGGGCCATTCCCTCTACCATGATCATCATTCCTGCTACGAACACGATGGTCTCCCAGTTGATACCACTGGAAGCCTCTGCGGACTGTCCCGCCGTGTACCAGAAATGACTTGTGAAAAAGCTGCCTAAGTTCAAAGTCTCCAGCACTGCGCTCATACTGTGCATTCCCAGTCCGAATACCAGTACCAGTGTCAGCAGACCGCAGCCCAATGTGATAATGTGTCTCTCCCATACTTCCAGGACGATCAGTACAAACATCGCCAGAAATATGATTACTGCAAGTATTTGTGCTACCACTTTCCCTGCCTCCTTGTAAATTTATCATTTTATCTCGTTAAGCGTTTTTTAATCTTGCTTTCACCTTTTATTTTCCCCTTTTTATGAGAAATTAAGTGGATTTCGCACCTCACGATTTAGAACGCTTAAGATTTGATTCTATCCGAAATATCGGCATAAGTCAATTCTTCTTTTGGCTTCTATGCATAAATATTCCGTTAAAGTTTTCTCAGCTGAAAATACAAAAGACTCCCGAAAGTTTGTATCATGCGTACTCACTTTCAAGAGCCTTTTCATATCCTGTTATTTATTCATTCCGGAAGCTTTCGATATCGTTCTTTCCCACATACCGCAAGAACATCCGGTTCATGTCAATACCGCTTTCTCCGAAATACAATTTCATGTACTTCTCACCGTCCTGCCGGATTGCCAGCGTGACGGACTGTTCCACCACTTTGCCCTCCGTGCCGTTAATCGTCACAGTTTGCTGCAACGTGTTGTTCAAGAATACGGAAATCGGTAACTGTGCCAGCGGACCCAGCGTGGAACTCATCCGGAATACCAGTTCGTACCGTCCGATCTTCGGGAAACGCAGCTGGTATACCGCACCGGTACCTTTCTTCGTGGACAGCTTCTCCAGCGGAAGTTCAATCTCTTCGCCGGTCTTCGGCTCCGGCAGTTCCAGCCGGGCCAGCACCTGTCCGCTGTCTCCGGCTCCTTCGGTGCTTACCGGACTGTGAAGCTCCGTACACTCCTCTTCCTCTCTGCCAAGCAGTCTCTCCATGGCAACGGAACGTAACAGGAAGCAGCAGATGTTTGCAGCATTCCGCATAAGCTGCGCTCTGGTCAGCCTGCCGTCTGCCAGTCCTTCCGCAGTGTTGTCCTTATTAGAATTGGATGCTGCGTCTGCGGTCACCATGTAAATATCATTCTGCGCCCGGACCATAGGTACCGTCTGACTCTTGGAACCGGATTCGCCTTCCTCATTGATCTTTGCCCACCAGTCGGTCATGACAATACCCTGATAGCCCCATTCCTTACGGAGAATGGTTGTCAGAAGATCATAGCTGCCTGCGGTCCACAGTCCGTTCACCGGGCCATAGGTGGACATGATGCTGTAGGCTCCGCCCTGTTTTACGGCAATCTCAAATCCTTTCAGATAGATCTCCCGCAACGCCCTCTCGGATACAATAGCATTGGCATCATGCCGTTTGAATTCCTGATTATTACATGCAAAATGCTTGATGGTTCCGGTAACTCCATATTTTCCCATGCCTTTCAGCTGTGCCGCCGCCATGGTACCGGTGAGGTACGGATCTTCGGAAAAATACTCAAAATTACGTCCGTTCAACGGATTCCTGTGAATATTAATACCGGGACCCAAAAGACTGTCGATCTTGTTCTTGCGAAGCTCCATGCCCTCCATCTCATACAGTTCTTCCACCAACTCCGGATCAAAGGTACATGCCAGCAACGTACCATTCGGCAGTGCATAGGCCATGGTACCGCAGTCCATACGAATGCCGGAAGGACCATCGGAACAGCAGGCCACCGGAATACCGAATTGCTGCAGTCCATCCGTCACACCGCCGAAAGCTGCTGCTGTTCCGGGGGTAACTTTCGGGGAACACATGCCTTCTCCTCTGGTCATGCAGATCAGATCTTCGTCTGACAGCTGTGTCAGGAACTGTTCCAACGTAATCTTTTTGTCATAGACATCTGCCAGCTTCCATCCCTGATCTCCCATATATTCGCTCTGGGTGGGTCTTTCCCGCAAAATACGTTCCGCCAGATCTATGGTCCGTAAGGGCACATCCTCCCAGTTGGCGATGGCATGCTTGTTTTCTCCGAAGAAGAACGGTCGTAAGCGTTTAAATGCCTGCACCGGAGCCAGTGCTTCCGTAACGGTTTGTACGACCTGCAGCTCCGCTAATGTCACTCTTCCGACTTCTCTTGCACTCCGCACATCGGTACCGACATAGAAGATATAGTCTCCTGCTTCCAATACATAGCAGGATTTATGTCCAGTGACACCACTGTCATCATAGGACGCAAGCTCCGTCAGTTCTGCTTTCAGGATCAGTTCTTCACTTGCTCCGGGCTTCAGTTCTTCCGTCTTGGCATAAGCTGCCAGCTGACGCAGCGGCTTTCCCAGCTTTCCCTGAGGAGCCTCCACATAGACCTGTATGGTCTCTCTGCCGGACATACCGCCAACATTTGTCACTTTCTCAATGACAGTTGCCTCGGTACCCTGCACTGCCAGTCCCATGCTCTCTGTCTGGAACCGGGTATAGGACAGTCCAAAGCCAAAGGGATATTTTACCTTGTCTCTGGCAAAGGTCTCAAAATAGCGATAACCTACATAGATGTCCTCGGTATAAAAATTCTCCACCGGATCCCCGAAATTCTCCGTGGAAGGATAATCCTCAATATCTTCCGCAATAGTATCGCTGAGCTTACCACCGGGATTCACTTTTCCTGTCAGGACATCTACTGTAGCTCTGCCGCCCTCCTGGCCGCCCTGCCATACATAGAGCACAGCCTGTGGCTGATACCGGTCGACCCACTTCATATCCATGATATTACCCACATTCAGCACAACGATCGTCCTGGCAAATGCATTGCAGACATTACGAAGAATTTCTTCCTCCGCAGCTGTCAGCAGATAACTGCCTTCCGCAGCACTATTATCCTTGTCTTCTCCTGCGGTTCGGCCGAGAACCACAAGCGCCAGATCCGACTGTTCCGCCGCCTGTCTCGCCAGTTCTTCGCTGACGGGCATTTCTTCCTGGTTCCAGGGCTCCATAGCCCATCCCTCTCCTATATCAAAAGGATGATCCTTCAGCCATTCCCGGTACTGTGCCTCCAGTACCTCATTCACCTGTACGGTGCCGTCTTCCTTGAGACTGTCTGTAATATTGGTCACATATGGAGCATTGACCATACCTCCGGAACCCGTACCGCTCTTATAATGCTCGAACTGGGTTCTGCCGAAGATCGACACCCTCTGCCCTTTTTGCAGAGGCAGCACACCGTCTTCATTTCGAAGCAGTACGCTTCCCTCCGCCGCCACACGTCTTGCCAGTTCCGCATATTTCTCATAATCCAATGTATATTTCATATATCTGTTTGCTCCCTTCCTGTTATATCTATATTTCTGTATCTTTTATCCTAATAATAGCATTAATTTCCCAATACATCCACAAGAAAAGCTCTTTCTCTGACAGAAAGAGCCTTAAAAACATTTTATTGATTTTACAAGATGATCATGACCACAAAATCCCCGTTCTCCATAAAGAACTGGTATTGTCCGTTCAGCTTTTCTACATAATATACGATGCTTCTGGCCCCCAGTCCATGCCCGGAGCGCTCCGTCACCGGGACACCGTCAATAAATACCGGGGCATTCTGCACAGTATTTTTCGCCATCAGAAGAAGATGTCCTGACTTTTCGGACAGAGCCAGCTGTATCAGCCGCTTTTCCTGCGGCAGTTCCTGTACGGCATGCATGGCATTTTCCAGTACGTTTGACAGGATCGCACAGAACATCATTTCAGAGCAGGGAAGTTTCTCTCCAATGCTGACCTGTATCTCCCATCGGATCCTCTGCTCCTCAAACCGCATATTATAGATGGACAGTACGGAATTCACCATCTCATTTCTACAATAGGTCTTGATCACTGTATCATCATAAGTCTGGCTGACCTCATTCAGATATTCCAGCGCCTTGTCGGTCTCTCCCTGTTGGATCAGTGTTCGCAGCACCGACAGATGATGCCTCGTATCATGCCGTAAAATGGACATCTTTTTCTCGCTTTTTCTCGTATTGGTCATTTCTGTCTGGAATGAATTCAGCTGCATCCGGATCAGTTCATTGTACTGCTCTGCCTTGTTCTTCATCTCGTACTCCCGGAAATATACCAGTAAAAAGAGCAGATACGTCAGACACATGGCAAACCCAAGGAATTCCGGAACCGCCTTATTTCCCGTATACAGCAGACTGGAAAATTTCGTGGTGGCATAATCAAAAATATAATATACCATGGGCAGACTTCCGATAATAAGAAGTTCCCTGTCTGTCTTGGCAAACAGCATTGCTGTCGTCTGACAGACATACCTGCACAAAATGACAAAAACGCCAATGGTCACCAGGATTCTGCAGACATAATAACACCACTCCTGCCCTGTCACAAATAATGCGAAAAGTCCCATCCAGTTACTGCACTGACAACATAGATATGCCGTGAAAATAGAAATCAGGGAAGGAAGAATACGGAATTTATAATGCAAAACCAGTACAAATAACAATGGGGCATGCACGATCAGTGGATAAATCTGATCTACTGTTTCTGTTCCAAAGAGAAGTACACACAGAACATATAGAATTCCTGAAACAACCGCCAATGACAACAATTGCAATATATTTTTCTTATCCTGCTTCACTCCCAGAAAAAATGCCGACAGGAAGATTCCAAACAGCATTGTCGTTGTATGATGTGTATATGTTAATATCTGTAGTACCATTTTCTTCTCTCTTTCGTATTCTTACCATACATTTTTTACGGTATAAACCATTTCTATTATATGACCCACCCCGATATGCGAATAGAGGGTAGGATTGTGGGGGTGCGTAGCACGGAACAATCCCGTAGGCATCAAAGCCGGGGGCTTTTGACCTCGACTTTATTATATAAGACTCTCAACGAGAAATCAATTTGTGGATGATTTGACTTTTTGCGTCACAAATGTCAGCATGTCTCGCCTGTGGGATTCAGTAGCTTCTACGCCTTTCGCCGGCGTCTGGTATCACTGGGACTGACACCATAAGCATTGCGGTAAGTTCTGGAAAAATGCACCAATGACGCAAATCCGGTCTTCTGCGCGATCTCCTGGATCGCCAGAGAAGATTCCACCAGAAGTCTTCCGGCTCTGGTCAGCCGGACATTGGTAAGGTATTCCAGAACGGTGGCTCCGGTCACCTCGCGGAAAATACGGCAAAAATAGTATTTACTTAAATGGATCTGGGATGCGATGGTCTCCAGATCTATTTTTTCCGCATAATGGGCATTGATATAGGCGATGGCATCCAGAATCTCCTGTCTGGGAGCTGCGGAGAGCTCCGGCATCTGTGTCCGCTCCTGCCTCGTATAGTAGTCTCTGCACAGTAGCAGCAGTTCCAGACAATAGTTTTGCTTTAATTTCTCGGCCACAGCATCGTGGCGGTTATAATATTTCCGCAGCCGTTCGAAGACCTCTACCAGTTCTCCGGACTGTTCCGTTGTCAGATGCAGAATATCATTCTGCAGAACCTCCAGGAACCGCTGCTTCTCCGCAGGTTTCAACATTCCATCCAGATAATCCGGTGCAAAATTCAAGACATACCGGGCATAGAAATCCGAGGACAGACTCTGCATATAATGGGTCTGGTAGGGTTTGATCAGGATGATGTCACCCGGATTCAGCACATGACAGACACCATCCAGGAAGATGTATCGTATCCCCTTCACCACAAAAAAAAGTTCGTAAGTATCGTGGTAATGATTGGTCTGCATGTCATTTTTCTTAGAGGTCTCTATGTATTCCAAAAACAGATCCGAATAGGGATCAAAAATCGTACGAAGCATCTGTTTCCTTTCCCGGAAAAGATTCCGGCAAGATTCATATTATTACTTTTCACTATCGCAAGATATGTTAAACATTATCCAAAATAAACGATTATAATGTAATTATATAATAAATCTTGTGCCATGTGAAGTATATGGGAAGGAGAACTTATGGAGAAAAGACCTTTAGACTATGCAAAAGCATCCATGGATACCATGATGCGCAAATGGGAAGCCCCCAAACTTCCGCCCGAAGGAAGATTCCATTATCATCAGGGAGTATTCCTGTCCGGAATGTACAAAAGCTATGAACTTTGCAAAGAGGAAAAATATTTTGATTACATCAAATCCTGGGTGGATGCCGTCATCACCGAAGACGGTGTGATCAAACAGGCTGATATGGGGCAGTTCGACGATATGCAGCCGGGTATTCTGTTATATCCCCTCTATCATTGTACCGGTGATGCCAGATATAAGAAAGCCCTGGATTCTCTGATGGCTGCCATTGATCGTTATCCCACCACTCCCGAGGGCGGCTATTTCCACAAGGCTGATCTGCCGGAAGAAATGTGGCTGGATGGTCTGTACATGGAAGGTCCCCTGCGGGCACAGTATGGCGCAGAATTTGATCACCCCGAATATTTTGATGAGGTTATCTTCCAGGCTCTGACCATGCAGAAACATACCCGTGACCCCAAGACCGGTCTTCTATATCATGCATGGTCTTATGACAGGAAAGTAGAATGGGCTGACAAAGAGACCGGCTGCTCCCCCGAATTCTGGGGCAGAGCCATGGGATGGGTGCCTGTAGCCCTCCTGGACGAACTGGATTTCATTCCCGCCGATCATCCGGACAGAGCAAAACTGGAAAAAATGGCAGTGGATCTATTAAAGTCTCTGCTCGCATTCCAGTCTGAAGACGGCAGATGGTATCAGGTAGTCAACCGGGGCGATGATCCCGCCAACTGGCTGGAGAATTCCTGCAGCTGCCTGTATGTAGCGGCTCTGTGCAAAGCGATCCGCAAAGGTCTGCTGGATGCATCTTATCTGGAATATGCCCACAAGGGTTATGAGGGTGTGATCCGCTCCCTGACCTGGGAAGGCGATGACCTCATTATCGGTAATGTCTGCATCGGAACCGGTGTCGGTGACTATGAGCACTACATTCACCGCCCCGTATCCGCCAACGATCTGCACGGTGTCGGAGCGTTCCTGCTGATGTGTGAAGAGTGCGAACAGGTATTTTAATATCTTGTAACTATTCAGAGCCATGCAAAACCAGGCTTACAGATCCTCGCTGCCGGGATTCCGGCGGCGGGCAGATCTGCTTATATTATTACTTTTTACAGCTTTACTTTTACAAAATCATGTCCCATGGCGGGAAGCACCTTTTCGATCAGATCCGCCGTCCGCATGCGGAGGCTGGAGGTATTGATGCAGGGGTGGCACCCGAAATATTCACTGTCCAGCACCTCTTCATCGATCAGCAGCTTCACCTGATGCTCCGTATCGTTCATCAGTCCCAACACACTGACAGAGCCGGGGGTGATATCCAGAAATTTCTCCATATATTCCGGCTTGGCAAAAGATAATCTCGCCGAGCCGATCTGTGCCGACAGATCCTTGGTATGGAACACCTTGGTATCCGGGATCATCAGCAGATAAAAGGCCGTCTCCTGACGGTTGCACAGAAACAGATTCTTACAGACCATGGACTCCAGGATCTCATCCACTTCCTTACAGTCCTCCATGGTCATGGCCGGAGCGTGATCCACACGGTCATATTCCACACCTAAGCTATCCAGCAGGTCATAGGTGCGTATCTCTTTGTCCAGTCTGCCGGTGGTATCGGCAGGTCTTCCTTTTTGTAATTCCAATGCCATGTTCTTTCCCCTTTGCTGTTTAATATCCGATGGTGTCATTTACAAGAATCACATGAATTCTGTCCGTATGTCTGGAATATCTTGTGATCAGGAACTGACAGCAGATGGTATCCGGAGATTTGCAGTCGAAGCATTTTCCGGTTTCTTTGCAGGGAGTCTTGATGTCAAATCTCTGGGCATTGATAGGTGCAGCCACGTTTCTCGCACGCTTCATGGCACTGTCTAAGTCTGCGCAGACCTTGTTCATGCCGACGATGAAGATTACTTTCCTCGGTCCCTGGGCTATGCAGGAGACACGGTTGGAATTGCCGTCGATATTGACCATGACCCCATCGCTGGTGATGGCGTTGGCACTGGAGAGGAAGATATCCGCATCGTAAGCTGCCATCAGTCCTGCTCTGGCATCCATCTTAGAGCGGTCGATATAGTGGTAATTGCCTGCTTCCAGAGCGGAGATCAGTCCGATCTCTCCGGCGCTCATGCATCCGCCCATGGCAATGGTGCTTCCCTCCGGGATCAGCTCCAGTGCCTGCTTCAGCGCAGCTTCTTTATCCTCTGCGTAATAACCTGACATGTTGCGGGACTGTAATCCCTTGATGACTGTTTTTGCCAGTTGTTCATTTCTTTTTCTGATCATTTCGTTCATCTCTTTAACCCTCTTGTCTTTCCGTAGCATGCAAGCCTTCCGGTCCTTTAAACCTGTACTTCCGTACACTGTGCAGGCACAATTTGCGCGTGAAAAGTTTATACTGAAAAATCCTTATTGATCCTATTTTATCACTTTTATACTTCTCTGGAAATAGTGTAAAATGTTACATTTGCATCCTCGTCTGCAATGGGAATATTAATCCTGTTGGGATAGGCACTCTCCCGGTTGGTAATATAATTCATTAGGAAAGTATCAGATTCAGAGCAGTTAAAAAGAGAGCAGATTTCTTTGCTGAGTAAATCTGCTCTGAATCTGATACTTTCCTAATGAACTATACCATATCAGGTATAATTTCAATGATTTATAGCATAAATATACCTCATCAGGTATATTATACAAATTTTGCATATTTTTATGCCCGATGAGGTGTAATTTAGTTTCCTATCATTTCATGTATCCAGACCAGCATCTCCCCTTCGCCCCGGTTATTCCAGTACGCATACGGTATTGCACGGACAACTGCGTCTTCATAGGTCAATCCGGCGCTGCTGTATAGTTCTCCGTTCCTGGGTATCAGTCTCCTGCCTTGCAATTCCAGCTCAAGGCATTCTGAAAAATAAGTGGATTTTTTCTTCTGCGCAGCCTTACCGCTGAGATAAATGCACTGCAGCTCTGCACCATTATCAACCTCTTCCAGACAATAAACAATGGGTCCTCTTTTTATTGCCACCTTGCCAACATCTGCGCTGACCCTTGGGTCTGCATGAAGGAATTCAACTGGCATATCAAACTGAATGCTGAGCTCGCTGTCCCTGCAGATCTCCACACACGCATAGCCCTTGCTTACTGTCAGTTCCTGCTCCTTGCCATCGCAGTATAACCGGAAATTTTCTGCATAGCTAGGAATACGGAAATGCAGCCTGACTTTTTCCTTTACTCCCTGAACCTTAACCTTTATATTTCCCTCCCACGGGAACATGGAATCCATGGTGATCTTTACCACATCATTATTGACAGGAATGTACGTCTGGTTTCCAATATACAAATGCGTATAAATATCGGCTCCGTCAACTCCATAGATATACTGTCCAAGAGATGCCAGTGTCCTTGCGATATTCGGAGGACAGCAGGCAACGCCAAACCATTTCTGACGCCTTGCCTTCACATGCGCCCTTGATGTATGCGACATACATTGGCGCGGCTTTATCTCCAGCGGATTCACGTAGAAAAAGCTCTTGCCGTCCTGAGCGATCCCCGCTAGGATATTATTATACAATTCCTGCTCCATCAGCTCTGCATATCGTGAATTCCGTGTTATATTTGCCATCCGCAGACTGAACAGTGCCATGCCGATGGATGCACACGTCTCTGAGTAATTGCTGTCATTTGGAAGGTCATAATCTGTCGTAAATCTCTCAAGGAAGCCTGATGATCCGATTCCTCCTGTGATATACATCCTCTTCTGTGTAATATTTTCCCACAATGCCACACATGCTTCCATCAGCTCCTTATCCTGATATTCCTCCGCCACATCTGCCATTGCCGAATACATATACACTGCCCTGACTGCATGTCCTTCAGCTGTTTTCTGCTCTCTCACCGGTTCATGGGACTGGGAATACGCAGGATCATAATCCTCAAATTCCGGGAAAATCCTTTTGAAATTCTCCTGCTTCCGCTCCTCGAGGAAATAATTCTTCCCCGCTCCCCGGATATCCAGGAAGTACTTCGCCTGTTCCAGGTATTTTTTGTCCTGCGTTACACGGTAGAGCCTAACTAACGCCAGCTCTATCTCCTGGTGTCCCGGATAGCCATGATTCTGTCCCTCCTCCGGACCGAAGGTTCTGCAGATCAGATCAGCAAGCCTTATCATACTGTCAAGGAGCTTTCTTTTCCCGGTTCCTTCATAATAGGCAACTGCCGCCTCTATCATATGTCCTGCTGAATACAGCTCATGTCCCTCACAGAGATTTCTCCATCTCTGTGAAGGTTCTTTAATGATAAAGTAGGTATCCAGATATCCGTCTTCCTGCTGTGCCTGCACGATCACATCAATGGCATCATCCGCAAGCTTTTCCAGCTTTTCATTCTTCTTTTCCGCCAGTGAATACCCTACTGCCTCCAGCCACTTGGCTACATCTGTATCCTGAAATACTGCACCATAAAACTGTCCCTTTTTCAGCCCGGCCGCAATCTTAAAATTCTCAAGGCAATGGCTGGATTCCACCCCCGGAACATTATCATTCATAATATCCCACTGATAGGGAATGATCACATCCTCAACAAGGTCAGTATACTGCTTCCAGAAAGGATCGGTAATATCCATTCGGGAAAGCTGAACAGTGTTTAATCTCATGTTCCACCTCTCCTTTGGTATCTCAAAAATATTTATTTTCTATTTCTTCAAAATCAACACTTCCAAACCGGTCCTTCATTGCCCAGTATGCCTTCACACCGACTGCATTGATCCATGGGAAGCAGGTTTTATTTCCTTCTCCCTTCAGCCGGTAACCAAATCCGGTATCTGCTGCAAACATCGGATCATCCACTGCCCACCAGCTGATCAGGTAGCCTTCCTCCTGTAATCCCGGCATTGCATAGCCCCATGGACGTTCGTCTGTTTCTACTGTCTGATTACAGCCAAGCCAGTATAATCTGGCGATGTCAAAAAGCTCCTTATCCTTTGCATAAACTGCGATCTGTGCTGTCTCAGCAACACCCATCAGCTGGAACGGATGCACATATCCGCAGCCACAGGTATCACATGCTCCCATTCCTGTACTGTGGAAGCCATATCTGTGCAGAGTACTGTCCTCCGGAAGTGGTACGTCCCACAGGCATACCCAGGATGCGTAGTAATGCGCCGCTCTCACAGCTGCATCCAGGAAATCCTTTCTTTTGGTCGCTTCATACAACGACAGCATGCCAAACATGGGATACAGGATGCTTTCATTGTCGATCAGCTGGCCTTTTGCATAAATACTGTCATGTACACCACCATTAAACCGTACCCTGTCGATAATATATTCCTTTACAAACATACCGGCTCTGCTGGCAGCCTCCAGATATGCCTCATTTTTTGTCAGTTCATACAGCTCTGTCAAGAATGTAATGGACGTTCCCGTTGATGATTTCTGTTCATAAACAGTATTCCCAAACCATTTGACAGGCTCAAGCAGTGGCTTTCCCTCAAGGTCATATGCCCTGTACCAGCCTCCGTCCTGCTCCTGTGTCCTTAAAAGAAATCCTGCATAATTTTCTATTGCCTCCAGCCATCCGGGATGCTCTGTTCCTTTTTCCTTTTCATAGCAGTACAGACGGAGCAGTGCCGTGACATCCTCATTCATGCAGCGCAGATATGCCCCCTTCAGGCTTACCAGCTTCTGAATGACATCCTTCCGGTACTCATACAGCGGTCCCATCAGCTTCTCCAGCTCTTCGCCCTGCGCATATGCAAGTGGCAGTAACAGCCCCGTCCACCAGAAGTTCACGGATTTGGTGTCCACATTATACAGGTTATAAAACATGCCGGATTCCTTTATGTGGATCGTATTCACAAAGAAATCTGCCGTTTTCAGCGCTTTTTTTCTGTATTCTTCATTATTATGTTCATATCCGTATCGCAGGACATTATAGGCATTCAGGATATTCTGTCCTGTAAATCCATACTGTATGATGTTTTCAAGCTGTACCCCGTCCTGCGGATGACAGTTCAGCACATAGCCTGCCGGCAGGTTTGGATCCTCTTCTGCTGTTTTCTCTACATAATAATGATCCAGGGCATCCAGCCTCAGTCTGATGAGTTCCTCCGGAGATACACTTAACGGCTCTGCCTGTGGATGTGTTTTTCTGATAATATCCCTGATCCCGTACCAGCAGGCATCGTGATAATTCTCATATCTGTGGTTGGAAATACGATAAGTCACCGAGAATTCTTCTCCGGACTTCATCGGCCAGAAGGCTCCAAAGGGCACCATCTTTACAATATATAATGCAATTGTTGCGTCACCCTCATAAAAAGGATAACAGCAGGTCAGTCTGGTGCTTCCGTCACTGCCATCTGCTCCCATGCTTCCGATATCCGTTTTCTGAAGGAAAAGCGCTTCTTTTTCCCCTGTTTCTTCAGAAATTTTACGATCCGGATTGGAGTCAAATGCCGGAAGCGGATCTCTTTCTATGCTGACAGCCTCCTTTGTTTCCTCTGAATAACAGGTAAACATCGGATAATTAAAACGGTCATCCCGGAATATAGTTTTTTTGGTATGAAAATAATCCTCATATCCATCCTCATCCAGATCATTCTTGTCATAGATTGCCGGCGGGGCAAAATATCGCAGGTCTTCAAAGGCATTTTTCTTTTCCGGAAGCAGTGATATCTCCGTTCGAAGGCGCATTCCGGGATATCCGCTTTCCCTGAGAATGCGGACCTGTCTGCTGAGAACAACAGATCCCTCTTCCGTGCGGTAAATATCTGTGACTTCCGTCTTTCCTGCCCATTCATCGTCTATTTCTGTACATGCCTTTAATCCATCCTCTGTCTGTGTAATTCTTGTGTAGGGATATTCCCTGCGTATCACAGAATCCTTCTGTCTTCCATTCCAGATTTCGAGGATAACAGGTTTTGCGATCCGTCCAATAACCAGTTCCGGATTTTCCAGTTGAATTTGTTCATTCCATACATTAATCTTCATACTTTATCCTTTCACAGCTCCAGCTGTTAAACCTTTCACTAAATCCTTTTGAAAAATAAATGTTAAAATAAATGCCGGGATCATAAACAGGATCCCTGTCGCTGACATGCTTCCCCAGAAGGTCTGGAAGGATGTTACATATCCGGCAATCCCGACTGTAAGTGTCTGCGCACTCTTTGTTGAGGTAAGGGACAGGGCAAACATGAATTCGTTCCATGAAAACAGGAATGCCATGAGTCCTGCAACACCTACCGAGGATTTGGACATCGGAAGGACTACCTTTAACAGGATGCCCCATGCAGAAAGTCCATCCAGCTCTGCTGCCTCTTCCACTTCCCTTGGGATCTGTCCGAAAAAGTTTTTCAGCATCCATATGATCAGTGTCAGCTCAAACGGGATATAGGTAATGATCAGTCCAAGTAAGGTATCACTCAGATGGATGTTACGGATGATCAGGAAAAAAGGAATTACCATGGCAACCGGCGGAACCATCCTGACTGCAGTCACAGCTGCAAAGACCGGTTTTGTCTTTTCAGTTGCATATTTTGCAAAGCCGTAGGCTGCCGGGATACCAAGTGCCAGTGATATTGCACAGCTGAAAAATGTAACCAGCATACTGTTTCTGATATAAGCCGGGAAATTTCCCATAAGTACTTCTTTGTAATGTGACAGGGTTGCCGGGTGCGGGAGCAGATCTGGCGGGATCGCAAACATCTGAACATCCGTTTTTAATGATGTAATCGCCGTCCATATAATGGGAAACAGGGTAACTATGGAAAATATTGCCAGCAGCAGGAAAATCAAACTATTCATTACTTTTCTTCTGTTCACGACTATTCCTCCTCACTCATCCATTTATTGCACAAAAAGCTTAAGACACAGATGATCAGCATAACCAGAAAAGCTGCAGCCGATCCTTGTCCAAATTTCCAGTCTGAAAAGATCCTTTTATAGATAAATGTGCTCAGCACCTCTGTTCCGCCACCAGGACCACCGCCTGTCAGGATATAAACAAGATCATATATCCGGAACGCATCTGTCAGACGTATTACAAGGATGATCAGGATCGTTGGCTTAAGCTGGGGAAGGATGATATGGAAAAATGTCTGTGTACGGTTCGCACCATCAATAGATGCTGCTTCGTTCAGCTCTTCTGACAGCCCTCCAAGACCTGCCAGCAGTACAAGGATAACAAATGGGGTAGCAAGCCAGAGGTTTGCCACAATAATGGTCACCCATGATGTGGAAACCTGGGTAAACCATAAGGGTGCTTCGAGTCCCAGCTTATTCATCAGGGCATTAATGATACCGTACTGATCTGCAAACAGCCATCTCCACTGAAGTCCTGAAACAACAGGAGCCACCATCAGCGGTACAGCAAAGATAAGACGGAACACCCTTGATCCTGCAACCTCACGGTACAGCAGCAAAGCAACAACAAATCCAATGATAAATTCCAGGGTGATCGTTGTAAGTACAAAGAAGCAGGTATGCCCTAGTGCTGCCAGGAATTTGGAGTTTGTCATGACAGAAAAGTAATTCTTTAATCCTACAAACTTGAAGCTGTTATTAATGATCGCATCTGAATCTGATATACTGATGGCAAAGGCATAGACCAGCGGAACAAAAAATATAACAAGCAATACCAGACATGCCGGTGCTATCAGTGAATACCCTGCCCTTCGTCTTTTTTTCTCCCTGATAGAAATACTTCCTGTTTTTCTACTCATTATTTTTCACTACTCCTTACAATAAAACCAATATTCCGGGTTAAAAAATCCCCATACAGAAAAACCGTATGGGGATCTGTCTGCCTACTGGATCGCTTCTTTAATTGCTTTTTCAGCTTGAGCTAATCCGTCTTCCACACTCACCTGCTTCGTCATAATACCTGATAAAGTATAAGACAGTTCATTCTGGATTGTCGGGAAATTAGGGTTCTCTGTTGCGTTATGTGCATACTGGAGTGCATCGCTCATAACCTGGATGCTTTCCTTATCAAACTCTGTTAAGGTACTGTCATTATTAACGATCTCCAGGGATGAGGTTCTCGGCACTGGATTGGAATTGGCAATTCCGAGCTGTGCCAGCTTCTCAGAGGATGTTGCCCACTTTATAAATTCCCATGCTGCATCCTTATTCTTAGAGCTGCTGGAAATACCAAAGCCCCATGTCCAGGCTGCTGTAGACTGCTCTTCACCTGCAGGCTGAACCGCTACTGCAAACTTGTCACTTACCTTAGACTGTTCAGGATCCTTTGCCATAGCGAACATATAAGGCCAGTTTTTAACCATGGCAACCTTGCCCTGCATAAACATATTATGTACATCTGCATTGTCATATCCGATAGATCCCGGCATAACACTTTCATCCTCATACATCATCTTCAGCATGAAGTTAAATGCCTTCGCATTTTCAGGTGAATTCACTGTTACGTTATTATCAGCGTCAATAATGGAACCGCCTGCCTGATAGAACCAGTCAACAAGATGGGTTACCGGCTCTCCTGCCTGCTTTGCCTCAATGATCGTTCCATATACACCGTCTTTGGTCAGCTTCTTTGCTGCTTCCTCATATTCTTCCCAGGTTTTAGGAAATTCTGTAATACCGGCTGCTTCAAACAGGTCTGTTCTATAGAATACAACCGGTGTATGCACAAAGAAAGGAACAGAATATAATTCTCCATTATAGGAAGATGCATCTAATGCAGCTTCATAGAAATCACTTTTATCCTCCTCTGAAAGCTTGTCTCCCAGCGGCTCCAGATATCCTTTAGAAGCAAATTCAGAAATCCATGGCTGGTCTGTATCATAAATATCGATCGCACCACTCTGTGAGATTGCCTCCTGTACAAACCTCTCATGCATATTATCATGAGGGATTTCTACCCATTCAACTGTAATTCCTGTTGCACTTTCAAATTCGCTTACGTTATTCTTAAAGAACTCAATGTTAGGGGAACCGGATTCCACACCAATCACAAGCTTGGTTCCTGCGAAATCCGCTGTTTCTGCTGTATCCTCTGCCGCAGTATCTCCGGCTGATCCGGTCGTGCTTCCTGTATTACTGCTTCCGCATCCTGCCAGTAAAGTCATTGTTGTTATTGCACACATCATTACCTTTAAAATTTTCTTTCGCATAATATTTCCTCCTGTTGATTTAAATAACTGAATTTTTTTCCAGGAATTCACATGGCAGTATAACCTTCCTGTTCTCAGGCGTTTTGCCACTGATCAGGTCTAATAATACCTGTCCTGCCTTCTCTCCCATCTTTTCCAGCGGGATATCAACTGTTGTTAACCTTGGTCTGGTAAATCTGCACTCCTGTCTGTTGTCAAATCCGATCACAGAAACATCTTCCGGTATCCGTACACCGTCATTCAGTGCTGCATCCATAAAGCCTGTTGCCATCAGATCATTCATGGCAAAGATTGCTGTTGGTTTTTCTTCCAGCTGTTTGAACCTTTCATATGCCTTTACCCCATCTCCAAATTCCCAGGCTCCCGGAAAGATATATTCTTCCTTCAATTCCTTCCCTGCCTTTTCCAGCTGTGTGATAAAGCTTCTCAGACGCTTCTGTGAAGGCAGGGAATCCTCTGCCCCCTTGATCACCCCGATTTTCTCATGTCCATGTTTCACCAGGTACTCTGCAACATCTGCAATAACATCCATATTGTCATAGGTTACATAATAGTTCTTTTTGGATGTGTCATAGCAGTAAACCAGGACGATCGGTATACTCAGCTTGGGGATCAGTTCCATTACATCCCTGTCATGCATCGCAACATAGACAAGTCCGTCAATCTGGGTTTTGTTAAAAAGCTTTATACTTTTACTTATTGCTGACTGATAGCTGGACAATTCAGAATAATGATTTCCTGTCTTCTCAAGAAGACTCATATTATTGAGGATCACTGCATAGCCCTGCTTTTCAACGTAGTTATTGATCCCGTTAATGATCCGTGGTGTCTGAAACGCTGTGATATCTTCTACCATGATTCCAATCGTGTTGCTCTCTTTTGTCCTGAGACTTTTGGCAAACCGATTGGGACTGTAACCCTCCTTTTCAATGATTTCCATTATTTCTTTTCTTTTTTTCTCACTGACATTCCCAGTTCCGTTGATCGCGTTCGAAACTGTTGCGGCAGTTACACCCGCCAATTGCGCAATTTCCTTCATGTTCATGAGGATTCCTCCATTAGTTAATCGATTTACTAAACCTGTAAAAAAAATTCCTTCGTTGAGTTAATCGATTAATCTTTATTACAAAATACCATTCGCCAACTGAATTGTCAATCACTGAGCCCTCATTTCAGATAAGTTTGTTACTTTTCGATAATTAACATTTTCATTAACTGGTAAAATTACCGGGTTCTGTCAGGCTGTGCCTTTCCAAAATTCCTTTCTCATCAAATTTCGGAATAACGCTCTCCTTTGCTGTCTCCCCTTCCTGGATAAAAACATTTTCCATCCCAAGGGAAAGTGTATACGCTATGACTGCCTCATACTCCCTCTTTGTCACCCTCCGGCAGAGCTCTCTGCAGTCTTCCCTTTCCTTCAGTCTCTCAAAGGAGTATACTTGTAATCCTGTGAGCAAAATGTAACTAGTTCCTTAGTCTTTTGGGGATTTGAGAATCCTTAAAGACCCTTAAAAGGCTTTAAAAATCCGAAAATACCCTTATTTTAGGCGGTTTTCGCCTTAAAAGTATTTAAAATGGCATAATTACTAACTAAGGAACCAAAACGTAACTGAATGACATTTTTGCACTGACTAAGGAACTGAATAGAAAATGTTTAAAAAGCCCGAAAAACACGTTTAAATCAATGTTTAACGGACTTTTTTAGTATGATTTTATAGGAAATGGACTAAGGGAAAATAAAGGCACTTAATATTGTATAAATATACACAAAAGTGCATAATTATGCAATGCTAGGAAATCTAATGACAACCTTTTAAATAAACGTTACAAGGTCAGATCTTTTCCGTATTGTACGAGGTAGCAAGATAATGCCTTTTTTATATTTTCATCTATTCTGCTGATTCCGGTATCGATCTTGGTTTTGTGCTGTAAAAGTGCTTTGTAATTACTATCAGATACAGTCTTCAGCATATAGGAGTTATAAGCAATCTGTTCTAGAGCACTATTTATACTGCAAAGTGCTTCTAAATAATTCTCTTGATTTTCGTCAGTCAATCCAGGCATAGTGGCAAGGCTGACAAAATGCGAATAGGCTTGAACGATATTTTTTAAGTTATCCCCGGTCTGTTCTGCGATCTGTTTTTCAAGTATGTCTTTCATGATCTGATATTTAGATCGTAAACCTTCATCAGTTACAATATCAAATCCATTATATTTTGAAAAAATCTCACCTTTTTCTTCTGTAAGCCATTCTTCACTTACTCCAAATTTTACACATACCAGTTTTACTAATGAAAGTGACGGATTATCCCTCTCATTCTCTATATTTGATAAGTGTGCTTGAGAGATGCCAAGTTCTTCTGCATATTGCTTTTGCGTTTGTTTTAATATTTTCCGTACCTCTTTAAATCTGCTATTAAGGGACATCTTTATACCTCCAAATACATAAATCCAATATAATCATATTGACAATATTGGAAACCAATATTATAATACAAATAACCATAATAAATATAACAAAAAAATCAAGAATATTCAACGGCTAAGGAGGTGGAGAAATGCCGAGACCAACAAACATGGAAACAAAGACACGCTTCGGAATGCTTATCTGTAACCGCCTTACAAAAATGGGTAAACATCAAAAAGACCTTGCTCAAGAATCTGGTCTCTCACCGTTCTATGTGAGTGAGATTCTTAACGGTAGACACAACCCATCTGTAAGAGCAGTTTACAACATTTCGAGAGTGACCGGAATCAGCATTGAAGAACTTATCAAAGCCTTACTTAATGAAAGTTAGGCGGTGAGAACTTTGACATGGCTGAAAATTAAAGATGTAGCTATTCTGATGGGAATGACAGAACGCGGTGTTAGAAAATCAGCTACACAATTGAATAAATACGAGTACCGCCATGTTAAAGGAAAAGGGAGGGGCGGTACTCAAATTGAGATCGCCCTGGAGTCATTGCCACAGGAAGCGCAAGACAAATACAACAACGTACAAAAGGAACAAGCTCATAATGACATGATGCAGTTCACGGGGAAACAGCGAGAGGAAGCCAACTTTAAGGCGTTAATTGTAGAAAACTACCAGAAGTCGCAACAGTCCCCTGATGATTACATTAAAGATTTTAATGAACGGAATCCAGACAGCATGATTACAAAGTCCCAACTCTTCCGCTGGCAACGCAAGTATAAAAACGGGGATATTGCTGTATTGATTGACATGCGCGGCGGACATAACAGGGGAAAGACGGATATTCCACAGGATGCATGGGAATTTTTCTATAGCCTGTATATGACCTTACAAAAACGCAGTATAGAGATCTGTTGGGAATACACAAAGACGGAATATCCGGAGATTCCTTCCGTATCTGCCTTTGAACGGAAAGTCAAAACAATTCCGGAACCCGTGATCATCTTTTACAGGGAAGGCGAAAAAGCGTTCAATGATTCCCTTGTATGTATGGAACGAAGCAAGGAAGACATCCACTCCAATGACATCTGGTTTTCTGACCACCATTTAATGGATGTAGCAGTTTTAAACAATCGCGGCCGGGTGTTCCGCCCATGGCTCACTGCTTTCTTTGATGCGCGTTCCAACAAGGCTATTGCTTTCATTATCCGGGATAAATCCGCAGACGCAACCGTGATAAAGCAGTGCCTCCGGAAAGGAATGGAAGAATTTGGAGTTCCTAAAGAACTTTATTTCGATAACGGAAAAGATTACCGCGAGAAATCATTCAATAAAGATTTCCCTCTTTCCCTTACCAAACAGTTGGGAATCAATCAGATTTACGCGACACCATACCATGGACAGGCAAAGCCCATCGAGCGGTTCTGGGAAACCCTGGAAGACCGTTTCTGTAAGTTTTTCCCCACCTATCTGGGAAAAGACGCGAAGAAACGACCGGAGGATATGCGGGTAACCTTTGAGAAGCTGAAAGATAAATGTCCTACCATGGAGCAGTTCACAGATCTGCTTGGGAAACACATGAACAAGTACAATAATACACCATCTGGCGGAATCGACATGGACGGAAAATGTCCGGATCAGGTATATTTTGAAAACCTGGCCGTAAAGAATGAAGTCCATGACAAGTCAATCCTGCGGATCCTCTGCGGAACCTTTGACGAAAGAACCGTACAGAAAAACGGCGTACAGTACCAGGGAAGATTTTACTACCATACGGATCTTATCGCCCACCAGGGAGAGAAAGTTATCATCAATTATGACCCGTCCAACATGGATGAATTAAATGTTTTTGATGAAAACATGCGTGCGATCTGCAAGGCAGCCGCAAAGGTAAGAACCCCGTTCCGTCACACTACCCAGGAACAGATCCGGGAAGCAATGAAAGAAAAAAAGAATGCCAGAAAGCTGGTCGAACAGTATGCACCGACCAGGGAGCTGGACGTTATGGCAATCGTTGCCCGCAACCAGCTTGTAGAAAAGCAGTTCACAGAAGGCGAACATACAAAGACTATTGAGAACATTAACCCTGTTCTTTCAGAAAACAGCAAGATCCTGGAGGAATCAACAAAGCAGAGACGCACGAGCCGCGAGGAGAACCTTTTAGGAAAACTTATGGAAGCAAGCAACCAGTAAGGAGGAACACATGGAAAAGAAAGAATTTCGGGAAGAATTTTCCCAGTTTATGAAGCAGACAGGGAAGTCACAGAAACAGGTCAGCAAAGAGACCGGGCTTTCTACTTCTGTCATCTCCCAGTTCCTGGATGGGAAATACACCGGGGATAACGGGAAGGTACAGGACATTTTAAACAAGTTTTTAAGTATCAGTAAAGACCGTTTAAACAGCGTTTCAGGAACAACGTACTATCCTGATCTTTACAACACAAAAGAAGTTTTATATGCCTGCTGGTATGCCCATAAATATAACGATATTGCCCTTGTTGCAGGGGATGCCGGAGCCGGGAAAACCACCGCGCTGGAACACTACAGGGACAGCAACGCAGGCGTGACCATGGTAACAGTAAATACCTGCACCACATCCGCAACGTCTGTATTAAAGCTGATCGCGGATAAGATCGGACAGGCAACAGACGGAAGGCGCAGCGCGGTAATGCAGGAACTTATCTCTCAGCTTTCCGGAAGCAACCGTCTGATCATCATTGATGAGGCCGACCGCTTGTCTTTACAGGCTTTACAGGCAATCCGGGACTTAAACGACCAGGCACATGTGGGGATCATTCTTTCTGGCAATGATAAGATCTATAAGCAAATGCTTACAGGCCAGAAAGGCCGGGAATTTGACCAGATCCGGACGCGGATCATTGTCAGGAAGCGTGTAGAAAACAACTATACCGTTGAGGAGATGCAGCATATTTTTCCAGGAGTGCCGGAAAGCTGCCTTGCCTTTCTGATCCAGATGGCAAATCTTGAAAGTCTGCGTACAGCGATCAAGCTTTATGAGATTGCCCTGGAATATGCCCGTATCAGTAAGGAAGCCGTCACATTAAAGATGCTGAAAGATACACAGAAGCAGCTCTTTGGGAGGATGTACTGATGAAGGGCAAAAAAGAAATAGCCAGCCCTGCAAGACTGACTATTCCATCCGGCATAAGCCGGAACACAAGTGTTCACAGATAGTATAGCAGACCGTTCCCGGTGTTGCAATCATTTTTTGCAGCCGTTCCCAAACCATGAGACGCAGATGGGCGCAGGAATCCGTTTTCAGCGATATATAAAGACTTCCTTATCACGAATGCTTTAAACGGTTTTAAAAGGGATATGAACGGTTTTAAAAGGGATATAAAGCCAAAGGAGGATATGAACATGAAGAAAAATACAGAAACTGCTAAGATCCCCATGATTAACCAGGTGCTGAAAGATGCCGCGCTTGGACATCTGGCAGAATGCGGGCTTCCCCAGAGTCTGATCTCTGGCGTGGACTGCTCCAGCTATGAGCGGATGGAGGAGACGCTGCTGGAAGTGAAGAACTGCTTCTATTCTTCCGTAAGAAAGAATATCGAAGACACTTACGGCCCATCCTGCCGGGTCTATACTCCGGATGACGAGTATAAGCATTTGATGGAATATAAAGAACGGGATTACTGGAAAATGTTCGACAACATGGACTGCCACACAGAAAGCAACAAGTATATTGCAAACCTTTACTGCATCATCGGAGACCATGTAAAGTTGGGTGAATTTGGAAAAGAGAACGCGAAGCTCTTTGAAAAGGAGCGGCTTTTAGAGAAGATCCTGGAAACAGGCGTGGATGAGGAGCTGCTGGAAAAATTAAAAGCCTACTGGGAACTGCAGGGAGAGATCCGCGGCGAAGTTGAACGTGAAGGGTTTATTTGTGGATTCCGCACCGCTTACCACCTCTTAAATGAATGCAGGTCATAAAGCGGCGCGAAAAGTAAGGGGAACTGTTTTGTCTGTCAAAGCGGTTCCCCATTGTTATATTATCCAGAATGGAGGGATGGACAGATGGGCGCTTCTATTAGGGAATCACAGATCCGCCTTTTAACACCGGATCAGAAGGAAATGGCGGAATGCATTGGGTTTGAAGCATACAGCAAGCTGGCCGCCTACTATGGCGGAAGCCGTGTTTATGTTGCAAAACTGGCATCATTGGAGCTTGCGGAACGTGACAGCCGGATCATCAGAGATTACAAAGCCGGGAAAACGTCAACGGCAGAACTTGCGGCAAGGTACGGCGTAAGCCCCAGGCGTATCCGGGAAATCATCAAAAAGCAGCAGTAAAACAAGGATGTGGAGGAACTACACAATGGGAAAAACACCGGAGGAATTATTAAATGAACTTAGTGAAGCGGATGCAGCCCTTTTGGGTGAAGACTGCCAGGCACTGATCCGAGCCATCGGGCTGGAAGGTTTCAAAAAGCTGATACAGGAATTTTCTGGAGTACAGCTGTATATCCCCAAACAGGAAAAAGTATGCCGCTATCTCAGGGATAAGAAGATCCGCCAGGAGTTTGACGGAAGCAACCACAAGACACTGGCGAAAAAGTATGGTGTTACAGAAGCCTGGTGCCGCAAGATCATTGCAAGCGAGTTTTAGAGCCATGAGCCTGTTTTTAATGATTCAGCAGTACAAAAACGAATTAGCCAGGATCCGGGGACAGATCAGAAGCATGGAACAAACCGGAGAAGCGGACACAGACCGGAGAAAATACCGTCAGTTAAAGCAGATCCGTTCAGAACTACAGTCCAGTATCCGCCAAATGAAGCAGTATACAAAGAAAGGATGATGAGCATGGGATTTATTGATCAGATCATGGGAGCCATGGGCATGGAAGCAGCCCGGACAGTAACAGAGGAACCTACGAGCAACGCGGATCCGCAACGCACAGAGGAAACCAAGACAGATGAGGTAAAAGAAAAAGCTGAAAAAATCCAGGGTTTGGATGATGGAACCGATCAGGGTGAAGGAGCTTCCAGCGAGGAAAAAACTTATTCCCGGGATGAGTTAAACGACATTCTGGACGAAAAGAGAAAAGAATGGGAAGAGGAACGCCTCGCCAATCTCTCGAAGGATGAACAGATCAGCCAGTTGAAAAAGGAACTTTTCAAGGCAAATATGAAAGACCAGATCAATAACCGCCTGACGGAGGAAGGCATCCCCGTAAAGGCTGCGGAGCTGATCCAGTATACAGATGAAGCCGGTACACTTAAAAGCCTGGAAACGGTCATTTCCACCATTAAGGAACTGGTATCCGATGGAATCACGGAAAGACTTCGGGGAAAGACCCCGGAAGGGCTTGGAAAATCAGCTTCTACCGGGTTCTTGGGAAAACCGGAAAATGATTTTGAAACTGCATTTGTCAAAGCAATGAAAAACTAACAGGGAGGTAAAACGATGGCAGTAAACTACGCAGAGAAATTTTCTCAGACAATCGACGAACAGTTAAGTAAAGATTCTCTTACAGATAAAGCGGTCAACAAAGATTATGATTTTGATGGAGTAAACAAGGTCAATGTCTATTCTGTTGAAACAGTGCCTTTAAATGATTATGATATCAATGCAAAAAGCAACCGATACGGAACCCCGGTGGAGCTTGGGAATGATGTGCAGACACTGGAACTGACACAGGACAAGTCTTTCACTTTCAGCATTGACCGTAAAAACGCAACAGACACCATGATGGCAATGAGCGCAGCCAAAGCACTGGCGCGGGAATTAAAAGAGGTGGTAACTCCTACGATCGACCGCTACAGGATCGCGAAATACACGGCCGAAGCGTTAGCAGCACATACCAAAGAGGAGACACTTACCACAGAAACAGCATACAGTGCATTTCTGGAAGGCTCCATGGTGCTGTTTGATGCTAAAGTGCCCACCGAAGGCCGTATCGCCTTTGTAACGTCCGCCTACTACAAAGCAATCAAGTTAGACAAGAATTTCGTATCCTCCGGGGATAAAGGCCAGGAAATTGCCGTTACTGGGGCTGTGGGAACTATTGATAAGACTACGATCATTGTAGCCCCGGCAGATTACTTTGTAAAAGGTACAAACTTTATAATCTGCCATCCAATGGCTATGACTTCCCCGGTAAAGCTTGCGGATTACAAGATCCACGAGAATCCACAGGGAATTAACGGCTGGCTTGTAGAGGGCAGAATTTACTATGATGCTTTTGTGCTGAATAATAAAAAAGCAGCTATTTACCTGTCAAAGCAGGCAGCAAAATAGCCGTTAAATATGGATTAAACACGATTTAAACCGCCTTTCAAATTCGTTTGAGGGCGGTTTAAATCTTTTAAAAAGTAAATCTTTTTTCGTGCCAAATGCAAAAAAATGTATAAAACTTTGCATAAAAAACAGGGCTCTGTAACGGTTCAGTTACGTTTTGCGCGAAGCTCAGTTACGTTTTGCGCGAAGCGCGACAATACTGGTTCATCAGGCTTAAGATGACCCTGTCTCCGTAATTCTGATGTATATACTCTATAACCTCTCTGGCATTCCTCTTATGTCCCGGCAGGAGCAGATGTCTTACAATAACACCCTTCTGCAGCATCCCCTTCTCATCAAATACCGGTTCTCCTGTCAGGCTGAGCATTCTGGCAAGTGCCTTCTTCGCTATCTCCGGATAATCCGGTGCAAAAAAATTTCCGTGCCAGTTCCTCTTCCATATATTTAAAATCAACGTAACTGTTCAGAACCCACTTAGTTGAAAATGATATCAGGGTTCCCAGATAGATTTTGTTTAACTGCTCCTGAAGATCCTTGATGGTCTGGTTAAGAGATTCAACAGTTTCGGAGAGATTTGCAACCTATGCGATAAGTGCAGCATTCTGCTCTATTAGATTGCAAACAAATTCTTCCGTGATATTAATTGGCATTCAGACCACCTTCTTTCCTGTTTTTTATGTTTCTATTTTACAGGAAAACCAAGGAAAAAGCGAATTCGTGAAAATTTGACTATAGTCAAAATGACGGTGGATAAGTATCAAATTTCAAGGTTCAGGTGTTGCTAAATTTATTCAAAAGCTGTAGATTACAGCTTTGAAACATGATTATTTCATTTATTTGTGGAGTAATCCACAATAGAATAATTAACGAAGTACCTGTGGTTTGATTATCCACAGATTACAGGAAACACAATGCAAAACAGAAATATTAATTTCTCTGTTTTGGTTCAAATATTACTTGAATAATCAGGGGGTTCTGAACAGTTACTATGGTTTTTTCATTTCTGCTCTGTCTCCTTTTCTTTTTTCAAATATATTGAAAAATCATTCTGAAGACATTGTGGCACCTAAAGTTAGCTTTAGGTCAAGGAGGAAGTTTTTTCTATCACTTCCGCAAGATCCGCATCGACTCCCACCGTCTTATTCTCGATCTCCTTCGGCACATAGGCATCGCCCTTGTTGATGCAGACGTAAAAAGCATTCCGCCAGTTATAGGCATACTTCCAGAAATTGTATTTGATGATGCCGGGAGTGTTGTAGCCGACACCGAGTTCGAGAAATACAACGTTTTGTCCCCTGTGATCTTCCATGAACTTCTCATACCGCTTCGCCGCAGCATCCCACCCGGCGTCCTGCACGAAAGTATTGTCGGCCCGGAGATTCATGCTCATGGGTCTGCCGCACCTCGGGCATCGGGGCACCAGTTCGGTGGGCACGGTGCACCGGATCTGTGTGCCTTCCGGCACCGTCAGTTCTCCTTCCTCGATGCAGTACCCCTGACTTACTACCATTTTTTTCACGGTCTCTTCGTTATCATAGGTCCCGCGATGGCAGGGTTTGCTGCACTGAAACAGACCGTAATCGCCCTGCGTGTAGAACAGTCTGCTCTTATCAAAGCCTGCTTTCTGGAAGCAGTGATCCACATTGGTGGTCAGCACGAAATAATCCTTATCCTTCACCAATGCAAGCAGCCGGTCGTAGAGATCCGTGGGCGCATCCATATAGCGGTTCACGTAGATGTACCGGCTCCAGTAGGCCCAATATTCTTCCAGCGTATCATAATGATAAAAGCCTCCGGAATACATGTCGGAAAAATGATAGTTTGCGGCAAAATCAGAAAAATACCGGTCAAACCGTTCCCCGCTGTAGGTAAATCCTGCTGCCGTAGACAGCCCCGCTCCGGCGCCGATTACAACCGCATCCGCCTGCCCTATTTTTTCTTTTATCGCTGTTAATTTAGTTAAGTAGCTGTCTGTAGATTCGTTCGTCCTCTTCTTTGAAAACATTAAATATCACCCTGATCTTAGAATTTGTCTTATTCTTATAATTTTTCACCGTTTGTACTGCCAGTTCCGCCGCTATTTCATTGGGGAACATAAATACTCCCGTGGAAATACAGCAGAACGCGATACTTTCCACGTTATTTTCCTCTGCAATACGCAGGCAGGCTTCATAACAGGAACAAAGCAGACGTTCCTGTTCCTCTGTCAGCCTTCCCTGTACGATAGGTCCCACGGTATGTATCACATAATCGCAGGGCAGGTTAAATGCCGGTGTGATCTTCGCCTGTCCCGTGGGCTCCGCATATCCCTGACGTTGCATAATATCATTGCAATAATTCCGCAGTTCGATCCCCGCATAAGTATGAATACAATTATCAATGCAGTTATGGCAAGGCTGATAACATCCGGTCATACCGCTGTTGGCAGCATTTACGATGGCTCCCACCTGCAGTCTGGTGATATCTCCCTTCCAGAGATAGAGATCTGTGGATAACTCCTGGATCTCTGCCAATGTTACAATACCTCTTCCGGCATTTTCCTCTGCAAGATAGGCATCCTGGATCTGCAGAAATTCCTCCGAAAGTTCACCCGGCATCCGGACATTCATAAGTGCCCGCAGAAGCGTCTTCTGCTCCTCACATCTCCCCGGAATCTGCATTTTGGCATACTGTGGCTGCTCTTCCAACAGCTTTTGTATTAAATAGTTTCTTCTCTCACTCTGGTTCATTCTCTTACGATCGCTTTCACCGGACAGTTTTCATAACAGTTGCCGCAATGCAGGCAATGGTTTTGCAGTATCCGGTACGGTTTTCCTTCCTCGATACACCGTTGGGGACATTTTGTACGACATTTTCCACAGCCAATGCATTTTTCGGTAATGTTATAACCCTTTTTTGTTATTGTACCACCACCCAGTGTATAAGTGTCCCGGAAAATAGGGTTCACACCGAGATTAAAATATTCCACCTCCGCCCGGTCGATGCAGAAAATGATGCCGATACTTCTTGTATCACCGGGATAGACATTGGCCAAATACGGCTGTTCCTCGAAAATAATATCCCGCCATTTCGCCTGTTCCTCCTCCGGTACAGCATACGCCTTGGCGGACATACGGATCATCTCTTTATATTTTGTATAACAAAGGATCTGTACTCTGCCATCTTCTAACAGTTCCCTACAAAAGTTCTTGCCCCTTGCTGTGAAAAAATAAATGGCATCGGATTCATAATGAATCGCGCTGATATTACGGATCTGTGGTGCACCGTCACTGTCCACTGTGGCAAACGCCAACACTCCCACCAGTTCCATTTTTTTCAAACATGTTGCTAAGTCCATCTTACAACTCCTCTCCCGTGATCTCGTTTCTCGTCTTCCAGCACTGGGGATCCGCACCGTAGAAGTCTCCGGTAGTACCGTTTGCCACGGCGGGACATCCCCTGCACCATGCTTTCAGTTCACATTTGCTGCATTTCTTGAATTTATCATAATCTCTGTATTTTTCCATCTGGCAGACCCAGATGTCTGCCAGCCGGTCTTCCCAGATATTCGCCACCCTGCTGTCGGTGACTCTGCGGCACGCCATGATATCCCCGTTGGAAGAAATGGTAATATGGCAGTTGCCGCAGTTACAACCTCCGTAGATCATGCCGTCGCATGCATTCTCCGGCAGCTTAAACTGGCCTGTCTCGTATTCGTACAACGTCCACAGGTGGTCTTTTCTATTAAAATAGGTCTCGCATCCCGCTGCCTCATATGCTTTGAACTTCGCATCACAGATCTCTAAAAGTCTGCGATATTCCTGCGGCGTCATACTGGTATCCACCTCACCGCCGGTGGGCACATACCGCGAAAATGCAAACACCTTAACTTTCGCTTTCACTACTTCATCAATAATATCCGGTATCTCATTCCTATTTGTCTTCGACACCGTACTCATAATAATACTTTTGATTCCTGCCCGATTGAGACAGCCGACCTTTTCCAGTGTCAGGTCGAAGCTGCCGGGCTTGCGGAACCAGTCATGGGTTTCACGCATACCGTCCAGAGACATCTGGTATTTCTCACAGCCGCACACTTTCAGCATCCGGCAGATCTGATCATCCAGATGGAACGGATTACCCATCAGGGTAAACGGAATGTCCTTGCTTTTCAGCAGAACCATCAGTTTCCAGAAATCGGGATGAAGGATAGGATCGCCGCCGGTGATATAGAAATACGGAACCCTGTTGTATACCTTGCAGAAGTCCTCGCAGTTCGCCACGACCTCCTGCATCTGCTGCCAGGTCATGCTCTTCAACTCCTTACAGCCTTCCCCGGAAAAAATATAGCAGTGCTTGCAGCGCTGGTCACATTCATCTGTGATATGCCATTGAAAAGAAAAATAACTTCTCATCCTGTCCCTCTCCTTCTTTCTCTTTTGGATTTACTTACTTATCGGAATCGCCACATGCTGTACCACAGGCTGCGGGTTTCTCCTCAGGCTTATCAGCCGCTCCACATGCCGTTCCGCAGGCTGCGGGCTTTTCTGCGGGCTTATCCCCTGCTCCACATGCCGTTCCGCAGGCTGCTGGCTTTTCTGTGGGCTTATCAGCTGCCCCACATGCCGTTCCGCAGGCTGCACTTGTCTGTGCCTTGTCCTGTCTGTTCCATCCAAAAATGTTTGCTAATGCCATTTTACTTACCTCCTGTAATCTGTGTATTTTCAGGCTCTCGCCTCGTTACAATTACAGAATAGCAAGACCCGACCTGCAAAAAAAGTACGCACCTTTTTATTACATAGGCACCTTTTTGTAACCTATGGACGGATGCTCACCGGTATGTTACATTGTAATTGATACTTACATCACATTTTACACTTTTGAGAGGTGATCTTATGTTGACGAAGGACGAATTACCGGAATGCCCGGTGGCAACCACGGTACAATTGATCGGAAGTAAATGGAAATTGTTGATAATGAGAAATTTAATGATGCGCCCCTGGAGATTCAATGAATTGAAGAAAAGTCTGGAGGGCATCAGCCAGAAGGTTCTGACCGACTCCCTCCGCTCCATGGAAGAGGACGGGCTGATCACCCGGACCGTCTACCCGGAAGTGCCGCCCCGGGTGGAATATGCCCTGAGTGACCTCGGCGAGACCATGCGTCCGATCCTGGATGCCATGCAGGAATGGGGAACGAATTATAAAAACGGAACCATATAGAAAGGAATTCCGACTATGGGAATCAGATTAGTCTGCAGTGACCTCGATGGTACACTTTTACAATATGGAAAAAAAGAATTGGAAGGCGAGATTTTTGACCAGATCCGGGCACTTCATGACCGGGGGATCCTGTTTTGCCCGGCGTCTGGAAGACAGTATACCAGTCTGCGGAAGCTGTTCGCTCCGGTGGCGGATTGCTGTATTTTCTTATGTGAAAACGGTGGCGTGATCTACAAGGACGAGCTGTGCATTGCGAAAAATCCCATGCCCCGTGCCCTGGCGGAAGAGATTGCAGAAGATCTGTGGAGCCGGAGTGACGGGCAGGGCGAAGTCATGCTCTCCGGACAGAATACGGCTTATCTGATGGAACGTGGGCTGGGAATGCTGGACAGAATAAAGTTTATTGGCAACAACTATCAGGTCATTCAGGATCCTTCCGAAATTCCGGAGGACATCGTAAAGGTCTCCGTATATCTCCATGAAGGCGTAGCAGCTTATGCTGACCGCTTCGTCCCCCGCTGGGAGCAGGCGAACTGTGCAGTGGCGGGACCTTACTGGATCGATACCACCCTTGCCAACAAAGGCATCGGTGTGCAATCCATTTGTAAAATTCTTGACTTTGACCTCGCGGATGTCATGGCCTTCGGTGACAATTATAACGATGTATCCATGCTGGATATCGTGGGACATCCCTATATTATGGACGGAGCTGCCGGTCCGTTGAGAGAAAAATATCCTCAGCACACTCCCCGGCCCGAGGATGTACTGCGGAGCCTTCTCTAGTCCTGAGCATCCGCAGTATCCGCAATGATGCCCAGCTCTATTTTCATTTTCAAAATACGCAGGACCGATTCGTTGAGGCGTTCCTCGGTAATCTCACCGGTTTCGACCGCCTTGATGACTGCGGGTACCTGTACTTCAAAATCGGTGCAGCACAGCATATCGTTTCCTGCCTGTACCGCCCGGACGGCAATCTCCGCATCCCCGGCGAACTGCCGTACTCCTTCCATGACCAGATCATCGGTAATGATCACGCCGTCAAACCCTAATTCATTACGCAAAATATTATGTACCGGTAGAGAAATAGATGCCGGTACCTGATCATCCATGCAGGAGACAACATTGTGGGCTACCAGCACCATATCCGCCCCTGCGTCGATGCCTGCCTGAAACGGCAGAAAATCAGAATTTACAAACCTCTCTATGGGACGTTCATCATAAGCGATCCCTGTGTGCGTGTCCGAGTTATTGCCATATCCCGGGAAATGCTTTAATACACTTCCCATCTGTTCCTGCGACATGGTCTGCACGACGGTCCTCACATACTCCGTCGTCTGTTCCGCATCCTGCCCGAAACTGCGGGCATAAATAAAATCCTGCGGATCCTGTGATACATCGCATACCGGAGCAAAATTCAGATTAATTCCCAGGCTCTGCAGTAATTGACATTTTTCCTGTGTGTCGCTCCGAATAAGATCCCATCCGCCCTGCGCATACAGTTCCTGAGGAGAGGCAAAAGGCGTTTCCCGCAAGTTCGCATTTTTGCTGACACGGTTTACCGTACCGCCTTCCTCATCCACACCAATCAGCAGGGGCACTTTTGCAGCATTCTGATAGCTTTGAATGGCTGCTGTTACTTCCTCTTTTGTTTTCCCGGTAAAATCCCGGGCAAATAAGATATATCCGCCGAGATGATACTGCGTCACTTTGGATGCTGCATCCGTCTCCGGGCACCGGGCGATGAACATCTGTCCGACTTTTTCCTCTAAGGTCATTCCTGCCAGGAGTTCTTCTGCCCTCTGCTCTACAGGATCTTCCGTTTCCACCGGTTCGCTTTCTTCTGTCTCCGGCAATTCCGTAGGATCTGCACTGTTCTCCGCACCGTTGCCGCTCACATCAGAATCCGATACACTCTGTTCCGACATAGGCTCCGGCTGAACTTCCGGTATTATTTCCTGTGCAGACTCCTCTGTACTTCTTAAATTCCACAACAAAAAAACCAGAATTCCAACACATATGACAGATAAAACGATCACTGCGATATTCCGTACCTTTTTCATTTCGCATTTCTCCATAACCATATTATTAAGATGCCAGGGTCAAAAGGTCTAAGCCCACATGAGCTTGCTCATAAGTGGGTGAAAGACC
>OLZF01000694.1_pt1 | contig 32308 bp, 20 predicted proteins | sample 1674391 | NCBI WGS metagenome assembly OLZF01 (sample SAMEA103958166, study PRJEB25191) | human gut metagenome | biome: human-associated habitat [ENVO:00009003]; feature: intestine environment [ENVO:2100002]; material: feces | place: Germany | collected 2013/2015
TTCGCGTCCCAAAGTCATGCCTTTTCATGCAAGCATGAAAAGCATGACCTTTTGATGCTTGTATCATAATAAAAAATATAATGATGGTAGATGAAACGAAAAAAATACAATATAATTATAACAATGTTTGAAAGAAAAACCAATATAACGGGCTGTGTGATGCAGTGGATCAAGGTCATGCCCGTTTTATTTCGGGTCTTTTATAAAAAATCAGAATTGGAGGAAATTTCTATGGATAACAGGGAACGAAGAGATTTGGGAATGGCATATATTTCAGATGCATCTGTTATGGAGGAACAAAAGCGGTGCAGGAAGATTTTACAGAGGCTGAATACGGCGGACCGTTCTGATTTTGATGAAATCGGAAGAATTGTTAAGGAACTATTTGGAAAATCGGAGGGAGCTTTTTTAAATCCGCCGTTTTATTGTGATTATGGTTCCCATATTGAAGTGGGGAAGAATTTTTTTGCTAATTATAATTGTACAATTATCGATGTGGCAAAAGTAACAATTGGGGATAATTGCCAGATGGCGCCAAACGTGGCAATCTATACGGCAGGACATCCTGTGCATCCGGTATCCAGAAATTCCATGTATGAGTATGGAATCGAAGTATCCATTGGGGATAATGTGTGGATCGGCGGGAATACGGTTATCCTTCCGGGTGTTCATATCGGGAGCAATACGGTAATCGGCGCAGGGAGCGTTGTCACAAAAGATATTCCGGAATGGGTGATTGCGGCTGGAAATCCATGTAAAGTGATTCGGGAAATTATAAATGCAGATAAGGAATTTTACTTCAAAGGGAAAAAATTTGATGCGGAGGCATGGGGTGTAATTAAGGAGTTGGAGAATGGAGAACTGTGATGAAACGATAAGTGAGTTTTGGGTAGGAGCATATTGACAAAATCGAGAAATTGACGTTCCAGATTTTTTATAATAAAATTATAGTATGATACCAGGGTCAAAAGGTTATGCTTTTTGTGCTTGCATGAAAAAGATGGATAGAAAAACAATTAATAAATGTAAAAAATATATAATTGCAGTGATCGTACTCCTGTTGGGCGTTATAACGGGTTGTTTTGCTGTCAGGCAGACAAGCAGGAGTGAACACAAGAATATGGAGAGACAAGAGGGGTATATATAGAGTTCTTGATGGATGAATCATTTCCTGAGTATGATACGGAAAATTAATATCAGTGTTCCAAGTATGATCTTACAGCCGATTGTGGAAAACTGTATCAAGCATGGGTTTGATGAAATCGAACAGAAAAAATATGGGAACAGAAGTGGCAGTTTTTATTCCTGTCGAATACAAGGAGGGCGAAAATGTATAAGATTATGATTGCGGATGATGAGGGGATTGTGATAGATACATTGAAGTTTATCATTGAGAAAAATTTGGGGGATCAGTGTATCATAAAATCTGCAAAAACCGGAAGGAAAGTGATGGAATTGGCAGAGTATTTTTGTCCGGACATTGCATTTATGGATATTCAGATGCCGGGAATCAATGGGATCGAAGCAATGAAGGAGATACGTAAGGGTAATTCCAATGTGATATTTATAGTGGCAAGTACATTTGACAAATTTGATTATGCAAAAGAAGCTATCGGAATCGATGTGTTAAAGTATATCAAGAAACCAATTGATAAAAATGTCATTGTAGAAGTTCTGAATCAGGCGATAAATCAGGTAGATGATGTAAAAGAAAAAAGGAGTAGTGATCTTGCCAACAAAGAAAAGTTGGAGACTGTAACACCGATTATTGAAAATGGGTTTATACACGCGTTTCTTTATCAGAATCGTGAGAAGGAAGAATTGGAGAATTTCAAGACGCTTCTGGGGATAGAAACGTGCAGCGGTTATATGATGGCAGTACAGTTCGGAGTGTTGACAGATGAAGAACGCATGGGGAATATTGCCGATGTCAGCGTACGTCTGCAGAAGGAATATCATAAGATTCGGGAGAAGGTGAAATCTTATTTTGAATGTTGTGTCAGCAACATGTTGGGCAATCTGATTCTTGTTTTTGTACCCCTGGAAATTCCGGATCAAATGGACGAATATGAGTTTCGTATTCAAATCATTGATCTGGCAAGGAAGATGGTGCGTGATCTTCGTTCTTCCTTCCGTGCAAGGTTCCGTGCAGGGATTGGTTCTGTATATCATGATGATGATATGACTTTATCCTATCATGAAGCGATGAAATCCTTGACCTATGACAGTACAGATTCTGTGGTTCATGTGAATGATTTGCCGCTGCGCTGCAATTATGAGACGGATTACCCCATTGATGTGGAAAAAAAGCTTTTCAAATATATTCAGGAAGGGAATCTGAACAAGTCTGTGTATTATGCGAAATGTTTTTTTGAATGGATGATTGAAAATTATAGTTCCAATATGATAGATATTAAACTAAAGGTGTTGGAATTTGTATTGCAGGCAGAGCATATTGGTTATGAAAGCGGCGGAATGTTTTATCGTTTTACCGGAAGAAGTGAATATCTGCAGAATATTATGGAGATAAAAGAATATCAACAGTTGGAAGCTTGGCTCGAAACAAAGATCGAGAATGTATGCTGCTGCATTTCCATCAAAAAAGAGGAGAATATGGCTGCTGTTGTAGCAAAGGGTCAGATTTATATCGAAGAAAACTATCAGAAAGATATTTTCCTGGATGATGTTTCCCGGCAATTGAATATCAGTCCTTATTATTTCAGTAAAGTATTTAAGAAAAAAGTGGGAAAGAATTTTATTGAGTATCTGACCGATGTCCGTATGGAAAAGGCAAAAGAACTGCTTCGCAATTCATCTAAGAGTATTAAGGAAATTTGTTTGGAAGTGGGATATGCGGATTCCAGTTATTTCAGCCGTATCTTTAAGAAAAATGTAGGGGTGTCTCCGAGGGAATACAAGGAAGAAAACAGATGAATTTGCGCGTAAAGGTTTGCGGGAATCTTCCGGAGGTCATTCCGCTTCTGGAGCATGTTTGTAAAATTAATCAGAAGGATGTACAGGGATCGAGATTTTAGTTATGTAATCAGCTTCATTGTCAACTGCAATTTCATCCAGAATTGCTTCTTTATAAAGGAATTCACCGGGATGGTACGGATGCTGCCGAAGAAAATGAAGAAGTTTGGCATAGGCGTCTGAAGCATTATAATAATTTCCTTTCAGGTAGGTAACAGCGTAAAGTCCGGCTGGTTTCAGATGGAAGGGGTGTCCCGATGGTTTGTCGAGAACTTTTGTAAAAAAGTAGGCATATGTATCCCAGTTCTGAGTAAGAAGAGACTGAGTGCTGATCATGGCCCCATAGGGGTGTCCGGCGTTCAAGTGATTGTGATTGCAGTATCCGATGTGTTCGCAGAGTTTGCGGATAATGATGTCATGGTCGGAAGTATCCAGACGCGGACTGGTAACCAGATATTCTTCCGGGACTTTCTCAAGCTGGATATCCTGGCCGCGGTCGGATACTTCCTGGGATTCACTTAGAGAAACGAGATGCAGTTTTGTTCGGATTACCTGTTCGATTTTTCTGAGCCGTTCTTGTTCTGCGAGAACTTTTATATACTGCTCTTCCAGAAGTATTTTTAAAGCTTCCGGATTCCGGTGGTCAATATATTGCTTGATTTCTTTTAAGGGCATACCGATTTCACGAAGACAGGTGATGGTAAAGAAGACGTCACACTGGCTTTCGCTGTAAAATCGGTAGCCCTTTTCATCTGTATAGGCAGGAGAAAAGAGTCCGATCTCATCGTAGTGAAAAAGGGTGCGTTTATTGGTATTACATAATCTGGCAAATTCACCGGTTTTTATACATGGATTGTGTAATTTCTGCATAAATATACATTCCCTCCTTGACTATACCGTTACGGTATACTTTATTATATTCCTATTACAGAGTTTCGTCAAATCAGTGAACATGTCAGTACACCAGGCGGAATCGCCAGAGAAAGGAGGCTGCCGTTTGAGGGCAGAAAGAAGATATGCCGAAATTAAGTGAAAGAGTTGGAACATTTACTGATTCTGTAATTCGCAGAATGACCAGAATCAGTGATGAGTATGGAGCGATTAATTTATCTCAGGGGTTTCCTGATTTTGATCCGCCGAAAGAGATCATGGAGGCACTGGCAAAGGCGGCTTATGCAGGTCCTCATCAGTATTCGGTGACATTTGGAGCGGAGAATTTCAGGGAGGCATTGGCAAGGAAGCAGGGAAAAGCCATCCAAAGGACGATTGATCCAGAAAAAGAAATTGTGGTGACTTGCGGCGGTACAGAGGCTATGATGTGTGCGATGATGACTATCTGCAATCCGGGAGACAAGGTTATGGTATTTTCGCCGTTTTATGAAAACTACGGGGCAGATGCGATTTTATCCGGGGCAGAACCAATCTATATTCCACTGGTTCCGCCGGAATATCAGTTTGATATCCGCCTTGTAGAGAAAGGATTCCGGGAGGGTGCCAAGGCAATTATTGTCTGCAATCCGTCCAATCCCTGCGGAAAGGTATTTTCGAGAGAAGAATTGATGCAGATTGGAGCATTGGCTGTCAGGTATGACGCCTTTGTGGTGACGGATGAAGTTTATGAGCATATGGTGTATGCACCATATCATCACACCTGTATGGCTTCTCTGCCGGGGATGTATGAACACACGATTACCTGTAATTCTTTGTCGAAGACGTATTCGATTACCGGATGGCGCCTGGGGTATCTGATCGGACCGGAGGAAGTGATCGAGGCGGCAAAGAAGGTACATGATTTTCTGACAGTCGGAGCAGCGGCACCTCTGCAGGAAGCAGCAGTGGCAGGGCTGAACTTTCCGGAATCTTATTATGAAGAATTGTTGAAAACCTATACGAAAAAACGGAATGTTTTTCTGGAGGGTCTGGACCGAATTGGTTTGAAGCACAATGTCCCTCAGGGAACTTATTTTGTCCTGATCGACATTCAGGAGTTTTTGGATCTGCCGCAGTTTGAGGGTTATACGGATCTGGAATTTTGCGAGTGGATGATTCAGAATATCGGTGTAGCGGCTGTGCCGGGGTCCAGTTTCTTCAAAGAAGAAGTGAATCATCTGATTCGGCTTCATTTTGCAAGGGAAAAGGAAACAATAGATGAGGCACTTGCCCGTCTGGAAAAAATGACAGCGTTGTTGAAAGGATGAGGAGGAAGGAATGAATTCTTATTCCGTATATTTTGTTGATTATACAATCGGTACAGATGCTTATGAGAAGGTGCCAAAGATCTGCCGAAGTGTCGGAAAGCGAGTATTCCTGATTGGTGGTGCGAAGGCACTTCAGGCGGCCAGGGGGGTGTTGGAGGAAGCAATTGCGGGAAGTGATCTGGAAATCGTGGATACGGTGCTTTTTGGAGAAGAGTGTACCTATGCCGGGATTGCGCACTTGGCGGAATGTGCGCTTCAATGTAAAGCAGATATGATTTTTGGCATGGGAGGCGGAAAAGCCTTGGATACAGCAAAAGGGGCTGCATATAAGGCGGAACTTCCGGTATTTACTTTTCCAACCATAGCAGCAACCTGTGCGGCTGCAACGGCTTTGTCGGTGGTTTATAAGGAGGACGGTAATTTTGACAGTTTTTACTTCTATGATCGTCCGGCAAGACATTGTTTTATTCAGCTTCCGGTGATTGCAGATGCCCCTGCCAAATACTTAAGAGCCGGGATGGGGGATACTATCGGCAAATATTTCGAATGTCATTTTGCGGCGAGAGGGGATCAACTGGCACACAGTTCCGCTCTTGGAAGAGAAATCAGCAATCTGTGTTACAGGCCGCTTCTGGTACACGGTGTTCAGGCACTTAACGATTGCATGGAGGGAAAGGCAACGTATGAGTTGGAGCAGACAGTTTTAGCGAACATTATCAGTACGGGACTGGTTTCCCTGATGGTGTTGGATGATTATAACTGCGCGATCGCCCATTCCGTTTATTATGGTTTGGTATTACTGCCGGGATTTGAGGAAACGTTCCTGCATGGGGATGTGGTAGCTTATGGGGTATTGGTGCAACTGGCTGTGGACGGGCAGGCAGAAGAAATGCAGAGGTTAAAATCATTCCTGACGGAGCTTGGAATTCCTACAACACTTGGGGAGATGGGAGTGAAACTGGAGCGCTCATATCTGAAGGAGGTACTGACTGAGACGGTCACAGGCCCAGATATGGAACATATTCCCTATGCGGTTACGGAGGATATGATTTTTGATGCCATGCGGAAAGTGGAAGCTTTATAAAAAGTACAAGGAGAAGAGAAGATGGAACAACGTTCGAGTGTGAATGGGAAAAATGTGCTGAAATTTCTTCTGTTTTCAGCATTTGGGGTTTTAATGTTTCTGGTGCCGATTCCCCAGGGGGATTCTTTTACCACATTGTTGGATTTTCTGAAAACCGGACTGAAAAACTTATTTGGAGGCAGTCTGAACTATATCCTTCTGGTATTGCTGATTATTTCGGCGGTGGTCAGTCTGATTGATTATTTTGCAAAGCCAGATTTTATCCGAAACAACCACTACCTGAAGCGGGCATTTTCCACGACACCGCTTTATCTGGTGTCCAAAGTATTTGGGGCGATATTCGGAATCATGGTTATTCTGGGATTCGGACCTGAGGTAGTTACCTCAGCGGATACAGGAGCAACGATTATTGATCTGTGCGGAACTTTATTCTGCATCGTACTGGCATTTAGTTTTATCATGCCCTTTTTAACAGATTGCGGAATCATGGAGTTTCTGGGTGTACTGGCAAAACCAGTGGTACGGCCGTTGTTTCATGTGCCGGGACGGGCATCTGTGGATCTGATTGCTTCCTGGTTTGGTGCATCCAATGCAGCTGTCATTCTAACGAGAGAGCAGTACATGAGAGGGTTCTATACGAAAAGGGAGGCTGGATATATTATGACCAACTTTTCTCTGGTATCGATTCCTTTTTGTCTGATGATTGCAAATACTGTGGGAATTTCTAAGTTGTTTCCGCCTTTCTATCTTTGTATCTGTATCGTAGGTGTGGTACTGGCTGTGATCATCGCCAGGATTCCTCCGATCCGCACCCTTCCGGATACTTATCAGGAAAAGGCGGGAAAACAGATCAATGAAGACGTTCCGCAGGAAAAAGGAACATTTGCTTATGCACTGGAAGTGAGCTGTCAGCGGGCGGAAAAGTTTAACCTGAAGTCTGTGCTTTCCGGCGGATTTGAAGTGGTGATGGGAATGTTTTTTGACCTGATTCCTATTGTTGTGGCATGGGGAACTATTGCACTGATGATCGCCACTTATACGCCGGTGTTCAGGTGGATTTCTTATCCGATGGGGATGTATCTGAAGCTTTTCGGCGTGGAAGAGGCATTTGCCGTGGCCCCGGCAACATTGGCAGGCTTTACGGATATGTTTATTCCGGCACTTTTGATCACAGGAATTCAGTCTGTAAAGACGAAATTTATCATAGGTGTGCTGTCTCTGGTCCAGATTATCTATCTGACAGAGGTGGGAACCATTATTATAAAGAGCGAGATTCCGATGAATCTCTGGAAGCTGTTTTTGGTTTTTATGGAACGGACATTGATTGCAATTCCGCTGATTGTAGTGTTTGCGAATATTTTTGTATAGTGGGGACGGATGCAGTGGGAAGTGAATGTTTGTTCAAATTAAAAAATCAATCAAAACGATGGTGTCATTCGCAGAGCGAGTGGCACCATTGTTGTATTATTGGAAGTTCAGACAGAAGTGCAGCGGAATTAAATGTAAGCAGTCAGGATGGTGGTGAAGATGTATCAGGTCAGCGTGCAATAAAAAACAGTTTGAAAAATAGTACACTTTTTTCAAGAATTACTATCTGTTTTCAGGTGGGATTCAATGATAGAATTTAATCATCAAATGAAGCAACACAAAACAGAGAAAATAAAAAAAATATAAGCAGGGAGGAAACAAATATGAAGAAGAAATTAGTAGCAGCGCTTATGACAGCAGTTATGGTAGCAGGAACACTGGCAGGATGCGGCGGAGATTCAAACAGCACATCCAAGCCAAACAGTGAATCCAAAACAGACAGCAGTGCATCAGCAAGTACAGGCGATGAGAAGGGCGGATCCGATGAGAAAATTACACTGAAACTTTTCTCAAACCTGCCGGACCGCAACAATGGACAGGGACTTGTTGAACAGACCATCATTGATGAGTATATGGCAGAAAACCAGAACGTAACGATTGAGGTAGAAGCTCTGGACGAGGAAGCATACAAGACAAAATTCAAGGCATATTCAATGGATGGAATGCCGGATGTTGTAAGCATCTGGGGTCAGCCTTCTTTCCTGGATGAAGTTCTGGAAGCGGGTGTTCTGGCAGAATTAGATGAGGCTGATTATGCAGATTACGGATTTATCTCCGGATCACTGGACGGCTTCAAGAAAGACGGAAAACTTTATGGACTTCCAAGAAATACAGACGTAGCTGTTTTCTATTACAATCAGAAAATGTTCGATGACAACGGTTGGAAGGTTCCTGAGACATATGATGACCTGCTTGTATTAGCAGATGATATCAATGCAAAAGGAATTGTGCCGGTAGCAATGGACGGCGGCGACGGATGGCCGATGGCAGTATATCTTTCTGATCTGACTTACAAGATTGCCGGCAGTGATTACAAAGACATTGTAAGCAACGCAGTTTCAAATGGAGATTTCACAGATGCTTCCCTGAAAGAGGCGGCAGAGTTACTGAAGAAATCAGCGGATGCAGGACTGTTCCAGACAGGATACGATTCACAGGATTATGGAACAGCAATGAACCTGTTTACAAATGGCCAGGCGGCAATGTTCTACATGGGAAGCTGGGAAACATCCATGGCAACAAATGAAGATATTCAGCAGGATATCAGAGAGAATGTCCGCATGTTCACAATGCCGGTTGTTGACGGAGGAAAAGGAACAGCAACTGACGTTGCAGCATGGAACGGCGGCGGTTATGCAGTATCTGAAAGCTCGGAAGTAAAAGAGGAAGCAGTGAAATTCCTGAATTATATGTATCAGCAGGATAAACTGTCCAAATATGGATGGGAGAACGGTGTTGGTTTATCTGCACAGGATCAGTCAGCATACATGACCGGAAATGAAACAGAGCTGCAGAAACAGCTTACCGATATTGTAAACAATGCGACCAGTATGTCCGGAACACCGATTAATGACTGCGGTCCGTCTGCATTCAAAACCAGCATTGAGAGCGAGATTCAGAGTGTATCTAATGGTACAGTTTCTGTAGATGATTTCCTGGCAACCATTGGAGGGGCATGTAAATAATTAAGAGTGAGTATATTTGCAGACCTCTGAGAAGGAAAGCATAAGGACAAAGAAATGGACTGCAGCGCGAAAAAGAATATTGTTTTGCGTAGCAGTCCATTGTCTGGAAAGGAGTAGTTTATGAAGAAACTTTACAGCAACAAAGCTGTGATTTTCAGTTTGGTGCTTCCTGGAATCCTGGTATTTCTGTTTGCGATTCTGGCTCCGATCTGCCTGAGTGTTTACTATGGATTTACTGATTATTCCGGTATGGGAGTTGCAAAATGGGTCGGTTTGGAAAATTACAAGACACTGGCAACTGACAAAGCATTCTGGATGTCAATGAGAAACTCATTGTATCTGGCGATTGGATTTATCTGTATCCAGCATCCGATTGCCATTATCGTTGCGGCGGTTCTGGATAAACTGCAGGGGAAAGCGGAAGGATTTTTCCGTTGTGTATACTTTATCCCGAATGTTATCTCAGTAGCGGTTATTGCATATCTGTGGAAATTTATCTATAACCCGGATTTTGGTCTGCTGAACAATATTCTGAAGATGTTCGGCTATACAGGGAAAATCAACTGGTTCAGCACGGAAAATGCAATCTGGTCCGTACTGATCGTACTGATCTGGCATGGATTTGGCTGGGGTATGCTGATCTATTATACAGGAATCAAGAATATTGATCCGGTACTTTATGAAGCGGCGGCCATTGACGGCGCAACACAGGGTACGACATTTCTGAAGATTACACTTCCGCTGATGAAACCTGTTATCCAGGTGAATGTAACGATGGCAGTGATCTCAGCATTGAAGCAGATGGAGACCGTATACCTGCTGACAAACGGCGGTCCTGGAAACTCCACACAGTTTGCAGCAAATTATCTGTATCAGCAGGCATTCAAGGCATTTAAATATGGTTACGGTAATGCGATCGGTGTTATCTTCATTATTATTTGTCTTATTGCAACCGTTCTCCTCAATAAGATTTTCGCAGAAAGAAAGGAGGCAGCGTGATATGGAAACAAAGAAAAAAGGACCAGGAAGGATTGCGTTGTGGATTGTCCTGATTATCATGGCTGTAATCCAGATTTTTCCGCTGATCTGGCTGGTAGATTTTTCTCTGGCAAGCAGTAATGAGATGTTCACCAGCGGACTTCTGATCATACCAAATAAGATTCAGTGGGGCAACTATGTCAAAGCATTCATTGATGGTCATTTCCTGCTGTATCTGAGGAACAGTGTTTTGATTAACGGTCTTGCGGTTCTTCTTGTTATTCTTATTTCAATTATGGCAGCATTTGCCTGTAAGAGAATGGTCTGGAAGATGAGCGGTCTTGTAAAAACGCTCCTCGTTCTGGGAATGATGATTCCGATTCATGCAACCTTGCTTCCGAACTATAAGATTTACAATACGGTAGGATTGACAGATACGATCTGGGCGCTGCTGATTCCTTATGTGGCATTTTCATTGCCGCAGGCCATGTTCCTTATGACCAGTTTCCTTGAGTCCATTCCGGTGGAGCTGGAGGAAGCAGCGGTTATGGACGGGTGCGGAATCTACCGAATTGTTTTTCAGATTATTACACCGCTGCTGAAATCCTCTATCGCAACGGTAGCTATCATGACATTCCTGAACAACTGGAATGAATTTATGATGGCAAGTACATATTTAAGCAGCCCAACCTGGAAGACGCTTCCGTTTTCCGTACTGGAATTTACCGGACAATACTCTTCTAATTATGCGGTACAATTTGCGGTTATGGCGCTGACAGCGGCTCCGGCGGTTATCGTCTACATCTTCCTGAATAAACATATCACGAAGGGTGTTGCCATGGGTGCTGTAAAAGGTTGATGCCATACAAGGATCAATAAAGAAACTGATAACAAAGCAGCTCTTACTATAGGGCAAAAAACGATCAAGGAGGAAAAGGGATGAGGAAACGAATTGCACAAAAGATTCAGGCATTGCTATTGGTGTTAACGATGTTGGTAAGCATACTTACACCGGCGGCGGTTTATGCGGAAGAGCCGGAAGAGGGCAAAACGTCGTTGGTCTTTCAGGCGGACAGTAGCTATGCGGTAGTAAACGGAAACAAGGCAATCAATGTAAAGGCTGTCGGATGGCAGACACGTACCACCGTGGATGGTATTTACGTTGAAGAGAGTAACAAGATCAGTAATCAGTCTTTGTTGAAAATCACACCGTTGGAGGATCAGACAGGTTTGGCAGCCGACGAAGTGAAAGTACGGATGGATTATGCAGGGATCGAAGGGGAGAGTTATCCGATTCGTACGGAAGGCGGAAATACATTTGTATTTGCGGATGCTGATAAGAGAGCAGATGCCTGCACTTATGTCATCAAAAAGACCGGTGAGCATCAGGGAATCATTCAGGATACAACAAGAAATTACTATTTCAGTATTCAGGCTTCCGGTGAGATTGAAAGAGTTGCAGATGCTTCCCAGGCAGCAGTATTTCAGTTCGTAGAGAACCCTGTTGTAACCGATTTTACATTGTATATTGAGCATAAGGCAACCGGAAAGTATATAAAGGCAAATGGAATTGGCGAGGCTTTGACGGTAGACGGAGAAGCCCTGGACGGAGTGATCGGCGATGATTTGAGATGGACACCGGTATGGGGTGAGTATAACGGAAGAAGTGTCACCTTTAATTCCAAAGCAATGCCAGACTCACGTTGGAGAGGCGGCAACACTGCGGAAGTTATACAGATCGCAGGAAAAGGACATGGAGGCTGGGAATCAATCAGGGTCGTACCAAACGGAAACGGCACCATATCTTTTCAGGATACAGCGGATGGTAAATTCTTTACAGTAAGTAATAACAAGATTACAAAGACGAACAACAGTGAAAGCAGCGATGTAAATGGTGAATTTATCATTCATTCGGTTACGGCACCGGAAGCAGTTACCAATATTCAGGTTTCCGAGATTGATGATACGGCTGTGACCGTATCCTGGGAAGGTGTTGTTGATACGTTCTATACAGGTTACAAGGTAGTGGCGACTCCTTCTGTAGTATCTGGCAAAGATATTGTAACATCAGAGGAAACAGCAACAACTTCCATTCATCTGGAAGGTCTGACAGCAGGAACAGAATATACCATCACAGTATTGACGGTAAATGCAGAGAATCCTTTCGCAACAAGTGAAGGTACCGTTATTCAGACTGCAAATGGTCCCAGACCGGTCCAGGTAACCGGATTAAAGGCAGAGGAAGACGGTGAAGGCATCAAAGTTGAGTGGAGAGCAGTAGACGAAGCTGACAGTTACGATGTCTACCGTGCAGTAAGTGCATTTGCCGGGTATACAAAAGTTGCAGAGAATGTAGAGGAAACCAGTTATACAGATCATGCATTGAATGCAGCCGGCAAGTACAGCAATTATTATAAGATCGTTGCAAAAAATGAAAATGGTGCTTCCGAAATTTCTGACGAATATACTTCCTTGGAGAAAGAAATGTTCGGTGAAAATACTTTGATTTTTGCTGAGACAGATGATACGGTTGTGATTGACAGGATTCTTGGTGATTTGTTTACCAGGCAGAATAATGCCAATGCAGATGCACAGTTTAAGAGCGATCATTATCAGGTATATTTCAAACCGGGTGATTATACGGACACATCTTGTATGTACCTTGGATTCTATACTGCATTCAATGGTCTGGGTGAAACACCGTATGATGTAAAGTTGAACAATATCGCTATCCCGGCCTACCTGTCTGATAACAATGCAACCTGTAACTTCTGGCGTTCCACAGAGAATGTATCCGTTATCAATACCGGAAATGCACAGGGAAAAGCACAGTTTGGTTCCTGGAGAGCGGATCAGTTCAACTGGGCAGTAGCACAGGCAGCTCCACTTCGACGTGTTTATTCCCAGCGTCCGATTGCATATGACTGGAATTATGGATGGGCAAGCGGCGGTTATGTTGCCGACTGTTACATCGAAGGTACTTTTACGGACAATGGGAATCCGCTGAGCGCGGGAACATTCTCAGGACAGCAGTTCTATACACGTAACAGCGTGTTGAAAGGAAATGCTTACGGAACAACATTGAACAATTTCTTCCAGGGTGTTGAGGCACCAAATTTACCCAATGCAGAGACAGGCAGCGCATTAGTTAAGGGAAATGGATATTCAAACTGGGCTGCTGCGGATGCTTCCGGCAATCAGCAGGTATTTACAAATATAGAAAAAACTCCGAAACTCAGTGAGAAACCGTTCCTGTATCTGGATAAAAATGGGGAATATCAGGTCTTTGTACCGGCTATACGGGAGAATACATCCGGTGTAAGCTGGACAGAAGACAATATGGGTGAAGGAACAAGTATTGCTCTTGATAAGTTTTATATTGCAAAACCTACTGACACAGCAGCAGTCATCAATGCACAGTTAAATGCAGGAAAGAATATCTATTTCACACCGGGTATCTATCATGCGGAGACACCGATCAAAGTAACAAAGGCAGGTACAATTCTCCTGGGTACCGGTCTGGCGACCATTATTCCTGATAATGAAGAAGCTGCAATGGAAATTGCGGATGTTGACGGTGTAAAAGTGGCAGGATTAATTTTTGATGCAGGTGAGCATTCCAAATACTTATTAAAAGTCGGGGAAGCAGGAACGCATACCGATCATGCAGATCATCCGATTGTATTACAGGATTTGTTCTTCCGTGTAGGCGGAACTACCGATGTTCTTACAAAGGCAGATGATGCCTTGGAAATCAACAGTGATGATGTCATTGTGGATCATTTCTGGATCTGGCGTGCGGATCATGGTGCAGGTGTAGCCTGGTATGGAAATGAATCCAAACATGGATTGATTGTAAATGGTGATGACGTAACCTGTTATGCATTGTTCAACGAGCATTTTCAGGATTACACAACATTATGGAACGGTGAAAATGGTGCTACTTATTTTTATCAGAATGAGACAGCATACGATCCGATTTCTCAGGAAGCATGGATGTCACACTTTGGTAAGGTAAATGGATATGCTTCCTATAAGGTATCCAACAACGTTAAGAAACACTATGCGGTAGGCCTCGGTATCTATAATGTATTTATTAATACCGGAGAAGAGTATGACAGCAGCAAAGTTCAGATTCAGTTGGATAACGCAATTGAGGTTCCGAATGCGGAAGGTGTGCTTATTGAGAATGCGTGTCTGCAGACGTTTGCAAAGGCGGATGGAGCTCTTCAGAAGATTCGTTCAATTGTCAACGGAGTCGGAGCTGGTGTTGCCAGCGGTATTGATATTGTAACCGGCGAAACAGGACCGGGATGGGCAAGAACCTTCCTGATCAGTTATAACAATGGAACTGCAGTTACAGGAAGATTTGACCGTAATCAGGCGGGCAAGTATTTGGGTAAAATTACGACAGAAAATGTTCAGCAACCGATGAACGAAGAAGGCGATGTGGATCTTACTGTCCTTGAAAAACTGTATAGTGAAGTAAAGGATTATAATAAAGCTGATTATACATCTGAAACCTGGGAAGTATTTGCCAAAGCTTTGGCTGAAGTAAAGGCTCAGCTGGATAAAGGTCAGGAGTGGGCAGTTCAGGAAGATGTCGATGCAGCAGAACAGGCACTGAGAGCCGCAGTCGAAGCACTTGTAAAGGCTGATAAACCTTTAGTAAGAGATATTTTTATCGATATCAACGAAGGTGACTGGTTTGAAGATTCTGTACAGTATGTGTATGACAATGGTATTATGACTGGTCTGGACTCAGATATTTTCGGACCTGCAGAATCCCTGCAGCGCTCACAATTCGCAACTATAATATGGCGTATGGAGGGAAGTCCAAAAGAAGCTTACGAAGACATGTATCCGGATGTTCCGGAAGATAAGTTCTATACACAGGCTGTTCTCTGGGGAACTCAGGCAGGCGTACTCACCGGTTATGCAGAAGGTATCTTTGGACCGGACGATCAGATCACACGTGAGCAGATGGTAACGATCATGTTCCGTTATGCCAAGATAAAAGGATACGATGTATCGAAGAGAGATGATCTGGCTACATTCCCGGATGCTGATTCTGTAAGTGGATTTGCAAAAGATGCCGTATCCTGGGCAGTTGCCGAAGGGTTAATCCAGGGTGATAACGGTAAACTGAATCCGCTTGGAACTACAAACCGTGCACAAGCAGTGGCAGTTATTGAGAGATTTAAGGAGAATATTGAAAAGTGAGAAATAGACAAAGAATCAGACGATATTTCCGCAAAGGTCTGGGATGTCTGCTTTCTCTTCTGGTATACTGCCTGTCCCCTGGTGTGGGACAGGCAGTATTCGCCAATACGGAACAAAGTGTGCAGGATGTCATAGCGAAAACCAGTGGGGAAGAACAGATCCGGGAACAGTGGAAGATGAGAGCGGTAGAATTGCCGGCATCCGGTGAGCTTATTCCGGCAGGATATATCCAGGTAACCTGGCGGCCGCTGACAGGAACTTTGCGAAAAATTTTGGCCTACCGTGTTTATCTGGATGAAATGCTCTGCGAAGAAATTGATGCAGGAGAAGAAGAGATGTTCTCCTGTGAAGTTTATACTACAAAGACAGCGTCTCATCAGGTAAAGATTGAGGCAGTGCTTGAGGGAGACTATATCGTAACTTCTGATATACGCACATTCTTTGTATCGAAAAAGGGAGTGGGAATTCCCAACGAAGCAAAGGTGATTTCTCAGGATATGGGGGCTTCGTGGTATTATAACTGGTCATCGAAGCCAGATCTCCGGGTAAAGTCGGATCTGACATTTGTGCCGATGATCTGGAGCGGATATCCGGAAGGAATTAACTGGCTTGGAAATCCGGAAAATCGAAAATATCGCACAGTTTTGGGGTATAATGAACCGGATCGCAGCGACCAGGCGAATATGACTCCGGCTGTGGCAGCAGCAAACCAAACGTATTTTTCGAGCAGCGGACTTCGGATCGGCTCTCCGGCGGTTTCTACATTTCCAACAGGAAGCGGTTGGTTTAAGGAGTATGCGGAGCAGGTCAATATGGATGAGATTGATTTTATCGCTTTTCACTGTTATCCGGGTTGGACGGACGGTAAAGCCGAAGCTTTTTTGAAGGATCTGGACAGGGTATATGAGACTTATCATAAGCCGATTTGGATTACGGAACTTGCAATTGCCAGATGGGACGGAGACTTTCTATGGTTTAATGGAAAGGATGAAGGATATAATCAGAAGGTTCGGGAGTTTATGCAGAATTTGATCAAGGGACTTGAGGAACGGGAGTATGTGGAGCGTTATGCCTGGCAGCAGTTTGATCTGTATGACTGGGCAGGAGGTTCTTCTTGTCTGTATGATCAATATACGGGTATTCTGACAACCCTGGGAAGTCTTTACCGCAGCTGCGGCAACCCGGAAGGATATGTGCTGCCGAAGCTTGACGGAACGGCGAGTGAACAGGAGGTTGTTGATATTCCTGTGCAGGATCCAAAGATTCCGGAGAAGGAGCCTGTGCCGATAGAGAATCCTTATGGGGATGTCAGAGAAGATGACTGGTTCTATAGTGAGGTCATGACTGCCTATAAGCAGGGACTTATGACTGGTACAGGTCCGAAACTTTTTTCACCCTGCGAAACGCTGTCAAGGGCACAGTTTGCTTTGATCCTGTATCGGCTTGAGGGAATGCCGGAAGCAGAGTATGATGGAAGATTTTTCGATGTAGATGAGGACCTCTGGTATACCGATGCAGTTGCCTGGGCAAGCCAACACGGAATTGTGATGGGTTATGGGGAAAGCAGAACATTTGGGCCCGGAGATTGCATCAGCCGGGAGCAGATGGCGGCAATGATGTATCGCTATGCAGAATATAAGGGATATGATTTGAATGGAAGGGCAGAATTGTCCGGGTATCAGGATGGAAAAAGTGTGAGCGTTTTTGCAAAAGATGCGGTTGCCTGGGCAGTGGAAAAAGAAATTATACACGGAAAATGCCAGGGGACAAGGCTGGATCCCCAGGGCAATACAACCCGTGCAGAAGCGGCCGTCATATTGGCGAGGTTTGTTGGTACTTATGCGGTATAAATGGTTGCGAAAAACTTTATGAAAATGCTATAATGATACCAGGAGCATGAAATGCGGAGCAATCCGTGTATCATAGTATTGAAATTGCGGTATCGTGTGCATAGAATTCAAATTTTCATACCTGAAGGAGTCAAGAGATGAAACGACTACATAACTGGGTCAATCGGCTGAGTTTGAAGAATAAAATTATTCTTTATGCGTATATGGTGATTGCTCCGGTATTGCTGGTGATTTGTCTGATTTTATTCTTTCTTAATTATGATCAGAGAGTGCGACAGGAAATAGAGAACGACAGCAACAGTGTCAATGCGCTTGCGGACAGTCTGAGTGTGCTGCAGCAGGAGATTTACGATCTGTCTACTTATATCTGCATTAATCAGGATATTACAGATATTCTTAAGAACGAGAATGCGGAATTGCTGAATCAGGATGCAAGACTTTGGTTGAATCATGCCCCCATGCAGATTGTGCAGGATATGATTGCACAGAAAGGGTATGTCAGGACACTGTCCATTTATCCGGAAAATGGTGTCAATCCTTATCTGAGATGTACGGATCATAGTTCCTATATCAGCAGCCTGGAACAGATTCGGGAGACGGAAAACTATAAGACGGCAATGAGTTTAAAGGGGCAGATTTTTTGGAGAAGCGCCTCAAAAGGTGAAGGCGATATTTATCAGAACAATCGGACAGAAAAGATTGTTTTGTGCCGTGAACTTTTTGACTTGGCGAAAAAGACTCCGTTGGCTTATATAACAATCGGTGTTGATGAAGAAAAATTTCGGAAACTATGTATGAGTGCTGTCCAGGAGGAAGAGGAAGGTGTGCTTGTGCTCAGCAGCGACGGGATGGAGTTGATCAGCTTTGGCGAGATTCCGGACGGAGTGCTTGAATATCTCCAGCAGGATTCTTTTCTGGAGGTGAATTATAAGGAACGCAGCAGCAACATGGAATGGGGAAAGTACAATATTGTCAATATTCAGAAGGAACGCAATGGAAACATTGTATGTAAGATTGTGCCCAGTTACAGTTCCAGAACCACTTTGTCCGAGATTGCCTATATGCCGCTGCTGCTGATGGGAGGTCTTTTGATCGGAATTTTTCCGCTGCTTATGATTATTTCCAAACTTATTACAAAGCCGTTGGGACGGGTATGTGAGGCAATTGATCGGTTCTCCAGAGGAGATTTTGAACAGCAGATGAAAGTGGAGACCGGCGATGAGATCGGTCAGGTGGCGGAGTGTTTCAACAAGATGGTGCGGGATATTAAGGAATTGATTAATACGAATTATGTCATCACACTCAGGGAGAAGGAGAGTGAATTGGCAACATTGCAGGCTCAGATTAATCCTCATTTTCTGTATAATACGCTGGACTCTCTCTACTGGCAGGCCAGCGGTGAGGGGAATGAGGAGATTGCGGAGAATATCCTTGCACTTTCCCAGTTGTTCCGTCTTGTACTGGGTCAGGGAAAGGGAATTATCACAGTTGCTCAGGAGACGGAGCTGGTTAGCCGATATCTTCAGATTCAGAAGATGCGTTTTACGAAAAGGCTTAACTATGAGATTCACGTGGATGAGCGGATCAACGATGCACCAATCCCCAAACTGGTGATTCAGCCCTTTGTGGAGAATGCAATTGTACACGGATTTGAGAATACCAGTATTCCTTGTTTTCTGGAGGTGGGCGGATATTTTGAGGAGGATGCGCAGATGATGCGGTTCGAGATCCGTGATACAGGAATCGGGATGAATCAGGCTCAGATTGAACAGATCTGGGAAGATGACAGAAGTTATGCAAAACAGCGGGTTGGAAGCTATGCAATTAAGAATATTCGGGAAAGGTTGGAACTGAATTATCACGGAAATTTTCAACTTCAGATAAAAAGTGCTGTGGGACAGGGAACGACAGTGATCCTGCGGCTGCCGACAGATATGAAACGGGGGGAATAAGATGAAATTGTTAGTTGCTGATGATGAAGATATGCTTCGTATGGGGCTGGCAAAATATATTAAGCTGCATACGGACAGATTTGAAAAAATTTATGAGGCAGAGAATGGAGAGGAAGCACTTGATATTCTTTTAAAATATCAGCCGGAAGTCGTCCTTCTGGATGTACAGATGCCCAGAAAAAGCGGACTGCAGGTCATGCAGGAAGCGGCCAGGGCCGGAATTCAGCCGATTATTATCATCTTAAGCGGATATGATGAGTTTGCTTATGCCCAACAGGCACTGAAATATGGTGCAAGAGATTATCTGCTGAAACCCACCAGATCTTCTGATATTTTAAAGCGCATCCATGATCTGACTGATGAGGTATACGGAAAAGTATTGATAGACAGTGATAAGGAAGAGACCGGACGACATGGCATGGTAGAGCGGGCGAAAGAATATATTGAAGAACATTACTATGAAGATATCAATGCTTCCCTTGTGGCAGAACATCTTGGAATTTCTACGGGATATGTGTCTACGCTTTTTTCGCAGAATATGGATTGTGGGTTCGTGGATTATCTGAATCAGGTAAGAATTGAACATGCCTGCTGTTATTTGAGGCAGAACTATTTTAAAACATATGAGATCGCATATAAAGTGGGATTTCGTGATGAGAAATATTTTTCTAAGGTATTTAAGAAGTGGAAAGGCTGCTCTCCTTCAGAATACAGGAAGCACGCTCTGGATATCAGCGTCTGAGAGCCGATAGGTGTTTGGTTCTAGTGTGTTGATCATTTGTAAATAATGGTCAATGCACTAGTTTTTTTTCAAGGAAGAGATGAATCATCTGATACGGTTTCAGTTTGCAAGAGAAAAGGAAGCAATTAATGAGATTTTTGGTCGTCTGGAAAAAATGACAGAATTGCTGAAGAGATGAGGAGAAATCGACTGCAGGAAAATTGCAGCAGGTATTGCCGTGTATCTGGTTCTGGTATAAAATGAGATAAAAAAGAAAAAATGGTATTTGGAAGTCCGTGTAGTATTGATCGTGGCTGTAAGGAAAAGAGATGGTGATTCGATGAAGAAGAAATTGGGAAGAAAAATTTTTTTGGTCCTGGTTGCGTTGGTGATCGTTCTGATTGCGGCAATCGTAGGGCCTTTTATGCGCTATAAGGAAATAACGAAGGAAACGGAAGCGAATTTTCACATAGAGGATTTTAGAAGCGATCAGGTGGGTCCCGATCGTGCGCAGCTGTTGGAGACAAATACCAGTGCCTGGGAGGAGAGGATTCGGTTGTTCAACCGGGCAGAGGAACGGATTATTATGAGTACCTTTGATATCCGGCCCGGACAGAGTGCACAGGATGTTCTCGCCATGCTTCTTCATAAGGCGGAGGAAGGAGTAAAGGTGCAGGTCCTGGTGGATGGTGTCAGCGGATTGATTCGTATGGAAGGGGAAGAATTGTTCTATGCACTGTCTTCACATCCGAATGCGGAAATCAAGATTTATAACAGGCTGAATGTTCTGACACCGTGGACAAGTCAGGGGAGAATGCATGATAAATATATGATTGTGGATGATCTGGCTTATATTTTGGGCGGAAGGAATACCTTTGACTATTTTATCGGGGACTACAGCACCAAAAACAGAAGCAGGGACAGAGAAGTGTTGATCTATAACACAAAGCAGGGAGAGAAAGAAGACAGGAGCAGTTCTCTGTGGCAGGTGGAAGCATATTTTGAGAAAGTATGGAATCTGGATGTGTGTACGTATTTTCATAATGAAGAATCACTGAGAGAAAGGGAAAGCGTGCAGACACAGATTACGTTGTTGGAAGAGCGGTACGATAAGATAAAAAGGGAGCATCCGGATTTGTTCGAAGAGACGGATTATAGAGAACAGACAGTTCCGACAAATCAGGTCCGTCTGATTTCCAATCCTACTGGTATTTATGGAAAAGAACCGATAGTGTTTTATTCGCTTTCGGAGTTGATGAAACAGGCAAAAAAGCAGGTAACGATCCACACACCTTATGCAGTTTGTAATGGCTATATGTATGAGACACTGGAAAAAATCTGTGAAACGGTGCCGGATGTGCATATGTTGGTAAATTCGGTAGAGAATGGAGATAATATAGTAGCTTCCAGTGACTATCTGAAATACAAAGGCAAACTTCTGGATACGGGGATCCGGATTCTGGAATATGACGGCGGGGAATCTTACCACGGAAAATCGATCGTCATTGATGATGACCTGGCAGTGGTTGGTTCTTATAATCTGGACTTGAGAAGCACCTATGTGGATACGGAACTGATGTTGGTAATCAACAGTAAAGAATTTACAGCAGAATTAAAAGAAGCGATGACGGAGATGGAGAGGGACTGCCGGACGGTCATTGATAAAAATACGTATGATACGCCTGATCATATCCAGGTTGCAGAGGTGCCTTTTGGAAAGCGGATATTGTGGATATTGCTTGGAATTGTATTGCATCCATTCCGTGTGATGATTTAGATTTTGACAGAATGAAGAAAAGTTGAAGAAAAATTGATACGAATACAGGAAAAATATGGTTGATTATTTAAGGATGATAACATAAAATGAGAGAAGTGCTGACATAAGGCATGAGCGAAGTCTGGGCCGATGTCCGGGGCGTTTCGCAATTGCCTGATACAGGGGATGAGAAAAGGAGAACGTTATGATATATAATAATGTTTTGGAGGCCATGGGAGATACTCCTTTGATTCGTCTGAATCATATGGGCGATCCCGATGGCGCACAGATTCTGGTAAAGTTTGAAGGTTTGAATGTGGGCGGATCGATTAAGACGAGAACTGCCTTTCATATGCTGCAGACGGCAGAGGAAAAAGGGCTGCTTCGCAGGGATTCGATCATTGTGGAGCCTACAAGCGGAAATCAGGGGATAGGACTGGCGTTGATTGGTGCGGTAAAGGGCTATAAGACGATTATCATTATGCCGGATTCAGTCAGTGAAGAGCGGAGAAAGCTGGTGCGCCATTACGGTGCGGAGGTACGCCTTGTTCATGACGCCGGTGATATCGGTGCATGTATCGCAGAGTGTTTAAGACAGGCGTTAGAGATGGCACGGGAGGATGCAAGAGTCTTTGTTCCACAGCAGTTTGAGAATCCGGCAAATCCTGCGGTACATCGTCTTCACACGGCCAGAGAGATTTTAGAGCAGGTGGACGGACCGATTCATGGCTTCTGTTCCGGAATAGGAACCGGAGGAACCATAACGGGAATCGGAGAAATTCTGAAGGAAGCAAATCCGGAGATGGAAATCTGGGCGGTAGAACCGGAGAATGCAGCGATTCTGGCAGGAGGAACGATAGGAACCCACATTCAGATGGGGATTGGAGACGGTCTGATTCCGGAGATCCTGAATCAGAAGATTTATCAGGAAATTTATATTGTAAGTGATGAAGAGGCACTGCAGACTGCAAAGGATCTGGCCCGGCTGGAAGGGTTGATGTGCGGAATCTCCAGCGGAACCAATGTTGCGGCGGCAAAGGCACTGGCACGAAAGCTGGGGAAGGGAAAGACGGTTGTTACCGTATTGCCGGATACGGCGGAACGATATTTCAGCACACCACTTTTTTCTGATTGACAGTGTATGCCGATGGGCCGGACACGGAGTTTGACGAATGGAAAAAGACAGGAGGTTACGGGATGGCAAAAGAGCAGCTTGCAGCGGTTGAGATGATTATGGGCATGATTCAGGGGAAAACAGAAGGGCTTAGTAAGGTGGATTTTTTTCCGCAGAAGGTAGAGTTTCCCTTTGATGCTGTATATGAGCAGGCATTTGAGAGAGTCTCTCCCGAGAGTCAGGGGATTTCATCCGGGTATCTGGCAAAGATGGTTCGGGAACTGGGCGATACAGCTTCGACAGATATGCATCATCTGATGATATTGAGGAACGGGAAAGTGATCTGTGAATGCAATTTTGCTCCTTACCGCAGCGGTATCTGGCATATTACCCATTCTCTGTGCAAAAGTATTACCGGTATGGCTGTGGGAATGTTGGTCCGGGATGGAAACTTGTCATTGGATGAGAACATCTATAAAATTTTCGAGCATCGGATGAGCCCCCTTGCAAAGATGTTCCGTCCTGAAGTCACCGTAGAGCATCTGCTTACCATGACAAGCGGAGTTCAGTTCAATGAAATTGGTGCGATCTCCGGCAACGACTGGCTGAATAGTTTTCTGAATGCGCCTGTTTCCGGCAAACCGGGAGCTGCATTTCAATATAACAGTATGAATACGTATGTGCTGTCGGCAATTGTGACAGAACGAACCGGAATGACATTAGCGGAATATCTGGAGCCAAGATTGTTTCAACCTCTTGGAATCACAAAGTATCTTTGGGAAACCTGCCCAAAAGGAATTACGAAAGGCGGATGGGGGTTGTTTTTGTGTCCTGAGGATATGGCAAAACTGGGGCAGCTTTATCTGCAGAGGGGCATATGGAAAGGACAGCAGCTTGTTCCGGAGGGCTGGGTGGAAATTTCCACCGGAAAGCAGGTTGAGAGTGTGGAAGGCACCTTCGGATATGGGTATCAGGTCTGGATGGAGAACAGACCGGGAAGTTTTGAGTTCAATGGAATGTTGGGACAGAATGTGGTCGTATATCCGGATCTGAATATGGTGTTGGTGACTTGCGCGGGGAGTGATGAATTATTCCAGAACTGTGTCATGTTGAATATTATCCGGAAATATTTTCACGATTCCTATCATCCGGGAGCCGTATTGCCGGAAGATCCCTGCAGCCAGATGATTTTGCAGCGTTTGACGGCGGAGATGGAGTCGGGGGCTGGCAAGCAGCGCTTTGCAGTGCGGCAGGGCGGATGGGAGAAAAGAAACGGATGGAGCAAAAGGAAAGCGTCTGGAGTACCGGGAATCCATGATTGTATGCGGCAATTAGATGGAAGACACTATGAGTTGGAGACAAAAAGTGTAGGTTTATTTCCTTTGGTGATGCAGGTGTTCCATAATAATATGACCGAAGGCATTCAAAGCATCGGATTTCAATATAAGCAGGGAGAATTTGATCTTCTGGTTTTAGAGGGAGAAGAGCAGCAGAAAATCAGGATTGGATTTGGAAAAGCGAAGGAAAGCTGGTTGAACATTCATGGAGAAAGTTATCTGATCGGAACACTGGGTGTTTTTACAAAAGATGAGATGGGGACTCTGGTGCTGAAACTGGATATAGCGTTTTTGGAGGAAGCAGTAAGAAGAAAGGTGCATTTTTATTTCCGAGAAGATGAAGTGGAAATCAAATGGCTTGAAACACCGGGAAAAAGGTTGATTATAGAAGGACTGCAGTCGATTATGGCAGAATTGGAGAATTCTTTCTGGTTCAGTGCGATCAGGGGCAAAGGTGGGATTGATATTTTGCGCATGCTGATGGAGCGGACCATAGAGCCGGTGGTGAAAGGAATAGATACAAAAGATGAGGAGCAGAAAAGATGAACGTGTTAAAGAGAGTTTGTAACCATATCTTTATCGATGGTTTAAGCGGTATGGGACAGGGATTGTTTGCTACGCTGATTATCGGTACGATTATCCAACAGATTGGTCTTGTGATCGGGGGCCCGATCGGAGAGTGTGTCAATCAGGTTGGGAGGGTAGCCGCTGCATGTACCAGTGCAGGAATTGGTATCGGTGTAGCACATAAGTATGGGGAAAGTTCCCTGGTTACGATTTCAGCCGGTGTAACCGGTATGGTAGGCGGCTATGCCAGTAAGATTCTGTTAGGTACGGCATTTGCAGATGGAGCGATGATTCTGGCAGGACCGGGAGAGCCATTGGGTGCATTTGTAGCAGCTTTTGTGGGAATTACATTCGGGCATCTGGTTGCAGGAAAGACGAAACTTGACATTATATTGACACCGCTTGTAACCATTGTAACAGGCTCTGCCATTGGAGTGCTTGTGGGACCGCCGATTTCTACCATGATGACAGGACTTGGAGATATCATCAACTGGGGGACCGAGCAGCAGCCATTTTTGATGGGAATCATAGTCTCTGTACTTATGGGGATGATACTTACACTGCCGATCAGTTCAGCGGCACTTGGAGTGATCCTGAATCTGCAGGGTGTTGCTGCCGGTGCTGCAGTGATCGGATGCTGCTGCAATATGGTCGGATTTGCAGTTGCAAGCTTCCGTGAGAATAAGTTCGGAGGGCTGTTGGCACAGGGAATCGGAACATCAATGCTTCAGGTGCCGAATATCATGCGACGTCCGCTGATCTGGGTTCCGGCAATCGTGTCCAGTGCCATTCTTGGTCCGATGGGTACCGTATTTGTGAAAATGCAGTGTAATGCCACGGGTTCCGGAATGGGCTCGGCGGGATTTGTTGGACAGATCATGACCTATCAGACGATGATTGAAGGATCGGATGCAGCAACGGTTATTTTTAAAATTGTCATCATGCAGTTTGTTCTCCCGGCAGTTATTTCCTTTGGAATTTCAGAATTGATGCGAAATAAGGGGCTTATCAAAGAGGGAGATATGGCGCTGGAATTATAAGAAAGAGCGTTTTTTATCACGCAGCAGGAACAATTCGCGAAGTACAAGAACAGCATTTTATTTATGCGTTTGTGCTTCGTCGATTGTTCCTGCTTTTTGTGTGAACTTTTATCAGAAATATGAAATTTCTCCCCCAAATATGAAATTTGTGCCATTGTGAATGCAAAAATCCTCATGATATAATCCTCTTAGGAAAGAAGATTAGGCGTTGAGCTTGTTGATCTTGATAAGATGGAGGAGAGGTATATGAAAAGAAGCGACTATTATATCAATGAGAACGATGAATTTATCATTGAAGGTTATAATCAGAAAAAGCCGTTTTCCAGTTTTTTACCGGCTGTTTCAGGCCTGTATGGAAAACCGATGTGGGCATATTACGTAAATCGCGGACAATGTATGGCTACATTTGGGGTAAACAATAAAGATTATTCTATTATGGAATTTTTGCCGGCAAATAAAGCTTATCGTCAGACTGCTCTTCAGGGATTCCGTACATTCTTTAAGTTGAAAAAGGCGGATGGAACAGAATGTTTTTATGAACCTTTCAGAGATATGCAGGCAGCTAAAGCAGGCGGGATAAAGCAAAAGATGATGATTACATCGTATGATTTCAAACTGGAAGATGTGAATGAAGACCTTGGAATCAAGACAACAGTGATGTTCTGTACATTACCAGGGGAAAATATTCCAGGATTAATTCGCCGGGTAACCATTGAGAATATCGGGGATGCACCTGTTACAGTGGAAGTTGCAGACGGACTGCCTGTGATTATTCCATATTACTTAATTAATAACGATATGAAAAATGAAAGTAATCTGCGTCAGGCATGGATGAGTGCGGATATGGATGAAGGACTTCCTTTTTACCGGATCAAAGCATTACCCTATGATACGGCAGAAACGGTCTTACTGGAGGGCGGAAATTTTTATCTGAATTTTAATTTTGATGGAGATAAGTTGAATATTTCCAAATCGATTGTAGATCCTTCTCTCATATTTGGAAATGTATCCGATTTTACATATCCGGAGGCATTTTTAGAAAAAGATTTTACGGTTCCTGAAAAACAGGTGAGTGTAGGTTATACACCATGTGGGTTCGGATGCAAAATAATATCATTAAAACCAAAGGAAGCGGACACAACGTATACAATGATCGGAAGTGCTCAAAGCTTCGGAAGCTATACGGAATTTGTGAAAGAAAAAATCAAACCAGGCTATATAGAAGAAAAGATCGAAGAGAACAAAGACTTAATTGAGAGAACAAAGAGGCACGTATTTACATCAAGCAGTTCAAAACAGTTTGATTTGTATCTTGGACAGACATTTATGGATAACTACCTGCGCGGCGGTTACCCGATCAAAGTTGGAAACGGCAAACATGTTCTTTATGTTTATTCACGTAAGCATGGTGATCTTGAAAGGGAGTATAATTTCTTCCAGGTGGATTCCACAAACTATTCACAGGGAAATTCAAACTTCCGTGATGTGAACCAGAACAGACGTAATGATGTTTACTTTTTCCCATATACGGAAAATACCGGAATTAAGACGTTTTTTAATATCCTGCAGCTGGATGGATATAACCCGCTTGTTATTAACGGATCACGTTTTGAAGTTGCAGATGAAGCAATTGCGGCTGATATCACAGGGAAATATTTTGAGGAAGAGGATGCCGAAAAGATTCGTAAGGTGATTTCAAAGGCATATACACCGGGTTCTCTGTTATTAGAAATTGAACAATTGGGAGTTGGTGTCAAGTGCGGCACGCTCGATGCATTTTTAAATGACTTATTGGAAAATTCTGTAAAAGAGGATTTTGCTACCTTCAAGGAAGGTTACTGGGTGGACCATTGGACATATAATATTGATTTGTTAGAGCAATTTATGGAAGTATATCCGGATAAGATGACAGATATTATGTTCCATGATAAAGATTACACCTATTATGACAATGACGAAGTGGTTGTTCCGCGTACGAAACGTTATGTATTAACCGATTTGGGTGTCCGTCAATACAGCGCGGTACAGAAAGTACCTGCAAAGACAAAGATGATTTCAGAACGTGAAGTTCGTCCGAATCAGGTAAGAAAGAATAAGGGAATGGGGGAGATTTATCGCTGTTCTCTTGTTTCAAAAATTGTATTATTGTTAACGAACAAGATTGCCACCTTAGATCCTGAGGGAATGGGTCTTGAGATGGAAGGCGGAAAACCGGGATGGTGCGATGCTCTTAACGGTCTTCCGGGTATCATAGGATCTTCGATCAATGAAAGTGCAGAAGTACGCAGATTGGCTGTTCTTATGAAGGATTTCTTCGATAAGACAGATGAAAATCTTACGATTGAGCTTCCGGTTGAGGCAAAGAACTTCTATGACAAAATTATGGAATTGCTTACGAATGATGTAAAAGGAATGGATTACTGGAGGGCAAGTAATGATGCAAAGGAAGAATACCGTGAAGCAGTGACCTTTGGTATCGATGGGGAAGAAGCCGTTATTGATGTTAAGCAGGCAAAAGCATTTATGGAAGCTATTATCACTCGAATGGATGAAGGTCTTGCGAAGGCATATAATCAGGAAACAGGTGTTTATGATACTTATTTCATTAATGAAGCGGCAGAGTACAAAGTACTGGAAGAAAATGGAGAACAGCTCCTTAATGTGACAGGACTTCCGCTGGTTGAAGTATCGAAGTTCCATACAAGAGCAATTCCGCCGTTCCTGGAAGGCCAGGTGCATATGATGCGTGCAAATCCGGCTGTTTCAGAGAGCCTGCACGAAGCGGTTAAGAAAAGTGGAATTTACGATGAAAAACTGGATATGTTTAAAGTAAATGCAGACATTATGGACGAGACAAAGGAGATGGGAAGACAGAATGTATTTCCAAGGGGCTGGCTGGAAAACGAAGCGGTGTTCCTGCATATGGAATACAAATATTTCCTTGAGTTGCTTCGTTCAAAACTGCATGATGAATTTTCACATTATTTACAGACTTCCTTTATTCCATTTTTGGATCCGGCTGTTTATGGAAGAAGTATTTTGGAAAATTCCTCGTTTATTGCGAGCTCGGCACATCCGGATCAGAGAATTCATGGAGGCGGATATGTTTCGAGACTTACGGGAGCTTCCGCGGAGATGCTTCATATGTGGAGACTTATGACGGTAGGTTCGCAGCCGTTCGCAGTAGATGAAAACGGCGATTTGGTCATGAAACTTGATCCGCAGCTGCCGGAATGGCTGTTTACGAAGGAAGAAAAAGAAGTGATGACGTATACAGAAACAGGAAGCATGACATTTGTACAGCCGGAAAATACAGTTGCATTTAACCTGTTAGGTTCTATCCTGACAATTTATCATAACGACAGCAGAGTTCATACTTATGATGCGGATGCCCGGATTACGAAGATTGATTTGTACAAAGACGGCAGACTTGTTCAAAGTATAGATGGTGATACTGTTCCGGCGCCATATGCGAAACAGGTTCGTGACGGTGAATTTGATAAAATAGAAGTGGTGATATCAAAATAAGAAAGGGGCTATGAAACATGAGTAAAGATATCAAAAGCATTATTGATTATGATAAAAATGGTTTTATTATAAACGGCAGGCGTGAATACCTGATTGGTGGAGAATTCCATTATTTCAGAGTTCCGGCAGCGATGTGGGAAGACAGACTTCAGAAAATGAAGGCTACAGGTGCGAATCTGATTTCGGTTTATATCGCATGGAATATGCATGAACCGGAAGAAGGAAAGCAAAGATGGGACGGCGATTATGATCTGGATCGGTTCCTCACCTTGTGTGAAAAATACGGATTTTATGTATTGATCAAGCCGGGCCCATATATTTGTGCGGAATTGGATTTCGGCGGACATCCGGACTGGCTGATTAAAAAGGTGGCGAATAAAGAATTCCGTATCCGTATGTTAGATGAAAAGTATCTGGAATTATGCAAATATTGGTACAAATCATGTGCTGAGCAGATTAATAAGCATCTGATTACCAATGGCGGAACGATTATTGCGGCACAGGTGGAAAATGAATACGATCATTTGATGGAATATGGTGAAGAACAAATTACTGTTGAGGATGCTGTCAGGTATTTTATGTTCCTGAAGGATGCTATGGAAGAGTATGGAATTGATGTTCCTAAGTTTGCCAATGAAGCAGAGTTTCTGCGCGGCAAAGGAATCATTGATACCCGTACCTATTATCCGAATATTCCGGGACTTTGGATGTCAGAATACGAACGTTTTGAAGAAAAGTTATTAAGTTCAAAAGTCACTCAGAGTGATGCACCTGTTATGATTCTGGAATTACAGGCAGGATGGTTCTCACAGATCGGTACTCCGACGTATGTACCGGGTGCAGATGTTATTGAAGGTGTCTCCAAGAGTGTGTTTATTACAGGAGCTTCGATTGTAAATTATTACATGATGGTGGGCGGAACTACATTTCCATTCATAGGGGGACGCGGTGACGTAGCATTAGGCGGCTATGGCAATATTACCAGTTATGATTTCGGCGGAGCGCCTGTAGGTGAAACCGGAGAACTTAATAAAGATAAATTTTATTGGATTAAAGGTTTTATCCGTTTTGTCAGGGAATTTTCACATATCATTGCTGAAAGCGATGGAAAAGAATATATGAAGATTATTTCAGGCGGTGAAAATATTGCGGTACTTAACAAAGACGGTTCCTTCTTAGATTCTTCGATTGATAAAGCATATGAGAATTTTACTACGTATCAGGAAGGAAATGAAAACGGAAGATTTTTCTTCGTACGTAACGTAGAAGAATCGGATAAGCCGATTGTTGTGAAAGTACCCGCTGAACTGAATGACCGTGAGTACATCTTCCATACTGTAGTGAAAGCAAACCAGACACGTATGTTCCCTGTTGCATTTAAAATTGCAGATACAGGTGTGAAAATTAATTATGCAACATCAGAGATCTGGATGAGTAAAGTGTATGACAATTCTACGGCAGTGATGATGTATGGGACACCGGATACAGAGGGTGAGTTATGCTTAAATGTAGATGCGAAAAACATTACGGTGATTGCCGGAGATGTTAAAAAGTATGATATCGGAAATGGAAACAGTCTGTTATGTTACAGACATGGAAATGATGTTATTGTAAAAGCTGACGGTGTAACCATCTTTATTATGTCAGAGAAAATGATTGGACGTGTCGAAACATTAGAGGAAGGAATTTTATTCCATAATGCATATTATCTGGAAGAAGCTGCGGAGCATGCAGGAAATCTTGACCTGACATTACAGGTGAAAGAAAATGTTGAAACAAGTTTTAAATTCTTCCCAATGACAGCAGAAACACTGACAAAAGCAACGCTGAATGGTACGGAAATTCCATTGCGTAAATTAAAATCAGGTATGCTGGAAGCAAGTTTTGCAACATCTGCTTTTGCTGACCGGCCGGAAGTAACATGGACATCCGATTGGAAATATCGTGCAGACAGTGAAGAGATCAAGGAACAGTATGACGACAGTGAGTGGAAATACCTGGAGAAACCAATTTCTCTGGAAGAAGTTGATATGTTCAAACATGGTTATTATTGGTATCGAACGACCTTTGAAGTAGCTGACGAAGTAGAAGGCGCTTATATGAGTTTCAAATCTAATGAAACGGACCGTTTCTTATTATACATTAACGGTCAATTGGTGTTCCGTGCACGTAATAAATCCATGGATAATCATAATATTACAGCTGCTTTGAAACCTGGAAAGAATACGATGGCAATCTTGTATGCAAATGAATTCCATAATAAGTCCCATCCTCACGAGGGAACATTGGTAAAATTCAGCGGTATCCTTCATCCGTTTACAATTGCAGGTAACTATAAAAATGGTGAGAAGATTGATATTACAATTGAATCATTCTCAGTGAAATTTGAGCTGGATGGAATGAATCAGGGATATCAGACTTTGGAATATTCAGATGCAGACTGGCAGGCAGCTCCGAATGTAGAAAAGATGGTAGTGGGAAAAGAGATGGGGCATGTTGTATGGTTCAGGCGTCATTTCACATACAATCCGGGTGAAGGATATTCTGCACCGTTACAGATCATACCGATCAAGGCAGATGAAAGATTACTGATCTATGTAAATGGAAAACCAGTAGCTCAGTATGATATTATCGGACCGCAGGAGGAGTTCTATATTCCGGATGCATACCTGAATAAAGATGGAGATAATGTAATTTCGATGGTATTAGAGTGTCCTGGTTTCTTTGAAGAAATCATGAGCGGATACCGCAGAGGATACTTATATAATCCGATCGTACAACCGTCCTATGTATCAAAAACAGTAAAGCTTGAATTGATGAAATAGACGTAATATATAAAAGGTTCTGCTGTATTTGCGGAGAACTACAAGAATATAAAATAAACTGACATGTCTGCTGACGCAGACATCACCATCCATGAAAGTCGATTGCTCC
>OLZF01000696.1_pt1 | contig 32188 bp, 33 predicted proteins | sample 1674391 | NCBI WGS metagenome assembly OLZF01 (sample SAMEA103958166, study PRJEB25191) | human gut metagenome | biome: human-associated habitat [ENVO:00009003]; feature: intestine environment [ENVO:2100002]; material: feces | place: Germany | collected 2013/2015
CAATCTGGTCTTCAAAATCCAACAATATAAAAACTATCCGCTTATATCAAAATCATCAAAACCTCTTACCACAAAACTACTCCTTACACCTGCTATCATTATACCGAAAAACAGAAGAATACACAACAAAACAATATAATCTATCTTTTCCCACAGCAGTAACCACTCAAGCACTAGCCTGCATATTCAAGCCATCCTCCACTACAAGAATATCATCCACATGCACGCAGAACACTGCTGCCAGCACAACCAGATTGTCTACCGTCGGCAATGCCTTCCCATGCTGCCATTTATAAATCGCCTGGGGTGTGGCAAATCCAAAGATATCCTGTAAATCTTTTACTGAAAGATCATTCATCTCTCTCAATCTCAATATATTCCGCCCCGTCTTAACCAGATTAATGGTCGGGATCTTCCTCATTTCCTTTCCCTCCTGTTCCGGCATCAGACCGGAACATTGGAAAGTCCTAGTCTGATGCCTTAAAATTATAAATTGGTTTCATCACATCAATGACATCCACCGATTCCTGAATCACATCAATGATATCCTCCAAAGACTTATATGCCATTGGTGCCTCATCGAGTGTCGCCTGATTGACGGACGTCGTATAAATTCCTTCCATGGCCCGTCTGTACGCTTCCAGATTCAGATTCTCTTTCGCCTTTTTTCTGGACATGATCCTTCCTGCCCCGTGGGGAGCGGAATAATTCCAGTCCGGGTTTCCTTTCCCGACTGCCAGAACACTTCCGTCTCTCATATTGATGGGAATCAGCACTTTTTCACCCTGATGGGCTGCAATTGCACCTTTCCTTAGAATCATTTCCTTTGTATCAATATAATTGTGAATGGTATGAAATGCCTCCGCACCAGTCATCCCCGTTCGCTCAAGCAAAATTTCCCCAATCTTCTCACGATTTCTTTTCGCAAATCTCTGGCAGATTTCCACATCCGCCAGATAATCTTCAAAATAGGTCCCATAGAGGAAACATAAATCTTCCGGAATTGTAGCTTCTCTCTGTTCCCAGGAAAGCGCTTTCAGTGCCGTCTGAATTTCTTTCCTCCGGCCTGCAGCCTTATATTCTTTGATAATGGCATCCCTTTGTGCAAAGTACGTTTCCTTTCCCTTATTCAAATCAATTGCCAACTGCTGATAAATTTCTGCCACTTGCTTACCGAGATTTCTGCTTCCTGTATGAATAACAAGATAATTGGTACCATCTTGGGAACGATCCACTTCTATAAAATGATTTCCTCCGCCTAATGTACCAAGGCTTCTCTCCAACCGCTTCGTATCTTTCAGGCTTCTGTAACATCGCAATTCTGTCAGATCAAACCTTTCCTGCCTTCCTTCCCAGACATTCATACCAGAAGGTACAAAGTGCGCTGCCTCATCCAATTTTTTGAAATCAATATCGCCTTTTCCGATATTTACCGTATACATGCCGCATCCGATATCCACACCTACAATATTGGGAACTGCCTTATCCACAACCGTCATGGTCGTTCCAATGGTACAACCCTTTCCGGCATGAACATCCGGCATAATTCTGACTTTACTGCCTTCGGTAAACTCATAATCACACATCCTTCGGATTTGCTCGATTGCTTCCTCTTCTATCATTTTTGCATAACAAATTGCAGTGTTTACTTTTCCTTTAATTTCTAACATCTGCGTCATCTCCTTCCCGAATCACTTCTAATACCTGAGAAAAAGCCGCTTATCTTTTTCATATAAGATAAGCGGCTTCTAAAATCCATGTAAATGATTACAATCCATCGTATCAGATTTTCACACAGTTTCGTCTTCGCACTATCTTACAAGAACGTATCAAATGAAAGCCCTGACTTTTTGTCAGTGCCTCGTAGCGCCCACTGTTAAGATGTTCTAATACGAAACCTGTATTCATTATCCGAAGTTCCTTTCTGATTATTCTACATATCTATATTTTTCACTCTGCGTAATATATCCTGATTTGATCATGATCCATATTCATAAAACCCGCAAATGTGCTTTTCCAAATTGCACACATGCTGCCATAATTTCATCACGGACCCGTTCTCCACTCGTCAAATGCAGGCAAACTCCCATCTGACTCGCTTGCGTTCATTATACCACCCAAAAGTTAATTTGTCATTATACTTGTGGTATAAGCTCTCTTCTTCTGTCATAATTTGTCATATTTTCATATAGCAATTCAAATTACCTGATGACTCAGCCTTACTCCATATTGCTTAATTCCCGCTTCAATAACTGTACAAAAACAATGGCTGCAATTGCAAATACCGCACCGACTGCAAATACTGCATGCATTCCATATCCCTTTCCCACCACGATACTGGTAATCATCGGCGCTCCCAATGCAGCAAACACAATCCCCAACATCACCAGACCATAATTTTCACCGGAATGTTCCATACCAAAGACAGCGCTTGTAAAGGACGGAAAAATTCCCATAATTCCTCCATAACATCCATACATGATCACGATTGCAGCAACTGCTGCATACGAATAGGACACACTGAGCACCACCATCGCTGCAGCCGCTGCCACTAAAACTCCTCTGATACATCTGATTCTTCCGATTTTATCTGCCAGAGCAGGAAAAATCAACCTTGCCCCCGCATTTATCAATGAGCCGGCCATAACTGCACTCACAGCAATTGATGCTGGGATTCCCAGATCGATCTGGTGGCTCTGAGATACCGGTGATATGATAAAATAAGAGAGCAGCCCCAGAAACATGATTGCTAACAGAAAATAAAAACGTTTTGTCCGTATCATCCCGGAAGCTGTATATTGTCTCGTTTTCTTATCTTCATTGAAACCTTTCTGATTCATCCGTGTTTCTTCCTCCTGCCCCCATACCGGATCCGGTACGCGAAAGAAAAGACTGCTCAAAATCCAGGCAACAGCAGATGCAGTTCCGACTACTAAAAACGCAAGCTTCGGTCCGCCTTTCTCTAATAGATAACGGCTGAGCGGTGCAAGAAAGAATCCGCACAGACCATTTGCAGTCACGATTAAACCGGAAGCAAAACCAGTACGCCCGGGAAACCACTTCTGCGCAGTAGAAATAATTGCTGCATAAGTCATGCCCTGACCTGCCCCCTGCATGACCCCATAAGTAAAGTAGATCGGCAAGGGTGAGGAAACAACCAGAAATGCGGATAATAAGATACCCACTGTAGATATCCAGCCTCCTGCGAATACCACCAACCTCGGATCATACTTGTCTTGTATACGTCCGCCTATTATATTGCCAAATACAAAGATACATAATGCCAGATAAAAACACATTGATGTCTGTCCCCGGGACCATCCGGCCTGCTCCATCATATAAAGTTGATAAACGGACCATACGTGCGGGTAACCAGTAAAAAATATTGCCAAAGCGCCCGATATCATCATCCATCTTCGTTGTCTTGCCTGCGATTTTGTCAATTTTATATCATCCTCTCTTACCAACCAAACAGACCTGCGACACAGTTATTTCCAAACAGGAACGTTGATTGCTCCAGGTGTATTCTACAGATTCTCTTTTCATACCGCCTAAAACAGTTTTCTGCTATAGTATTCCCTCTTTCCGATATTTTATTAGAATTATCTCCTTCTCTCACAGCAAATAAAAAAAGTAAACTACACTGGCAATAAGGGGGATTTTTCCATAGCTTACCATCACTGCAATTAATTTACAAAAAAATTAATAGGAAGAAGCATTTTCAGGAATAGTATGTTATAATAAGACCAATATTTAGTTTTGCCAGGATTACACCGGATACTAAATAAATTTATAGAAAAGGATAGATGATTACAATGGAGATTACGAGCGATATCAAGTATGTAGGCGTCAATGACCACAACGTGGATCTGTTTGAAGGACAGTATGTCGTTAAGAACGGTATGTCTTACAATTCATACGTAATTATGGATGAAAAAATAGCTGTATTTGACACTGTTGACGCCCATTTTACACACGAATGGCTGGATAACATCGAAAACACTGTTGGTTCCCGCTGCCCGGATTATCTGGTGATACAACATATGGAGCCTGATCATTCAGCAAATATTGCAAACTTTATGCAGTTATACAAAGAAACCAAAATCGTTTCTTCCGCAAAAGCATTCTCAATGATGAAGCAGTTCTTTGGTACTGATTTTGCAGACAGACAGATTGTCGTAAAAGAGGGAGATACCCTTTCCCTCGGCAAGCATCTTCTCACCTTCGTTGCTGCTCCGATGGTACATTGGCCGGAAGTTATCGTTACCTATGACAGTTATGATAAAGTACTTTTCTCCGCTGACGGATTCGGAAAATTCGGTGCACTGGATGTGGAAGAAGACTGGGCAGACGAAGCCCGCCGCTATTATATCGGAATCGTAGGAAAATACGGTGCACAGGTTCAGAATCTCCTGAAAAAGGCAGCGGGACTGGACATCCAGACCATCTGCCCTCTGCACGGTCCTGTACTAAAAGAAAATCTTGGATACTATCTGGGACTTTATGATACCTGGTCCTCCTATACTGCAGAAACAGAAGGAATCCTGATTGCCTACACCTCTGTTTACGGAAATACAAAAAAGGCAGTGGAGACTCTGGCAGATAAACTGCGTACCAAAGGATGCCCGGATGTTGTTGTGATGGACCTTGCCCGCTGTGATATGGCAAAAGCCGTAGAGAACGCATTCCGCTACAGCAAACTGGTGCTTGCCACTACGACTTATAACGCCGGTATTTTCCCATTTATGCATGAATTTATCACGAATCTGACAGAACGTAATTTCCAGAACCGGATCATCGGTCTTATCGAAAACGGCACCTGGGCGCCGCTTGCCGCAAAGACGATGAAACAAATGCTGGAAGGATGCAAAAAGCTGACCTTCACCGATTCCACTGTTCGCATCCATTCCGCCCTTGACGAAACAAGCAGCGCCCAACTTGAAGCTATGGCCGAGGAACTTTGCCGGGACTATCTGGCACAACAGGACGATACTGCCGACAAAAATGATTTGAGTGCACTGTTTAATATCGGGTATGGGCTTTATGTAATCACTTCAAATGACGGAAAGAAGGACAACGGACTGATTGTCAATACAGTTTCACAGGTTACAAACACACCGAACAGAATTGCTGTCACCATCAATAAGGCGAATTACTCCCATCATGTCATCAAACAGACCGGCATTATGAACCTCAACTGTCTGTCTACCGATGCACCTTTTAAAGTATTTGAAACCTTTGGTTTCCAGAGCGGAAGAACTGTGGATAAGTTCGCAAACATTACTCCTCTCCGCTCCGATAACGGCCTTGCATTCCTGCCCAAATATATCAATTCTTTCATGTCCCTGAAAGTGGAACAGTACATTGATCTTGATACACACGGAATGTTCATCTGCAGTATCACAGAAGCAAGAGTAATCTCAACAACAGAGACGATGACTTACACCTATTACCAGAACAATGTAAAACCGAAACCACAGACAGAAGGAAAAAAAGGGTTTGTATGTGTAGTCTGCGGTTACATTTATGAAGGAGAGGAATTACCGGAAGACTTTATCTGCCCGCTCTGTAAGCACGGCGCAGCTGATTTTGAACCAATTAGTTAAATGGCCAAAAGAAGGAAGCGGATACCGAACATTGTATCCGCTCCTTCTCTTTTCATACAATAGATGAATTCCAAACCTGCTCCCGAAAGTTTCTCAATCTTCTATCTCACATTGGAATGTTTTGAAAATTGCTTAACAATTTGTTTAAAGTAATTTACGGCTGGCCTGCCCCGTATGCTGCAGCAAAACATAGATTACGCTTCCCAGAACGGCGACAATGCTTTCCGTCAGGGGCAGAGTAAACCACACCCCTGTGATTCCACACAGGGACGATAATAAAAATGCCATGGGAACGATCAGGAACAATCCTCTTAGTAACGAAATCATATGTGCCGGAACCACCTTTTCCGTTGCAGTAAAAAGCACAGAAAGAATGATATTAAATCCTGCAAATGCAATGGATGTAAAGTATATTTTCAGCCCCTTAACCGCAATTTCCTGTAACTGTGGCTGATGCTCACTGTTAAATGCACCCACAATTGGATCTGCAAATACAAACATCACAAGATATATCATCCCTGAAAGAATAAGCATTGTAAACAGCGCATATCGTAATACTTTTTTGATATTCACGCTGTCATTTTCTCCATAAGCCTTACTAAATAACGGCTGTATTCCCTGCGCAATTCCAGTATAAATGGAAACAACCACAAGAGACAGGTTCGCGATTACCCCATAAGCCGCAACCCCCACATTCCCGGATAACTCCAAAAGGATGATATTAAAAACAATCATCACAATTCCGGAAGAAACTTCCGAAATCAGAGACGGAAAACCCAATGTCAGGATCGCTCTCACATTCTTTAAATATATTCCCATCTTCACAAATCGAAAACCGTTCCTCTTTCTGATCCAATGGTATGAAAGAATCGCCATACTGATAAGCGGCGCCAATCCCGTAGCCAATACCGCTCCAAGTATTCCCATGTGCAGCGGAAAAATAAAAATATAATCCAACAATACATTTGACAAACTTCCTCCGATCATTGCAGTCATAGACAATTGAGGACTCCCGTCATTTCTGACAAAGCAAATCAGAATATTGTTCATCAGAAATGCCGGCGAAAAGAAAAGTATCACTTTAATATAGGTATTTGTCATGGAAAAAACTTCCTGATCCGCACCCAAAAGAGCTGTCATTGGTTCAGAACAGAAAAGACCGCCAAGTACAAATATAATTGCTGCCATTACTGCCAGATAGACCGTATTTGTAAAAATTTCATGTGTACGCTCCAACTTTTGCTGACCTTTGAAGATAGAATACTTAATTGCTCCCCCCATCCCAAGCATCAGTCCGCAGCCATGGACAAAACTATATACAGGAATCGCAAGATTCAACGCCGTCAGACCATCCGAACCCAATCCCTGGGAGATAAAGAACGTATCCGCAAGAATATAACAGGAAATGCCCAGCATTCCAAGCACATTCAAAGACGCATATCTGACAAATTCTTTAAAATACTTTGAGTTCTCCATCATAACCTCCTTAAAACAAAAAAACGCCGACATCCCGTATCTTCAAAGGCCTAACGATACGGCATCCAACGTTTCCCCTTACCCGGCGGCAAGTACATATATTCATAACTGTTTCATTCACAATCTCACACTTTTATCTTTTTCAGTATAACATGGCATTTTAAATTTTTCAACTTCGACTTTCCCAGCCCCTAAAATCCCTTTTCATATTACTAAAGCCCAATGTACATTATCATGTCTATTTTTACAATATAAGCACCCCACACGCTCCTAACACTATATATTGGGATCGCACGGCACACAGAAACACCGGGGAAGCGGCTCTTTTGCCGCGGCATTTACAGACTGGAGCAGATGTTCTTAGAGAAAACGCGCATCGTTTTTGCAGATTGGAATGGGTTTACAAAACCCATTCCAAAGGAGCACTGAGGCGCAAAATCATCAGATTTTACGCCGAATTGCTCCGCTTCTGCAAAAACGATGCGCGTTTTCTCTTAGAACGTCCTCCAGTCGAAACGCCGCAGCAAAAGAGCCGCTTCCCCGGTGTTTCGTCCGTCAATCACTAATTATGCCTAATCATTATACCCATTCGGATTCTTTGACTGCCAATTCCAGGAATCCGCACACATTTCCTCAATGCCGAATTCTGCCTCCCAGCCAAGTTCTTCTTTTGCCTTATCACATTTGGAGTAACACGTTGCGATATCACCCGCTCTGCGCGGTTTAATCTGATAAGGAATCTCATGTCCGCATGCCTTCTCAAATGCCTTTACTACCTCAAGCACACTGTAACCATTACCGGTTCCCAGATTATAGACACTGACACCCTCTTTATCTGCAAGCTTACAGATTGCTTTCACATGTCCTTTTGCAAGATCCACTACATGGATATAATCACGCACACCGGTTCCGTCCGGAGTATCATAATCATTGCCAAACACTCCTAAACACTCCAGTTTTCCAATCGCAACCTGTGCCACGTAAGGAAGCAGGTTGTTTGGAATCCCCTTCGGATCCTCCCCGATCATGCCGCTCTTATGCGCTCCGATTGGATTGAAATAACGAAGCAGGATCACATTCCACTCCGGATCCGCAGTATGAATATCGGTCAGAATCTGCTCTAACATCCACTTCGTCCAGCCATAGGGATTCGTCGGCATGCCCTTCGGGCACTCTTCCGTAATCGGAATCTGTGCCGGATCACCGTAAACAGTTGCAGAAGAACTGAAAATAATATTCTTCACACCATGATTTCTCATCTCATCACAGAGATTCAATGTTCCGGTAATGTTATTATGATAATATTCAATCGGTTTTGCCACAGATTCTCCAACAGCTTTCAAGCCGGCAAAGTGAATAACCGCATCAATCTTTTCCTGATCAAATATCTTTTTCATGCCTTCTTTATCCAGAAGATCGGTCTCATAAAATGTAACTGTCTTGCCTGTGATCTCCTGAATACGATCTACTGCCTTCGGACTGGAATTATAAAGGTTATCCACAATTACAACCTCATAACCTTCATTCAGCAGTTCCACACATGTATGACTTCCAATATAACCGGCTCCGCCTGTAACTAAAATTTTCATCAAACTTCCTCCTACTTCTTCGGAACATCAAATATAACTTGTACTTTTCTATCTCATTTAGAATAACACTTCATTCCAAAAACTGCAATCATCTTTCTTATAAAATCGTCACAGGGTCTCCAAAAACCTTGCAAACGCTTTTCTTCCCTCCGTTGTGCACTTGTACACACCGGCATCTTCCAGAACTCCTACAAACACCTTTCCGATTTCTTCTTTCAGGATATCCATTACATTCCCGGCATTCAGATCCGGATATTTCGGCAGAAATTCATCTACCCAATCTGCATGTTTCACTAAACTTTCATTGGAACGTACATCTTTTCCCTCCAGCAGATACTCGGAGAGCAATTGCATCTCATCTTTCAGACGTGCCGGCAATACGGCGAGTCCCATCACCTCAATCAAACCGATATTTTCTTTCTTAATGTGATGATATTGTGCATGAGGATGATAAACGCCAAGAGGACATTCCTCAGTGGTAATATTATTGCGCAATGTAAGATCCAGTTCAAAGGTATCTCCTACCTTACGGGCAATCGGTGTAATCGTGTTGTGCGGTTCTCCCTCGGTTTCCGCATAAATAAAAGCATCTTCATCTGTATAACCGCGCCACTGATCCAGGATATGTTCAGCCAGATCAATCAGACGATCCGCGTTTTTGTGACGGATACGAATCACCGACAACGGCCATTTTACAATCCCGGCCTCCACATCCTCATACCCTTTTATTTCCACATACGTTTCGATTGGTGCTTTTGCCATGGCAAATGTATAATTGCCTCCCTGATAATGATCATGGCTCAGGATGGAACCTCCCACAATCGGAAGGTCTGCATTGGAACCGATAAAATAATGCGGAAACAATTTGATGAAATCAAACAGCTTGACAAATGTGGTACGCTCAATCTTCATCGGAATGTGCTCATAATTGAACAGAATACAATGTTCACTATAATAAACATACGGAGAATACTGGAAGCCCCACGGACTGTCATTGATCGTCAGCGGAATCGTCCGGTGATTCTGTCTTGCCGGATGATTGACTCTTCCTGCGTACCCCACATTTTCCTTGCAGAGCAGGCACTTTGGATAACCGCTTTGTTTCGCCTGTTTTGCTGCGGCTATCGCCTTCGGATCTTTCTCCGGCTTGGAGAGATTGATAGAAATATCAATATCACCATAAACGCTTGGGGCTTTCCACCTTATATCCTTCTGAATCCGATAACGGCGGATATAATCAGTATCCTGACTTAGTTTATAAAAATAATCCGTTGCCGCCTGCGGACTCTCCCGGTACTGTTCAAAAAATCTGGCCGTAACCTCACTTGGACGCGGAACCAGACAGCCCATCAGCTTCGTATCAAACAAGTCCCGGAATCCTACGCTGTTACTCTCCAGCAATCCTTTTTCAGCTGCATAATCCAACAGTTCCTTCAACGTCTCTTCCAGATTTACATTTCGGAAGTCCTCCGCAGGTTCCTCATACATATCCTCCTGTAAAACCTCCAGAATTCTGTTTACTGTATAAATACGATCCTCTTCGGTAATTAATCCCGTCTCCAGACCATACTGAACCAATTTTTTAATACTGTCAAAAATCATGATTCATCCTCCCAAACATGTACTGTCCCTGCGTACGATTTAATCCGCAATCTCTTTCATTACATCAGCACCATCACCGATATCTACTACGTAAAAGTCTGCAGCATAACCGATTTTTTCTTCATATGCCGCTCCTACTTTTTCGATAAAACTGTCGATTGCCCCATCCTTAACGATGCTGACTGTGCAGCCGCCGAATCCTGCCCCTGTCATACGGGAGCCAATCACACCCTCACATTTCCATGACTCTTCCACCAATGTGTCCAGTTCAATTCCTGTCACTTCGTAGTCATCTCTAAGAGAAATATGAGACGCATTCATCAACTGACCGAATTTTTCAATATCATTGTTCTGCAATGACTCTACCGCCTGAATAGTTCTCTGATTCTCATAGACTGCATGACGCGCCCGTTTGCAGCGGACCGGATCTTTAATTGCATCCTTTACAGCTTCAAATTCCTCTATCGTAAGCGCTCCCAGACTGGGTACATCCTTCACTTTCTGAATCTCACTCAATGCCGTCTCACATTCACTTCTGCGCTCATTATACTTAGAATCACCAAGCCCTCGTTTCTTATTCGAACATGCAATGACAATCTTCGCATTCTCCAGTCTGATCGGCGCATACTGAAACTTTAAATCACTGGTATCCAAAAAAATTGCATGATCTTTCTTCCCCATGGCGATAGCGAACTGATCCATAATCCCGCAATTGACACCATTATACTGATTCTCAGAATACTGTCCGAACAATGCCAGATCTGTGTTCGTCAATTCTTCATATCCGAACATATCTCTCAGCATAACTCCTGTAACTACTTCTACAGATGCAGAAGAAGAAAGACCGGAACCATTGGGAATATTTCCGAATAATACTACATCAAATCCATTCTTTACCTCATAGCCCTTACGGATAAAGGTCCACATAACTCCTTTGGGATATGCAGTCCAATTGCTTTCACTTTCAGGTGTCAATTCTTCCAGAGAAGATTCTATCACACCGATCTCCTCAAAATTCATAGAATAAAAGCGAAGCTTCTGATCCTCCCTCTTTCTCGCAATCATATACGTTCCGATCGTGAGTGCGCAGGGAAACACATGCCCTCCATTATAATCGGTATGTTCACCGATCAGGTTCACACGTCCCGGTGCAAAATAACTACGGATATCTCCATAATTTCCAAATTTTTCCGCAAAACATTGTCTGATTTCTTTCATCTGCATAACCCAATTCCTCCCTGATACATTTTTCCAATATTCCTTTTGCTACATTATTCGCAGAATCTGCAAAGGCTATTCTGAAATACTGTGCCCGTTCCTTTTCAATAGCCACTTCTTTTCTCTTGATTTCTTTCCATAGTTTCATTATAATGAGGAAAAGATTGGTCTGCAATAAATATATTTGTCACTATTTGCACTATATTGAGATTTCGAATAATGAAGGAGATAAGATAAGAATGCAGTTAGAGATCAATGAGACACAAAGAGAATTGAAATCACATGGATGCTTTGAGTTTCCTGTCTTTATCAGCCAGGAAGTTTTGTCCCGGTATGAACGCGGCTCATTTACCTGGCACTGGCATCCGGAAATTGAATTAACTTTAATTATGGAGGGACAAATCAGTTACCAGGTCAATGACCAGATTTATCAGCTCCATGAGGGAGATGGGTTGTTCTGTAACGCTAATGCCCTGCATACCGGGCATATGATTGATAACCAGGACTGCTACTATATCTCCACAACCTTCCATCCCCGGATCATCTATGGATTTGAGGGGAGTATTCTGCAGCGGGATTATGTCAATCCACTGGTGCATGACTCTGCGCTTGGTTCTATCCCCCTTTATCCTTCCGTGGACTGGCACCGTCCTATTCTGGAAGCGCTGAAACAACTCTACACGTTGTACTTGGATCACTCCGATACCTTTGAGATGGAAATACAGCAATCACTCTCCGCTATCTGGCTGTCCCTTTACCGCCATACGGTTTTGGAAAATCAAGCTCTGGAAAAATCTGCAGCCTCTAACCGGGAGCTTGAACGTCTGCGGCATATTCTGACCTTTATTCAGGAACACTATATGGAGAAAATTACTTTGGACGATATCGCTGCACAGATTCATATCTGCAAAAGTGAATGCTGCCGTTTCTTCAAAAAGCACATGCGGGAATCCCTGTTCGATTATCTCCTGTATTACCGGGTGGAAAAAAGTCTGCCTCTGTTGGCTGAAAATCAGCTCTCCATTACTGAAATTTCCGCACAGACCGGGTTTTCCAGCCCCGGATATTTTTCAAGAATTTTCCGGGAGCAGATGCACTGTTCTCCAACACAGTACCGTGTGAGTAAAAAATAGACGAACCACCAACTTCTAAGAAGGGAAGATCCAGTTACCACGCTTTATTTTTTTCCGCCTTCTACACCGAGACGATTAATCTGCGCTGCCATATATCCTGCACCGAACCCATTGTCAATATTGACAACAGCAATTCCTTCTGCACAGGAATTCAGCATTGTAAGCAATGCGGAAATCCCATGAAGATTGGCTCCATATCCCACAGAAGTAGGAACTGCGATCACCGGCCGCTCAACCAAACCAGCGACCACACTGCCTAAGGCTCCCTCCATTCCGGCAATAGCAATCACACAATTTGCTCTCCGTATTTCTTCTGTTTTTGCCAAAAGTCTGTGAATTCCGGCTACCCCCACATCATAGATCCGATTGACATATGCTCCGAAAAATTCTGCCGTCTGCGCCGCTTCTTCCGCCACGGAAATATCAGAGGTTCCGGCAGTACAAACCGCTATTTCTCCCACAGGCGCAGACTGATCAAACTGCAGCTTCAGTGTACGTCCCAACGGATCATATATGACATCCGGTATTACCTCTTTTACAGCTTCGTACTGCTCCTTTGATGCTCTCGTACCCAAAACATTACTCTTTCGTTCGGCAAAACACTGATATATTTTAACCAGATGCTCTGTCGCTTTTCCCGGACAATATACAACCTCACCAAATCCGGAACGCAGCGCACGGTGATGATCCAACCTGCAGAACCCTAAATCCTGATACGGAAGATCTTTCAGGTATTGCTCCGCTTCGCCAATCGTTATCTCACCGTCCTTTACCCCTTCTAATAATTTGTGTACATCCATTCCATCCGCACCTCCTTAAGTTTTTTCCAGTGATACGCTTCTTTTGCAGCCGCCTCAATGTTCACTTTGAATCCGGATAACCTCTGCGCTGCTCCTAATATACATTGTGCACCCTCTCCGCAAAACACATCATATCTTTGATATTGAGCACCTCTCCATTATCCAAAATCGCTTTTCCGCTCATCTTGCCAAATACCTGATGCTGATCACTCATGAGAAGTTTCACATCGATCTTGGCCGCCCGGTCGATGATCGGACGAAATTTCATCTCAAATCTTCCGTCACTGCTGGTAAACATCCATGGCTTCATATAATCCCCCGCCGGGATATAAAATGTCACATCATCCAGCTTATGCCCGACTCCGTTATAAAACAGGATATTCTCACTGGCAGCGGACGTATCACCAAATCCGTAACCAATATTAAATCCAAAAGGTTTTCCATTCACAAGTCCGTTACCGGAACCCCAGTACCAGGTATTATCGTAGGTCCAGACACCTCTTCCCCAGTCCAGTGTACCAAAATCATGCTCAGGATGATAATAATAGATTTTACCATTAAACTTCACCACACCGGATGCCCGCATGCAGTTTATTTTCTGATTATAATAAAAAGCCCGGCTGTCCTTCCAGGGCGTTGCAATCACCATAGTATCCATAGGCGGCTGTTCCAGAGAAATATCACAGGAAAACGGTGTTCCGTGATAAAACTCCTTGAATCTGCACTGAATCCGACGTTTTCCGGGCACTACCGTATATTTGATATGCATCTGTTTATTGCTGAATTCACAGTCTCCTTCGGAAGAATTCTCCGGCAGTTTTAATTTTCCCATCGGAAACGGAGTCAAAACGGTCTTTGTCTGCTCCATCGGCTTTGTAAAATCCAGAAAACTGACAGACTGCAAACCGATATAGCCGTTATCAGAAATAGTAAAAGCCACGGCAAATCCATCTCCCATTACCAGATAATAATCCCATTCTTTTATTCGGAAAGCCGGAGATTTAATCTCCTTACGCCTGTACTCCCATACCTGGGAACGTGCCCATCCCGGCTCCTGCAAATGCCCGTCTTTTGTCAGAAGCGTCTGCTTTTTTGTCACCTCATGATTCCTCAATCCAATACCTCCGTCACATATTTCCTGTCTATCCGTTCTCCCCCTCACATACCGTTTTATAAAATACTATTCCTCTTTTGCCCATCCATAGGCATACTTTACTGCCCGGTTCCAGCCATTTATCTTCTTCCTGCGTTCCTCCTCTTCAATTTCAGGCAGAAAGTTCCGGTCAATTGCCCAGTTCCGGATAACTTCTTCTTTGTTCTTCCAATACCCTACTGCGAGACCAGCCAGATAAGCAGCTCCCATAGCCGTTGTCTCCACACACCGGGGACGCAATACCGGAGCGTCAGTCAGATCAGCCTGTACCTGCATCAGAAAATTGTTGGCACTTGCTCCGCCATCCACTTTCAATCCCTCCAAGGCGATTCCTGCGTCCGCCTTCATAGCTTCCAGTACATCATTAACCTGATAAGCCAGTGATTCCAAAGTCGCCCTTATTATATGATATTTATTGACCCCCCGGGTAATTCCTACAATCGTTCCTCTGGCGTATTGATCCCAATGAGGTGCGCCAAGCCCGGTAAATGCCGGGACCACATAACAACCGTTGGTATCTTTTACTTTCTGTGCCATATACTCCGAATCTGCTGCTGATTCCAACAGCTTCATCTCATCCCGCAGCCACTGGATGGCAGCTCCTGCTACAAAGATAGAACCCTCCAACGCATAATTGACTTTTCCGTCCAGTCCCCACGCAATAGTCGTCACCAGACCATTTCGTGAAAACACCGGTTTCTCTCCGGTATTCATTAACAGAAAACACCCTGTACCATACGTATTTTTCGCCTCTCCCGGCTCAAAGCAAGTCTGTCCAAACAAAGCCGCCTGCTGATCTCCTGCTGCTCCGCCAATCGGAATTTCTCCGCCGAAAAACGATGCATCACACATCCCATAAAGACAGCTCGATGGCTTTACTTCCGGCAGCATACAAGCAGGAATTCCAAATTCCTCCAGGATCTCCTCATCCCATGCCAGAGTTTGTATATTAAACAACATGGTACGTGAGGCATTGGAATAATCCGTCACATGAACCCTGCCTTTCGTCATCTTCCAGATCAGCCAGGTCTCCACGGTTCCAAAGAGAAGCTCACCGTTCCAGGCACGTTCCTGCGCACCCTCTACGTGCTCCAAAATCCATTTCAGTTTTGTACCTGAAAAGTAAGCATCAATCACCAGACCTGTCTTTTCCCGGAACTTATCCACCAGTCCTTTTTCTTTCAGGGCATCACAGTATTCTGATGTCCTTCTGCACTGCCACACAATTGCCGGACAGACCGGTTCTCCCGTCACTTTATCCCAAACAATCGTTGTCTCTCTCTGATTGGTAATACCGATTGCGGCAATATCCTCCGCAGCAGCCCCTGCTTTCTGCATAGCCTCCACTGCCACTCCAAGCTGCGTGGACCAAATCTCATTGGCATCATGCTCTACCCAGCCTGGCTTTGGAAAATACTGAGTAAACTCCTTCTGAGCCGCAGAACAGATTTCACCCTTTTGATTAAACAAAATACAACGATTGCTGGTCGTCCCTGCATCCAGTGCCATCACGTATCTGCCCATCTGCCTATACCTCCCTGCCTGTTTTTTAGTATGATCTTTCAATTCTTTCCCGTACAATGTCCATGACCCTGCGCGTGCAGGCACACTCCGGTTCATGGCTGCTGTCCGGGACTTTCATAGTAAAAGAAAAAGTACAGCTTACCGCGGTATGCGCCGCCTAAACCATACTTTCCTCTCTCCAGTATACTTCTCCGTCACCTGCTGAAAATATCCGTCTTCCGCCCCACACTTTTGTTAGTTTTGTCTATTATTTTTTACAGAATCACTCTGCTTTTTATTAATTTTATCCTATCATACTCAAAGTAGTTTTTCAAGGCATCAACCGGTATTCTTATATAAAATTCATTCAGACACGTTTTAGGAAACCTTCACATCCTTCTTTCACATCCCGGTATGTAGTTTCAAAATCTCCTGTATACCATGGGTCCGCAATCTCTCCGAAACGATCGCCAAACTCCAGAAGCCGATAAATCTTATGCTCCGGATCTCCTCCCGTAATCCGGAGCATATTGCGGATATTCCAGTCATCCATGCCGATTAGATAATCATATTTATCGTAATCGGATCTTTTCATCTGAACTGCATATTTTCCATCAGTAGAGATACCAACAGAAGCCAGCTTCTTTCTGGTACCACGATGAACCGGGTTACCGATTTCTTCAGTACTGGTGGCTGCGGAAGCAATGTAAAACTCATGCTCCCGACCTCGTTTATTTACCATATCTTTTAACACAAATTCAGCCATTGGGGAACGACAGATGTTGCCGTGGCAGACAAATAATACTTTTATCATATATTTAAACTCCTTTGATCATAGATTTTTCCTTGATTTTTCAGTGTTTTTACAACATTTCATTTTTTTGTTACTGGCATATCTCAGTATAATTTGGTATAAAATCCCGTCCAAAAGTTGTAAAATCAGTTGTAAAACTATGTGTTATTTACAACTTTACAACTCGCTATCACATACCTGTTTCATTTCTTTTTGAATATCCTCAAAATCTAAATGTGTATAAGTATTCAATGTTACTCCAATATCGGAATGTCCCCTTATTTTCTGCAATGTTTTTGGATTCATTCCCGATTTCGCCATGTTGGAACAAAAGGTATGCCTGCATACATGAGGTGTAATCTTTGGTAATTCTTCTTTGAAAATCTTGTTGTACTTTTCGCATATATGCTGGAAATACTTTTCCCAATGCAGAGCAACCATAGGCATATCGTTTTTATCAAGATACAGAAATCCCTTATAAGCAACTCTGTTCTTATCGTAAATAACAGATTCTTTGTTAGGTTTCTTTCTGTTAGTAATGATAAAGCGAAAACATTCTTGAACTTCCTCAGTCATGGGAATCATTCTTGTGCCACTGTCAGTTTTCGTAGCTTCTATGATGTATTCCATATTCCTCTTTCGTTGTAACTGATGATCAACATTGATTTTTCCTTTTTCCAAATCAATATCAGATACCGTTAAGCCTACAAACTCCGATATGCGAAGTCCTGTATGAAAAAGGATATAAATTCCTTCATAGTAACGGTTAAAGTGCTTATCCGCTTTGATAAACTCCCAAAATGCTCTTTGTTGTTTTCTTGTAATAGATTCTCTGGTTACACTGTCATTGACAACCACAGTCGCAAGCTGGAATTCAAATGGATTCTTACGAATCAAATCATCATCAACTGCCATCTGAAACGCAGGTCTTACCACACCTCTTACAGTATGTATGGTACTGTAACCTCTTCCGTCAGCTTGTAGCTTTATCAGCCAACCTTTTGCGTCCGATAATTTTACTTTGTCAATTCGTTTGTTTCCAAATGCTTCTTTTTTGATAATGTTGATTACAAAGTTGTAATTGGCTTCTGTATTGTGCCTTACACCCGTTTTCTGTGAAATGTACTTTTTGACAAGTTCCAAAACTGTCATTCCACCGCCAAGAGAAACAATATCATCTTCCAAATCCTTATGTATCTGCTTTTCCTTATCTCGGAGTGAAACATCGTTTTTTGCACCTTGTGGAACTGTATCGGTCTTGACCAACTTCCAGCTATACACATATTTTGCATTTCCTGCATTATCAATGTACTTATACATATAACGCCCATCTTTTCGTTGGCTCTCTCCATTGCGTAAAATACGATTTCTATTATCACGTCTTTTCGCACTCATCAAATCGCTCCTTTCGTATCTTGAAAGAGCCCCGATATGACAAAATGAGTATATCATAATCGGGGCATAATCGCCACATCAGATTTCCTCCAACTCGTCTATGATTTTCTCGAATTGCTTTCGCTTAATCTGAATCCGATTCCCGTTTGTAATCAGCCAACTGGCATTTCTATGTTCATCAACCAGTCTACGGAGTTTCTTTTCTCCGATACGAAAATACACTGACGCTTCTTCAATCGTTAATGTGTATTTTTCCCATACAGGAATATCCACATTTTTCATATGTAAAGCACCACCTCCCCTTTCTTTGATTTTTAGAAAAGAGATAGAATTGCAATCATAAATCTTCACTTTACTTCTAACTCAAAATTTAAAATAGCTTTCATTATGGCAGTTCGTACCCTGCCTTTTAAATCCATATCAACCACAATCCGCATACTTCCATATTCATCATAACAAGGACGTAAACACGCCTTTGATATGTATGCATTATAATGATTTAAAATCTTTTCCATAGCTATCTCATCACCGTCTACTGCTGAACAGATAGTTGAAAATCGTGGACATTTTTGTATACGTTCCATTTTGCTAATCCTCCATATATTTTTCTCTGATAACATTTAAAGCTCTCATTCTGCTCCGATAAACAGAACATCTTGAAATACCAATAATCTCACCGATTTCTATATCTGACATTTCAAGGAAATAGGACATTAGAACAATGTTTCTCTGCCTTTCGCTCAATGCTTTGATTGCTTCACATAAATTCTCATCAAAAACACGGACTTCCGTTCCGTATACAGGAAACACTGTATAACCCATAGAATATTCATCTATGGCAGCTACATGGTTTAAATCTGCTTCTGTCACATCACAAAACGGAACTTCATGCTTTGCACGTCTTCCGAGTTCTCTGTAATAGTTCTTAACTGTCCTATCTATGACTTTACGGATAAGACAATCAAACTGTAATCTTATTGCTTTTTCAAATGAAGAAGGGGACATAATCTCACCTCCTTCCCGTGAAAGTTGTTAAAGCGTGAAGATTCTTACCTCTTTTCGCTCTAACACTCACCACAGAGATGAGATTTGTTACCCTGTCGGTAAAATTGTTTAAAGATATTTTGAAATAGCAAAAAAGCACAGGAGCAACTAATAAATGCTGATCCTGCGCTTTTCCGATAGTTCCTGCTATGTAATGTAAAAAACCACATTCAAGGGTGTAAAATGTTATTGAATAGATATATATTTTTTTGACAATAACGGATTTATTAAGAATCGTGTTTTACAATGCTTTATCAAAGCGACTACCTCCAAGAGCCGCCAAAATAAAACCTGTATTATTCATAGAATTAGGAAAAGAAAAACGACAGCTTTTCAACCGTCGTCCAAATTTATCGTATTCAAAAAAGATACTGTCGGCAACGGTTTTTTTGTTTATTGCCAACAGCAATAGAGTTGAGTTGTATTGATTTTACAGGTTATCGCATATCCAACTTTTTATCACCTCATCATCTCCATTTCCCATAAAAGGATGTTCACTCTGCTCTGATATAGTCAATGACACAGAATTGGACTTTGCAAAATTTTCTATGACCTGTAAAGATTGCAAATTGTCCTTACCTCCATAAAGTATGTATGTTGGACTATTCCATCTTGTTACGGGATTTTTCTTTACATACTGGAAGTAATCCCAAGACAAAGTATCAATCGGTGTTGGAATTTCTCTTTTGGTATAAAGCATTTCTTCCGTGACATGAAACCACTGGAACATGTTTTTGATGAGATATTCCATATTTACGATTGGAGACAGGAAAAAGCACTTTTCAAAGGTAATATCTTTATATGTCTGCAAGCTGAAATATGCTCCCAAACTACAAGCAAACAAAGATACCAATTTCCAATTAGCAAACGTATAGGAACTTATTTGATGAAGATCAGAAATGCCATTCCAAATATCACACCTATAATTTTCATCTTTTCGTTCTCCGTGTTCCGGCAAGTCAAAACTGATTGTCTGATATCCTTTATTTTCTGCTATCCGAGCAAAAGTTTCAGCAGACTCCTTATCGGACATTTTCCCGTGAACATAAATATATGCTTTGTCAGATTTCGTTCCCCAGATAATGACAGGAATTTTCCCGATATAAAATTTTGTCGTTTTCATCTTTCATCACCGATTACATCGTATCACCAGAAAATGGCATTCTCAATATACTGTCATTTACAGAAGTGTTTTTTACCTATAAGAATTTTCACCGTAGCTTCCTTTTAGATACACGAAAACACAAAAGAGAGGCCGCAAAACTACGACCTCTCGGAAATTATTTCTCATATATAATTTTTCTGATTGAATGAACAGAAAGATAATAGATATCAGCTAATTCATCAACGCTTTTCCCTTGCTGATAATCTTTTCTTATTTTTCTGTTTCTCTGCTCAATCTCATATCTACAACCGCTTAATTCGCCCCATTTCTTTTTGCTGTCTTTTCTTGAGGGAACATAAATATATCCGCCTTGTATATAACTTTGCAATTCTTCAACTAAAGCAATGGGGAGCACCGAATCTGCTTTGATATATTTCATGCAGGCTCACTCCTTTAACTTTTCATCGTCAAATAGCAAAGCCAGCATATTACGCCTTATTACTCCATGCAAATAGCGTTAGCATTTACTGACTTTGCATGGAGTGAAACATCGTTTTTTCTTTTTTTATTTATACACATCGTATCACCGTCCCAACTACATTTACATTGATTGTTTTAACTGTTCAACGTTTCCACTTTGTATAGCACCAATATTTCTTGCAATTCTTTCCTCAGACCAGTTCCACCATTGAATCTCCAACAGTGCAGAAATGGTTTCTTCTGAAAATCGCTTCTTTATTGATTTTGCCGGAACACCACCAACAATCGTATATGGCGGAACATCTTTTGTGACAACTGCACGAGTTCCAATAATTGCTCCATCTCCAATCGTGACACCAGCTAAAACAACAGCTTCATAACCAATCCAAACGTCATTTCCTATGACAATATCGCCTTTATTATCCCATGCGTTTGTTACGTCTTTCGTCTCTAATCCCCATTCCTCAAAAAATAGAGGAAATGGATAAGTGGATAATGAAGACAGCGTATGATTGGCGCTGTTGAAAAGGAATTTTGCACCACAAGCAATGGAACAGAACTTTCCAATCTGCAATTTGTCATGGTTTATCGGATAGTGATATAATACATTGTTTTTCTCAAATAACGTCGGGTCATTTACAAAATCATTGTACATTGTAAAATCTCCAACCGTTATATTGGGATTCGTGATTACATGTTTCAAATAAATAGTTTCTTTATCGCCTGTGCGGGGATAAATCTGTTTTACTGGAATAGTCATTTAAAATCCTCCTGTCAATTTGAATAATGTCTATTTAACTATTCCAGATAAAGCAATGCAGAGTTTCACCGAAACCACCTCTCTTTTGATTTAATGACAATTATATACGCTGTTTGGTTGAAAAACAATAACCATGTGACATTTCTTCAAAATATCACACACCTTATTAAGTAGTTCAAAGCCTTGTATAATCAGTGTTTCGAGACTTTTTGATACTGTTTCCTATTGTATTTGTACCCCACTGTTAGATATCTGGGGTTACAAGTTGGATTGGCTTACGCCAATCCAACACAGGCTAGTCCGATCCAGCGGCTTACGCTCCGCACGCCGCTGGAAACTAACCTGTGTTCATAAAACTTTTCTGTTATATATTTCATATAATAAATTTTGCATTTTCCTTCGAAAGAAATAATATTTGTTTTTCCTCCTCATAGGATAAAGTAAGTATATGAACTTGTCGCTTGATTTTGTATTGTAAATATCGAATAATTTCATCCCGCAATTGAAAAATCTCTTGCATTCTATGTAAATTGTATGGATACATAAGAACAATATCAATATCATTTGGAGATAACTTACTACATGCTGACCCGAATAAATATAATTTGCATTCTAATAAATTTATATTTTTGCATAAATCAGGCATCTTCTTCAACTGCATTTGCAACTCCTGTATCCAAAAATTTTCTTCCATCATAATTCAATGCCACCAAAAATTCATTTAATGTAAAAACACCTACTCCATACTTTTTTGCATTATTCTTTGCTAAATCTGTATAATGATCCCAATTACTTATTACAACAATACAATCTATATCTGAGTATTTGCTGATTATCTCATTAACATCACTTGCGGTTAATACATAGACATCTGCAATATAAGTTTTCACTATAGGCTTTGGAGCATATCTATAAATTGTTCCAATCGCTTTATAAAACGAAACATCTTTTACCGAAACCCTTCTGACTTCTGTATGATTTTCTACCGTTTTCTTAAAAAAATTGATTCCCTCTGGCATTAAATGCCTTGATTCTAACGACATATTTCAATCCTCACTTTTTAAAATATCATAAATTTCCTTTGGAAACCGTGGTGCATCCATTAAAAATTTCCCTTTAATCAAATGATTTTTTTCCAAACCATCTATATGCTGTTTATATTTATATAGCACTTTTTGTTCATCTAAATTTAACAATCCTATATTGTCTTCCAATAAACTAATAATTCGTTTACTATTAGGTAAAATAACTTTGTTTATCTGGATATGCCAATTATCAGCATACTCGCTCGTAATATTTGAACGATTTGCAGAAACAGGACCATAGGTCTCAAAAATAGTTCTATTTTCTTCTAGCATTGAAAATATTTGTAAATGCAACTTTTTCCTCTGTTCTTTTTCTGAAATCGCTTTACTTTCCAATCCATCTTTAGTTTTAAACCGATTAACATTAAATGTATATACAGATTTATCCGTATCTTTTCGTGAGATAAAAGGATACAAATCCCAATCTCCTTGAGTATACCAAGCATGCACTTGAACCCTACCCTCTCCCGTATCTGTATCAATTTCTCCAAGCAATATACATGCTGTAGCACCGTTCTCTAATAATAAATTTCCGCATTGGAATTCATAAAAACAATCCCATTGCATTCTTGCTAAATGGTCATGCTCGTGTCCAGCTAACCATAATCGTACATTATAATCATTAAATAAGGCTATTAACTCTTTCTGCTCATTCCGTTCAAAAAAATCAAACGAATAGTGTGTTAAAAGAATTGTTATTTTGTCAGTATTAAGTTGTTCTAATATTTCCAAAAGTAAATAAGTTCCCAGAATAAAATCTTTCTGCCTAGAAGATGTATAGAATAGTGTTGAATCCACATGTATAATATTAAACTCTTCTGTTTCAATAACATAATGTGGTTTTACTGCATCCTGCGCTTTAGAAACATCAATATTTTTATCCGAAAAAGTATTTAAAAAATCAAAAAAATCTTCTTTTCCTTTAGATATATTTATCAAATCATATTTTGAAATATTTCCATCTTTGGGATCGTATGACTCTTGAGTTTTAGACCCGTCAATAACTTTATTTATAGTTTTTATTCTATCTGTCATATCCCTATTAATATCATGATTGCCTGGGACTATAAAAAGCCTTTTATCGGGAAGATGAACAACTTCACAAATTTCCTCAATTTCTTTTGAAGCGTTTTTAGGAAAGTCCCCAGAAGGAGCATATCTAATATCTCCAGTACAAAAAGCGTAGTCGCATATAATGTTTAACTTTTTTAGATATGTTATTAGTTTTTTACGAAGTCTTCTTGTCTCTGTCCCTCTTTGATTAAGATGTAAATCCGAAAAATGTATCCATTTAATTTTTGCCATATTTCTATTCCTTTTAATTAATTTCTAAATTATTTTTTATAATATGTCCTTTTTAGGTATCCGAAAAAGCCAATTTTATTCATTCTAATATGGTGGATGATGCACAACTATTTCTTGTGTATTGCCTAAATCTTTCAATACCTTTATTGCATATTTATGATACTTTCCATTATATTTAGATACCCTACTTAGCTCTTCCTCAAAAATATCATAAGACCGTAATTCCTTTCTTACATTAGGCAAATAATATATCGGTATTTCATTGGCAATAGGATTTTCTTCTCCACACATTAAAATATACATTAAACCATTTTCATATCCCTCATAATATGCTGCATCCCAATAATTCCCACATTTCAATTTCTCTCTCATAAGATTATCGTAATATCTCATAGAATGCTCAAGCATCCCCGGTATATTATAACTACCGGTTGCATATAATTGAATAAATCTATCCAGTGCATGGCATATACCATCTTGATAAGCCAAACAATATATTATCTCTGGATACACACACAAATCCTTTTTTGACAATTTACTATGTACATCATCTATTAGTGCTTTTTGTATCTCAATAACTGGTAATATTCCACAATTAACAATACGTTTTTCTTCAATCATTCTATTCTTCAAATTATGCAAAAAAAAGGTTCCATCTGTAACAATACACGTAGAATTTATATAATCAAGCTTATTATGCAATTCTGAATCCAGCGTTACAATATATATATGTGGTAAATAGTCCTTCATTTCGGATTGCAAATAATTCAATATACTGGTAAAATCCTCATCACCAAAAGAAAAACCCACAAAAACAACTGTATTATTAGTTAAAATTGATTTAAGAGTTGCCCCTATGATTCCTTTTTCTAAATTTTCTTTACATTTTTCATAATCTCGCTTTGTTGCTATTATTGTTCCAAGATTGCTTATTGAACCGTGTATTTTCAAAACGCATCTCTCATTCCCATCCCAATAAACAAAATCTTCCGGAATTGTAATAGGAGTCGCCGCACAATATTCTTCAAAATACGTATCCCAATTAGTTGTAATTATAGTTTTTATAAAGTATAACTCTGATAATTCACGGTGAAACATTGTAGCATACCATTCCAATTCCGGAAAAGAATGAATATACTGAAAACGCTCATGTATTTTCTTTATTAAATTTCTTCTTCCATTTGGCAAATCACAATAACGCTGCATAGTTTCACTAAAAGATAACTTTCCGTCTGAAATTCCTAATTCATTTTGTATTGTAGTATAAAATGATTCTGGCAACACAATTTTGTTTTCCGTACTAATACCTGCCCCACAAAATAACACTAATTTCCCATTTCTTGCAGCCTCCATAATATCTGATGGCATTTCAAATTCTTTATAATTTCTACATATTGTACAATCACAATTATATTTCTTATCCATATCTTTTGCTCCCTTTTTCGCAAAAAACTTATAACCCTTTGTATTACTGACAATTATTTCTATACTAATGCCACATTTCAACAATCACTCAAAAATATCAATCTCATGCATCCACAATTAAATGTAATTTACATAGTCTACTTCTATAAATTCAACAAAGAAAACTTTAATATACCCATCACATTTTCATGCGATTGTATTATACTTTTATATCTATATCGGGACTCGTTTCAAAAGTTGTAAACCTGTTGTAAAGATTATCCGAATCATCTCAAAAACCGTTTAAAATAAAAAAGAGTTTCATCTAATCGCCACCTCCTGCCGTGGCAGACGAATAATACTTTTATCATGTTCTCATAACTCCTCATATCTTCGTTTTTCCTTGAATTTAAAGGATTTTTACAACTTTGTTTTTTCTTGTAGTTTATGTATCTTTTTATAAATTCACATATTTTCATGGGCAAAAGTTGTAAAACCACTCTGTTATACAACACTCCAAATTCTTCAGTATTAATTATTTATATTGTTTCAGAAGCCTTAACTTTTATTATTTTTTATATACAACCTTGCACTGCTCATAAAGCTTCTTCGTCAGTGATAAATTCCACGCATGTATTCTACTATTCCAGCGTTTATTTTTCAAAAATGTATTCCAATCCATTTCTAACACTGTCTGTAGCTCATAGTTATCATCAAACTTACATATAATAACATATTCAAATTTTTGACGATCAACCTTATCCGATTCTGGTTCTTCCAAACCATAAAATACTCCCGTTGTGTTATTACTGGTTGATTTTATACTGTACCTATCGCCTTTTCTACTAATAGCATCAATATTTTCTGTTCCAACAGGTGCCGGTGAAAGATTAGGCATACCCACCATACTATTATATATTTCTATTGCTAAATATTCACCGAGTTCTCCAACTACGTTATTTGTTCTAATAACTTTACGGCGTTTTAATTCTTTAATAGCCATACTGTATAATTGAATTATTTCCTTTGTTTCTTTTTCCTGTAAATTAATCATTTTATCATATTCGCTTTCGTCAATTATAAAATATGGGTAGTTAATCCTTTTTACTAACTACCCACATTTGTCATAATCTTTTCACTGCCTGCTCAAATTCCTGCTCTGTATCAACAAACCGATACGGTTCATATTCTCCATATGCTGATGGGCGGCTAATTGTAACTAGTTGCACTTTATCCATTCCTATTTCGGCAATTAACTTTCTTTTAAAATCCACTAAATGCTGACCGTGAGCCGTCTGTAAAGCTAAACAGCCGATATCATTAATTTTTTTTGCGATCAGATAACACACGCTCCAACACCTCCTTGAATTCATTTTCTGTTCTGATTCTACCACTTTCATATTCTTTTCGCAACGTACAACCAATCAAATCATCATATTTGCGTTTATATACATATTTATGAAGCCAGTTATTTAATTGTCTGTCATAATATGTATTGTACTGAATTTCTATTGGATAGTGATAATTACTTAGTTGAAAATAGACATGAATTCCTCTATATCCATCGTCATGTGCTTTCCCTTCTGACATATCAGCCACACGAAGATTTTCACAATTTCTAAGAGTCAAAATCTCTTCATAATTATCACATAATGCCCGAAAACCTAACATATCGTCAAAAACTTTTATTGCAATATCATGTAAAATGCTACAAGAATCATACCACTCATTAATCTTATCTAATTCTTCAAACAAAACTTCCTTATCAAAATAATGCAAATTCTTTTTCAAATGAATACCTAGATTAGAATGATATGAAAGCTTCTTCAATTTGTCTATGGACAATCCATCTTTTTTCAAAATATCTTCTACCAAAATCTCATCTCCTACACAGATATTTTTATTAACTTTTTCTTGCATTTTATCATATCGAGACGTCTTTTAAAAGTTGTAAAACTGTTGTAAAATATTATCTTATTGTTTTGAAATCCGCATAAAACAAGGAAATTTAGTAAAAGTGAAACTCCTGCCGTGGCACACGAATAATACTTTAATCATAAACGAAAATCCTCCTAAAATGCCGTGTTCTGCCTCGATTTGCCGACCATATATTTTGCTCTGGGATTGTTAAATTTGTCACAGAATGAGCAAAATGCGGCAAAACGGGGTAAGTTGAGGACATGAAACGTAGTAAGAACGAGGGTGTTTTGCTACTGCAATTCCATACTACTATTTTTTATGTACTCCTAAAATGTTTATAACTCTATCACACAAACTTAATATCCTTCATGATAGGACAGTTGTGCGCGTATATGACCATCAATCGTTGCATTCCCCTTCAATATATTGGAGGCACTCTTTATTTTAAATCTTCCAACATTTGATGCCACATATTCGATAATCTTTGCCGCTTCAATATTAATCTCATCATTTTCATTGCTATTACCTTTTCCATATCCACGTGCTTTTTCCGATGATCCGTCACAAAGTAGTCTCAAAAAATAAGACGCACTAATGGTTGTGACCATTTAACACCTATAATATTAAATTCATCTATAAATCTGTAGAACGCATCTGAAAAATCAATATATCCAAACAATTCTTGAGCATGAGTCTTAGGGATGTATTCAAATCTCATAGAACTTCCTCCCCAAAAATTTTCTTGCTATTATTCCGATTATATCATACAACCCATTCCTTTCCCATACTAATTCTATCTACATAACAAGGCAAAACGCCCTGCTGTGAAGCAGAGCGCCATTGAGTTCTTTCTATATTAAATTGCCCCAAACATTTTCTGTGAAACCGGATTCTCTCCTTTGACCTTCTCCAGTTCTTTTCTGGCATCCGCTAGCTCCTCCATCCGCTTCAATTCATCCGCAGCATCCTCCAATCCAAGATGCGTATAGGTATTCAGCGCCACGCCAATGTCCGAATGTCCCATCAAATACTGGAGCGTCTTTGGATTCATGCCGGACTTCGCCATGTTGCTGCAATAGGTATGGCGGCAAACGTGGGGAGTGATGTTCGGTATCTGTACCCGGTAAATCTCATTGTACCGCTTGACCATGTGGTTAAAGCGGTGTTTCCAATGCATCGCTACCAGAGGCATTCCGTCCTTATCTGTGAAAAGAAATCCTGTATGCCCGTCCACCATCTTCTCAAATCTCGGCTTCTCCCTGTCCTCAATGATCGCATAGAAGCACTGGAACACATCGTCCGTCATGGGCAGCTTCCTCGTTCCGGCATTTGTCTTTGTAGTTTCAATCACATACTTCATTTCTGATGTCCGGAGTAACTGGTGGTGGATGTTGATAATCCGTTTCTCCAGATCAATGTCCTTCAGCGTCAGCCCACAAAATTCAGAAATACGCATCCCCGTATGGAACAGGATGCAGACGACCTCATAATATTTACAGTAAACGTTATCATCATGGATGAATTTCAGAAACTTCCGCATCTGCTCTTTGGTGATGGGCTCTCTTGTTACACTGTCGTTGACAATTACCGTAGCCAGTTCAAAACCAAACGGGTTCTTGTGCAAAACATCGTCATCCACCGCCATCTGGAAGGCAGGCCGCAGCACACCTCTGATCGAATGAATAGAACTATATCCTCTGCCGTCACTCTGCTGCTTTATCAGGAACAGCTTTGCATCGGATACCTTTATCTGGGATATCATCATATGATACGTTGAACCCATCACCATTTTCAATCATAGTATCAAAGATACATTCTTCCACAACCTTAACGCATTCATCTACATCCTTCTTAATTTCACACCCCCAAAACCGTATCACCGTCCATCCAAGGTAGTTCAGCTCTTTATTGACGCGATCGTCACGATCCATGTTTCTTAATATTTTTTTCTCCCAAAACTCCGCATTACTCCCCCTTCTGATGCGTGGGCGTAGTATTGTGTACCAATCCTTCCCATGAAAGAATTCACTATCGCAGAAGATTACAATCTTCTGCTTTGTCAGAACAATATCCGGGGTTCCCGGCAATGCCTTGTAATTCTTCCTATATCTATACCCCTTTTGCCATAATGCCTTTCTAAGTTTTACTTCAATTGAGGTATCCTTAGACCGAATGTGTGACATTGCTTTATGCCGTTGCTCTTTTGTCAGGACATCCATCTTCATCCCCCCAGTTCAAGAGGATTATAACATAGCTTCTATATATCCTCGATATTTTCTATAATCGCGCTTTCCAGCAGAGTCCCTTCGAACCAAGACCTATCTTAATCCTCCTCAATCACATTTACGGTTTGAAATTAAAATCCCATACTTCTCTGGGTGACGATACTTGCTTCCCATTACCTCGTCCGCACGGTATTCCCGAAGCATATCCAAATCAATCTCAGCCAAATAGACACCTTCCTCGTCTGGGGCTTCAAAGATACACATATCTCGTACTCCCGGTTCATCACACAGCCATGCAACACCATCAAAAACAGTAGAATGCCCATTGCAGTCTGGCTGTCCAGCGGGATAATTACACGTGGCAATGGCGAGCATATTTTCATAGGCTCTGGTACGAAGTGCTGCAAGGCGGTTTATTTCCATCGGACAGGCATTCGGAGCAAGAACAACCTCTGCACCTTTGAGCATCAGAACTCTTGCGCTTTCAGGAAATTCTCTATCAAAGCAAATCATAGAACCGACTTTGACAATACCTCTACCAGTATCCAAATCTGCAACATAAAAGTCCTCGCCGGATGACAGCATCTTTTCCAAATCAAACTCACATGTATGCACTTTGGAGTAATGTAATGTTTGCTTACCATTCCTATCAAAAAGTATCACAGAATTTAGTGGTTTCGGATTATGCCTCTCGAGAAATGTGACACCAATTGCCATCTGCAGTTCTGCTGCCAGATTACTGAATCTCTGTATAAAATCGCTGTCAGCGGAAATTGATAATTCATTAACAGCCTTCTCATCCTGCGGAATAGTATAACCATCACTCCACATTTCCGGGAACAGGGCAATATCCGCATCCATATCCTTTGCCTTTTCACAGGCCGCCTTTCCAATCTTAAATTGCTCTTCCAAATTGTTCCCTGGAAGCAACTGAAGCAATGCGATTTTCAAAACCATATTTTTCTCCTCTTCATAACTCACACATCATGATATATTCTTCGGCATTTTCATCAACCGTCTTGAATCCGACATTTTTGTACATCTTCACAGCATAATTTGCTTTCTGCACTGCCAGAGATGCTTTCCCATATCCTTGACGTTTCAGCAATTCAAGCATCTTCACCATAAGCTGTGAACCGATACCCCGACCACGATATTCCTCATACAGCGAGATAGCGAAAGATGGCGTATCATCATCTACATGACCGTAGTCGTTCATAATCCTTGTCCATACTGCACCGACAACTTTACCATTCAAATCTGCCACAAGGCAGTTATCTCCTTTGCGGGTACCGAAATTATCCGTATACACACGAAGTTCCGGCTGTTCAATTATGTCCCTCGCTGGCGGTTCGACATCCTGCGGAATAAATATTGCTTCATACAGGAAATCCTTCAGCAAGCTTACCTCGCTCTCACGAAGTTTCCGGATGACACACTGCCTGTGCTTATCACTCATCATTGTTCACCTCTTCCAACATCGTCAAATAACTATCCAGTCTCGCATTCACATACCCGGCAAACAACTTTTCCATCACATCCAGATTGTGTTTTACATGATATTCGTCAAAAGCATTATAATAAGCAATCCGCTCTGTAAATTTAATGTCAATCGGCGGATATCCGGCTTTCATCAATTCCAGATTCACAAGCAGCCGTCCCGTCCGGCCATTTCCGTCGATGAAAGGGTGAATTCCCTCAAATTCAATATGAAACCGCGCAAGCCGGGGAATCATATGCTCTGAACTACTATTATAAGACTCCAACAACTGCTCCATCTTTGGTTGAATAAGATACGGCTGCACCAGTTCATGCTTTGCACCCATAATTCTTACCGGAACTTTTCTGTAAACACCACGGTCATCTTTCTTATCAGCTAACACCAAATAATGAATCTGCTTGATAATGCTTTCCGATAATGGCATCTGATTTTTTACCAAATCCCGCACAAAATCAAAGGCTTCTTTATGTCCGACAACTTCCATGTGGTCTTTCAAAGGCTTCTGATCAATCGTCAACCCACGCAACACCATATCTGTTTCACGAAGAGTCAGCGTATTTCCCTCAATCGCATTGGAATTGTAGGTGTATTCAACTACAAATTCCTCTGTAAGCCGTTCCACTTCTCCCTCTGTCAAAGGCCGTCTGGAATCCAGTTCAATTTTTTTCCTGTCAATCATTGCAAGCAGACTCTCGGCAGTTTTATACCTGCCGTCCTCTGGTTTCTTCGCATCTGCAGGAATCTTCCAACTGCGCCCTTCGCGGGTAACACCCAAAATCTTCCCCTCTGAACATAATATACGAACTCTTCTATCTGAAATGCCCCATTTCTCTGCTGCCTGCTTCACTGTCATGTACATAAATCTACACCTCACTTCAAACAGTAGTATATCCTATTATCGGAACAATATCAACGCTTTCGGAATAATATTTTTCATTTATCGGAATAATGCAAAAGTCCGGAAGATACCATTTTTCATCCCCCGGACCATTATTTCACACTTCTGATTTTGGTTTCCTCAATCGCAGTAAAACCGTAGAGCGTGTTTGAAAATTGCTTTCCGCAAGATGTATTCCACAATTTGTGGGATA
>OLZF01000708.1_pt1 | contig 31472 bp, 34 predicted proteins | sample 1674391 | NCBI WGS metagenome assembly OLZF01 (sample SAMEA103958166, study PRJEB25191) | human gut metagenome | biome: human-associated habitat [ENVO:00009003]; feature: intestine environment [ENVO:2100002]; material: feces | place: Germany | collected 2013/2015
TTTTCAGAAAAAGATTGGGACACAATATATCTTTCGGGAGTAATTTTAAAATATGATAACATAACAAATTACCTTTTGAATAAAGGTTTGTTTGAAAAGAATGATTTGATCGAAAGAGTATCAGAAGATGATATGCAATTTCTTCAAAATGAAATGAATTTGAAAAGCAATCCAAGTCTGGAATCATGTGAAATAGCCGTTTAAACCAACGGTTCATTCCCCACGCCGTCCAGTACCCCTGGGCGGCGTTCTTTGTCTTCCTGGACAGTCTCTATCCCGTCAAACTCAATCGGAGCAGGATTGCCATTATCAGGCCGCACAAGAGGGTCCTGCTTCGTTCCGGCAAGCACCTCGGCAATCTGCGACAAGCCGCCAACCTCCAACTTCTCCGGCTCATTATATCCGGCCAGCTTGGAAAGCTCCCTGACTGCCTCAATCTTTCCAGGCATCTTTTTACGCATCCCGGAATCCGTGTAAGCAATCTCCTGGCACAGTGGCGAATCTTCCCCAACTTGTCCAATCGGTGTACGCAACACAGACGTAAGAAACTCAAGACATTCCTGTTTGGTGGCAACTGCCGACTTGTCCAACTGGGCGTTCAATTCGCCGATTATTCGCACAACTTCGGCATCTTTGGACAGTCTGCTTGCCGCCTTACTGGCCGACTCACCGCTCATGTCTTTGCGCTTGTACGCCTTACGGTATGCGTCCGGCTTGGACAATTTTCCCTCAACCAGGAGCCGTGCAAACTCCTTTTTCTTTTCCGTGGCAATGGATTTTTTATCTCTCTTAGGCATGATCTTTCATCGTTCGTGTGATCGCGTCTTCCAATCGTTTACGCCCTTGTGCCGTGAGGAAATAACCTTTTTTGAATCTGCCACCATATTGGGAGGTAGAAACGTCTCCTGCACCGCAAAGGGTATTCAAGTGAAAGCACAGACGGCTGGAAGATACGGAAACGCGGTTGGCAATTTCTCCGAACCGAATGCCGGGATTAAGACCGATACAGGAAAGAATGGCTATCTGAACCGGAGACATTTTCAGCCGTGAAAAAGCAGCAGACATGATAGACATCAATTTTAACTCCGACTGCTTCATCTCCCCTCCTCCCTTCTCATATACCGTTCAAAGCAATAATCCGGAGCGTCCTTAACCTGGCACACCACATTATTGCCGCGGTAAAGCCGTGACGCGATACGTGCATCCAACTGCTCCCCGATATGCTTCGGCAACAAATTAGACGTGAGCATCGTCCATTTCCCCAGCCGCCCGTCAACCACACGGTTAAGAGCGGAAAGAATAGCCGGGGAAGAATTCTCCGCGCCAATATCATCCAAAATCAGCACGTACACCTCTTTAACCAAATATTCAATAAACGCCCAATCCCCGGAACGAAGCATGGAAACCACCTTCTGCCACTTCCAAAACTGAATGGGCAGCGTGGGGCGTACTTCGGTCAGCGCATCCCTGGCAGCCTCGGCCAAATGTGTCTTACCCACCCCGGAAGCCCCCAGCAGGGACAGCCAGCGGCGCGGGCGAACCTTATTCACCACATCGTTAATAAACCACTGAACTTCCCGGTGCATGGCCTGAACCTCCGGATGAACGGACTCGTCAAACCCGCCCATATCATACCGTACCGGCTTATAACTGCGGACAATCCCGTCCTGGGAAGGCACCGCGGAAACCTGCCCGGCCAAACGTTGAATATCATCCATCATTCGTACCTCCTTCCCGCGTTGGCGTCATTTCGGCCAGATACACCCTGGCGCCCCTGCTGCGCGTTGTTGGTGGCCCAGGAGCGGGCATACTTGCGTGCTGCGGGTTCCCAGTTGGCAAGGGGAATGCCCTTGCTATCCCGCCACCCACGGGCCGCGAAATCGTCAAAGAACGACTCTGCACACCGTTTCAGCTCGTCTCCTTTGGGAGCCATGAGTTGAGCCGCCATGAAAAGCCGCACTTCCTCCGCGGACCGTGGGAATTGCTCTATGCCTCGGCTTACAGGCAAATTCTTCGCATCCGCATCCGTCTTCGTATCCGAATACGCATTCGCATAAGTAACGGGTTGAGGCGAATCGTTACGACCTGTTACGAATTTCCGCAGTTCGTACTTCTTGTCGGAAACTTTCAGCACTTCGTAACCGTTCGGAAGCGGCCATTTGGGCATGGACTTCCCCTGCTGGTCGAACCCCAGAATCATCAAGTATGGCTTCTCATTGTGAGAATAAAGCAGAATAAGCCCCGCGGCCTCACACGCGGAGAGGCAGCGTTGAATATTGCACTCGCTCATCTTGTCGAGTTGGAGAGGATACAGCGCAGAACGGAGAATAGGCGTCCTGGCGTCATAAAGGCCGTAATCGTCTGCCACAGACATCAGGCGTCGGTAGAACACCTCGGCCTCCCACGAAAGGGAGGCGACGCGCCCTGATGTCAAAATAGCATCTCTGATCAATCGTGTTGGCATATCAAAAAAGCGTCAGTTGGGGGTTGTAGTTCATCCACAGGCATTCAATCTTCTTGTCGGCTTCCTTTCCTAAGGATTTGCCTCTTTTCCCAAGCATCCAAAATCAAATGAGCATGCTTTGCGGCGAGCGCCAGCTCTCCAAGATGATATTTTTTTCCGGTCAGGGGCGCGCTGCGCAACTCGTGCCTCCACGGCATATAACACAAGCACTCATAGTCGGCATACTCCCAGCGGAATTCCGCAAGTCTTTTGTATGCCTTCCAATAGCCGATGCGCGCCTTTTGGCATGGCGTCAAGGGCATGATCTTCATGCGTCCCCTCCTTTCTGATCGAGTTCCCAGGGCCATCTAATGACATGAGTATCTGCAATCGTGAATACTGGTCTTCCTTCACCTCTCCTCACGTCCATCATTGCTAGATTTTTATTAACGTTTATCACTTCACAAATGCTTCCATCCTCTACTTTTAACTTGTCCCCCGGCCAGACCCTCATGATTGGAGGAAACAGGGAAACAAGCCTATCCATATCTTCAATACATGCCTTCTTGGTTTTCCAAAAATGGGAACTCTGGAAGAAACAATTGTAGCAACCAGCAACCCAGTCGGTTGTTATTCCATGGACATCATATCCTCGAATGGGTTTCAACGGTACACCGCAAATAGGGCATTTAGGCGTTTTCATTGTCCCTCCTTTCAAACACGATTTCCACCTGTCCGGCGCGGCCAAAGTCATGAATCCGGTCAATCCCCAGGCAACGCAGGGGGCCGTCGTCAATCTTCATGGCCTTGCACGCCCCGTCCTTATAATATTTACAGCGCGTCAGGACATTATCATCATCGGGCGCGTCTCCCTTGAAATACCAGATTACCCGGTAGTGAGTGGGTACAAACTTCTGTCCTTTCAGGGCTTCCCAAGTGATTGCCCACGCCATCGTCCGGGCACGTTGTTTGGCAGACACCTTCTTCTTGTTTGCCACAATGGCCCCCCTCTGCGTGAGGGGAGTCTTGGCGTTAGGCGAGAGTTCCCGCGGCGTGTGGGGCAAGGTAATGGTCAATGTAGTCATCATGCCGCACCTCCTTCCACTTCCTTCACGGAACCCTTCGTGGTTTTCGATTCGCCATACTTCGCCAGCAACTGCCGCAGCCATTCGCGGCTGGCCTTCGTGGTCGCCTTCGGATCCGCCGCTTTACGGACCGCGTGCACCAGTCTGTCCAGTTCCGTGATGCCGACTTTGCAGCATCCGGCAAACGCTTCCGCCGTCACCTCGTCCGGGAACACGGCATTCAACGCGGAAAACGCCCCGGAAGGATCCGTTACCGTGAAACTGGTGCGTCCGGGCGCCATCTCAAAACCGGGAATCAGGCCGGCGGCCACATCCTGTTCAAACCGGTAATCCACAGCCGCCGCCCATTTCTTTGCCGTCTTCGCCAGGCGGTAAGCCTTCACCTTCTCGGCAGGGGAAAACAACTCCCACTTATCCCTCTCCGTAGTAATCAAAGACGCCTGCTCCACCAGGGCCGCTGCCTCATGGCACACAGCCTTGGCCCGGCAATACCGGCAAGCTTCCTCGCTGCAATAGCGCGGGGCGTCCGGGGCCATAGCCGCCTTGGCGACGGCGAGAGAACGTTGTTCGGCCTGGTCAATCGCTTCGGTATCATAAAATGCCACGGATGCGGGACCGGCTACCCGCGGTTGGATGATCGCCGCGTATATCCCATTGTAAATGATCCCCTCTTTACTGGCCTTTTGGGCCGCCAGCGGAACCAGCGCTTCAAGCTGGCGGTTCGCTTCGGCGGCATCCACTTCCACGCGCCCAAACTTCCAGTCCAGAACAAGAAGATCTGCTCCAATTCTGAACAGTGCGTCCCATTGCCCGGAATACTCGCCTCCTTCAATCCAGTCGGACAAAAAACGGCGTTCCTCGGTGGATATAAGAGAAAAAAAAGCATCGGGACAATCCTTAAAAATCTTCTCTTTCACCCCATTCAGCAGACGCAGAGCACGTTCACAAAGCTCCACCTGCTCATGATTCAGCTCGGCAACCTCATACTCCCGGCTATTCAGAAACTCATGCCAGGAAAACCCCATTCCTTCTTCGGCTGCATCATCCTTCAAAAGAAGATACTCCATATAGCGGTGCAACAGCGTGCCTTCTGCGGCCGCCTCGGAACTCTCGTCGGGACAGGACTTCTCCATCGTAAACGAGCCGGGGCACAAAGCCAGCCGCCCAAACGTGGAGGCGGAGGGTAATCCTTTACGTACATCTTCAACAGTATCAGTCATTGTCTCGTCTCCTTCCTATCCGATAAGGGGTTTCAGCCTGTCAGGGTTAGCCGCCAGCTTTTCCTGCTGACTGGAGTTCAGTTCAAAAAATGAATGAAACTTGCCTTTGCTGGCCTTTTCAACAGCGGCATTCAACTCCTCTTCCGTGCAAGACAGGGCTTCCATCAACCGGATATGAGGAGGCGGAATCTCCGCGTCGCTTTTGCCGGGGATCTTCGCGGCAACTGGGAGACGCGGGGAGTCAGCAACCTTCTCGGCATCCACAACGTCACTCATGGAAGCCCTGGACTTGAACAGGGGCGGCTTAATATCCGGCTGGCTCTTGCCGGCAATATCTTCCGCCTCTCCCTCCACGCTCAATCCCAGCAACGCTTCCGGGCAATTCGTCCGGGCGAAAAACGCCGCGGCACGGTACTTGTACATCTGTTCTGGCATCGTCTGCCACTTCTTCCCCCATCCTTCGGCCTTCACCATCTCCGGGGTAATCCAGGTTCCGTAAACATTCTGTCCCGTTTTCAGCTGGGCACACATTCTCACACCCTTCTGAAAATCCTCCTCATTACGGTACTCGAACCAAGTCGCCGAGAACTTCGGGCAGATATTCACAAGAGCAATAGCAAACTGTCCGGACCAGGACGGGCGATTCTGAACCACGTAAAGATTCTGCATGATCATCAAAGGGTCCATCCGTAGCCGCAGGGCAGTATTCAGGGCGATGAAGCAAGATCCGGGGTTATTCTGGTAGGTAACAGGCACCATGCTGGAGGAGGCAAGCATTTCGGCGGCCTGCTTCGCCATCTGGAACTGTTCACTGTTAGCAAACGCTCCCAGAACGGACAGTTGCTGTCCTTGCTCTTGTAAAGTCAGGGATTCTGTGTTAGGGGTATTCATGTTATTGGTATTCACATTCATGTTATTGATAACAGGCCGGGGTTCGGTTGCCGCCGTCCCCGGCCAACTCATTGTTTCCTCATACCGTGAGGGCGGGACGGTTTTTCCAAACCGTCAAAAGCTTTCATGGGGGAGGGAGACTCCGGGCAAAACCCGGAATGCGGACTCTTGCCGGCCTGCAGCTCGGCGTTATCCAGCTCCACCGCCAGCCAGAACAGACTTACAGCGGAAAAACCAAAGGAGCAGGCTCCCAGAAATTTGAAAAAACTCTTCATGCCGCAGCCCCCTTTCGTCTTCTGCGCGGGGGAAGAATATTCATATCCACTCCATTCACTTGAGGCTTCTGTGCATGATCCTGCTGATGGATATAGCGCCATACAGACAGGGCAGGGAACTCATAGGGGCATCCGGCGCTTCCTGTTCCGGGCAATGCCTGAATGCTGCCGTCCTGGACAAGGGCAAGAATACGCTCTCTTCCCCAGCCCGTCATGAACCTCACGTCATCCAGAGTGACAACTACCTTGCCGCGGAAGGCGGTAATCGCCTGCGCCTCGTCGGAATCAGGCAATAATCCCACGCTCGCCGCCTCCGGGGAGGAAGGAACAGGAGAAGAAGCAGCCTCCTTAAGAACCCTGGCTATGGTTTCCAGGGCATCCGCCAGACTCTTCAACGTTTTTTCATTCGTGCTCATATTCGGTTAATTAAAATGGCCGCCCGGACGGGACTTTACGCCGCCCCGCGCCTGCCAGACCGTATTACTCTTTTCCGTTTCGATTTGTGTTTTTGGTTTCAGGCCCCACCTGGGCCGGGCGATTAGTTAAAGCTCGTGCCAGCCGAGCAGCTTCAAATCTTCGATCAGGGCTTCTTCCATGTCAGTCGTCATCACGTCCGTCAGGGTTGTCGCACTGCGCGGCGTGATCCACTTCCCACTGGTCAATCGCCAGCGTCAAATCGTCCATGAGGCCCTCCGCTTCCCGGATGGCGACGTATTCTCCATTCACCCGGATGCACCGATCCTCGTTATCGTATTCGACAATCATGCCCGCTCCTTTCTCATCTCTTCCAGGGTTCTGTTTACCTGGCGTATGATGTGTTTCTCTCCCAGGCTGATACCAAGCATCAACGCGGACAAGTAGCCTGCCAGGTTGAGCATCGTGACAACAATAAATTCAGTCCAGTTCATCATTGATTATTTGTTAGTGATTAATATTGGTTGTTATTACTTAAATAAAAGTGGAGAGCCTGCCAATGTAACGTCTTGGCTTTGAATGTGCTCGTATTGCCTAAATTCATGCGCATTCCGGCTCATTATTCTTGAAGATGAAAGCTGTCAGGCTACTATTCCGTTATGCCTAAATTCATAAAACTACAGGAAGGTCTTAATGGTGGCAGGTATTCCGATGGAAAACCCGGAGTATTCTGTTATGTCAATATTGATCATATTGTCGCAATTGAAGGATATGTGGGCTGTTGCTATATCATCACTACCGACCATGACTACCCTATCTACATTTCGCATGAACAGTTCCATGAAATTGTTACCCATCTGGAAACTATTGAAATTAAATCTACTGTAGGTGAACACTTTTTGTTCCAACATCGCTACCAGTCGAAGGAACGGAAACACACTCCTCCTCCAGTAGAACTACCGTAGCTCTCTCATTACGGGCAATGACCCGCACATAGATTCCATCCATCCAGAATGGAGTTTGCTCTTTTACTGCTCTAAGTGTTTGAAAACCTTCGGAACAGAGCACTTCTATACGTCCTTTTTGTTGCAACTCTTCTTTCATTGCAGGAGTAGCTAGGATTGTTTCGATGGGACCATACTTCATGCCGCCGGCTTCTTGGGTTCGGGGTTCTTTTTTCGAGGTTGGAGAGTACGTTCTTTTGCCTTCTGGCGGAAATCCATGATGGCACCGATAACGAGAGCCCGGCCGCTCAAGCCTGTAGCGGCCTGCGCATCCCGGAACCACTCCCGAACTTCTTGCGTTTCTTTTTTCAGGTCGATGATCATATTCGCGTCTTGCGTTCTGTTGATAGCCTTAAAATGCACCAGAGACGAAATCTAGTCAATATTATTTTTCGTTTTAGGTGTATCGATGATAAATATTTCTATTGCTCTTAATGCGCTTCTGGTGCATAATGCTGACATGCTTAATGCAGAAGACATCAAAACGTGGCTCAAAAAGATAGGGAGAGACCGCGCGTGGTTAGCTGAAAAAACGCTAGTCAGTAAGCGAACAGTTGATAACTGGCTTTCCGCTGGCAAGCCGATCGTCCCTCAAAAAATGGAACTCATTGAAAAACTGATGTCAGGGGAGGAAGAAATTGAGTTTGAGCTTCCGCCAGACTTTGAAAAGCAACTCCGCGCCATGGCGGATGAAGCAAAAAAAACTATAGAGGATATGGTTTCCCATATCCTTCAAGTCACAGCCAAGGCACATCAGAAAAGGAAAGCGGAAGCAGTCCACAAACAGTTTACCCCGGTAAAAACATTCACAGCCCCCCCCTTGGAAGCCCAGGGACAAATCATCGGCAACATTGCCGCCGGCAACCTGGCGGATGGAGACACCATTCCGCAGGACATCCGGCTATACCGTGAACTGGAAAAAGGGGAATACCTGCTGCGCGTGAACGGCCACTCTATGGAACCTTCCATTCCGGACGGCTCCGTAGTCATCATGAAAAAATACACCATCCCCCCCATCCCCAAACCCGGAACCATTGTTCAATACCATGATGAACGCGGGGTGACGCTCAAAAAACTGGTCCGCAGGAAAAACCCGGAAACCGGCAAAATGGAATACACCCTCCATCCTATCAACCCTGCCTTCGGAGACATCGAACCCATGGACGGCGGCAAAATTTCCGCTCTATACGTGGAAACCCTGGACAGGTGGGAGAAAGCTTGACGCACACAAATTTCTCACGTTTGGCTTGCCTATTAGTCTAATGATATTATAGGTTCAACCCGTCTCATCGAAACATGTGCAAAATAGAATACAGAACATATAGCATCGCGGCTGTAGCCAATGGTATATTGGACGAGGCGCGGAAAAGAAATTTGTCTGTAACCAATTTGAAAATACAAAAACTGGCCTATTTCGTGCAGGGGTTTGCCTTGAAACGATTGGAACACCCTCTATTTACAGAAGAAATCCAGGCATGGACTTATGGGCCGGTTATTCCCGCGCTCTATAAAAAACTGAAACATTTTGGATCAACTCCAATTACCGGATGTCTGGAATCTCCTGACTCAATCACAGACGACGAAGAAGCAAAAAACGTCATTAAGGAAGTGATGGACAAACTCGGCAGATTATCCGCTCCACAGTTGGTTGAACTTTCACATCAGGACAAGTCGCCTTGGGCTGCGGCATGGAAAAAAGAAAGATATTCTCGCATTCCACTTTGGCAAATGGCGATTTATTTTAAAGACATGCTGTCTCCTATTACTGCTTGCAACAATGAGTAGGACCAAGTTTGACGAGCAAATAAAGGACGTAGAAGATCCTTCAACGTCCATGGAAAGGCCGGTGGCAACAGAAGCGGAGATAGAAGAGGAAACAAAAAGAGATGATGCTACTTTAGAAAAAGGGAAAAAGCATACTGTACATCAGGCCTGGAAATGCTTGCTGTGGATCGCTGTTTGGTGTTGTGCAATAGTGCTGATAGCCCTTACCTTGAATTACATTTTTCCTGAGGATTGGTGCTGGATTGTAGGAGAAAAACGGCACATTATGACCACGGGGTTCTTGTCAACCTTGGTCGGGTATATGGCAAAATCAGTCCAAAAATACCTTTAACCGTGATGTGAACTCCAGTAGCATCCTCCCAGAAAAGTGCTCCTGTTCAGCCCTTGGCCTCCAGGCCAAGGGCTTTTTATTAAATAAATTTCTACCTAATGAGATCAAAATTATCTAGGTAATAGGTTGCGTCTTCTTCTTTATCTCGGTTATAGATAAACAATCCTCTATTGTCTTGCTTGACCTTGATTGTCATACCGGATTCTGATTTGCTTATATAACCTCCATGCAGCATTCGATCTATATCTCCATTTTGAAGAATAAGGAAGCGGTTGTTCATATGTCCATCGCATGGATAACGGAAAACAATGACATAGAAAATATTTGCAGTAGAGCTATTAATAAAATTGTTAGGTTTGATAAAAACTGATATTTTGTCATCCTTGAAAAAAGATGTTTTAACTTGAATAAAGAAAAATTTATCTCCTTTGGAAGCTGTAATATCAATGCCTTCATCAACAGACATAATACTTGCATTATACCCCCTAAACAATAGCTCGCTTACAACGGAAAATTCTCCTCCTTTCCCATAAAATATCTTATCACAGGCAGAGCAGTTAAAATCTACTCGCTTATTCCCGGAAGAAGAAATAGCTGTTCTTGGAACTCCTATAGGAAGCTCCGGCTGGACAGCCACCTTGATGATCGGTTTATTTTTGGGGGAAGGTTTGAGCTTGTATAAACCTTTACGGGCTTTTCTGGTTTTTGGATTTTGTACCTTAGCATAAATAGGGGACTTGCTTCTAACATTAGCAGCCAAAAAGGCATTCACTTTCTTCTTTATTTCGTCTAGGTTGTAATCCTTAAACTCGGAAATATTTTGAATAATATTTTCTGCAATTTCATTCACATGCACCTCTTTCTTACCAAGAGTCTTAAAACAAATTGAAACAGCTTCTTTGATCTCCATGTTTTCTGTATAGATGTCGTTTCTTTTCAAGTCAATAGATTCTTTTACTAATTTGGCTTCTTCTCCAAGCGAGGATTGTGTTGCACCTGAAGTTGAGCGCAGTAGTGGATTTGGAGGAATAAGACGGAAAAATCGTAGAGAGCTTCGCATCTTGGCCTTCAGACCAAGAGAGGATTCTTTATTTGTTAGGAAAATAGAAAATGCAGACGTAACAAGCATAACATATATATCTTATGAAAACATATTGCATGCAGAACTGAAACATCTCAAACTGTATGAATATGAAGATAAAACACTTGCTGTTAGCTGGCTCCGTTCTCCTGGCCGTCTCGTGCACCACCCGTGTGGCGGACCTCACCGTCGCCTCCACCAAAAACATGGACCTGAAGCACACCGCCGGGTATACCACCACTTACAACGTTCGTTCTAAAGGGGAAGACAAAAAACATATCATCATCTTCTTCCCAACAGGCATTCCTGACATGAAAGAAGCCATTGATAACGCCATTGAAAAAAACGGTCCAAACTGTGTTGGTCTCTCCAATGCTACGCTTGAACGGAAATGGTTTTACATACCCTTCATTTACGGGCAGGAATCCTTCGTCGCGGAAGGTGACCCCATCATGAGAAAAAATTAAACCCTCTCATGTTCTCTCAACAGAGGCTGCTCTCTTGGGTAACGGTCGCTCTTCTGACCGTTACCCTCCCTCTTCTATCCTCTTGCTCCCTCCTTGTTAAAGGAAAGCAGCCCGTCACCATCACGGCCTCGGAAAAAGACGCGGAAATTCGTGCGGACGGCGTTTATCTGGGGCAGGGGCAGGCCACAGTGCAACTCTCCAAAGGAGAAAGTCACGCCATTACGGCCACCAAAGGAAACCGCACCGCTTGCGCCGCTATTGACTACAGCATTTCAACCACGGGCATCCTTGATGCAGTGGGCGGATGTCTCCTTCTATTGCCTGCCGTCGGTCTGGCAAGTGATGGGGCCTGGAAACTGGATGCAACCCATATCTATCTCAAAATGCCATGAAAATAACCTCACTCCTTCCCTTAATACTCATCTCTCTCACTCCCTTTGCAGGCGCACACCCTGGCGGCCTGGACGCCAACGGCGGTCACTACAACCGCAAAACAGGGGAATATCACTACCACCGGAAACCGGCAGCCAAACCGGCAGCGGAAGAAAAAGCGTACTGGATCAGCTCAACGGGCAAGACCCATAACAAAAACTGCCGGTACTACCGGGCTTGCAAAGGACGAGCCAGCGATACACCCAGCGCTGTGAACTGCAAAATTTGTGGCGGGGCAAAATAAACCAAATCAGCATAATTTAAAACTATGATCCTTATTCTTCTCCCTATTTCACTCGTTGGACTTATCTGGGCATTCTGCATCGGCCTCTATGTACCTGCTATCATCTTCATTCTCTTGGCTGTGTTGCCTATAGCGAATCTCATACTCTCTATACCGGAACTTATCAATGCGTATGTATTTGGACAAAAGGCTCCCGGTCTTCAAGTGTTCATAGCAAGTATTAGTATACTTCTTTATATCAGTTCGTTTTATGTTGCAGCGATATACTTTTATTCAGGTCTAGAACTTATTCCAATTATGTTACTAATCATGACTTATGCTCTATCTATTTCAAACGGTATCTATCAAGCAACTAAACAAATGTATGGAAGTTATGATACATCATTAGGGATTGCTTTATATGGAACATTTAGTCATAGAGCATCATATCTAGCTGGTGGTCTGGTAGTTTGGTTTGCTCCTATTATAACAATTGTTGGTTGTATTTATGCGGTTTTGTAAATCGTCTTTTGTAGTAATTATCTTATAACAGTTGTTGTCAGATATAGTGCAGTAATAATCGTTATAATAAAATATAAAATAATAAAAATTAAAAAACTATCTGTTATATAAACTTTTCATGAATGGCTAACCCAATTGGTAGAGCTTCCTGTTAGTATTATTTTCATGCTGGCCGCCAATAGATTTTTTCTTTATCCGTTCTTGCTTTTTTTATAGCTAGCATGTTTTTTTATATCGCTCATAGCCTTTTAAATCTTTCTTCGCGATTGACTCAAGTTCGCAAAGAGACCAATAACATGGTTTGCAAAATCCAAATGTAAACGATCTTGTTCTTTCTTCCGCCCCACAATGTTTACATTTGAAATTCAATTTCATGGGAAGATTTCCCGTCTTCGTAAATTCATTCTCTTCTTGCTTTATAAATTCTTGAACTTTTTGATAACAAGAAGGACATAATAAATCTTTGCTTGTAGATATGTCTATAGTTTCTTTACATCTTACACAGTAATTCGGAAGAAGCAAATTACTTTTAAAATATTTATAATACACTCCATAAAATTTTTCCTCATTCCTTTTCTCTGCTTCCTCTTTAAGTTTCCTTGTTCGTTCTCTTCTTGTCTCTGCAAACTCTCTCCATGGCAACGAGACAATGATGAATAATAATATGGTTATTATATTCACCCACATCCAGACCTCCTTCTCCAAATGCACCCGGAAGACGGGATTGTAAAGCAGAGCAATAGCGGCAGCGGATACGCTCCCGAAACACACCCCTTTCTTCTGCTCCTGGGTAAACACAAATATGGCGTAAGCACACACAGCCAACCGCAGGAACATATAATAGCCGTAGGGCATCGGCAACAATGCCAGCCCCAGGAAAACGCAAATGGCAATCAGTAAACCTTTCATTTCTCCAAGGTATTCCTATATCCTCAAAAACTCAAGTCCTCAAGTATTTGACAACCAGTCGGACGAACATGAAGCCAAGTACTAGACAAAAAAATCACGCAAGACAATAAAAATATTCCTTGAAATCAAGGATAATGCCACAATATATAGTATATCACAAAAATAGTTGTGCAATATTTCCTTGAGGTTGTACCCTTTTTCATTTAGTTTTTCATCCGTTGTCGCCGCCTTGCAAAGGAATGTGACGCCCATTTAGAAAGTCGGGACTTTAGGTATATAAAACACATAAATAATTGGTATGTTGATTTTCTTGGATGAAACATTTAGAGAACTGGATAGAGGGGGAGAAAAACATAAATTTGGAGCTATGTGCGGGGTAGCTATCCCTATTGGAGACTACACAAAAATTGCCAATACCATCTATAAATTAAAACTTCAACATCTTGGAAAAGACTACGCGGACAACTCTGAACTGAAGGGAAGAAATCTTTTATCTCGAACCTCCTTCAAACAACACGAGATGTACCCAGAAGGTTCAACTAACGTCAAACTCATTGAATCCATTCTCCAATTCCTAAAAAAAAGTAAAATTACGGTATTTGGGTGTGTCTGTTTTGACCAAGCCATGCAAAGTTTTTCTTGCAAGGACACTGATGTTCTTGATGCTACATTCAAAAGTCTCTGTGAACGTATCAACATCTATATGAAGCGGGAACATTATGGGAGAAAAGCCATCATCATTATTGACAACCGGGATGATGGAACAAACGGCAGGAATGCAGCTGCCATTACCAATTTCCTTGTCAAAAGCGCTCCTGGTAGTCAGATGAGGTCCTCTATTCTTGAAATACCTATGTTTGCCATATCTCAAGCTAAAAACATAGGTATCCAAATAGCAGACATTGTCACTACCATCATTGGATTGAGAGTTGCGGAATTTGCTCCGATCATGCCACTCTACTCCCAACTGGAAAACTGCTTTTATTCGTGGAAAGACAACTCCGGTAGAATTCATAACACCCTGCGCTGGATTGGGGGACCTGTTAAAAAACAACATTCAGGCGTGCGTAAACAGACATCATCTGGAGTTACGCGGATTTCTTATCCCCCCAGAAAAAGGGTATAAAAATAGACGTCGGCCTTACCATAAGGCAGACGCTTGTCCGGGAAGGACAAACCTCCGACGTCAAGAGGATTAGAACATCATTCTTTTATTTCTGCAACTAAAAAACATATTATTTTTTATAAAACATTCATTATGATATGTTAATGTAATGACACAAGTGAATGTGCCTTCAATCCATCACATCCGCTACCGTCTTCACCGGATTCATCTTCCGACCCACTTATCCCAGTCCGCACCGTTCTCCTGAACGCTGCGGACTGTTTTAAGGGCAAACTCCGTCACATTCAGCAGAAGCGCCATCGTCAGGGCGGCTCCTACCGCAGCGGCGCCCCCCTTGGTTGTCCGTGGAGAAAAAGCCACCGTCCCCGCCGTTGCGGTGCGTAAAAGCTCGTGGAAAGAAAGGGCGTCATCCTCCCAGGGCCGTTCCTTGCCGTCAAACACCTTCCAAGCATTGGAAAACGCCTTCCCGATATCCGCCGCATTGGAAAACGGCACCAGCAAATTATTCCCCGGCATAAAAGCATGATACCCGCACAGCTTCGCAAGCTGCCTCACACCCTCACCAGCCAGCCCGCTCACAACAGGAATCCCCATCACGGGCCCCATCACCACATCAAACAGGGCGTGCCACCACTCCCTCTTCCGGCGGCGCTTCTCGTCATCGGTCATGAAATTAAGCAGGCCATTCAGAAGGGCCAGCACCATCCCGTGAGAAACCCACATCAACCCAGCCTTCCCCCATTGCCCGCTACGGGCCAGGGAAAACACATTGCCCATCGTATTGATTGACTCGCCGCCCAGGAACAACATCCCCGCCTGCATCCAGGTCCGGTGCTGCGCGGCCAGGGACTTCTGCAGCTGCGTCATCGGCTGACCCTTGCGGGACAGGGAGCGCCGCACCTCCGCCATGGCGGCCGCGTCAAGCTCGGCCTCCGTAGCGTCCGGCGTCTCACGCTTCATCTTCCGGTAAACCGCATCGTACAAAATAGCCGCGGAAATCGCATTCCCCTTCATATCCACCCGCTCCAGCAAATCCATCCCCTCCCGGCTCCAGCGTTCCAGGCGGGACACCCGGCGCCCGGCCTCGTCGGCTCCCATGGCAGCTAGCGTAGCACTGAACCGCGTCTTGTCGCGGCTGTCCAGCTCCGGCAGAACCTCTATCTCGCGCACAGGCTTCACCAGCTTCCCGGCGTGATACCGGCGGACGGCCCCCAGCCACTCGGCAAGGCCAATCTCGTCGGAAGCATACATCGCGTTAATCACCGTCGTCACCTGCTTGGTCAGCGTCCCCACGCGCCCGGCCAGCAGCACCCGCGCCGCCGCGCCGGAAAGCCGGTTCATCAGGCGGTTCATATCCAGGTGCCCCCGGATACTCTCCGCCCCGGCGCGGTCAAACGCATCCGCCCAGGCCATCAGCTTGCCCACGGCATCCCGCCCCAACAGCACCTCCAGGCTCCGGCCCGCCTCGCCATCCTCACCCTTAAAATTCAGCAGGGCCCGCAAATCACGGCTGATCTCGGAACCATACAGGTAAAGATCCTGCTCGGTCATGGCCGCCATAAACGCCGTGCAAACATCCATCTCCAAATCCAGGTGTGCCTGATGCTTCCGGCGGGCGTGAATCAACCCGAACTTCCCGCCTGTGGCCGCTTCCCCGTAAGACGCCGCATCAGCAATCGACTTATCAATCGCCTCCATCGTCACATCGAAAAACGCCCGGAAATAATTCTCCGTCAGCGGAAACGGCGTGCCGTAGCGCCTCTCGGTCATCTCCTGCACCTGTCCGCTCCGTTCATTCAATTTCTCTCTCAAGGCGTAAGCAAACCGCATCACCTCATCCCCGGCAAACCCGCGCAGCTGGTCCATCACCTCCGCGTCAAACCCGCGTTCCGCCAGGGCCTCGGTATAATCCGCCTGCTCGGACAACAGCACCAAATACGCCGCCTCCATCCGGGACAGGCCATCCAGCCGGAAACTCTTCGGCTGATACCCCTCTTTGGCGTACTTCGTCCTGGAGCGCAGCATCTCCGCCCGCTCCCTCGCAAAAACCTTCTGGTCCCCGTACCGCTCCCACTCCTTCTGCGTAAACACGCGCTCCATGTGCTCCAATGCCTTCTTCGCCTGCTTGGCGGAAATCTCCTTGCGGCGGTGCCCGAACAGGGCGTTCACCTCCTTCTTCAAATCCTCGGAAAGCTTAAACTCCCTCAAATAAAGCTGCACCGCTTCCAGCCCGTGGGACTTCACCTTCCGGCGCAGCAAATGAAGAAGGCGTTCCCGGTACAGGGCGTTTGCTTTCCTGTTCCAATCCGGTTCCCGCTCCACAACGGAAATCCCCGTATCCTGCTTCATGCGCCCCTCATAAATCCACTCGGCAATATCATACCGGTCCGCGGACCCCGCAATCTCCGCTACGGTATGATGCACAAAACGCAGCATCTCCTTCTCGCTCGCCTGCCGCTGCACATTAAACCGCGCCGCCCGTTCCTCAAACTGGCGGGCAACCCCGGCAAACGGCTCCACGGAAGAAAGCGCCTGCATATACTGATTAAAATTCATCAGATAATCAAACAGGGAAAGGGGCTTCTTGGGGAGGGCCCGCAGCCTCGCCTTCCGGCGGAACGTCGCCATCCTGTTATCATCCAACTCCCCGGTGGCCTGCAGCAGTGGGGCGGCCATGGCGGCAACCTCCAGCTTCTTCTTCTCCGCTGCGTTCTCCCAGGCATGGCGGGACGTGGCAATCAATTCTCCAAGGGCCGCGCCGCACTTCTCCGCGGTATTCACGTCCATCCGTTCATAACAGGCGTAAACCTCAAACTCCCGCTGCGTTACGGCCACCTCTTCCAGCCTCCCTTCCGCGTCGGGCAGCGTCACCAGCACCAGCGCATCCGGGGCCAGATCCTCCCACCTCTTCCCCTCTTCGGCATCCTCCGGAAAATTCTTCTGGAAAAACTCATCGTACTGGCTCTCGGTCATCTCCAGCAGGCGCAAGCACCTCTCCAGCCTCCGGTAACTCTCCGCGTCCATCTTCCCGCGCATCGGCTTCCCCTGCGGATTCGTCCGCGGAGCCACGGAAGCCGCCACGCGGCGGATGCGCCCCAGCGTCCGGTCCTTCCGGAAGCGGTCAATCTGCTCCACCACGCGCTCCATAAACTTCCCCACAAGCCGGAACACCTTCTGCTCCCCGTACTCCTCCAGAAACTCGGCCCCGTGCTCCTCAAACAACCGGCGCCACACCTCCTGTTCCACCCCCTTGCGGGCCGCCAGGGCGGCCCTGTTATCCGCGTCCGGAGCAGAATCCAGCTCGTAATCGGCCTGCCGTTCGGCAATCTCCCTCCGGGCCTCCTCCACCACATCCTCCAGCTCCGGCCTCTTCTCCGCCCAATGGACAAAACTCCTGCCAATGCTCCCCTCCATAATCTCCGGCCACCTCCTCATAGGAATCGCTTCCAACGCGCTGGCCACCGCATCGCCCGGCGCCATCTTCCCGCTATTCCCGTAAAGCAGGGAAAACACATTCAGCCAGATCTTGTAAGGTTCCAGCCCGAACCCGTAAGAATCAGGCAAATACCGCTCCACCGTGGAAATCAGCTCCTGCGCCTCCGCCAGCAGCTCAAGGCCGCGCTCCCGGTCCCCGGTCTCAAACAGGCGCAGCTTACTCACGGACCGCTGCGTGGCGGCCCGCATCCTGAACACCATCTCATCGTAAAGCCAATCCCCGTTCGGAGCCAGAACCCTGCCGGCCATCCGTCCAAACCTCCCGGCCCCGAACGTAATGCCGCCAAGCTCCGTAATATCCCCCGTCAGCGGAATCGAAAACTGCGGAGCGTCCAGCAGCCGGAACCCGTTCAGCCCGCTCATCAAGACCCCCTCGCTATTCTTCTCAAACGTCCCGGCCAGCCGCGCCTCCTGCTCCCCGTGGGAAAAAACATACACAAACGCCGGCTGCAACGTCCCAACCTCCAGCTCCCGCTTCATCCGCGCCAGGCGGGGCAGGGCCGCCTTCGCCCAGTCGTCGTCCCGGCCCGCCAGCTGGCTCATGCTCCCGCCCAAATAAGCAAGCGCCTGCTCCCGGCTCATGCTCCCGGCCCCCTGGGAAAACCCCTCATACCCCTGAATCACATGCTGCACCTCGTGTAAAATCGTATCCAGCACCATGCCGGGAGCCGCGTTCTTCCCGCCCCGTGCCACATTCACGGCAATATAATGCTCCTGCGGATCGGTAAACCCTCCCGTGCCGCTCCCGCTGTCCCGGTAAAAATCCACCCGCAGCCTCCGCAGCTCCGGGTAGGCCCGGAACAACTCCGGAAAATCCAGGGCCGCGGCCAGGGAAACATTCACATGCCCCCCCTCGCTCACGCTGACGTGCTCCTTCCTCAACCGCACCCCGCGGGAATCAATAATCGCCTTCCGCTTCCCGTCCGCCGGATCCGTGTAGGAAAGGCCGTTATTGTGGTACTCCTGGAAGGATTCAGCCTTCTCCCCAATAATGGAAAACGTAATATCCGGACTATCTGAATCAAACGTCCCGCGGTTATCGACAGCGCTCTTCACCTGCCGGGAATCCGTAGCCATCCCCCACACCTCCGGACTCCCGTCATAAGCGTTCCTGCCCTTCAAAACAACACCGTCATAACCCGCGCCATGAGCATTCCCCTCATCAAACCCTCTCCTCAACTCGTGAGGAAACAAATACCACGCCATCGGGGAACCCTTCACGTTCTCCGGCACACCCTCCCCGGAAAACGGGCGCTGTGAAGCATCGCCAAGGTTCAGCATAAACGGACGCCTCAACCTCATAAAACACGCATACAGCCGCGCACTCTCCAACCCGGTCCCCGGAAAACGGCCCTCTAAATCATGAAGCACATCTTCCGCCGTCTCCGGCAGGGAAGAAAAAAACAACAACCCTCCATCCTCCCGGCTCCGGTTAAAATTCTCTCCGGAACGCTCCACGTCAAACACGGTAAAAACATGCGGGGAACCATGATACACCACCAGCGGCTCCCCATTCTCGTCCACCACCTTGGAAGCATGCTCCGGGTCATGCTCCCAATCGCCAAACCAACTCTTAAACGCCTCCGTGCGCACGGACAACCACTGGTCTTCCGTCAGGTTCGTATCCTTCCCATTCGGAGCCTTCATGAACGTCCCGTCAGCGACCGCCTTCTTCCTGACAGCCGCCTTTTCCTTCTCGACAAAAGAACGGTAAGAAGATAAATTACGGGTAGAAACCCCGGAAGTATCAGGCAAGACCCCTCCATGAGAAAGAGGAACCTCCTTGTTGGTGCTACTGGGGTTTTCTATTGTCAGCTCAATGGTGTACAGAGTGTTGATTCTCTCTTTGTTTTCAGGGGCAATAGCCGTAACATTTACATCAAACCTGCCAAAACCTTCTACCTCTACTGTATTGAAAAGATGGTAGGCTCCCGCGCGGGAAGGATCACCCTTGTATGACTCTTCAAACAAAGCATCCTCCGCATTCTCAAACAACTCATGAATGCGGGCCGCAGCCGTATAATGAATCGTCCGGGCCTCCTCCGCGGAAATACCGAAACGTTTAAGGTTGGCTACGGACATTTGTGAAGCCCCGGCCTTTCCCTTTGTTTTGGCTGAAACGCGCGCCTCAATCACGGCCTGGATCCCCGTATTCTTATTGACGAACACCTTGCCCTGCAACGGCTTCAACCTCGCCCGCATCCCGGCGGCGGAACTCACCACATCCCTAGAAGAAATGGACACCAGGGAAAAATTCGCTGCGGGAGCCTCATCTTCCGCAGGGGCGGCCCCCCTCGTCAGCGCCGCGTCCAGCATCCGGCTAACATCCTGGGAAAGCTGCAACATCCCCGTATCGGCGGACCCCGCCTCCTGTTCCGGCGCCTCCAAAGGAAGCACGCCATTCTCCCGGTCCACCTCCTCCCGCGTCTTCACCCCCAGCTCCACCATCACGGCGTCATTGGCTTCCTTAATCAAATCCTCATGCAGGCCGAAATTCTGCCATCGGGCCCTCTGCGCCTTCAAATCCTTCACCACCGCCTCCAGCGCGGCGGCATCCCTCACATCCACGCCATACTTCCTGGCCGTCTCCGGGCGTCTGCTCGCCCCGCTAATGGAAGAAATCTCCCTCGTCAGCTCGCTCACGCGGGCGGCGGCGTACTGGGCCAGCCTTGAAAAATACTCCTCCGCGTGGGAATTGCCGAACAAATCCGTCTCAAACGTCATCCCGGCCGCCTCCGCCAGCCCGCGGATGCGGTCCATATTCGCGGCCACCTGCATCACGGCCAAAGCGGCCTGCCAGCTCTTCCCCTCCATCAGGGCACGCAGCCCGGCCCGCTGCACCTCGTTCTGATTGCGGAACGCCATCGCCACGCGCCAGGCATCATCCGGAGAAACAAGCTCATTCCCCAGCGCGTCCAGCAAATCGGAACAGCCGTACAGGCCCAGTTCCACCCCGCGGCGGGACTGCCCCTTGCGGAAAATCCCCCTCTCCACCGCCTCCTCCTTCGTCAAACGCTTCCGGCTCACATAACGGGCAATCTCAAACAGGGAAGCCTGCCCGTCCCGGATATTATTCTCCACATCATGCGTCTGCGCCCAATCCAAATCAAACCCGGCCGCCTCATCATACACCGTGCAATTAATATCCTCATCCGTGCAGGCGTTAAAACGGTGTCGGCCGCTGATCACCTGCAGGGCGCCATCCTTCCGCCTCCACACGGAAATCGGCGCGGCATTGCGCTGCCATGCCCCCACAATCGGATTCACCACCCCGGTCTGTTCATCCGCCCCCTGCTTAAACTGGGGCACATCCGGGCAAAGCGTCAGCCGGGACTTCTCAATAAACCCCTGGCGCACCCCCTCCTGAACCTCAATAAACGCCCCGTTAAACACCCCTGACCCATCCGGCTCGCCCAGCGCCTCCACGCGGGCCTGCTCCCGCTCGCGCCGCGCCTCCTGTGCCTCCGGGGAATTCTCCGGCGCCCGCGCCTCATCCTCGGCCGCCTGCGCGTCGGCCTCATCCTGCGCCTTGCTCTCCGCAAGCTCATCCTCCAGCGTCCGGGCCTCCGTCGCCACGCCCGCGCCAAACATCGCGTCCAGCCCCGCCTGCGCTCTGACCCTCTCCATGGACAACTCCATCAAATCCCCCTGCTGGTCCCGGTACAGGGCATTCCCCGCATCCAGCATCACCGCCAGGGCCTGCCGCACCGGCAGGGAAAACACGCCCTGTTCCTCCGCCTGGCGCACCATCTCGCCCAGCTCCACGCGCGCTTTAAAATACCCAAGGAACCTCACCAGGTGATTCAGCAGCCTCCGCAGCCAGGAGGGCAGGGACGTACTCCGCACCGCATCCGCCAGCCAGCGGGAACGCCCGATTTTGGAAAACGCCTCAATCGCGTCATGAGCCGTCACCGGCTTCCCGGCGTCCAGGTGAATAAACTGCATCTCCTCCCCCCGCGCCTCCGGAAACAACTCATTCATCACCCTCTGCGCCTCCTGGAGCATCGCGCCGAACTCGTCCCAGGACAAACCCTGCTCCGCCTGCCAGGAAATGACCGCCTGTTCCATCGTCTCCTCCATCAAATCCTCCACCGTCGCGCTCCCGCGGGCATACCTCAACACCCGGCGGAACGTATCCCCCCGGCGCACCTTCGTCACATAAGCGTTGGAAAACGGGGCATCCATGGCAGGAGCCTTAAACTCCGGATTCCGGGCCTGTTCCGTCCTGATGCGTTCCTGGGCTTCCTCCCATGTCTGCACAAGGGTCCCCAGCGAAATATGTTCGCTCAACGCAGCATCCATGCGGGCGGCGGCCTCCTCATAACTCACCCCCTCCGCCTCCAGGGCGCGGATAGCGGCCATCGCCATATCCGCGCGGGCCTTCATCTGCCCCAGCGTCTCCGGGGCAATCACCACCCGTTCGGCCCCTGTCTGTTCATCCGTCACTGTGCGCGTAATCACCTCCGCCGCGTCAAAACGCCCCTGGGCCAGGGCCTGGCCCACGGTCACATCCCCGGCCAGCAAATGCTGCGCCCCGACAATGGCATGTTCCATATCGGCATCCACAAACGCCTGCAAATAAGCCGTCATCTGCTCGCCGTCCATCAGCGTGTAGGAAGGGGCTCCCTCTTCCTGCCCCTCTCCGGAAACGGAAGCATCCTCCCGCGGCGCTTCCGTGCCGCGCGCCGGAGCATACACCCGGAACATCCCCTCCTGTTCCGCCGGCTCCACCCTGGGCACCATGCCGGCATCCTCGGCGGCCCGCCACGCGTCCAGCTCCCGCAAAGACTCAATGCGTTCCCCGGAAAGGCGTTCTCCGGCAGCTGCGCTCGCCCGCTCCATGGAAGCCTGCGGATCCTCCATCCAGGAATCATGCAAATGGGAAAGAGCCTTATTCAAAAAACCTTCGGCGGTCTTTTCCTCCCTGGCTTCCAGATACCCCTGGGCCGTGCCTCCCAGTTCCTTGTAATGTTGCAAAGAAAGGCCAAACTCTTGGGCCGCCTTTTTGATTTGAGGATAATTAAAGCCGGACATCCCAAACGTAAATGCCAGCAGGGCAAGACCCTGTTCTCCGTGCATCATCTGCCCCATATCGTCCAAATACTGACGGAAAGTCTGTTTTCCGCGTTCGTCCGTCAGGTTCATGCTCTGTACAGTACGCATCAAATACCCGGCTGTAGGCTCAAGAATGGCCTCTTCCGCAGCGCCGGAAAGCCCTTGAATAGCGTACTGGGCCTTCGGACTCGCCATCCATCGAGCCCGCCACGGGGCCAGCTTCCCGGCGGCCTTCCCACCGCCAAGAGCCTTCTTCAACCACTTATATCCGGGCGTCAACCGCCCGATGGGGGAAAAAGCAATCATCTCTTCCAGAGCATCTGCCTGGCCGAACATCATGGCCCTCTTCTCCGTTTCCTCCATCGTTAACCCAATGCTTACCCCCTCATCCCTGCGGGATTGCATGGCGGAGGAAGCTCCGATAGCAGGACCAATGGCAGGAATGAACCAGGGAGCCGTATCTCCGATAATGGAACCAAGCTGCGAACCAATGCGGCCAACCAAATGACGGTCCTCCCCTTCCAGATATTCCTTTTCCCCGGCTTCCATAGTTTCAACCAGATCGGCAGCCCAGCGGCGTCGTATCTCAAGAAAAGTGGCATCCTTCTCAATCTGAGCGCGTGCTTCATCCACATCCATTCCGGAAGCAATCAACTCCGGCAGACGCTTAGCTGCATTCGTAACGGCATCCACCTCTCCCATTACCTGTAAATTCCGCCAGGCCTTCTGACCTGTCCGCCATCCCTTCACGCCCCCGGTTCGTACCATCCCCGTTACCCCCTGGGCTGCCTTATCTATCCAGTCAATCCCGGTCCACTCGTCACCGTGCTTATCCTTGGCGTACTTCCTGGCGTCATTATAAAACATATTCAGCACAATGCGCCGTGCCAGCTCATCATCTCCCACCTGTTCCGCCAGATTATTGATAATCCTGTCGTCGTACAGGGTGCCCTGCGCATCATATTCCCGGACAAGTTGCATCCCTCTGCGGGCTCGTCTGACACTCTCCCAGGAAATGCCCGCCTCCTGCATCATCATTACCTGTTCAGGGGAGGGAACAACAGTGTCCCCGCGCACGTACCGGTCAATGAAGGGATCAATCGTAGCAGCCAATGCCTCCCGTGCCTGTTGCTGTCGCTCCTGCTCTGCCTGATAAGCACGGGCTTTTTTCTGGAAATCCTTCCAGACGGCAGCCTGTGCGTCCGCCACGGTGGCAAATTCAGGCATCTCTTTTCCCTGTGCCAGCCAATACATGGAGGGATTATCTCCATGGTTGGAACCAAACAAACCGCGCAAGGTCTCAAAACCGGCATATGCCGGGTCATCCATATAGGGGCTCTGCGCCGCTTCCGTTGGCTCTGACAATGCCTCTTTCTGGAGTTCTTTCAATAAATCCATATCTTGGGACAGCCCCAACCTCTCAAAAACATCCTGTGCAAACATATATTCTTGTGCTTAAAACTATTGATAAAGAGGAAGAAGGGCGGAGTCGCCAATATCGTTCACCTGCGTGTAAGTATCGTCTCCACCCGGCAAAGGAGGCAGCAACCCTGGTCCGTATCCATCTTCCGGCGCTTCCGGTTCATCCTTCCCGTCGTAAATGCTGACATTCCCGCTGGCCTGTTCACCGGGAAACCTTAACGCCATGCGTTCATAAAGCGGTCCTGAAACCTCAACTCCCCGCGGGGTTCCCTCATAGACCCCGACGACGGGAACCCTTAGGAAAGCTCCATTGCGTCCCAGAGAAATGCGGGCAAAAGGTCTATTCCCAAACTTAGCCTTGATAGCCTCATAAGCCTGCTTGGAAACATACGCTCCGGATGTAGCATGCCGGACAAAAGAAACAGGGTGGTTCTCAAGAGGGGAAGGCAAATAAGGTCTTTGGCCCTTAATATATTGTGCCGCCTTCTTTTGCTGGGCCTCCCTCTCTTCTGGAGACACGTTCAACTCTTCCTGTTGCTCAAAAGAATACAAAGGCATGGACTCCAGCGCCTTCTTCATGCGGCTCTCGTCAGATCTTTTCTTATCTTCTTCAATAATAGGCCGATAGGCAAACCTGTTCCCGGCATGAAAAGCGGTAAATTGATGGATCTGCGCAAGATCTTGGGCAAGTGTGGCATTGGGATGAGCCTGTCTCCACTCCGTCATGGAAAGTTCCGTCTTATACAAAATATCTGCCTCCACCTCATCCCGCGTACTCTCTGCCTTCTTAATCTGCTCCTGGTCGCCACTCTTGTAAGCATTAGCTACCTGGTAAGAAAAATAAGGAATATACACATGATCCGGCATGGCCTTCAAAACGGCCTCTATATTATTCCGGTTCGTATTGGGTCTCCCCATGGCGTCAATCCGGTCTTCTACAAACAGGCGCAGCTTCCTTTCATCTCCAAGAACCTGTCCATACTGCCCCCACTTCTTCAACATGTCATTGACGTACCTCGTTCTTTCTTCGCCGGAATTGGCGGGAGGCAGATTCCGTAAATCCTCCCGAAAGGCAAACTTAATGGAAGGGGCGTATTTCCCGTAACTGCCGGTCCGGTTATAATGCTCCACCCAGTCGTATTCCTGCTCCGTGGCTCCGTAACGGAGGGAAGCTTTCGGCCAAAGAGAACCCTTTCTGTAACCGGGCGCTCCATCTTCACCTTCGGAGCGGTTCGCGGAACGTAAAAACCTTCTGGTCTTCTCCTTCAGCTTTAAAACATCTCCTGCGCCCAGAGCATCAAAATAGCCGTCCCCAAGCTTCGTAAAAGCAACACTGGGGTTAATCAGCATATCCTGCTCGTATTCATCCAAAAGGCCGTTCCGTGTATCTTCCAGAATACCGTTGTTCATTCCATTCTCAGAAATAATGCCGGCCTCGTAAGCCTGAATGCGCCTACGGGTGGCTCCCTGGAAATCCCTCCGCAGCAAATCCCCCTTCAACCCTTCCTCAAAAGCCTGCCTGGACTCCTGAATTTGCCCCTTAAGCATCAACTCGGAAGCCCGCCCCTGGAGTCGGCGCATCACATCCTGCTTTCTGGCTCCGAACCTGGAGGCCTCCTCCTGGGAAACAAAACTCCCCTTCAACCCGCGGAACTTCCCTTCGTAATTCCGTACAAACGTATTCAAGGCGCTCTCTTTCAGCCTCCCGTCACGATCGTAAAAAGACAGCTCATGACCGCGGGCAAACCCCAATCTCCGTGTTATCTCCTGCTCAAACTCGCTGGCCAAATCATTCATCTGGCCTTCCAGCCGCGTCTGCTCGCCGAAATCCTTCATGCGCTGGTACTGGTGGGCAACATCAGACACAAACTCCTGGGCATTCTGCAGCGCCCTCTGAACGGGCTTGGAAGAAACATCCGGCATCTGGACCGGGGAAGGGGTGGAGGAAGCCGCATTCATCTGGGTTCCTCCGTACAAGGGTTGCTGTAAATCACTCATCTTCGTTCATCTTGAAACGGTTAAAACTTAAAAACCTTGGGATGGAAATCTCCTTCCAGTCCTCGCGTCCGCGGATGCAGCGCTGCCACCTTGCCCGGTCAAAACGCCCCTGCACCAGACAAGCCAGCTCCCTGACGGCCTCCATGCGGCCGTGGGCAAAAAGAATAATCAACGTCCTGGGGGACTCCGGATCTGGCACCCCTGCAAAAAACAACGAAGGGCAGCACCACACGACCCCGCCTCCCGCATCCGCCAGGGAAACGGTCTCCCGGAACCAGCCGGGGCGCTGGGCTTCCATCAGTAAAAAAGCCTGCTGCATGGGAGAAACGCTCATCTCTTTCCAAAACCCATGAAATTAGCCAGCAGGGAATCCCTCAACCTGTTGGAAGACTGCATGCTCCCCGGCACCATCCCCCCCAGGGAACCGGAAAGGGAATAAGCATTCATCATCCCGGAAAAAGCCCCCTGGGCTCCTCCTACCTTGGCTCCCCACTTCTCCCCGCTCTCGGTAACACCCCCCAGCAATCCTCCACCGGACATTCCTGCTGCCCCCATGACTCCCCCCGCCACCGTCAGGGCCGTCTGGATCATGGCAGAACCAAAGGCATTCTGTGAAAGCATCTTATACTGGTCCGCCTCGCTGTGTGCCGCCATCATGGCCAGATCACCCTGGTATCGGGCGGACTCCGCGGCAAACCGCTTATTGGCATCGGAAACCGCGTTGGAAAGGGCCGCATCCCCAATGGCGCTCTCCCACACATCCGCCACCGCCACCTCCGCCTGGCTTCCGGAACCCTCGGAAGTAAAACCGGATCCGCCGCGCTGTGCCCGTGCAGAACCCATGGCGGCATTCTGATTCTGGCGCATCCGCTTCATATTGCGGGCGGCCAGGTGGGAATCGGAAACCGCCTCTGCCTCCAGGGCGCGGGCCTTCTTCTCATAAGCCGCCTGCGTGGCGCGCCCGTTGCTCAAAGCCGCCTGCCCCTGATACTTATACTGCTGGGAAACCCCGAAATCGGAACTCATAACATCAGAAAATGGAACTGTTTAAAATCTCTGTTAACGGATCCTGGTCATTGGAAGAATGCTGGCAGGTGTCCCAATAAAGGGCCTTGCTTAAAAACGCCTCACCCTGTGCCTCCAAAGCGGCCGCAAGCTGGGGTGAAGAAGCCAGCTTCAAAGCGCACCTGCCAGCCAGAAGAAACACAACGCCCTTGATGAAAAACGGACTATGATCCGGCAGCACTTCGGAGCGGGCCACCTCGTCGGAAAGATAATCCACCACCAGCTTATCGGTCCCGGCGGCGCGTTTCCCGTAACGCTCAACCACCAAATCACGCCCCTCAATGCGGAACAAATCCGCCCCCACATACAGCACGCGCAGGCAATCATCCGGAATCGGATGCCTCATGACAGAGCGCTCCATCTCAACCCGTTTGGTTGCCCAGGTCCATGCCCCGAACAACAGCGCTTCCTGCAACACGGTAGGCCACCACAAATCAACGGCGCGACCGGCTGGGGAACCCTTCACATACTCCCGGTCCCCCAACTGGGCCAAAGCCTGGTTAAAAACGGTCACCTTATCCATTTGAGGCATCATGCCACATCCCCAGGCCTGATGAATACAACCGTAACTTGAACAAATGAAAAAAAGAAAGGGCGCCCCGCACAGCAGGACACCCCTCCGAACCAATAGTCAACGCAAAAAAAACTAACCGGAAATCCCCACCAGCTTATTATAATAATCGGTAGCCTCCCGCCACTGTGGATGTGAAGGATCGGCGATTGCCTTATAATAACGGTGATTGGGGTCGGACAAAACAGCTTGAGCCTCGTCGGCAGGGTCCGTCTTCGCCGGAATCTGACCGCCGCCCTTCAAGCCTCCCTCGCCTATCATCCGGGAAATGGCGTGCAGAACGCGGAACCCGTCCGGACTCGCAAACACAGCCATCTTCTCCATAGGAACGCCGGACTCCACGGAAAGCTTCCGGGCAAAAGCCTTGGAGGCAGAAACATTCGTCTCATACTCCGCTCCCCATTCGTCCTTCAACGCTTCGTCAGCCTCCTTAAAAGCCGCCTCCTCGTCCGCGCGGATGCTGGCAGCCACCTCGGAAAGAAACTTCCCGGCGGCATCGGCCGGCAGCCCTGCCGCCCTGGCATGTCCCTTCAACATATCCCGCAGGGCATCATTCTCCACAAACCCCTCCCCAAAATCAATCTCATACTCGGTCTCCTCCTGCGGAGAAAGCGGGGGAGGACTGCCGGGAACCGGATCGGGCTCTTCCGTACTCCCTGAAAAATCGTAGGGATTGGACGGGACAGGAGGATCCGCGGGAGGCGGATCTCCCGCGGGATTCGCAGGAGGGGCGTCATTCGTGGGAGACGGAGCGCCATTGCCTCCAGAACCCCCTTCCGGAATGGCCTCTTCGTATAAGAACCTGTTATGGAATAGTCTACTATAGGTCATGTAAATCAGGGTTATATTGTTCAATCTCGTATCTTACCCACAGGAGAACCTCCCGCTGGGCATCTCGGCGCATTGCGTCAAGGGGATCGTAGGAACCAGCCTTCCCTTGAAAGCAGGGCAAATTCGTCTGGAACTCCTTCTCTAAAATATCCAGCACCTCCGGAGTAAAAGCCTCCTTCAGCGCGGCTCGTCTCCGGTTGAGCCTCTTGAGAAACTCAACCTGTTCCGGTGTCGGCTTATCTTCAAACATATTCATCATCATTCCGTATTAAACTGTGCGGACGCCGCGGCACTATCCCTGCCGGCCTTGGCCAATTGTTCCGCAAGGGCGGCCTGACGCATCTGATCCTCCTGCGCCCTCTCCTCCTCAACCATCTTGCTATTCTCGGACGCGGACACAATGCACTTGGACGGGGCGCCGGAACTGTCCCACATAAACCGCAACACCTCCCATGCCTTCATGCGCTTGGCAATGCGGGTATCGCCCGAAACCTGGATATACTTCGCCAACCCATTCAGCACCCCCTCAAGGCCGTACCTCTGCAAACGGTCAAATGCCTGGGCAATCTTGCCCAGATAGCGGGTGCGGGGAGTCCGCAACTCAAACTTCTCCCCATCGGCGGAACGGACAAAAAACTCATCAGGCGCGTCGCCCGGAAGCACGGCCCCCTGCATATTGCGGAACATCAGGCAGACAATGCGATTCATCATCGTCTGGAAATCCTGCGAAAACTGAATGAAAGAAGAAAAAAAGCAAATAATGCGTTCCGACTCGCGGGCATTCACCTCCGTAGCCGTCATCTCGCGGTCCACGCTTGAAACCACCTGGAGAATATCATTGAAAAACGCCTCCCTGATCAACTTCTCCTTCTTATCTTGCCGCTCCAGCATAAACCTCACATCCCCCACGTTCGCCCATTCCCTCGGAAACTGTGAACCAATAAGCTCATCCGGAACAACCGTCTTGCCTCCGGCCCGCAAATCAACCTCCTTTGCCATCTTAGCCGACACAATAACGCTGGGAATTGCCGCCCGGCTGCCAGCCACATCCATCACCCGATCCATCAGCAGGGTAGCCTTAATCTCCGGCAGCACAGCCTTGCCCGGAGCCTCGCCGTAAGAAGAAACGCCACCCTTCAAAAAGCGCGTCACCAAAAAAGGAAACTCGTAAAAGCCGCCATGGAAAACAATCTTCTCCGCCTCTCTGGCAATATACACGTCCAACCACTTGCGGCGGCCAGGCCTTACCATGTCGGAACCGAACTGTGCCCGGCTGTTGGGCAGTACAAGGTGAACAAACTCAAACATCTCGGTGTACCGCCTCTCCGCATCCTTATACGCCTCCTGAATCTTGACAGGCAGATTGCGCAGCTTAAACATCTCCACGGCCTGCTGGGCAGTAAACTTCAACGTCCGCACCAGCGTATTCACCTCCCCGTGGGCTCCCTCGGCAATCGCATAAGTCCCGGTAGGGACGTGTTTAAACACCAGGGACCCGTCACGGGAAACATCTGCAAACATGCAGCCTGTCCCTGTCAGGCAACGGTCCAGGTAAACCTCGTGGGCCGCCGCATAAAAATTGGAATCCGCCAGCGCGCGGTAGACGGCCTCCGTCGCTTTGCTGTACCAATCATCCTCATCGGTGTAATCATCCCTTTCCTCCTGCGGCCGCAGGGAAAACCACTTCTGATCCATGGGAGTAATAAAAAGAAGATGAGCGGACGCCAAATTCAAAAGGGACTTATGCGCCACCGGAGAAAAACTGGACGCAGCCGTCATCTCATTAGCCTGTTCCTGTTGGCGGGCTTTCCCCTCCATCCGCGGCATAATGCGCCGGCGCAATTCATCCCAATCCCCGGAATTCTTATTCATCTCCGTGAACAGGGCGTCTGCCGTCCTCAATAAATCTTTAACATTTTCCATGGATCTCCTGTGTAAAAATCAACCCAGCGTCTTCCTCAGGCCAGCCAGGGAAGAAAGAGGATTACTCCGGTTCGTCGTATTACTAAGCTTCAAGCGGCGGCGGGCAGACGAATTCACCGCATTCTCCGCTTGGGAAACATCCTTGGTTTCCGTAGTAATAACCTTCTGCTCCGGGGCATTCGCCATGGCATCGGCCATAGCGTTGGCGGCGCTTGCCTGCTTTTTGGCCGCCTTATTGGCTCCATATCCCCCGAACGTGGCGATATTTGCCAGGGCCCCTCCGACAGCTTTTAATGGATTTGAACTCATAACAACTAATGGTAAACAACTAAACAAGCTCCTGGGCCACGCTGAACGCATCGTCGCAGCGGTTCAGCCAACCCTTCCCGAAGGTCGGAAACTGCCTGCACGAGCGGTAAAACGCCTGACGCTTCTCCTGCAGGGCGATAAGGAACACCGCTTCACTCGTGGCGGCCAGCTGGTCCTGCAACTCCTGCCGGGTCTTGGGGCCGACAATCCCGTCCACCACAAGCCCGGCGCCGTGGATGTTCAGCGCACGCTGCAAAATTTTCCCGGTATTCCTGCTCCCGGAATTGAAAAAATGATCCCGCAACATAAACTCCGTGGCCGGAAAAGCGTCAGACCCCAGCCAGGAACGCACAGCGGCGGTATTATCCAGGACGTACTGGAGACATCCCTCCCAGGCCTCTTCACGCCTTCCGGCATCCAGCAGGGCCTTCAATCTGTTAAACACGGCCGGTTCAATGCCGTCGCAAATGCCGCAAATCTCCCACTTGCCGCCCTTGTCGGCGGCAGGAAGGCGGGAAACGCGCAGGGAATCCGGCCCGGTAACACGGCTGTCTTCAAACCGGAGGATAGCCGCGGCCATCTTTCTTTCTGTAGT
>OLZF01000725.1_pt1 | contig 30984 bp, 17 predicted proteins | sample 1674391 | NCBI WGS metagenome assembly OLZF01 (sample SAMEA103958166, study PRJEB25191) | human gut metagenome | biome: human-associated habitat [ENVO:00009003]; feature: intestine environment [ENVO:2100002]; material: feces | place: Germany | collected 2013/2015
CTTCGTTCGCCATTCTCTATCTCCTCGATATGCCCAACTGGGGATGGATAGCCGGGTCGGTGGTGATAGGACTCATCGCCGGTGTCATCATCGGGCAGGCCACCGAGTATTATACCTCTCACTCCTACCGGCCGACCAGGAAGATTGCAAAGAGTGCCGAAACGGGACCGGCTACCGTCATCATATCCGGTATCGGGATGGGGATGATATCGACCGCCGTACCGGTAATAACGATATGTTTCGCCATCGTGCTTTCTTTCCTGTGCGCCATTCGGTTCGATATTGCGGGGATGCTGACGGCAGGTAACCTGCAAACGGGGCTTTACGGCATTGCCATCGCCGCCGTGGGGATGCTCTCCACGCTCGGCATCACGCTGGCGACCGACGCTTACGGCCCGATAGCCGACAATGCCGGCGGCAACGCCCAGATGGCCGGACTCGGCGAGGAGGTGCGCCGCAGAACCGATGCGCTTGATGCGCTCGGAAATACGACGGCGGCCACCGGCAAAGGCTTTGCGATAGGTTCCGCTGCGCTGACCGCTCTGGCACTGCTCGCCTCCTATATCGAGGAGATAAGGATAGGTTTCGAACATCTCGGCCAGCAGACGTTCACGCTGTCGGACGGCGCCGTGGTGACGATAGCTGACGCCTCCATGCTGGATTTCATGGACTATTTCCAGGTGAACCTGATGAATCCGAAGGTACTTTCGGGGATGTTCCTCGGTTCTATGATGGCTTTCCTGTTCTGCGGGCTGACCATGAATGCCGTGGGACGTGCGGCAGGACACATGGTGGACGAAGTGCGCCGTCAGTTCCGTGAAATAAAAGGTATCCTGACGGGAGAAGCCGAACCGGACTACGAACGTTGTGTGGAAATCTCTACGAAGGGGGCACAGCGCGAAATGGTGGTTCCTTCATTGATTGCTATCATTGCCCCTATCTTTACGGGACTTGTCTTCGGTGTTCCCGGTGTGCTTGGTTTGTTGATCGGTGGTTTGAGCAGCGGTTTCGTGCTCGCTATCTTTATGGCAAATGCCGGTGGTGCCTGGGATAATGCAAAGAAATATGTGGAAGAAGGCAATTTCGGAGGAAAAGGAAGTGAGGTTCATAAGGCAACGGTGGTGGGCGATACGGTGGGCGACCCGTTTAAAGATACCTCCGGTCCGAGCTTGAATATATTGATAAAGCTTATGAGCATGGTAGCCATTGTAATGGCAGGACTTACGGTTGCCTGGAGTCTGTTCTAAGGATTTTGTGTTAAAAAGATAAGAAAATGGAGACCGGAATCTAGGTCTCCTTTTTTATTTCATTTACCTTTGCAGAGATAAAAACGATAAAGATGCTATTACCTTATTTAAATGAGAATCTGATAGAAGCAGGATGCGATGAGGCAGGCCGCGGCTGTTTGGCGGGTTCTGTCTATGCTGCTGCCGTCATTCTTCCGAAAGATTTTAAGAATGAGTTACTGAATGACTCCAAGCAACTGACGGAGAAACAACGTTATGCCCTGCGTGAGGTAATAGAACGTGAAGCGATAGCATGGGCGGTGGGTATCGTTTCACCCGAAGAGATAGATGAGATAAATATCCTGCGTGCTTCTTTCCTGGCCATGCATCGTGCTGTCGATCAACTGTCCACCCGTCCCGAACACCTGCTCATTGACGGAAACCGGTTCAATAAATATCCCGGTATCCCGCATACCACGGTAATCAAAGGCGACGGAAAATACCTTTCGATAGCTGCTGCATCTATTCTGGCCAAAACGTATCGTGATGATTATATGAACCGTCTCCACGAAGAGTATCCCTATTATGACTGGAACCGTAATAAAGGGTATCCTACCAAAAAACACCGTGCCGCCATTGCCGAACATGGAACAACTCCTTATCATCGGATGACGTTCAATTTGTTGGGAGGTGAACAACTTTCTTTGGACTTTTAATTCCCGTTGTTCCTTTCTTAAATTATATTTTCTACATTTTTTTGCAGTATAAGCACGATTTTAGCCTGTTTAGTGCTTGAATTGTTCTGTTTAGGCTAAAAAAGTGTTGCTTCGTGCTTTTAATTGTTATTGAAATGCTATATATTTGCAAACAATAATAAGAATTAAAAAGTTTAAAATCATGGCAACGAACAAGCTACTAAGCTCTACTAAGCTCATTGGGGTATTTTTCATTATGTTAGTTTGTGCACTTCCTGCAAATGCACAGTTCTTGCGTACTTCTTATTTTATGGAAGGTACGCATTATCGTCAACAGCTGAATCCGGCTTTGACGCCGACTAAAGGTTACTTCAATCTTCCGGTGATTGGTGCAGTTAATGCAACTGTGGGGTCTACTTCATTAGGATATCAGGATATTATTGATATTATTGATGACGGAGATGATTTCTATACGAAACCGGATTTCATGAACCGGCTGAAAGATAACAATAAGTTGAATGTGAACTTTAGTACGGAAATCCTTTCTGCCGGTTGGTACAAAGGAAAGAACTTCTGGTCGTTCAACATTGGCCTTCGTACCGATATTGGTGCGAACTTGACTAAATCTATGTTTACTTTCCTGAATGAGATGGAGACTGTTGAAGAAAACTGGAGAAACAGTAACTATGATATCAGTGGTCAGCAATTGAATATCAATGCTTATACTGAAATTGGTTTAGGACTCTCACGTCAGATTAACAGTCGTTTGACAGTCGGTGCCAGAGTGAAAGCTTTGTTGGGTATCGGTAATATGGAGTTAAAACTCAAAAATGTGGCAATGAGTGCTAATCTGCCCAGTGATGCAGAGATTGCAAAGTGGTCAGATGGAAATTATTGGAGTGGCTTAAGCCCAGAAGAAGCTATTAAACAAGCTACTGAATTGAAAGCAAAATTTGATAATTACCATGCAAATTTGAATGTTGGTGCAGAATTGAAGAGTTCTTTCAAAGGTTTGGAATTACAAGAAGAAGAGGGTAAGGATTATGTAACAGACTTCGAATTTGATAGTGGCAAATTGGGTATCGCTGGTTACGGTTTTGGTATTGATTTGGGTGCTTCTTATAAAATATTGGATAATCTGACTGTATCTGCATCTATTCTTGACTTAGGTTTTATCTCTTGGTCAAAATCAAGTACGAAGATTGCGTCAGCCAATCCGGATCCTATTGATATTAAAGGAAGTACTTATGCAGCAATGGTCGATCCCGCTAATCCTGAAACATCTGTGGTGAATGCAGTAAAACAGTTGCAGGATGATACTCAAGGGTATATGGATCGTGTAACTAACGGTGATGTACTCGACTATGATATGTTGCAACTCGAAGTAGGTGATGCAAAAGAATCTCGTAAGTCCCGTCTGGCTTCTACATTGGTGTTGGGTGCAGAATACGGTTTCTTCAATAACAAATTAGCTGTTGGTGTATTGTCTACCACTCGTTTTGTACAACCTGACGCTCTTACAGAGTTGACATTCTCTGCAAATTATCGTCCGAAAAGCTGGTTTAACGTTGCACTTAGCTATTCTGCCATTCAGTCAGCAGGAAAATCTTTCGGTCTTGGTCTGAAATTAGGGCCGTTGTTCCTCGGAACCGACTATATGTTCTTAGGAAAGAACTCTAACACTGTTAATGGATTTGTTGGAATTTCTATTCCGTTGGGTGGAAGAAAAAGTAAACAAGGATAAAAAATAATTTCTCTCTCTAAACATTCTCTTTTAATTAATTCTCTATAGAAGAAAAAACGTATTTCCTATTATTATTTATAGCTCGCTACTTTTGAATTATTCTAATAAGATATTCTGAGTAGTGAGCTTTTCTATTATTATTTAATATTTGTCGTCTATTCATGGCAATACTCATAAAAAGAATTATGAAGTGGCAAGGCTTTTATACTTTTGGGGCTATTAACTTTCAGAACTGAATATATTCTATATCTTTGTACAAAACATCTATTGAAAGAATTATATCCTAGACATGACAAAGAACCCTTTAATCTTATTCATAATACTGATTATGGCAGCGTCTGGTGCACTTGCTCAAGATCAGCGATTATTCAAGAACCTGACTGTTAGCGACGGATTACCTCATAGTGAGATAACATCTATTATACAAGATAAGACAGGTTTTTTATGGCTTGGTACTCTCAATGGACTAACCCGGTACGATGGTAATTCAATGAAAACATATATCCGAGATAACTCATCCAACTCATTGAGTAATATTCGTATCATCTCACTATACCACGACAGTGATTCTCTATTATTCATAGGAACGGAAGGAGGAGGGTTAAATGTTTTCAATCTTTATAAAGAAAGTTTTGAGAATACCGCTATCTTGAAAGTTGAAAGTGAGTTGTCTTCTCAAATCGTTTATGCTATCCGAAAGGGAATAAATGAGAAAATATGGGTTGGCACGGATACCGGACTTTGGGTATTGCAAAAACAAGGAACCTCTTTTTCTTATCAGGAGTATATACCTAATATTCCAATGGTTACTGATATAAAAGAGGTTGATCAGGATATTTTATGGGTTACATCTAATACTGGGGTTTATGAGATAAACAAACACACAAGACAGGCTAGACTACTTTTTGATCATCATTGGGCGTGTATGCAGGACTTGTCACTTGATGCAACTCTTATTGGCGGAGCAGATGGACTCTTTTTGTATACACGTGGAGGGGGGTGGAGAAAGATACTTGATGTAAATATTGCTACGATCTGCATTACAAGCAATCACGAGATATGGATTGGTACCATGAACGATGGCCTATTTAAGTTTAGTCATGACTTGAAGTTGTTGGCAACCTACCAATATGGCCATATATGGCAAAGTAAAGGACTAAGCAATAATCATATACGTGCGTTCTGTGAAGATTTCTCAGGTAACTTATGGATTGGTACACGAAATGGCATGAGCAAGTTGACACTTGGAGGAAAAGAGTTTGAAGTTTATAATAGTATTCTTGATGAGAATCTACGTGAAGGGCAGACGGTTAGAAACAAGACTGCAACCTTTTTTGAAGATGAAGACGGACGTTTGTGGATTGGTTCTCAAGCTACTGATTTGAGGATTCTTGACAGAAAAACGCAGAAACTGCAAACTATTGACGCCCGAAGAGCACCTGAACTGGCAAATGAAACAATCTCAGCATTCTTCCTCGACCGAAAAGGAAATCTATGGATCGGTACATGGGATAATCTTTTTATATTATCTAAAATAGAGAGAGATAAAATAGATAGTAATGCGCCGTTGAAACTTACTTCTATGCTTCGTAAGCATCATATTTCTCCAATGACAATTTTTAAGATCATAGAAGATAAAGACGGAGAACTATGGATGAGTACAACTCGGGGAATATATAGGTATATACCGTCGGCAGAAGATTATTATAATGGCACTTTTCTGAATTACAGTAATACTGCCACCAGTAATAATGTATTGACCAACAACTTCATGACAGATATTTTTGTAGACCAGGTATCGGCTGGGGCTAATAAAATAATCTGGGCCGGGACTAGTAACGGACTTAATAAGCTGCTTTTTACCAAAGAAGGGATGAAGGTACTCCATATTAAGAATGATACGACTTCTACCGGCTTGAAAGGTGAATTTATTTCTGTCATTCATCAAGATAGTAATTCAGATTTATGGATAATTGGAATTGATGGCTGGATGAATAAACTGATAGACAATAGATATAATGATGAATATCCCCAATTTAATAGTCTTAATATCAATGAAAATGGGACATTCAATACTACCGAATCATTGCAAGAAGATGGGTATGGAAATTTTTGGATGGGAGGAGTGCGTCTTGTACGCTTTGACCCTAAATTAGTTGCGTTCCGTTATTTTGATGAGCAGGACGGTTTGCAGAGTAATTCATTTAAAATATGGTCTTCCTATAAACTTCGTTCAGGCGAATTAGTATTTGGCGGAATCAACGGCTTTACGATTTTTGCTCCCCAGAATTTTAAAGATAATAAGATTGTTCCCAAAGTTGCTTTGACAGACTTTATGATCTTTGATAAGGAAGTCAAGCCGCTTCAGCCTTATGATGGACGTATAATTTTGAGGCAATCACTGAACATGACAAAAAAGATTACGTTGCCTTATGATATGAATAGTATTAGTATTTCATTTGTTGCCTTGCACTTTGTTTCTCCTTCAAAGAATAATTACCGTTATATGTTGGAAGGAGAGGATAAGGGCTGGCGGTATGCACAAGGAAATAAAAACCGGGCAATTTATACTAACCTGAAACCCGGAACTTATACTTTTAAAGTATATGGAAGTAATTGTGATAATCTATGGACTGATTATCCGCGAACCATTGAGATTGTAGTAACTCCTCCTTTCTGGCAAACTAATGCCGCATACTTTATCTATTTTTGTCTTTTGGTTATTGCTCTGTTGCTTTTCAGGCGAAACCTGATTATGACGGAAAAAAGAAAAAATGCACTTATAATGGAACATCACATGAGAGAGGAGGAAAATAAGATACATCAGATGAAATTGAAGTTCTTTACGGATGTGTCACATGAGTTGAAGACTCCGTTGGCTCTTATTTACTCGCCTATTGAAGAATTGATCAATGAACCGGGATTAGAACCTCTTGTCGCACGGAAATTGATGTTTGTGCGGCGTAATATTGGGCGGTTGCTCAATCTGGTCGAGCAGATTATGGATTTCAGAAAGTTTGATAATAACATGATGCAATTGGCTATTACAAGAGAAAATCTAATTGGTTTGTGCCGTTCCGTAATGTGTTATTTTGAGGATGAGGCAGAACGGAGAAGCATACGTTTCATTTTTCATTCGAACAAGGAGAACATTGAAGTCTGGATTGATAAAGAAAAAATCGAGAAGGTGCTGATGAATATAATTAGCAATGCTTTCAAATATACTAAAAACGGGGGAGAGATTTCTATTGATTGTAGGGAGAAAGATAATAGGGTTATTTTGCATATCTGCGATAATGGCTTGGGAATAAAGACAGATGATGTAAATCATATATTCGAACGATATTATCAAGGAGAAAATTCGACACAGGGTGGCACCGGAATAGGACTGGCCTTGGCTAAAGCGGTTATTGACCAGCACAAGGGGCGTATTTGGGTAGAGTCAACTTATACAAAAGGTACAGACTTCTATGTGGAATTATTATTGGGAAAGGATCATTTTGATAATGATAAAGTAAAAATCCAGCCGAAATCTATCACTGTAACAACTTCGAAAACAACAGAAATGTCTGAACTTGGTGAACATATTTCTTTAGACTTGTTGTCGGAAGACGAAAAACCGGTTGTATTAGTAGTAGATGATAATATAGAGATGTTAACCTATCTGGAAGAATCATTATCGAATTATTTTACGGTCATTACAGCTGTGAACGGCGAGTTAGCCTGGAAAATAGCTTTGAAAAAAGAAACGGACTTGATTATTAGTGATGTGATGATGCCGGTTATGGATGGTATCGAATTGTGTTCAAAAATAAAGAATGACATTCGCCTGTCACATATCCCTGTCATTCTTTTGACAGCGAAAGGGGAGGTGGAGCATAAAATAGAAGGATATGAGTCCGGAGCGGACGAGTATATCTCTAAACCATTCAACCTGAAGTTGTTGATGGTGCGGATTAATAATATCATCAGGCAACGTAATGAACTAAGAGTTGCATTTAGAAAACAGATAGTGGTTGAACCGACGAAATTAACGGTAACTACATTGGATGAGCAATTGTTGAAGAAATGTGTAGAACTTATTGAGGCTAATATTGCTGATCCTGATTTCAATGTAGACGAGTTGTGTAGAGGAGTGGGGCTTAGTCGGCCGGCGGTATATAAGAAGGTGAAATCGTTGACCGGTCTGTCGGTTGTTGAGTTTATACGCTCTATACGGTTGAAGCGAGCAGCACAATTATTGGCACAAGATAAATCGTCGATAAGTGACGTGATGTATCAGGTTGGATTTAATAATCGTTCTTATTTTAGCTTGCGATTTAAAGAAGAGTTTGGATGTAATCCTAATGAATATGAAGTAGAAGAATGAATAAAAGATAGGCAATATTTTTCTTCTCTAACCCTTCAATGAAATATTTTTTCCCTTTATATAGCTGTTTTTAAGGGGTGTAACGATTCATGTTAACATTGGAACGATTTGTTTTCGTACCCTAATGCCTAAAGCCCTACTTTTGTTCATGTGATTAAAAACAACATTGTTAACCCTCTAATGAATAAAGCCTATGATAGCCTTATAAAGAAATAACCATGAGCGTAAAACCTATAAACAGGTAATATCAGATCTATTAATTTATTGTGAAACTTATTAATCTAAAAACATGGAAACAAAACCGAAAAGACCTTGGTACCTGATCGGATTATTGATTCTGCTTTTAAGTACATTTCCTTCGTATGGGAGTCTATTAATGGCACAACAAAGTAGAAAAGTAACGGGTACTGTATTGGATTATGCAAAAGAACCGATAATTGGTGCTAATGTTATTCTCAAAGGTACATCCCGGGGTGTTATAACGGATGTAAAAGGTGAGTTTACATTAGATAATGTAACTACCGCCAGTATTATACAAATATCTTATATCGGATATAAAACTAAAGAAATCACAGTAGGACAACAAAAAAATCTTGTGGTGATGTTATCGGAAGATTCGGAGAATTTGGATGAAGTCGTTGTTGTGGGGTATGGAACGCAAAAACGAGCTTCCATTACAGGATCAGTAGCCAATATTGTTTCTAAAGAGCTGACAGCCGTGAAAACGGGAAGTGTTGCCAATACCTTAGTAGGAAGGCTTCCCGGCCTGAGAGCCGTACAACGCTCGGGTGCTCCTGGGGAGAATATTCCGGAGATGGATATTCGTGGTTTTGGCAATGCGCTGATTATTGTTGACGGGGTAGAACGTAGTTTTGCAAAACTGGACCCGAACGATGTGGAATCAATCAGTATATTGAAAGATGCTTCTGCGGCTGTATATGGTAGTAAAGGTGCAAATGGCGTTATTCTGGTGACTACTAAAAAAGGGACTGAAAGCAAACCTAAGTTTGAATATTCCGGTTGGTATGGTTTCCAACGTATGACCCGTTATCCGGAGGTGTATAATTCTTATCAATACGCTATGTTGTCCAATGAAGCCGCCAATAATATTGGTTTGGCAGATGTATATAATGAGGAGAAAATGGAGAAGTTCAGAACAGGTGATGGTGAATTCTATAAAAGTACGAACTGGCTTCATGCGATCACACGAGATAATGCTCCGGAGACTTCTCATAATTTCAGTGTAAAGGGAGGGAATGAATATGCCAGATATTATTTGTCTGCCGGAGTAATGGACCAACAGTCTTATTTTAGATCTAATGACTGGAATAATCGTCGATATAGTATGCATGCGCATATCGGAACAACTTTGGCTAAAGGATTAGACGTAGATGTATTGCTGACAGCACAGTCTGATCGTCGTAATGTGTCTGGTGGTAGTGGCGTTTTTCAAAGTATACAGCAGGCAAAGCCATTCGGAAGTCCTTATTATTTTGATGAACCGGTTGGACCGTTACGTTCTACCTTCAAAGAATATGGGCAGGGCATTTTTGATGAGAGATACCTGAATAGCAGTCTTGATATAAATTGGGAGATTCCTTGGGTGAAAGGATTGAAGGCTAAAGCAAAAATGAGTTACGATTTCAGGAATTATAAAAATAAAAATTTTAATCCCAAAGACCCTTATACTTATGAACCGACAGAATCCGGTGAGATAGTAAAGGCAGAAGTCGGTTCTACGGTAGGTAAGTTGAATCAGGAAATGGGGAATAATATTACCAAGGATATGCAATTTTCATTAAACTATACTCGTACATTTGGGAAACATGATATCTCAGCTATGGCTATGTATCAGGCAACTAACCCCAGTTATGAGTGGATGACGGGTTTCCGGGAGTTTATGATAAATTCATTGCCTGTTCTAAATGCAGGTAACGATCTGAAACAGAATAATGGTGGAACGGAAGGTTCTAGTCTGGTAATGGCATTGATCGGTCGTGTGAATTATGCTTATGCGAATAAATATATGATTGAAGGAGTGTTGAGATATGACGGTTCCAGTACTTTTGCTCCCGATAAACGTTGGGGCACTTTTCCTTCAGTGTCTATTGGTTGGAGAATTTCGGAAGAGTCCTTTTTTAAGGAAAACATTTCCTTTATTAGTAATTTTAAGTTACGTGCATCTTACGGTGTGGTAGGTGATCAGGGAGGTTTTTCTCCTTTCCAATATCTCGAAGGATATTATTATCCGAGTGGCAAATACTTGTTTACAGAGAATGTAACGACTATCGGATTATCTTCGAGCGGTATTGCCAATCCGGATCTTACTTGGTTTGAGTCTAAAATAGCTAATATAGGATTTGAACTTTCTATTCTTAATGGATTGTTTACTGCTGAGTTTGATATGTTTAGACGTGATCGCAGTGGACTTATGGCACGTCGGAATTTTACTTTGCCTACTTCTTTCGGAACTGAATTGCCGGAAGAAAACTTAAATTCGGATATGACTAGAGGTTTTGAATTGGTATTGGGACATAATAATACAATAGGGGATTTTACATACGGAGTGAAATCAAATGCTACTATTACCCGGAGTCGTAATAAGTATGTGGAGCGTGCACCGGATTCTAATAAATATACAAACTGGCGTAATAACTCGAATGATCGTAATAAAGATCTCACATGGGGATATACAATGATTGGTCAATTCCGAGATTACGAAGAAATACTAAATTCTCCTGTTCAGGATAGTAATGGAAACAAATCTTTGTTACCAGGGGATTTTAAGTATAAAGATTTGAATGGTGATAACATTATTGACGATAATGATGTTTCTGTTATCGGATTAGGAAATACGCCTTTTATTTATTTCGGGTTAAATTTGACTGCTGCCTGGAAAGGATTTGATGTAAATGTATTGTTTCAGGGAGCCGGAGGACATAAAATTCAGTTGGGCTCTGCATTTTATCAGAGTTTTATGAATGAAGGAAACAGTAACGGTATGGCTATCTGGATAGAACGTTCTCACCGCGTTGATTCAAAAGATCCTGCGAGTGAATGGATTATTGGTAAATTACCGCCGGTGCGGAAGGCCGGATTTGCCAATAACGAAAAGGTAAATTCATATTATCTATTGGATGCGGATTATTTGAGGTTAAAGAATCTGGAAATAGGCTACACTGTTCCTAAGGGCCTGACTTCAAAGATAGGAGTCGATAAGATACGAGTATTCTTTAATGGCAGTAATCTGCTGACATTTACCAAAGGTTGGTTAATGAAGAATATCGACCCGGAAAATAATAACTCTAATGCATGGTATTATCCGCAAGCTAAGATGTATAATTTCGGTTTAAGCTTATCATTTTAAAAACACTATCTGGTATGAAAAAGAATAAATGGATTAATATAATTGTTACGGCGGCAGTACTCTTTTCAACGTCAGGTTGTATGGACTCTTTCAGTGATATAAAGTCGAACAATAAAATACTTCCAAAGGATGTTTGGAACGATCCGGCAGCTATAACGGGCATACTTGCAAATATGTATAATAGTATGATTATTGAGGACTTTAGCTATTTCTATGGAGACTACTCATGGCGTAGCATGGACCTGTCTGCCATGTCGGATGAATGTACGGCGGGATTTCAGAAAGAACCTGCTTTTGATCAATATAATGCAGTTTTTGAGTATCCGGATGAATTTTTAGGTAATTACATTTATATTCAGGGGGATCAGGGAGGAGAAGGAAATGTACGTTCCGTGTATCCAGAATCTTATCGACTGATAAGAAATTGCAATGACTTTCTGGAGAAAATAATCGATGCTCCGATGAATGAGGATGAGAAGAAAACAACAATTGGTGAAGTCAAATTCTTGAGAGCTTGGGTTTATTTTACTTTGGTAAAAAGATATGGTGGTGTACCTCTTATTGATAAACCGCAGCAGTATACGGGTAAAGAATCGTTAGCTGAATTGGAAGTTCCCCGTTCAACGGAAGAAGAAATTTTTCGATTTATTATCAAGGATTGTAAAGAGGCTGCCGAAGCATTACCCGAGGTGCGAACTACTGAAAAAGCCCGAGTGACGAGATATGCTGCTTTGGCCCTTTGTTCACGTGCTGCGTTATATGCTGGTTCTATTGCTAAATATGGTAAAGTGGGACTGGGTAAACTTACTGGTATTGAAAGTTCTAAGGCAGATGAGTTCTATCAAATTGCTTATGATGCTGCGGATTTTATTATTAAAAAAGGACCTTACAAATTATTTAACCAGATACCGGACAAGGAACAGAATTTTAATAAATTGTTCGTTACAAAAGATAATGGAGAATACATCTTCGAGAAACTTTTTGACGTAGCTACGGGATTGGGAAATTCATACGATAAGAAACATTTGCCTTATTCTTATTGCCGTTGGGGATCCATCACTCCTACTTTTGAAATGGTCGAAGCTTTTGAATATCAGGATGGTTCGGAAGGAAAGATAGATATTGGACAGTCATTCGAAACAACGTATGAAATGTTTCAAGGGAAAGATCCTCGATTCTTAGCTTCCATTTATGTACCGGGTTCTTCTTTGTTGGGCTCAACAATGCAGTTTCAAAGAGGATTGATTTTGAAAGATGGTTCCAAATATTATGCCCAAAGCGCTCCCGGTCCTTCTTACTTGTTGGAGACATATATTGATCCTGAAACACAACGTAAAGATACCATTTTTGGTAAAGATGGAGGTACATATACAGGAGATGCTTCGAAAACAGGATTCAATATTCGTAAGTTTGTCAATGAGAATCTGAAGACTGAAGCACAATGGGATTTCGGCAAGACCGAAACATCTTTCCCGATTTTCAGATTGGCTGAAGTCTATCTGAATCTAGCTGAGGCTGCTGTGGAAATGGGTAAGTACCAGACTGAAGCTTTTGAGGCTATTAAAAAAATACGGGATAGGGCTGGAGTGGTAACTCCTTTTGCGGTAGTGGATGTGGAGAAAGTAAGGCACGAACGTCAGGTGGAATTAGCTTTTGAAGGGCATCGCTTTTGGGATATGAAAAGGTGGCGTATTGCACATCTACCGGTAGATCAGGGTGGTCTTAACGGTTTCCGTGGGGCAGGGCTACATCCCTTCTTTGATTTGCGTATTCGAAAGTACGTGTTTGAAGTTGCTAATGATTTGCCTAAACGGCAGCGTGTCTTTACAGAGAAAAACTATTATACTAAATTCTCAGGAAATGATATGAATTCAAATCCTAGTTTGATTCAGAATCCGGAATTTCTAAACTAAACTCAATTTGTAAGTTATGAAAACTAAATATTTAATAGGAATCATTGTTCTAATAGGAGGTATACTGGCAGCATGTGAAAAGGATAATTATGATGCACCGAATGGTGGATTGTATGGGTTAATCATTGATCAGCAGACGGGTAAACCTGTGCCATTGCCGGTAGAAGGTTCAACGGGAACGATTATTAGAATCATGGAGATTGGAACAAAAGCTACACAGCCTGTAGGGTTTTACGCTAAGCAGGATGGATCGTATGCTAATACAAAAGTTTTTAATTGTGATTATTCTGTTACTGCAACCGGTCCGTTTCAAACTGTAGGAGAGTATACAACCACAGTAAAAGGACAGACGAAACTGGATATTATTGTTATTCCGTATTCTCGTATCGAAGCATCGGCTGAAGCGAATGGAGAAGTAGTTACTTTAAGCTACAAGGTGAGTAAGAACGATCCGGCTTATAAATTGACGGAGGTATATGCTTATTGGGATTATCAGAAGTTGGTTGATGATGTAAGTAGCCATTATAGCCGGAAACTAACGGAAAGTACTGGTAGTGAGAATGGGACATTTACTTTTAATTTAGCAACAGATAATACTTATCAAACTAATAAGTATAAAATACAGGTAAATGGTAACAGGGTTTATTTCAGGATCGGAGCCAAGACAAACGGATATGTCAATTACAGTGAAGTAATGGAAGTAACAATCAATACGGGAGAATAAACAACATGAAAACAAAAATATATCATCTGCTGGTATGCATAGCAGGATTACTCTGTCTGTACGCTTGTGACGACGAGAAAAATAATTCGGAAGTTGTAATGCTTCCTCGGATCATGACTGTGGCTCCGACGGATATCAAAGCCACATCTGTATTGGCTGGCGGACACGTAATGTCCGATGGAGGTGGAAATATAACAGAAAGGGGAGTCTGCTGGGCTACAACTGAAAGCCCGACAACTGATAATGACAAGAAACTTTGTGGAACAGGAAAAGGGACATTCCAACATGTTATCACAGGGCTGGTTCCTGGTAAAACCTATAACATACGTGCCTTTGTCACTAATGAGAAAGGCGTGGTTTATGGTGAAGAATATACCATAACGACAAAGAATCCGACATTGGCAACTGTTGTATCGGCACATGTGACTAATGCTTTTGGTGCTACTGCGATCAGTGGTGGAAATGTCACAAAGGATGGTGATGATGTCATTTCTGCTCGTGGTGTCTGTTGGTCTACGGATCATAATCCTACTATTGAAGATAATAAGACTGTAGACGGAACAGGCACAGGTGAATTTATCAGCACATTGACAGGACTGACTCCGGAAGTAACCTATTATCTGCGTGCTTATGCAACTAATTTTGCGGGAACTGCTTATGGAGAGGAAATTTCATTCTCTACTATACAGCCTGTATTGCCGACATTATCAACTTTATCTGTAACGGATATCACATCTACTACTGCAAAATCTGGAGGTAATGTTACTTTGGATGGAGGAGCGGCTGTCACAGCCCGAGGGATTTGCTGGTCTACTACAAAGGAACCTACTTTAGCTGACAATTATACTGTAGATGGGGCAGGAATGGGAGCGTTTAGTAGTGAACTTTCCGGATTGCAGGCTGGTAAAGTTTATCATGTACGAGCTTATGCAACTAATGAGATTGGTACACAATATGGAAATGAGATTTTGTTTACTCCGTCTTATGTGGATGATGGATTGGATATGATATTAATGGAGTCCGCTACTTTCCTAATGGGAGGCAATGATGGAAATGAATCAGGACCTACATTTCTGGTAAGCGTTCCGGCATTTTATTTGTCAAAAGTGGAAACCACGCAGAAGTTATGGGTAGAAGTGATGAATTACAATCCTACTTGTACGGATTGTCCTTCACCAGTGGATGATTATTATCCCGTATCGAATATAACCTGGTATGATGCTATCGTATTCTGTAACAAGTTGAGTTTTTTGAAGGGATTGTCTCCATGTTATTCTATTAACGGAGAAACAGACCCGGATAATTGGATATACCAAAATAATATTGAAGAACGTGTCGTGTGTGATTGGAACGCTAAAGGATATCGTTTGCCTAATGAGGCAGAATGGGAATATGCAGCCGGAGGCGGTGCAGAGCACAGAACGAAATATGCAGGAACCGATGATTATTCAGAACTTCAGTTATATGGATGGATCGAAGGTACTACTGACAGCTTGAAGAAAATTGCAACTAAACTACCGAATAGCTTAGGTTTCTATGATATGAACGGTAATGTAGCAGAGCACTGTTGGGAATGGCATACTGCATATACGGAAACTCCGAAGAATTATCCGAATGATATTCCTGTTCAATGGGGACAGTATGCCAAGATAAAACGTGGTGGTTCTATTTGGAATTGGGGTGGAACCGTATATCTGACATATTCGCGTTGGGTACAGCCTCCTAGTGAAAGGGCGTGGCCTACAGGATTAAGATTGGCTAGAACAAAATAAAATGATAAACATCGGAACACTAAGGTATAGAGGTATTTTCTGTACCTTGTGTTCCACAAAAAAATGGATTATGCGAAGAAAAAAAATATATCTGCGAACCTCTGCGTTATTGGTCTTGATAATGCTGTCTACTGGAACCTTTGCCAAAGATTATATATTGCATTCGCCGGATCACCGGGTATCAGTAACAATTGGGATATCGGATTCGATTGGTTTCAATGTGATAATGGATGGAAAATCGATTGTTAAGCAGGCGAAGATTGCTTTTTTGACAGATATGTCTGCGGATAAAAGATTAAAGGTAAGAAAGGTAAGCCGTTCATCTGTAAATACTGTCCTACATCCGGTGGTATCCCAAAAGGCTTCAATGATAGCTGATATATATAATCAACTACGAATAGATTTTTCCGATCGTATTTCTTTGGAATGGCGGGCGTATGATAACGGCGTTTCGTGGCGTTGGTTATCTAATATAAAGGGTGAATATAAGGTCACGGATGAAGTTGCCGAATTTATGTTCAATAAGAAAGATGTTGTTTGGTATCCGGGAGAAAAAAGTTTTTATTCAGGTAATGAACCAAAGTTTACGAAATGTACTTTAGAGAATTTGGGAGCTAAAAAACTAGCTTGTCTTCCTGTCCTTTTTGATATCAATGGGGTAAAAGTGTTAATAACGGAAGCAAACTTATTGGATTATGCGGGTATGTGGCTTGAAAGTTCGATAGGAGGAAAACTAAGGGCTGTTTTTCCTCATTATCCGAAAGAGAAGGAAATAAAAGGGGACAGGGATGAATACGTACATTCTCGGGAGAATTTTATAGCTTGGTATTCTTCACCGACAGAGTTCCCGTGGCGGGTGATAGCTCTTGCAAGAGAAGATAAGGACTTGTTGAACAATACACTTGTTTATCAGCTTGCAACTCCGGCAAAGGATGATTTTGCATGGGTGAAACCGGGAAAGGCGTTGTGGGATTGGTGGAATAACTGCAATATCTACAAAGTCGATTTCAAAGCTGGGATGAATACTGAAACCTATAAATACTTGATTGATTTTGCAGCATCGAACGGGCTTGAGTATGTAGTGCTGGATGAAGGATGGTATGATTTGTCTGATATCATGAAGCTTTCCCGGGATATTGATATGGATGAACTTTCAGCGTATGGCAGATCTAAGAATGTGGGTCTTGTTTTATGGTGTACATGGGTACGGCTAGATGAGAAACTGGATGAGGCGTTGAAACAATTTTCGAAATGGGGCATTAAAGCCATAAAAGTTGATTTTATGTCCCGTGATGATCAGGAAATGGTTGGTTTTTATACGAGAGTCTCCAGAGAAGCGGCTAAGTATAAATTGTTAGTCGATTTTCACGGTTGCTATAAACCTACGGGATTGTATCGCACGTATCCTAATGTGGTGACATTTGAAGGTGTTTATGGGCAGGAACAGTGTAAAGGCGATCGTGATAAAGCTATTAATCCTGACCATAATCTGATATTGCCTTTTAATCGTATGGTTGCAGGACCTATGGATTATACGCCAGGTGCGATGGAGAACGCTCATAAACAGGAATGGTATCCTAATTGGAATGAACCGATGAGCATAGGTACGCGTTGTCATCAATTGGCTATGTATGTTGTGTATGAAAGTCCGTTACAAATGTTGTCGGATAGTCCTACAAAATATCTTGCAGAACCAGAATGTATGGAATTTCTGCGAACAGTTCCTACTGTCTGGAAACAGACTATTCCGTTGGATTGTAAAGTTGGAGAATATGTTTCAATAGCAAGACAGGCGTTTGATGGACAATGGTATATTGGGTGTATGACAAATTCAGACTCTCGGGAGCTTTCTATAAAACTTGATTTTTTACCTGAAGGAGAATATCAAATCAAGATTTGGAAAGATGGCATAAATGCCACGCGTAATGCTAAAGATTTCTCAATAGAAACGATACAAGTGAATAAGAATACTGTATTACCCGTTCAAATGGTATCTGGAGGGGGATATGCAGCAATGATCCGTAAACATTAAAATTATGAAGAACTTATTATCTGCTTTCTCTTTATCTTTTTGTTTGAGTGCTTGTTCAGTACATTCAAACGTCGAGAGTAATACTCAGTACGTTGATCCGTTTGTCGGTGCAGCTGAGTTTGGGCATTGCATTCCGAATGCTTGTTTTCCGTTTGGGCTTATTCAAGTAGGACCACAAAGTGGTAATTGTTCGTGGGACTATACAGGAGGGTATCAGTATAAAGATACAGTACTCTATGGATTTTCTCAAACACGAGTGAATGGTACCGGTTGTCCTGATCTGGGTGATTTGTTGATGTTGCCATATACGGGCGATATGGAGCAGAAAGAATATGCTAGTGGTTATCAGAAAAAGAACCAGTTTGCTGAACCGGGATATTATATGGTATATCTCGATGATTATGAGGTGAATGCCGAGATGACAGCTAGCCCGCATGTTGCGATACATCGTTATACTTTTAATACTAATGATTCGGCTCGGTTACTGATTGATTTTCAAAATGGAATGGTAGGTGATGAAAATACTTTTCATCAATATGTGCTGAATGCGGAACAACTTTTCGAATCGTCGACCCGCATTGTAGGCTTTGCTCGTACTAAATCTTGGATTGAGCGTTGTTATTATTATACGATTGAATTTAATAGGCCTTACAAACAAAAGCATAAGCTTCCTTTACGTGATATTCGGGAACAAGCTCCGCGTTATGTACTTGATTTTGATTTGAAGAAGGGGGAGGAGCTGTTGGTGAAGGTAGCGCTTTCGTCAGTTAGTATTGAAGGTGCAAAGAGAAATCTGGAAACTGAATTGCCCGGTTGGGATTTCAATGCAGTCAAGCAAGTGGCTCATAAGGAGTGGCATAAGTTTTTATCGCGAATAAATGTGAAAGGTACGACTGAACAGAAAAGGATATTCTATACGGCAATGTATCGATTATTTATTCAACCTAACAATATAGCTGATACTGACCAACCAACATTTTATAGTACGTTATCTCTGTGGGATACTTACAGGGCTGCGCATCCATTATATACTATTGTTTCGCCTGAAATAGTAAATGACTTTGTGAATTCTATGTTAAAGCAATTTGATACACAAGGCTTTTTACCAATCTGGGCTTTGTGGGGCGGAGAAACTTACACTATGATTGGAAATCATGCTGTGCCTGTTATTGTGGATGCTTATCTGAAAGGTTTCCGTGGTTTTGATGTGGAGAAAGCATACTCTGCTATAAGAACATCTTTGCTTACAAATTTGCCTAAATCAAATTGGGATGTTTATGATCAATATGGATATCTGCCGTTTGATATCATAAAAGATGAGAGTGTGTCGAGAACATTGGAATCATGTTATGATGATTATTGTGCCGCACAATTAGCTAAAGCTCTTGGTAAAGAAGATGATTACCGTTTCTTTACTAAACGGGCTGGTTACTATAAAAACTTATTTGACAGAGAAGCCGGTCTGATGTGGCCGAAGGACTCAAAAGGAAACTGGCGGACACCGTTTGATAAATTAGTTATATCACATGAGAGCACTTCTGGAGGAGATTATACAGAAGGAAATGCCTGGCAATATACATGGCATGTTCAGCACGAGCCTGATAGTTTGATTAATATGTTGGGAGGAGAAGATGCATTTATTACTAAATTGGATTCTCTTTTTATATTGAAAGAAGTGGTGCATAATGAAGGTTTTTCTTCGGATGTGACCGGCCTGATCGGGCAATATGCTCATGGGAATGAACCTAGTCATCACGTGGCTTATCTGTATAGAATGGCTGGTAAACCTTCAAAGACGGAAGAACTGGTGAATTATATTTGTAAGACAAAATATCTTGATCGTGTTGATGGACTTTGTGGTAATGATGATTGTGGACAAATGTCTGCTTGGTATGTCTTTTCTGCTATGGGATTCTATCCGGTAAATCCTTGCGGCGGAGAATATATTTTGGGTGCTCCACAACTTCCGAGAATTACAATTGAATTGGGAAATAATAAGCGATTTGTTGTTGAGACCGTGAATTACTCTCTTGAAAATATTCATGTGAGAAAGATAGAACTGAACGGTAAAGAACTGACTGGAAATAGTATTTCGCATAAAGATATAATGGAAGGTGGTATTTTAAAATTTTATATGATGAAATAGTAATATAAGAATTAACTTGTAATATTAAAAAAGTATTATGGTACATATATTAGATATATTTGTTTCTATCGCAATGTCTACCATTCTGTTTTTAGCAGGGTGTAGCGATAAAGCGGTTAAAGACAATGAAGGAAATGGTGGAAGTGACAATGAAGGTGACGAACCGGTTGAGACTGAATATCTTCAATTATATCCGGCTCCTGGCAATTTGGCACAGAATGTAATTGGAATGGACCATTCTGTTTGGGTGAACGATCAGTCTTGTTTTGTTTATCGTACGGAAGCCACAGGCGGAGGTGATTATGGAAGCGTATATCCTGAATATGCTTATTTCGATTTTAAAGGTTCGGTTGCGATAAAAGTAAAACCTAACTATTCTGTTAGTTCTGTTGAGATTCTTCCGTCAAGAGCACAAATAGTTCCTAAAGTGAATGGTAGTGAGATTTCTTTTGTTATTCGTGAGCCGGGACAATATTTTGTTAAGATCAATGGTGATTCAGAAAATGGTAGTAGTGCAACTAAGAATCTTTATATTTTTGCTAACCCTCCGGAAATAGATGCTCCTTCGAAAGATGACCCTAATGTCGTATATTTTGCTCCTGGAGTTTATGAGCATAAATTTTATAAACTCGAAAGTAATAAAATATATTATATTGCAGGAGGAGCTTTTGTATATGGTCGTTTTTATGGGGTGGAACTTCAGAATGTCACTATTCGCGGGCGTGGTGTGATTTGTGGAGAACATCTGACTAGCTTGGGGGATGAAGGACGTATTGTTTGTATTAATAAGAAAAGTAATAATATTAAAATCGAAGGTATTAATGTGATGCATCCTAAAGTTTGGACTATTGCCATGTATCAAAGTAATAACATACATATAGATAATGTACATACAATATCTCATGGGATGAGTTCGGATGGCTGTGATATAACGGGTTGCCATGATGTACTAGTTGAGAATAGTTTTTTTCGGGGGCATGATGATATATTGGCTGTCAAGGCAAGAGATTTTATAAACGAAATGCCCGTCCCTCAAACTTGTGAGAATGTAACTTTTCGAAACTGTGTAGTTTGGTGTGATTCCTCTAATCCCATGACAATAGGTTATGAAACCAATCAGGACATTCGTAATATTCGGTATGAGAGGATAGATGTTCTTAATATTTCACGTCCGAATGTGTGGCAGCTGGAAGCTGTAATGGCTATTGAACCTCATAATGAGGGAGTAGTCGATGGGGTCGTTTATAAGGATATTCGTGTAGATGTGAAAGTTCCTCAGAATAGTCTGTTTCGTTTTGTAGTAGATGAAGGGACAGGAACTATACGAAATGTCAGAATTGAAGATGTGTACATTAATTATGGAGGAACTCTTGGAGGTATCATTTATGGAACAACTCAAGCGGAAGTTTCTGGTGTGGATTTTATAAATGTGAGAAATAGTGAAGGCCTTTCTTTAGCTGAAGATAAAGTGACGACAAATGTTTATACAAGTAATATAAATGTGTCTCCTAATTTGAAGAATGGAACATGGGTAGGTGAAGTTTGGGATTTTTCAACAGAGTTTAGTGGATTCAGTAGTGAGCAAGGACGTTTCGATTGGTATTATAAATATTTGGATGGCAGTGAGATGAAAGAACTTTTGTGGAATAGTTCCCGTAATTTTTGGGATGTTGACACATATTGTTACATTGGTTGGCAACGTACGGACACTAATCCTGTACGTAACTTCCCACAAATGGCTGCTGCTATGCACCCGGATGTCAATAAACAACCTATTTTGATATGGAAGGCTCCAGCTTCGGGTAAAATTCTGGTTCGTGGAAAGGTACGTCGTCCGGGTACTTGTGGAGACGGAGTTGATGTATCTGTCAGAAAGAACTATCAGATTCCGTTTTGGAGTATGACAATAGAAAGCTCCAATCAAAATTTTGTAGATATGGGAACTAATACGGTTTCGGTCAATAAAGGAGATGAAGTTCAGTTTATGGTATCCATGAGAGGAGATAATGGATGTGATAATACAGAATGGCTCCCTGTTATAGAGTATCTTTCGTTGGAATAGGAAGATTGTTTTGAAGATTTAATAGATATTACCTTTATCGTCTCAGTAATACTGTAACGGTAAAGGTAATATTCTATAATGTTAAGTGAAAGATCAGAACCATTTGATCTTTCTGAATATCACAAACGCCAGCGTGGACAATCCGATAGAGAAGAGTACAATCAAAGAAAAAGCAAAGGGCACTTCTTCCAGATGAATATCTACGTTCATGCCATAAAAACTGGCAATCAATGTAGGGAGCATTAAGACGATAGACAAGCTGGTCATACGTTTCATGATAGTGTTCACATTGTTTGAGATAATGGAGGCGAAGGCGTCCATTGTCCCAGTGAGAATGTCGCTGTAAATGTTCACCGTATTGAGTGCTTGTTTCAATTCGATGATAACGTCTTCCACTAACTCTTTATCCAGAAAATCCGTATCCTGGAAAATAGTCTTAAGTTTACCTATCATCACTTCATTGCCACGAATGGAGGTGTTGAAGTAAACCAAGGTTTTCTGCAATCTCATCAGACGGAGCAGGTCTTCATTACGGATGCTGCGTTCCAACTCCTTCTCTGCTGCACTGATATCTATATTGATTTGTTTCAGATATTTCAGGAACCATACGGCGGAAGAGTAAATCAACCGGAGAATTAGATCGAGTTTATTACGGACTACAATACCTTTCCTACGGGTATGTTCGATGAAATCCGGTAGTAAATCGGTGTTATGATAACATACGGATACTATAATCTCGTTGTTTGTGATTATGCCGATAGGTACAGTGGCGAAAGGCAGGCTTCCGTTCTGCTTGTTTTGCACAGGGATACGCAGGATCGTTAACAGCCAGTTACCTTCCGTATCCGTACGCGGACGTTCATCCGTGTCGGCTATGTCATCAAGAAATGATTCGGGTACGTTGAGTGTTTTAGTCAGAAATTCAAAGTCATCATTGTTCGGGCATACTACGTTTACCCAGCTATTAGGAAGCCATTGTGCTTTTTCCACAAAGCCGGCCTCACAATAAAGATACGTTCTCATCTTATTGTCTCCTTTCGTTTGTTTAGCACGAGCAGAGACATCAGATTTCAATGACTCTGTTCGCTTTAATTAATACTAGTTGTGCACGTTCGCGGGTTTGAATCGTCCATATTTCTATGATTTTAATGTAAAAGCGGTGCAAAGGTACGGAAAATCAAGCTGGCTTCCATTCTTTTGCACCGTTTTTTTCGAATTTCTATTGTTTGCAGTCCGCACTTACTCTGCGTGCTGCTCTGTTTCCGAAGGTTCGGAAGTACCGAAACGTTTCTTCAAATATTGTCCGATACTGTAACTACTTAATTTTTCATTGGAGATACTGCCGTCTTTCTCTACGAGTTCGTAATGAGGAATGCCGTTGAAATGGAAAAGTTGGCGCAGGTAATTATATTCCGTTCCGGTGACATAATAACTTGCTTCTCCTTTCAGATGCTTTTCGACATATTGTTTGTAAGCTCCTGCCGGAGATTCTCTTTCTCCGGTGATATAAATAAACTGGAACTCCGGATGATCTTTGTACTTCTTGCGCAAGTCTGCTGTTGCTTCTATTCCGCTACGGCAAGGCCCGCAGCTAGTGGCCCAAAAGTCAACAAATAGTACTTTGCCCGGATGATTCTTGATGATATTGCGGAAAATGTCGGTTGCTTTGCCTTCCGGGAGTTGGTATGATTTAGCATCTTCCGAAGGATAAGCATTTTCAAACAATTGTTCAGTTTCGGCAACTAAGAAGGGGGCGGTAAATTCTTGCTTGAGGCTGTCTATATATTCACGGGCAATTGTTTTTGTTTTTATATTTTGTAGGTCATAAGTGAGACGGCGTACTTTGGCTATTTGCCAGAGTAGAGGATTGGGAGTATTGCATAGCCGGGCGATAATGGCATTTTTCTTCTCTTCATATTTCTGTTCCATTGCTATGCTGGCCCTATCTTCTTCTTGCTGTGACTTTTCTTTTTGAGAAGGTTTCTGTTTATTGATATAGTCCATGTATTCTTTTACCAGTTTTTCTTCTTGTTTAAATAGAGCACTGGTCTTCCTGTCATCTTCTTGAAGTTCTGCAAGCGTTATTTTTATTTCTTGTCCGGCAAGTTTTTCCTGTTTTTGCCTTATCGCTTCTTGTTCAGCATTAAGTTTCACTCCTTTTTCTTTCAGGAATGTCAAGAGAGGCTTTTCTGGGTAAGTAAAAGGAATCTCCACCGATCCTTCGACTTCGTCCGAATAAGCTTTTTGGAGGGGAGCCATAAATTCAAAGCGATTGGTGAAGACGTCCGCTTTCTCATCTGCGAGAATTGTTTTATCGTCAAGTGGCATCTCTTTTAGGAAATCGTAATACGAATCATCTTCCTTTACTTTTAAGGCTTGATTGGCCGTATCTTGTTTGGCATAATAATCCCTGCTCATTGCAAAATCGAAGAATGCATTTCCTGTTTGCAGTTTTACCTTGTTTTTAATCAGGCAAACTGCCTTCAGGGAGGGGTGGTAGACCCGGCATACGGAATCGGCAATATGTTTCCATTGTGCGATGATAGGTCTCATGTGTTCCTTGTATTGGTTGGGAGTAAGTGTCTTTTGTGATTTGGATAAATCTTCGTACCGATAAGGAATAGACTTGCTAAAATCGGATAGTATATAGGAGAAGGGAGCTGTCGGTCCCATATATGCTATATTGTTAATCGGAAAATAATGATCGCGTGCGCGGCTTCGAGCCATGATTGCTTCCCAGTCAATGTACATGGTGAGAGTTTGTCCAGGCTCAATATAGAATGGAATCCAGTCATTGTTGAGGGTTAATGATTGCTCTACCGGATGATGAATAACGAACTTGCATGTAAAACTTCCGTCTTTATCAATTTGCACAACAGTAGGATAATCTTCACGGGTGAGTTCATTTGATAGATAAACAAGTCCTGTCTCGAATCCCAAACGCGGGTCGTAGCCATCGATATATCCTTGCAGACAGGCGGTATCTTTACGGAAGAACTGTTGAAAACCATTGTCCGGCTCTATTGTGCTTATGGCAGCCTTTTGGCGGGTATACGATAATTCATTTGTTTGGTCTGTTTTTATAATACAGTTGCCACTCTTTTGCGGGGTTATCAACAATGTACGGATAGTCCCATTTTGTTTGTCTTTAACGGTCATCTCAATTCGTTTCCCTTTCTTGCGGATACTTTCATTGGTGTATATCCGATTATTCATGATCGTGATTGAATCGTAAATTCCGTATTCCCACTGACCGGAGCCGTCTGTCTTGAACCAGTTACCCTTGACGGCAGCTAGTGGAGGAGTATTCTTTCCTTTCTGCGGAATCAAGGAAATATCGTATGTATTCCCTTCATAATTAGTCGGGCTGAGAAGGTGGATCGTTTGAGTTTCTTCAGGCAGGGGTTCGAAAATAAGCACGTAGTCTTTTTCACCGGAATCAGGCATATATACTTCTTTATTGATTTCGATACCTTCTGCACCTTTAAACTTATATTTCTTTCCGGTGGTTGCATCTTCCAGGTAACTTGTTCCTTTTTCTTTAATCCACCAGTGCGGACGAAAAATAGCATGTATGTATACTCGTGTACTTTCTGGAGTACGTTCTATGCGGGTAATGTTGGAGATACTTCCCGAACGGGCTTTGAAAGGAGGATTGTCGATTGTTTGTGCACTTAGTATGCCCGATAATACAAGTAAAATGCAGAATAAGGTTGCTTTCATAATAATAGTTTTTTGATGAACGTGTTTAATACTATCCTTACAAAGTAAGGAAAATATCCATAGCCTTGTATTCTTTTACTCTGCAACTTAACATAGATTAAACGTTCAGGTAATCATCTTTTTTGTACCTTTGCAGCCGGAAAATCAGAGTGATAATTTAAATATTGAAATATTATGAGTAAGAAAGCCCTTTTAATGATCCTCGACGGTTGGGGATTAGGCGACCAAAAGAAAGACGACGTAATCTTCAACACTCCCACTCCTTATTGGGATTATCTGATGAATACTTACCCTCATTCCCAGCTTCAGGCAAGCGGTGAAAACGTAGGTTTGCCCGACGGACAAATGGGTAACTCGGAAGTCGGTCACTTGAATATCGGTGCCGGACGTGTGGTTTATCAGGATTTAGTAAAAATCAACCGTGCTTGCGCTGATAATAGTATTCTGAAGAATCCTGAGATTGTCGCTGCTTTTTCTTATGCAAAAGAAAATGGAAAGAATGTTCACTTCATGGGGCTGACTTCTAACGGTGGCGTACATAGCTCACTCGTTCATCTCTTCAAACTTTGCGACATCGCTAAAGAATATAATATTGACAATACATTCATCCACTGCTTTATGGATGGTCGTGACACTGATCCGAAGAGCGGTAAAGGTTTTATCGAAGAACTATCTGCGCACTGTGAAAAGTCAGCAGGAAAGATTGCTTCAATCATCGGCCGTTATTATGCTATGGACCGTGACAAACGTTGGGAACGTGTGAAAGAAGCCTATGATTTGTTAGTAAAGGGTGAAGGTAAGAAAGCTGCCGATATGGTTCAGGCAATGCAGGAATCTTATGATGAAGGCGTGACAGACGAATTTATCAAACCGATTGTAAATGCTAACTTCGATGGAACAATCAAAGAAGGAGATGTAGTAATCTTCTTCAACTACCGTAACGACCGTGCTAAAGAGTTGACAGTAGTATTGACTCAACAAGATATGCCGGAAGCTGGTATGCGTACAATCCCGGGACTGCAATATTACTGTATGACTCCGTATGACGCTTCTTTCAAAGGTGTACACATCTTATTCGATAAAGAAAACGTTTCTAATACGTTGGGTGAATACCTTGCTGCTAAGGGACTGAACCAACTCCATATTGCAGAAACAGAAAAGTATGCTCACGTAACATTCTTCTTCAACGGTGGCCGTGAAACTCCGTACGATAACGAAGACCGTATTCTTGTTCCGTCTCCGAAAGTTGCTACTTACGACTTGAAGCCGGAAATGAGCGCTTACGAAGTAAAAGACAAACTGGTGGCTGCTATCAATGAAAACAAATATGACTTCATCGTAGTAAACTTTGCTAACGGTGATATGGTAGGTCATACCGGCATTTACGAAGCAATCGAAAAAGCTGTTGTTGCTGTTGATGCTTGTGTGAAAGATGTAATCGAAGCCGCTAAAGCACAGGATTACGAAGCAATCATTATCGCTGACCATGGTAATGCTGACCATGCTTTGAATGAAGACGGTACTCCGAATACTGCCCACTCTTTGAATCCGGTTCCTTGTGTTTACGTAACAGAAAACAAAGCTGCGAAAGTAGAAGATGGCCGTCTGGCAGACGTTGCTCCAACTATCCTGAAGATTATGGGACTGGAAGCTCCGGCTGAAATGAACGGGAATGTTTTGATTAAGTAATTTAGATTTCTATAACTGGGAGGGCGGAGTAGAACTCCGCCCTTTTTGTCTCACATAAGTTTTATGATTCAGATTAATGATGTAGTTGTATCGCTTGATGTACTTCAGGAGAAATTTCTTTGTAACTTGGATGCCTGTAAAGGTGAATGTTGCATTGAGGGAGATGCCGGAGCACCGGTAGAACTGGATGAAGTGATGAAACTGGAGGAAGTGTTGCCGGTTATCTGGGATGAACTGGCTCCGGAAGCGCGTGCGGTGATAGAAAAGCAGGGGGTGGTATATACTGACCAGGAAGGAGACTTGGTAACTTCTATTGTAAATAACAAAGACTGCGTCTTTACTTGTTATGACGAGAAAGGATATTGCTACTGTGCTATTGAAAAAGCTTTCCGGGAAGGAAAAACAGATTTCTATAAACCGATATCATGTCATCTTTATCCTATTCGCATTGGAGATTACGGACCTTATAAAGCGGTGAATTATCATCGTTGGGATGTATGCAAGGCTGCGGTTCTGTTAGGAAAAAAAGAGAATGTCCCTGTCTATAAATTTCTGAAAGAACCTTTGATTCGTAAATTCGGTGAAGAATGGTACAAAGAACTTGAAGCTGTTGCCGAAGAATTGAAAAAGCAACATTTTATCTAAACTTCCTATTTCTTACGTGTGCCAAATACCTGATACAGCAAGATGCATAGTGCTATGGCCATTACGCATACTGGTACCATCCATGCTTCCGGATGAATGATGACCAGAAAGATGCAGGTAACGATAACGCACAATGTCAGGACAATAAGAAATAGTCTGATCTTTGCGAATAACGGGTTAGTAGTTTTCATCTTCATAGCTACTGTTTTCTATGTTTTTTGCAATATAGTGATTTAGCACTGAAAATGTTACTGTCTTTAGTCTTTATTAAGATATGGATAAAGAAAAACGCCGATCGAAGGATGCTCCTTCTCCATCGGCGTTTCCTCGTTGTAAGATGTGAGGTTGGTTTATAAAAACGTAAAATTAATATTATGTATCGATATTCGCATACGTTGCGTTTTCTTCAATAAACTCTCGGCGTGGTCCTACGTCTTCACCCATTAACATAGAGAAGATGTAGTCAGCTTCTGCAGCGTTATCGATATTCACTTGTTTCAGCATACGGTTTTCAGGGTCCATAGTTGTTTCCCACAACTGTTGGGCATTCATTTCACCCAAACCTTTGTAACGTTGTGTATGGATTGCATTTTCCGAACCGCCGCCGTAAGTATCAATAAACTTCTGGCGTTGTGCATCTGTCCAGCAATATTCTTCTACTTTACCCTTTTTGCAGAGATAGAGCGGGGGAGTAGCGATGTACAGATAACCGTTTTGAATGATCTGCGGCATATAGCGGAAGAAGAACGTCATAATCAGTGTGTCGATGTGAGAACCATCGACATCGGCATCGGTCATGATGATAATCTTGTGGTAACGCAGTTTTTCAATATTGGCCTCTTTACTGTCATCCTCGGTTCCGATAGTGACACCCAATGCGGTATAGATGTTACGGATTTCGTCACTTTCCAGCGCTTTGTGATACATCGCTTTCTCAACATTCAGAATCTTACCGCGAAGCGGAAGGATTGCCTGGAACATACGGTTACGTCCTTGCTTGGCGGTACCACCTGCCGAATCACCCTCGACGAGGAATAACTCGCATTTTGACGGATCTTTATCCGAACAGTCTGCCAGCTTACCCGGCAAACCACCACCGGACATCGGAGATTTACGTTGTACCATTTCACGGGCTTTTCTTGCTGCGTGGCGTGCTGTAGCAGCCAGGATCACTTTGTCTACAATCGTTTTTGCTTCCTTCGGATGTTCTTCCAGGTAGTATGACAAAACTTCACCTACGGCCTGGTCTACGGCACCCATGACTTCGTTGTTACCCAACTTCGTTTTCGTTTGTCCCTCAAACTGAGGTTCAGCTACTTTTACGGAAATAACAGCAGTTAGACCTTCGCGGAAGTCGTCTCCTGAGATTTCTACTTTTACCTTTTCCAACATCTTGCTGTCTTCGGCATATTTTTTCAGTGTACGGGTCAGTGCACGGCGGAAACCAGCGAGGTGCGTACCACCTTCAATCGTATTGATATTATTAACGTAAGAGTGAACGTTTTCCGAGAACCCTGTATTGTACATGATTGCTACTTCAATGGGGATTCCCTGTTTTTCGGAGTTCAGGTAAATCACGTCATTAATCAAGTGTTCGCGTGAAGACTCGATGAAACGTACAAATTCTCTCAGTCCTTCTTCCGAATAGAACTGTTCACTTTTGAAGCTACCGTCCTCATTCACTACCCGGCGATCTGTCAGCGTGATACGCAGGCCGGCGTTCAAGTAAGCCAGCTCGCGTAGTCGTGAAGCCAAGATCTTGTAATCATATACCGTTTCTGTAAAAATGGTATCATCCGGCCAAAACTGCTGGCGGGTTCCCGTAATGTCGGCAGTACCGACTTCCTTTACCGAATATAGCGGTTTGCCTATTTCATATTCCTGCTGGTAGATCTTACCGTTGCGGAATACTTGCGTAGTCATGTGAGTAGACAGCGCGTTTACACAAGACATACCTACACCGTGCAAACCTCCGGATACTTTATAGGAACCTTTGTCGAATTTACCTCCGGCGTGTAGGACGGTCATTGCTACTTCCAGTGCCGACTTCTTTTCTTTTTCATGATAGTCGACCGGAATACCGCGTCCGTTGTCCTGTACTGTGATTGAATTGTCTTCGTTGATCGTTACTTCGATATGGTCGCAATAGCCGGCCAAAGCTTCGTCGATAGAGTTGTCAACGATTTCGTATACCAAATGGTGAAGTCCCTTTATACTGATGTCACCGATGTACATCGCAGGGCGTTTTCTCACTGCTTCAAGACCTTCCAATACTTGGATACTATCCGCAGAATAAGACCCGTTATTGGGAGTGATTTGTTCTTCGCTCATAATTGCCTTTCTAACTTTAATAACAGAGCAAATATAGTGAAATTTGTCGACTTGGCGAAGAATAAACCGTGAAAAATGAAGAATGAAAGTGGATTCTGTACTTTTACGATAGACTTGATAGTCAAGTGTCTATACACAGTAAAGGCCGAACTTAAAAGTTCAGCCTGATGCTATATAGAATTGTTAAATTCCTATGTATTAAGCGAGCTTGTTGATATAAAGAGCGAGCTTAGATTTCAGATTGTTAGCTTTATTTTTGTGAATAATGTTCACTTTAGCCAACTTATCCAACATCTTTGTAATGCCCGGATACATTGCAACTGCTTCAGCTTTGTCTGTAGTTGCGCGAAGCTTTCTAACAGCATTTCTCATGGTCTTACCATAGTATCTGTTATGAAGTCTTCTAGTCTCTTCTTGTCTGATTCTTTTCAGTGATGATTTATGATTTGCCATTTCGACTAATCTATTTTTTAGTTCTTTATTCTTTTTACTTGTAGCCCGTGGGGGAATCGAACCCCCCTTTCAAGAATGAAAATCTTGCGTCCT
>OLZF01000746.1_pt1 | contig 30270 bp, 39 predicted proteins | sample 1674391 | NCBI WGS metagenome assembly OLZF01 (sample SAMEA103958166, study PRJEB25191) | human gut metagenome | biome: human-associated habitat [ENVO:00009003]; feature: intestine environment [ENVO:2100002]; material: feces | place: Germany | collected 2013/2015
AATGTTGCCAGCCCTTGAACTACTGAAACGTCGTTCTGTCCGTTGTTGATATCCTGCACCGATACAACCGGGTTGGGCATGCTCATTACTGCGTCAATTACGACCCCGGCAAGCTGGTTAATACTTTCGTTTGATAGCTTCATGCTCCCAGCTTGCTTGACTACGCGGTTAGCTTCGGAAAGCCCGGCAACCATACCGCCGTCAGCAAACTTGTAAAGCCCCGATGTACCGAACGAATTGCCACCGTGTGCCTCGTTGAGCGCTGATAACGCGTTAATCTCGGCGCTCGCTGTCTTCTTCATGATATAGACGTTTTCACCGCCCTCTGCCTCGAACACCTGCCCGTTATCGCCCCGGAACGTTACGCCGCCTTGAGCATGGGAACGACCGTATATCTGCCCACCTTTTGCATACTTCTTGACCGATGTGTTAATTTTCGTATCTGGGTCTTTCTGCTTCGCAATCGTAGCGACTTGCTTCATACCAAAGGCAATAACAATAGCGGCTTGTGCAATACCGGATATACCACCACTTGCCAGCGCTTTTGTTGCACCTAAGTAAGTATTTATTGTCGCTTGAACAACCGCAAACGCCTTACCTATAGCACTTTGCTCCCCTAATAGCGTTGACATTTGTCCTGCAAGTCCTGCCGTCATTGTCAGCTCTGCGTTAACGCGTGCCTTGGTGTTCTCCTCTTTCGCCTTCTCATATTTGGACTGTATCAACGCGGTGTCCGCGCCTATCTTCTCGGCTGCTGCAATCTCCTGCGCATATTGCGCGTCAAGTTGCGCTTGCCTTAGGTCGTACTCGTTTGTTATTTCTGCCATCTTAAGTTCGTGCAAGTTCGCCGCGTCCATCGCTTCGCGCTCCCTCATTAAAGCGTCTTGTTCCTCTTTACGTTGCATCTCCAACTGCTGTATGCCCAAATTAAATTCGGCTTCCTTGTTGGCGTATTCTTGCTGCGTAATGAGACCCTGTTCTAACCTGTACTTTTCAAGCTTTAGACTTTCCTCGACGTATACCTTTTCGTTTTCTAACTTCGTTCCTATGGTATCATTTTCCAATTCTTTAGCTTGCATCGAAATGTTAAGAGCCGTTAACGCTGTTTCCATCTGCTTAATGGTCGCTTCCTGTAAAGCGCGCTTTTGGTTCTCTGCGTCCTGGGCTGCCTTTATAGCCGCGGCCGCTTTCTTACTCTCGCTGGCCTTAAAGGCCGCTACGTTCGCTGCGTTCTGCTGGGCTATCAAACCGCTTGCCTGGTTTTCCAGCTCTTTACGCTGCGAGATGTATTCGGCTTGCTTGCTTTGAAGGTCTGCGAGCGCTTGCATTTCCGCCCTTCTATCCTCTTTCGTGGTGTATCCGAGTTCGTTTTGCGCCTTTATCTGCTCGTACTTTTGCTTCAACACACCGACTTCCGCGGCTTCCATCTGCTTAAGGATGGCAATACCCCGTTGCGCGGCTGCGTTCCGTTCGTTCATGCTCTTTAGCTGGTCTCCTACAAGCGTCTTTTGTGCTTCCAGCTCTCTACGCATCGCACTAACGGTAACAAGGTTCTTCGTTTCCGCCTCATATATCGCCAGTTCTTGCTGGGATAGCGCTTTAGCTGCGTTTGCGGCCTTCGTCGTTTCCTTGGTTATCAGCCCGATAGACGAAAGCAAGTTGACAACCTTCTCCGTTATCCATTCAAAAGCCTTTGCCACACCCCCGAGAAGCTCGGTAATGCCGTCCAGAATACGCGAGAAAATAACCTCAAACGGAGCGAATGCCGCCTTTAGGTTTGCTGCCATCTCGCTATTGCGTTTCATCAGCTTTTCAACCGTAGATATGAGAACCAGTATAACCGACACGACGGCAAGTATCGGGTTAGCTTTCAACGTAGCATTAAACACCTTTAGGATGTTCACACCCCCGGATAGAGAGGTAGCCATAGCCGCTGTAGCCCCGGAAAGCCCTTGTGTGCTGCTCATTGCTTCCTGTATGCTCTCCGCATAGTTACCTACGTTCCTACGGTTATCGCCCACTGCCTTTTCCATGTCCTTAAGGCGGTCGCTTATCTCTTTCGTCTCGGTTACAAGCTTCTGCCCCTCCTCGGAGTTGTTGCGCGTTGCCGCGCTCATCGCGTTTAGCTCCTTGGTATTCTTTGCCAACTGGGCACGGAGTGCGTCTACACTGTCCTCCTGGCTGTTAAGGAGCGTCGTGCTCGTCTTTATCTCGCGGTTGTTATCAGAGATAGAGGCGTTAACGTCCAACAACTGCTTTTTCAAATCTATCTGAGCCTTTGCCGCATCGCCTACCACCTTTTTATACTCGTCCTGTCCGATTGTCCCAGCCTTGTATGCCTTTCCTGCCTCGTCCAGCTGCTTCTTCTCGTCCTTAAGTGCCGCCATTAGCTGGCTCTTTGTTTCTGCCAGCTCTACGGACTTTGCTATAAGAGCGTCCAACCCGTCAAGGGCGGAAGACGTATCAAACGAAAGGTCTAATAGAGTAACTTTTTCTGTTGCCATAATCCAAATTATTAATTTTTAACTGCGATTAACGTAACGTTCGCATTTCCTGTTGACGGGTCCCAATTGCTTAGCGTTCTAAGATAGAACCAGTGGTTAAGCTCACCTACGAAATAAAGCGCGTCGGACTTCATTTTCTGTATATCGAAATACGATAGGTTCATTTTAGCCGTTACCTGCCAACCCGGGGAGAAACGGTCGTAATGCCCTGCTATCGTAGCGCGATAACCGTTTGCACGGTTGAAATAGTTATCGGGTACGTACGACCCGGCTAACCTAATCATAGAGGCGTACGGCCTTTGCGCACCTGGGTTCACCGGGAACGTGCTCTCACCTACTGTCTCCTGCGTAGAAATAGCGCCACCGTAACCGCCTACCGTCTGTTTAAGCTCGCCCACCTGCACTGCGTATGTTCTTGCGGCGCCGGCGACTTCTGCAACCTTTATACTTGATTGGTCTATTTTCCCCGTCCAGTCTACCCGGTACGTAGAAATAGTAGACGGGTTGATAAACGGTTTCAGTGTCAGTGCAAACGGTTTGGACTTAAATTCGTACGTCCAACAGAACGCTTTGCAGAATGCCTGCACAATCTCGAAAGGCGTATCTATTCCCATTGTTTCCACCAAGTCCCATGCATAGGTAGGGGCTGTGACCGAATTAATCTTGAACGATATGAAATACGCTTCCGTATTCGGCACCGTAGTAATAGGCGTTCCCGAATATACCATAGACGAGGCGGAGGTAGTGAAACCGAAGTTCAAATCGTGTGTCGGTCTTGGCGTAACCAAACAAGACGTAGAACCCGGGCTTACCGGGCTGTACTTGTAATTGCCATCGGGTCTTACTGCACCGCGTTTAAATGGCAAAGCGAATGTACCGCCGTTGCTTCTAAGATAAACGGTAGAAGGCGTGGAAGGCGGAAGGACAACAAACGAATCATCCGTAAACCTCAAATCGAATTCGGAGCCGGTCATGTATGTAAAACACGTAGCAACCTCGTTGCTTTCCGCTATCATATAGTTGGCTGCATATACGGAGCCGTCCAACCCGTCGTGTGCGCCTTTAAAAACTAATTGACTTTCAGCGTCCTTGTATTCCCCTGCCGTTTTAGTTACCCGGTCTGCGATGTATGACATAAGCAAGGGCGTTGACCCGTTCGCCGCGTATATCGTAGGTATGGTAACGTTGTTCGGGTACGCGTAATTAAGGCTATCTATGTATGTCGAAAACTGATATGCTGGTGTTTCCAATTTGGGTATGGCAACCACTGGGGCGCGCAATGTCGAAAGCTTCGATATGTTTTCTATCAGTTCAAGGCTATATCCGTCCTCATCTGCCGTTACACGTACACGGAACAAACCGCTACCGAACGGAATATTTAAGCCCCCAAAATGCAATTCGGCGCGGTATGGGGCCGTCCTTATGAACTTCCCTGGGAAACGTTCAGAACGGAACACACGGTCATTCACTTCTGAACGGGGCACGCTGATGGTCCCGGAGTAACTGACCGTTTGCTCCGTGAATTTTAGGGGGTCGGGGTTGTTGATAGTCAGTTTTACCGAGTTAGTGGAAACACCGTCTATCACTTTCCCATTAATTCGTATCGTTAAGTCCATATTGTTAAGGTTCTATAATTTCAAATTTGCATTTAAACGCCGCTACTCGTCCCGTTGCGCCACCTTGTATGTTCAGCGCGTTCGGGTTCTGTATCGTAACGCGTGCCCACTGGTTTGTAGCCAAAGGGAATACCCCGGCGACCTCGCCCGAACGGGAAAGCCAGTACAGCGCGTTTTGGTTATCGTCGGTTACTACTACGCTTATCGTAACGTCGTAGGACAATATGCGGTTGCCACCCGAGAAGTTAGCCAGGTAAGTAGGCACAATGCGGTATTGGTCGAAATACATCGTATCATAAGCCCCTTTGCTGTTAAGCCATCGAAGCGTTACCCGTTTCTTAGGGTTAGAGCAATACGGGTATTTACGTTCAAAACGTGCGTAGCCCCATACGCTGGCATCGTTCGCGGTTCTAAACTCTCTCATGGGCTGGCTTGAGCTTTGCGAAAGTCCGGAATTTGACCACACCGTGGATGTACCCGTACCGTTAACCCTAACCCGTAGTCTACCGTCCGAGTTAGCCGTAAGTTGCCCGTATCGAAGTGCAAAATTAAATGGTGTACCCGTTAACGGACTATTAAGAAACGAAGCACAACTAAAGTCCAATTGGTTAAACCGCCCGTTGCCGTAGTCCGATAGGTTGCGCGTGCTCGCCGATGTCGCAAACGTTCCATATGCTATAGGCGAGTGTATAACGCGTATCGCGATAGATTTCGACGTGCTCTCCGTGTATTGTATTTGCACCATGTCCGCGAAGTCAGTAAAGCCGAGACCTGCTTTAATGCTCTCTGTTATGCTCGGCGTGGCTGCTGCCATCATGGACATATCCAATACCGCGCCCTCGTATGGGATAACTGTAGCTGTTGCCTTAGTAGCGCCATTACGTGAATAGATAAGGCTTATGCTTGTAACTGCACCTACCTGCTCCAGTCGTATAGGGCGGTAGATACCTGCCCCGATGCCTGGGACGTACATGGCACCGCCAGCTGCAACCGTTGTATTGTTTAATAGGTTTCTTATAATCATCGTTTTTTAGTTAAAATGGTTAATATCTCCGCCCGTACTATCCGGGACACCTCTACTGTGATACGTTGCACCATCTCGGGGGTTAGTATCTTACTTGCTACGCCGCCCTCGTTGTGCTCGTTGGGTACTTTAATACCGTCGCGCTTGATAACGTATGCTATCGCGTAGGCGGCTTCTTCGGGTATGTCCGTCCCTGCGTTCGCGTTCTTGTCTTTAATCCACTGCTTGATGGCAGAAACGGGCGGAAAGCTGCCAGCCGCCCGTCCGTCCTCCATCTGATAGATGTATGCTGGGCTTTCTATCTTAACGCCGCCTGCATACTCCACCACCTCCGTTTCTCTATCGAAGCGACCCGAAGCGTTAAGCCTCATGCGATAGTAGTTAGCTACTATCTCGTCGCGTATCTGCCTAACTAATTGGGTAACTTCCTTGTTCATAGTTAAATGTATTTAAGCCAGCTAAAATGTTTCCTTGTCTTCGGGTAATCTACGTCGTGCTCGTTGCCGTAGGCTTCCTTCTCAAAACTCATGCGGTCATACGGCTTGTCGTTCGGGTCGCACGGCTTCTTCTCGAAGCTCCAACCAAAAAAGCGAATAACGTACTCAATGCCATACCACAAGTAAAACGGCACGTACAGCATTTCGCGCATTTGCATCGTGTGGATGTGTTCGTGTCTTAATGTCTTTTCGCTGATAACCGCATTACCACGAACGAAGAGAACGCCGAAAAGGTTAATAGCTTTGAAGCCTTTAACCGGGATAAAGTTGTTTCTGATGATTTTCATGTTCTTTTGTTTTTAAACAATGCACAAAAGTACGAAGTAAACCATCAGAAAACAAACGGTATTAAGTTCACGCCCCGTACTTGTACGCATCAAACGTTGCCTCCCACCCCGATTTGATAGTATCGTACTGGTTCTGCACTTTGGCGATACGTAGCGAGCCAATCTCGTAGCCGCATATGAAGCTCTTAAGCATTTCATGCAAAAGTAGGTCGGTGCGTATCAAAGTTGCTATCTCTACGGCATCGTCTCGCATATAAGCCGATGTACCCATACAGCGAATGACTACCGTGTAGGCGCTTGTCCCCGGTACGTTCGTGTCCGTATAGCTTCCAGTCGTTACGTCAAGCGTAAAGAAGTCGTCACTCAATTCGTTAGCCGCTACGTTCTGTACTGCGGTATCTCCGAATATCAGCGTTTTGCCCAAGGCTGTAGCCCGGGCGTTCGCTGTGTTAATTATTGTTTCAAAGGTCATAACTATCTGTTTTTCATTTGTTGTTTCTTCATTTCTCTTTTCTCCTTCTCTATCTCGTCGTTACGTTTGGCGATGGCAAGCATAGCGTCCGAGTAGTTGATTTGCTTCGCGTCCTCAAAGCTACAGTGGAAAAGCTCGGCGGTAATCTGCACCAAACCAAGAAGGTTCTTTGCTTGTTTAATCGTCTCGTCACCTGTCAACGCGCTTTCGCCCGTCTGCTTCATGTTCTGAAACACGATTTGCTCGAGACCGTCCGCGATTTCCATCTGTGACACTATGAACTTGTCAAGCTTTGCAGCGTCGAGAATCGTTTCCGCTTCGTAGTTGTCGTCCGTCCATGCCTTGATACGCGCGTTTGCGTCCTCTGCACGGCGCGTTTCAAGCATAGACCATAGAGTTATACCCTCAACGTCCCGAAGTCTGTACACGGCCTTGCCATTGCGCGTAGCGACTTGTGATGGTCGGCAGTATTTAATCATATCCTTAAGCAACTTCTCCTCGTCCTTGGTTATTCGGACAGTTCCGTTTGCCGGTAGGTTAGCAACTCTTAATAAAACCTTTCGGTTGTTAATCGCTGTTATGCGATAAATCCATTTCAAAATAAACTTTTTCATTATTTGGGTCTGTATTTACGTATCAGGAAGTCCACACCGTAACGGAGCGCGTCGAGTGCGTGGTTCCACGCGTCTATAGCCTCGTTGGTGTATGTGTCCGATACTTCGTCCTTAATCCATTTGTAGTTATCCAGTTCGTCAAGTAGCTTAACGGAACGCTTTGTTACGTGCAACTTGAATTGCTTCACCTGGGCGATGCCTGCCGCCACCGAGCCGCGTCCCTTAACACACGGTATTGCCTTGATACGCTTCTGCTGTAGCTCCACTATACTCTTTTGCTCCGCACTGTCACACACGGTTACAACGCGGTTAAGTGCATTGGCGTTCAAGTAGTCCGCTATATGGCTGTTAAGTAGACCCTGCTCATAGCAAAGCAAGTCTACGTATAAGTCCCAGCCTTCCATGCGAATATCGACAATGGCGGTAGGGTCGTTCACGAAACCGAAGTCAAGCCCCAGGCATCTACCCGTGTAGGTTTCCGGCATATCGTCTATAACCTCATATTCGGGGTAGACGTTACCCTCTACGCCGCCCGTCAAGCCCTCACCGTACACGCGCCACCAGTTAGCGTCGTTCTTGTTCTTCTCGATGGCTGCCACTTGTTCGGGGGTCAAGTACGGGTTATCCTTGTACGTCGAATGTATCGTAACGTATCTGTCACCTACGAACTCGGTCTCACCCCAAAACTTTCTAACGGGGTTGTAGTCGATGATGACCTTCTTACGGGTACGGATATCAAGCTGCCTAAAGATTTCCCGGGGTATGCTTTGCGCCTCGTTGACGAAAAGGATATCGCGCGCGGGGCCGTGCACCTTCCCGGCATTATCGCACGAGAAGAACTCTATTATCGTGCCGTTCGGGTATTCGTATGTACTTTCCGTTTTATTAAACTTGTTCTCGTCCCAGTAGCCCTCGGCTGCAACCATAGCTTTAAAGTCACGGAGCATACCGCGCTTAACCATGGGGAACGTAGCTGCCACACACGAGATAACGAGCGGTTGGGGGCTGTTGAGCGCCAGTAGGTGCAACATCTGTAGGGTTGCCCATGTCTTGCCACTACGTGTACCGCCTTTAGAGGCCACACCGCGTATTTTCGGGTCTACGAAAGCCGCCAGTATCTTTTCAAAAGTAAATGTAACGTTCATACGCTAAATGCCTCCTAACTTCTGTAGGTTCTTCACTGCGTCCTCTGAAAGCACGTTAACCTGCATAGCCTTTGTGCCTGCTTCCTTGCCGTTGCTTGTAACGTCTTTAAGGTCTCGTAGCCCTCTAAGCTTTGCCATATAGTTAGCGTCAACCACACCGGCAAGCGCGCTCTCGTCCATATCGGTGGCGATGAGTTCGGCGATAAGGGCGTACCCGGTCAATAAGTTGGCCGCATCTTCGTTCCCATCGTCTGCCAGCTTTTCAAGTCGTGCGCCGTTCTTCTTGAACGCTTGTAAAGTCCACCCGATGAAAAGGCAGAAGCCCCCGAGCGATGGCGCGCGTTTCTTCTCTATAGGGACTTTTTGCCCGGCTGCGTTTCCACCCTTTAGGACTTCATAAGTAATAAACGGGTTCCGCGCGCAAAAGTTCATGTACTCGGCTACGTAATCTATGCACTCCTCGACGGTAGACAACGTAGCGCCTTTGCAACCGCGCGTCTGCACGACTTCATAAAGTTCTTTGCACTTCTTCAAATCTGTCTTGGGGGCCGGGGCTTTGCCCGTCGCTTGCCCCTTGGTAATTGCCACTTTCGTATCGGGGGCGGCTTCCTTCTTTGCTCTTCCTGCCATATTTTTGTTATTTGATATTTGGTATTTAAGGTATCACACGTGTGCGCTCGCGGTCTCTTAAAGAGATGCGTGAGTAGTATTCGGACGATACCTCGCAGTTCGTATTAACTGCTTTGGTTCTTTTCAATCATGGCACAAAGGTAGGCAACAAATCGCCTCAGACCAACCAACGGGCAGTTAGGCATTTTCTACAAATAAAGTTTACAAATAATTTATCTTTACACTGTTTCGTATGCGTGCGTGGTAACTACCTATCGTTCTGTTAGTTACAAGCACCTGCACAGACACACACTTTTTTTTATAAACTTATATTTAGAAAATAGTATATTTCATACCCCCTAAAATACACTTTTCTCCAAAATAATGTTTTACCCTCTTTTTACTGTGTATCTGTGCATATACATATAATATATTATAATATAAGGAGTTAGGCTGCACAGAGACCTGCACAGTAACGATTTTTTACTGTGCAGCTGTGCATAAAATATGTTAATTTTAGAGCCCCCTTTTTCTAATTATAAACAAAAGCCCAAATCTGACATTTTGTAATCAGATTTGGGCTAATCGCTATCATTTGGTTTGCCAATAGGCTTTCGTAGAGGGCACTATCATACTGCTAACTCCTATAGGCAAACCGCTTCCATTATGTCAATTTCCACCCGAGTGAGTCCCGATGCCAATACCAAGTTTGAACCGTTCCGTTTTTGAACGTTGAAACCCTTTTTATCCTTCCGTCCGGGCCAATTCCGTAGGTTCTCGATATGTCTTGCTCGTTTCTTTTCTCCTCTGCGAGACGTGCCTCGTCTCTGATAAGATACTGCCTTTTATTAATGGGCTGCTTATACGTGAAGTCCTGGGCCTCTACATACTTTGCCAGCTTATCAATCCACCCGTTGCAAAGCCCGGCTTCCGCATAACCGCGCCCGTACTTGTCTTTCGTTACCCCGGCGGTATACCCGTACCTTCGTATGAACTCCCATATAATGAAGACGTGACAATTAAGGCATACCGCCATATCCATAAAACTAACTTTCCCCATACACGATGTCTTTAAGTCTTATATACTTGTAGTGTGCCCCGGCCCGAGGCTTCTTCACGAATACATCGCTACTGCCCACGCTATATAAGTCTTCGGGCCTTCTCCAAGTATCAACCTCGTTCGCTACACTTTCGGGCACCTCTGCTATAAACACGTCTTTTAGGCTCGTATAGCCCACTAATCTGATACCAATAAGGTATTCCACTTCGTCAACCTTTGCGGCTGTCCAAGCGCCCCATTTAAGCTTATGGGGAAGCTTTGGTTCTTTAGTCATATAATTCTTCTTCGAATGCCAATTTATAAAATTTTTCTTTCTCCAGTAAATACACTCCGCGTAGCTCCGTTTCCGGGACAGTCCACGCACGCGCTTTGGCCGCGTCCTTGGGGTGTATCTCGACCAAGTACAGCGCTCTATTATCAAGTCGGTATACCTTACCCACAAGATGCGCCCGGCAAAACTCGGTGCCGTGTTCCGGCTTATACCCAATATTGAAATACCCGGGTTTCCTACCAGGCGCGGCTTTTGCAGTTTTCAACGCTAAAAATACGTCTATGCCCGTAAAGATTGCCGCGGCTACCACTATGGCTATTACCAAGGCATACAATACCATTATTGCCTCTTCCATTACTCGTCGTACTCCCCATCTATATCACGGGCTGCGAATTTAGCCACAAACCACAAACCAGTTACCAAACCAACCCCAATCATTATTCCAAATAAACACATTAATGCTAACATACAATTTAAATTTTTTTGATGATACATTTTCTAAACCGTCTCCCATACTTACAAGCTTCATGCCTCCGTGCTCGTCCGTCGAGAATTGAATACCCAATACACCTTCGTGCTCCTTGATAAGCTCACCTATCGTTCTGGGCCTCGGGTCTACTGGCTCGTGCGGCACGTCCGGTTCTTCCAGTGTCCCCCCGTTGCGGTATTCATACGACAGAAACTCATCCTCGGACACGCCTATATCGTTGGCGCCCCAGTTCTGCCAACCGCCCGTATGGTCAACTCCCAGTATAACCCCGTGCATATCGTTCCAACCGACTACCACACCTGCAAATTCGCCGTTCTTGTCAAATACCGCACGCCCTGCGTACAGCATCGCGAAATCTCTGTTTCTAATCATATCGCTAATCTATTACATTGGAAGTACTAACATACCAATAATATTCGCACGCTTTGAATATGACGTCGCGCGGTCCTATGACCTTCCATCCCTCATTCTTCGGAGCCTCTGCTATTAGCATTACGGAGTTATCCTTTTCGCATCTGTACCCCACTACTTCCAGCGTACTCCCAAAGTAGAACACGTGTCTGCCAACATACTTTTCCGCCGGGTGGGATTCGACCTTTTTAAACTGCGAATACATCTCTCTAACTGCTTTTGAATACTTTTCCATAATCTTTTGTTTTTTAAATCGTTGATACAAATATAACGCTTTTCCAGTTACATTGATTCTTTCGTTAACATCATTTAAGTATTAAACTATCTTTCAGAGATGGCCCGTACTCTAATTGCTGTAGCTTGAAATTACGTTGTATGTTGTCCGCTGCGTTCTGTACTACGGTGCAGCCTACCAATAATAGTAGGACTGCGATAACCGTTATTAACTTTTTCATTTCTTACTGTAAAATTCCATAAGTTCTTTAATACTCTCCATAAGCCCGTCCTGCGTCTGTTTCTTGCCTTCAAGGGCTTTTATTATCTTCTCGTCTACCGTTCCAGTGGTTAAGATGTGATGGACAGTTACGGGGTACGTTTGCCCCTGGCGATACAACCGGGCGTTAAACTGCATGTATAGTTCCAGGCTCCATGTGTTACCGAACCATATAAGCGTATGCCCACCTTTTTGTAGGTTAAGCCCGTGTCCTGTGCTTGCCGGGTGCGTTACCAGCACTTTAATCTTTCCGGCATTCCACTCGGCTATCTGCTCGGGCTTCTCCAGTTTGACGGGCTTATATGCCTTTAGCTTCTTCATTATTCGGCCAAGGTCATGCTTGTAAGAGTAGGCAACCAATACGGGCGAACCGTTCGCAGCCTCTACAAGCTCCTCGAGCTTCTCTAACTTCTCGTCGTGCAGCTCGATAACCTTCCGGTCGGTATCGTATATCGCGCCGTTTGCGAACTGCTGTAGCTTGTTTGACAGAGCCGCTGCGCTTGCTGCGCTTATTGGCTCGTCCGAGTTAATAAGTTCCAATACTTGTTCCTTCTCAAACTCCTTATACTGTGCCAGCACCTTCGGGGATAACTCCACACGGTCGTATATGTTTATTCGGTCGGGCATCTTCAAATAGTCCTCTGCGGTCATCGATATGGTTATATCGCTTATTAGGTCGCTTATCTGCTTCTCCGTTTCCTCCTGGGGGCTTTTCAGCGCATAGCTGTACACTACATCGCCGTTCCGCTTGTCGGGTCTGAAAAACCTATCCCTGTACGCTGTGATTGATTTTCCGAGCCTTTGCCCTTGGTCTATCAAATACATTTGAGCGAATAGGTCTATCAGTCCATTTGGCGATGGCGTACCCGTCAAGCCTACTACCCGGGGGATAAACTTCCGAACCTTTCTAAGGGCTTTAAAACGCTTTGAGGCATAATTCTTAAAACTGCTCAATTCATCGATAACAACCATATCGTAGGGTAGCTTTATACCCCCGTACTCCATTACCAACCATACAATGTTATCACGGCTAATTGCATATATGTCCGCTTTCTTCTCGTAGGCTTCCCGGCGCTGTTTAACCGTACCGTCGATAACTGAAATCGTCAAGTCCTTAAGGTGCGCCCATGCTTTAATCTCATCGCTCCAGGTTACCTGCGTTACCTTCTTCGGGGCTATTACCAAGCAATTAGATATAATGCAATTATCCAAAAGGTCTTTAATCGCCGTTAGGGTTGTTACTGTTTTCCCAAGGCCCATATCAAGGAACAACGCGCAAAACTCGTTGTCGATAATATGCTGCACTCCCTTTACTTGGTATTCATGTAATTGCTTTCTTTCTAACATAACATTGTTTTTATCATTGCTAACTGGGCGTTGAACTCATGGAGAGCCGCCGGGGTTATATGTCCTATTACTCTGTCGTAATCGGCAGCGCACTTGATGCGCTGACCGTTGATTACTATCTCGGCGTGTCCTGCGATACACTTTAACTTTAAATCGATATAGTTTACCATAGCTTTATTACTTCATTAATTTTGTTTTATAGAATACGCAAATGCTTTTGAAATCCTGCTCCTCTGATACATAACCCCGCGTTTTACGCGAAAGGAAATTAACGTCCCGGATAATATCGCGTTGCAACTGGTTTAGTATTTCCTCGGTGCTACCGAACTTATCGTCGCGCACATAAAGCGCGCCGGACTTGATTCCGAAGTACATACCTAAACGGTATTCTATTTCTTCTTTTAAACTTCTCTTTTTCATGATTTCTGTTTTAAAATTGTCCTTTATAAATAAATAATCTCTCGGTAGCTTTTTTATCGAGGCTAATGCAATTCTGTATTGGCTTCTCCCAAATTGTAATAAAGTCGTCCGGGGCTTGATATTCGGATATATAAACTTTATGCCCTTCGTAAACACGTTCCCGGCACCACTGCCAAAACTCATCGTGGTTTATACCGTCTGAATATCCTGTGGTACCCATATATGGGGGGTCGCAGTATATTATGGACTCATCGGGAATTAGTAGGTTCTTGTAGTCCCCGGTACAAAATTCTACGCCGTGCAGCTTGGGTATCTGCCGCATTACGCCCCGGACAGCTTCAGCTATGTAATCATAGAGTTTGACCTTACTCTGGGTTGTGCCGGCGTAGCCCCCAAAGAATTTCCCCCTGTAAGAAGCCACAAACCCCACCCAGCCCATAAAACCTATGTCGTATTTGTCAGACCCCGAACGAAAACACGCCCTAACGTCATTATACAATTCGCGTTCTATTTGCTTGGGGTAGTTTTCCCCGGATAACAAACCGACAAACATAGCTATCAAATACTCGTTGTAGTCGTTTGCTATCCTGTTTCCCGATACATTGGCGGTCACGTTACACCCACCACAAAATGGTTCTACAAAATATTGCCCTTCTTTTCTGTCCGCCAAGATTAGGGGCAAAATTTCTTTTGCTATTCTTGTCTTACCTCCTAAATACTTCATACTTGTTTATTTTTAAATTCAACACTACAAAGATAACCCTTTCCCCGGTACGTTGTTTATTTCCTTAGCATTTCTTAAGAAAAAACGTATTGCAGCGTCCCTGCTTTCCAAATCATCGATAACAAATACCGTGAATCCGAGTGTCCTTAACTTCTCATGAATGTAGGTTTGTATCTTTGTTGGTTTCTTCCCGGTGGTCTTTATCTCGGCAAAGCCTACATACCCACCCTGGCAAAGTATCATTCTATCCGGCAAACCTTTTATAAAGGTGGATAATAGTTTTATTACCCACACCTTTTTTGTTCGGTTAAGATTCTCGGAGAATGTACGCTCCAAATCTTTTTCACTTATTATTTCCTTCATTTCTCAATTTGTTTTCAAATACCACTGTTTCGGAGAATTCCCCGGCTTCGTGGTCTACTGTAGTTGTGTAGAGGTGCCCGTTATAATAGCCCCTATACTTTAAAACCTCTCCGTTATGTACTATTTCGTCTCCGATATCGTACGCGTATTCTTGCCTGCTTATCATAGCGTAAACTGAATTGCTTTGTTTTCTAACTTAACATTGCTTAAGAACTCGGGGTACGTACCATCTGCACGTTTTGCCGACATATCACGGTATGAAAACTTGTTGCCTTTCGTTCCAAAGTAGCGGAGCAAATGCTCATTGCCCGCTATGATATAATCGTGCTTCTCGTAGAGCGTACCTACGTACCCTATCTTTAGCGAGCTTCTGTGGCTGCCAAAAAGGCTGGTATGTTTTAGCTTGAACGTCCGGGGCGGTAGGTGCGTTTCTGGGGCAAAATACCAATGCTCTCGCGTCGAAAGGGTTGCATACAAGTGGCACCCCTCTGCGTCGACACCCAAATACATATAGGGGGTGTTACCAGCCATGAACACCGAGTAACCGACATACTTACCGTTCCACTCCTCGCCCTCGGTATAGAACATTGCTGGCTTCATTGTCTCGTCCAAGCAAAATACCGTTGTATCGTCGCTTTCCTCGTCCTCTACGGGCTTTTCTGCCTCGGCTGGTGTAACTACCTTGGTTTCCTTTAAAACTTCCTTGGAGAGCTGCGCAATGCGATATTTGCAAATGTGGATAATCTTTTCGTAGTCAAGCGTCCGTTCCTCACCTTCTTTGCTGCGTAGCACGCGTTTCACTATATCCGCGTCCCAGGGGTTAAGATTATATTCTTTCCAAATGTCCCATGGCTGGATAGCATGTTCGGCATAATCGGACTTGCCTACGTTGTAACTCTGTACGTTTTCACTTGCTGACATAACACAATAATATTTTATCTGTTTTGAACTCATTTTTATAAAACTCCCGTGCTTCCTTCACGGTCGGAAACACCCCATCTTCGGGGGTAGGATAATAAGAAGTACGTTCCCCTTCGTTTACTGCGATAACTTTTAAGATAGTAACCATTTTAATTTAATTGTTTTCTAAGTTAATACATTCCGTTAGTTCTTGCACGCTTGTTTCCGTTAGTTGACGCGTGTAGGTCTGTCCCAGCATACCGATAAACGGTTTGCCATCTACGTACATAATACGCGATACGTGTTCAACGTTAATATACTCCACTTGTAATTTACCTTTAACTACAAATGTCAGTTCAATAAAATTTCCACTTTTCATAATCTTTTCTTTTTAAAATTGTATATAACAAAAACACTTCTTTAATTTTTCAACGCTTCAACCATTTTCCTAAGCTCTCCGCGACTAACCGCAATACTGAAAAGCTCCGTTAACTTCTCCGTGATTACCCATGTGCCGTTAAGCTTTTGGAAATACGCTTCGTTGTTGCTCGGGTTGTTTAGGTTGACCGTCTCTCCCTTTTTGGGTTTGTATTCTGCAAGGCTTGCAAGCGTTACCGCCGCTTCCTCGGGTGTACCTAAATAGACTTTCATAATATACCTTTCGCTCTCGCGAGTTATTGCCTCAATGGTTATTTCCCCATTGGTATCTACCAATTTGCAAACGCCCATACGGAACGATTTAAGAACGTTGGGCTTACCCTGCGACGAGATTTGGCTGAATGCTGATACACTTGTAAGAATTAACACTGCTAAAACTACTAACTTTTTCATAATCTTTTGTTTTTAAATTGTTATACTATAAGAACAACGGAAGCTTTTGGAAGGTTCACCGTTATTGCCTTTTTATTTAAAAAAACTATTCGGTGTTTGAATCCCTTTCACTTTTCAAACTTTCCCTTTCGGGTATCGTGTCCCTGGTTTCGGTGAGGAACAACCTCTTAGTTTTTTTTGTTGCAAGGTTTCTAAAGATTCAAGCTTTATAGCTTCATTTAATCGGATACCGAACTTTCATTTAACCCTTTCGAGATACGTTTGCTTTTTTTCTCGTCTTACGAATTTAATCTTTTAACCAGCCTTTTGCGTTTTAGTAAGCTGATGGGGTCTTTAGTTCCTTTCAACACCACAAATACACGACAAATAACAATAGGTTGTATATTTCGTTAACACCATTTAAGAAATAAATCTCATTCAGTTATTCTGTTAACAGTTAGTTAACATTTGGGAGCTTTTACACCCCCTCTGTTATCACTCGTTAATAATACGCTCATATCCTCGTGTGCGCCCGATACCTGCGACGGTTTTTCCATTCGCCGCTCGCTGCCACCCTTGTACCTTAGACATGATAGCGGCTATCTCGCGGCTTTCCTTGGTCGTTACGCGCCCTACCTCCATCTCGAACACGTCTGTAGCGATTTGCATAATAGACACGAAGTCCATCTTTTCCAGTGTAAAGTCTTCCGGGTCTGCCTTCGATGCGTCGTACTCCCTAAAGTACATGCGTCGTTCGTTCACATACATACGCCGCCAATCTGCCGGTACGAGCATATTCAAATATGCTTCTACTGATGCGGTACGGGGGTCTGCCTCGAAATGCTCTTCCCGCCCTTTCTCGGCGATTTCCTCGGCTTCACGAGATAGCAATGTACTTACTTTGCGGAAATACATTTGTACGGCTTCCGCCCATAACTGGTCTACGTAATCGTCGAAGCCCTTTTCAAATATAAGGTGCGTATTGGCGTTCGCCTTAACCTTCACGGGCAAGAAGCGTCTGCCTCCCGTATCGTCCTTTAGAAATTCGTCCCGGTTGGTCGTACCTATAAAGATACATTGCCTGGGGAAGTTCTTAGTAACACGCCCGTATGCTGGTCTAAAACTATCCTCCGTTTTGGAGATGAAGTTTTTCACGCCCTCAACCTCTGAACGTCTCATTGCTGACAACTCCGCAACCTCCAATATCCAGTTACCTTGCAATTGTTCAAACGCGCTTTTCCCGTCCATACTCGAAAGACTATCCGAAAACCATTGCTTACCCAGCTTTCGGATGAATGTGCTTTTTCCCGCGCCCTGCTCGGACTGGAGCACTAACATACTGTCGAACTTGCAGCCCTTTTGAAAGATACGCTTAACCGCCCCCACCATCATAATTCGGAATGCCTCGCGGGTGTATACGTTATCCTCGGCACCCATGATATGGATAAGCGCCTTATCTACGCGTTCGATACCGTCCCATTTTAATTTTGTTAGATATTCCTGCACGGGGTGAAAAGAATTCATTTCCGCCGATAGGGCAATGGCGTCGTCAATCTTCGCGCTATTCGATATGCCGTAAACGTCTTCGATGTGTTTACGTACGCCCGAGTAGTCCACATCCTGGAAGTCCAAAGAACTATCCTTCGCGCGCCACAAGGGTACACGTGTAACAACCCGGCGTTCCTTAAATAGGTCGCGCGCGATAAGCCCCTTTAGATTCGGGTCATACTTCATTATCAACCCTAAATTCTTTGCTGATGGAAGGTAAGCGCCGCGCTTGTCCGTTTCGAGCTTTGCCATAGCGTCCTCGTATGTAGTTGCTACATCGCTGTCCGTCACTTCCTCTACTTCTATAACGTCGTCGAAGTCGTCCATGATTTCACCAGCCTTAACCGCAAGCATCCGGGCACGCGCCGCAGCTACCTTTGCATCCTTGTTTACAAGTTCGTTCATAGCCTCGGTGGAATTCTTCCTATCCGCGCCCTTATCCAACTTACCGAACTTGTGCACGCGTACAAGGTCGTAGGCGTTGAACACATGGTTGCCCTGGATAGGGTCATTGTTGTGGAACGAGTAGGCAAACATATCATTGAAGGTAAGCATGCCGCCCGATGTGGAGCCGCCCGTATAAGTCCATCTGTCTTCCTGCTCGGTAGGCTCGTAAACGTCTGATAGGTATTCCGCGATAACCTCGCTAATCGTGTATGCCCGGCAAAAGTCTCCTACATTACCCTCCTTTAGTGTGGGGTCTTGCTGTTCTTTAGCAAGCGTCCGGGCTTCGCCCTTCTCGTCCTTGTGGTATGCCCATTCGGTAGTATCGCTCCAATCGTCGTACATGCCCAGATACTTTTGCACGTCCAAAGGGCTTTCGTTAAACGCTGAATAATCTATAAACTCATAGTCTACATCCCGGGAAACCGACGGGAAAAACATGCAGCGCTCGGGCTGAAAGGTGGTGCGGTCGTACAAGTCTATTCCTGTTAATTCTGCAACCTTTCGTGCGATGGCTTCGTATTGTTCCCCGTCCACTGGTTCGGACAACGGGATGATAACACGGTAACGGAGTGTATTTGCTTTCGGGTTATGCTTGTGCGTCCCGTGAATGATACACGCGCAATTGATAACCGAGTAGAACATTTCGGGGAAGTTCTTCTCTCCGTAGTCAATATCAAGCGCCAAAATAGAGCGCTCACCGACATTGTTTTTGTTTCTACGGCTGCCGAACAACTCGCCGCCCATGAATGCACCTACGTCTTTAATGTTACCCTGCTCGGCTTTGCTCGCGCTCATAAACTCCCGGTACGTCTCATCCGTAACGGTTGCCTTTGCCAGCTTCTCGGTCAGCTCGTCCCATGAGTAAGAGCGGTTTTTCCATGAAGTAGATTTCGCGCTGCTTGCTGTAGCAATTTTAAAAACCATTTTTCGTAAATCCATAATTTAATCTTTTTTGTAATATTCAGTAATATAACCTGCTGCTCTTAATGGTATGCCCTTTGCCCAACTCGGGGCGCTGCACATGGCTTCGCTCATTATTTGCAGTGTCTTTTCTTCGTTTCCGTCTTTAGGTATCTCGGCGACAATTTCATCATGCACGTGCAGCACAATATTAAAACCTAAATCGAATACCTTAAAAATCGCATTTGCCAGCAAGTCGCGGGATATCGCCTGCACTACGTTTTCGGTTAGTTTACCGCCGTAGGTGTTTAGTTTAACCCATTTCCCGGAAGTTTGGTCTTGACCCATGTAGGATATATCTTCAACTTCAAACGAGCCGTTAACGCCTTCTATGGTGCGCCTCCCCATTCTTGCCGACGGGTAGAACAACTTCCTGCCGCTCGGTAGCTCTATAGTCATTGCGCCGCTTTCATATCGGAAAGTAATACTTGAAACGTCGTCTATCCTATAAACCTGTTCGCGTCTCGTTCCGATACATCGCTTTGCGCAATCTTCTAACGAACGCCACAAAGATACTATTTTTTTATTAGCTTCCCTCCATTTTGACAATATTTGAGGTTTTTCCCCGTCTGTTAACGCTTTTTTAATATCCATTGTGGTAAGTGCATTAACACCGCCGCCGTATCCGAGTGCAAGCTCCGCAACCTTACCGCGCTGTCTTAAATCGTCGCCCTTGTGTACGGGGACACCGAACATTTTAGAGGCGGAAGCACAGTAAATATCGGTCTTCGGGTCGTTAAATAAGTCTAAACGCCATTGCTCATTAGCAACCCATGCGATTACTCGGGCTTCAATAGCCGAAAAGTCAGCCACAGAGAACGTGTACCCCTCAGGGGCAATAAACGCGGTGCGTATAAGCTGCGAAAGTATGTGCGTAGGCTTGTCGTATATGACTTCCATTATGTCGAGGTCGTGCATCTTTGCCAGGTCGCGTGCCCCGTCCAGGTCTTCGATATGGTTTTGCGGTAGGTTCTGTAGTTGGACCAGGCGCCCAGCCCATCGCCCGGTACGGTTCGCACCATAGTAGCGAAACAAACCCCTAATACGGTTGCCTCTCCCAGCGCTTGCCAGTATGGCGGTGTATTTGGCGTTCGACGTTTTGCCTATCTCCCTACGAAGGTCGATAACATCTAACACTGCTTGCTTATCCTTGTCAGTAACGTTTTTAAGGCTTGCTACGGTCTTTATCACCTCTTCGATGCTACTCTTATTGAGGGAACCGATAACCACGCCCGTACGCTCTTTAATGAAGTCCTTAAGCTGTGGCATGGACTTTAAAGAGCTTAACCCGAATTCCTTTTCGGCTTTCTCTGTGAGACGCGCTTTATATTCTTCGTCCATATCCTGGGCGGCATGTGCCAGCTCGAGGTCTGCCAATATGCCGTAATCGTTTATTCGCTGGTCTGCCGCGTATATACGTTGTTCTTCTTCCGGGAATTCAAACCGGGATAGCTTACCGAAAATCTCCTTTTCTGATAGCACATCATAACGTAGGTAATCTATGAACTCCTCCCAGTCCGCGGGGGCGTGTTCAGGTAGATTGCGTGTGCGACCTCCGTTTGTTTTGGTAGGTTTGCAAGGAATAGAAAAATAACGGATAAGGTTTTTGCCCGTGCCCTTCTTCTTGTCGTCCAGGTTGAGGATATTAGATACCGCTTCCAGTGATGCGGGCATACCGCAATATAAAGACATGTTAGCTGTGCAGAAAAAGCGCATGGGGCTTATGTCAAACCCGTACTCACGCAAACAGATACGCTCAAACGTAGCGTTGTGTGCTACTATTACAACGTCCTTGTTGTTCTGTACATACGTGAACAACTCGTTGAACTCGTCCAGTCCTCGGGGCTTTGTTAGGTCGATAATTGTAACGTCCGTGTCGGTGTCCCACATGTAACCGCATAGGAGAATCTCGAAATTTTCGTCCTCGCAGTATTTATAGTTACCAGCGCTTTTAATGTCCGTAGTGCTAAATGTTTCAAAGTCAATAAACAGATGTCTCATAATTACTTGTTTTAATTGTTATTACTATTATAACGGCAAAGGTATGACAACGTTTTTAATAAACAAGAAGAAAGGCTACTAATTGCATTTATTTAACAATTAGTAGCCTTTTAATTTAATCGGCAAAAATAGGTGAGTAAAATATGAAACCCCGTTTTTCGTTAAGAATTACGTATGTTTGTTGCGGTTCTTCGTATGCCAGCCCGTGACCCATTGCGAACGCGTCGAAGCCCTTCAAAGAGCCATTTACACAAACCTCTTTAGTGTATATCATTTGGTGGTAATGCCCGATAAAGGCTTTATCAATTTGTATTGTTTGGTTCATCTTAGCATACCAGCGCATCATTGACGGGTAAATACCTCCGATGCCTCCAGCCGTGTGGAACTGATGCCCGTGTGCAAACAATACTTTCTTTCCGTACACGTCGATATAGGCAAATTCACTTTCGGGGATAATGAAACTGAATTTTGTCAGCCCCATAAGTGTTAAGGTGTGTTCGATGTTCTTGTACATAAAGTACTCATAATTCATCTCGAAACCGTTGCTAAACTGCATCTTTTTTGTAGTTCTAGAATGGTTTCCGCAAATACCGATGACAGTAATCTTGTTAACCTCGGGTAGCTGGTCGTGCAGATACTTAAGCCCGGAAACGATTAGGCTCTTAACGAAGTTAACACCGCGCATCGGCGACATACTGTTCGTTTGCTCGAGTTCGGGGTGTATGTAGCCGCCTATCATATCGCCAATCAAACCGATAACCAGGTTATCTACTGGTTTTTTCTTTATCATGTACGCGGCATTTGCAAAGAAATTAGTGATACGCTTTTCCGCGATGTCCTTGTTATACTCGTTTTTGCCCAATACTGTAGATGCCTTTACTACTTCGTCGGCATGCCAGTCTGATGCAATAAGGAACCCAGTGTTACCCTCGTCAAGTGATGTCTTTTTCTTCGGTGCGATGTCTACCAGCTTGACGAGCGGCGCGTCCTTCTTCAAACCGATAATACCCTTTAATTCTTCTTCGTTGTAATAGCTTTTAAGCTCCTCTATCAACGGGTCAGCTTCAACAATGGGTTGTTGTACACCCACAACTGCTTTGCCCTCACGGGCAGCCCAGTATGCCTTGTTTACCTTATTATATTTTTTCAACGGTTTTCCCGTTACCTTTGAAATTCTAACACCTTCCGCGTTTACATATGAGTCGTATTTTCCCACTTTTGCTTTTTATTTTTTGGGCGGCTGTTACACCGCCCAGTTATTAATCTGTTTAATTGAATTGTTAGTTGAATAAATCGTCGTTCTCGTCTTCAAAATCGAAATCGTCAATGCTTGTTCCGCCGTCCAGTCTTTCGTCGTCTCTCGTCTTCTGCACACCGTTCAAACCTACACCGATACCGTATTTCCCGGTAAACTCATAAGGGTAGAATGATACGGCTACGTTGCCCCAAGAACCGCTATAAACCCCATTCGGGTCTGTGATGTACTGTTTCTTACCGTCGATTACGATAGGCGCGCCCTGCTTCTCTTTGCGCTTCGCGTTGATAAAGTAGCAACCTTGATACTCCGCACCGTCTTTTTCTTCGTCCCCGTCTCTTAATGGGTTCGTCCATACCTTCGGGTCTTTGCCGTTCAGTTTCGGGTAACGGGCTTTCAACCCCCTAAATTCTTGTTCTATAGCTTCCTTAATCTTTGGGACTTCCGGGCTATCCTTCGGAATCAATAAGCATACACTGTAACTTGCTTCTCCTTGTCCGTTGACTTGTTGCGCTTCAAACAATCTAACATAACTCAATCTCACGTTCTTAATCATTGCTTTCATATTCTACAATTTTTGTTTTTTGCCCTCTAATCGGTTCGGGCGTTCCGTTTTTAATTTGATGATGCAAAGATAACAAATAAATCAATAGGTTGTTTACTCTGTTAGCCTTGTTTAACTTTAAAAGTCTTTTTGGTTGTTTTTAAAAATATCAAAGGTTTTAAAGATGCCGGCTCTATAGCTTCATTTAATAGGTTTCCTAACCAGCGTTTAACCCTTTTGCGGTTCCGTCTGTTTTCCGCATCTTACGAATTTAATCTTTTAGGGAGTCAATTTAGATAATTGGATAACTCCCGGGGCCTTTATCGCCTTTGATATTATAATAACAATTTGAAAGAGCTTTTTGTTCATTGGGAAAGTGACTTTTTATTTGCTGTCATTTCCTTTTGACATTGCAAATATAACGCTTTATCTGATACGTTGGTTCTTTCGTTAACTTCTTTTATGGATTTAATTCCTCGAAGTCATCAATAGTAGGGCTTAATTCTTCTCTCTTATCGCTTTCCGGGGCTAACGTTGGCAGTCCTTGCGGCTTGACTATCAGGCCGTCAAGTGTTGTGGCGAGCAGTTTCTTACCAACCAGGCGTTCAAGGTCTCCAATACCTTTCAGTTTGCGGTTAGTTATGTCCTCGGTAGACAACCCGATAGCCTTTAGCCGCTCTATGGCTGTTTCCGTGTCGTTTATGACACGTGCTGACCTACCCTCTACAAGCTTCCACCCCTTAACCTTTTCGCCCCGTATAGCGGCCTGCATTGCGAAAGTCTTAACCGATGCCAGCCAGTCGGTGAACATATCGGATTTGCTTAATATATCGCCTATCTCGTCAAGCGTTAGCGCCTTGGTGTCCCCGTAGGTCTCGAACTCGTTAACTAAAGCCTCTTTCTGTGCCCTGCATTGCGCTTTGAACTTGCAGAACTTACAATGGCTGCCTACTTTGGTTTCCCCTTGTCCTGCCCATGCCTTTTCGGCAGTGGGGCGGAGTACGTGAATTGCCCAGTGTGTCAGGTCCCGTGCGGACATCTCAAATACCGAGTAATTGCCTAACCGTACTTGTGCGATGTGCATACGTACTTTTTCAATCTCCGCGCGGCGGTGTGGTTCCAGGGAGTTAAGCACCCCTATAGCGTACATCATTAATTGGCTATTCCCATCAGCGTCCACTTGTACGCCCTTTCCGTATTTTAGGTCTATGATGTTTAGAACCTTCTCGCCCACTATATCACAGTCACAGCTACCGAAACACTCGGGAACGTATGTCGTTAAATCGAACTTTCGTTCTATACTCATTTTGGCGCCTTCCTCCAGTTCGTATATGTCGCACACATAGCACACGTAATCTGTTACGTAGTGTTCCATTTCTGAACTATAATATTTGTTGTTACGTATCTCGTCGGGTACGGGCAATTCGTCCAATAATGGTAGATATTCCCCGGCCAAATACTTTTCTATCGCATACTCTGCCAGCTCATGGGCTACCGTTCCCTCTTCCGATGCCGCGCTACTTGTGCTCTCGTACGGTTCTTCTAACCGTGCGGACGGCGTGCAGTTAAGCCAGCGGTGCGAGCTGCTCGGGGAAAGTAGGGCGTGTGCCCTACTTGTGTGGTCTACTTGTACTTTCACTCTTTTTAATCGTTATAGGTTTCAATACGTTGTTTCAATAGCTCGTACTTCTCGGGCTTGATACGCATAAGGGACGCTCCGCCGAACTCCAACATAATATCCGTTAATTGAGGGCGTGTGATTTTCCCGGACTTCATTAAGTCAATCATGAAAGCCTGCATGTCCTTTGCCGTTAGAGTCTCTTTTGAGGCTTTTTCCGGGGCTTTCTCCTCTTCGGTGGGCGCTTGTACGGGTTCGGGGTCAATCGTCGCTTGTGGGGCTTCTTTTACGGTCTTTGGCTTTACGGGCTTCCCGACAGTTACGGGCTTTCCCATTTCTTTTTTCACTTCTGCGATAGCGTCTGCTATTGTTTCCTCTGCAATAGCTACCGCTGTGGCTTCGGGGCTTGCTTCCTTCTTAAATTCTTGAACGGGTGTGCCGGTCTGCGTCGGTTCGCTAAACGTCGGTACGCTTGTACTGTTTACTGGGTTCTCTGTAGGCGCTGACACAGCCTTAAGCGGCGCGCCTCCAAATAGACGGTTCATAAGTTCATTTACAAATGCTACTTCTTGTTCGCTTGTAACGTCAAAATCAATTGTTAACGGTGTAATCTTCATTTTCTTTTCTTTTTATATGGTGAATAACTAATTTACGCGTCTTTGATTTGCTCGGCTTCCAAAATGGCTTGCGCAACTTTGACTATCGTCTCGTTGTAGAACTCCTCCCACTCGTCGCAGTAGATATACATATCTTCAACATCTACGGGGAATTGGGCGCCGTCCAGCCTTTGATAATAGTAAGGGAGTATAAACCCTTCAAACGTCGGCATCTCTTGCATCGCGTCGATAACTTGGTATTTGTTCTTTCTCGCGCTTGCCTGCAAATGCTTTTTTACTTCATTGATGATAAACTTTTGCTCTTTCATAGCTTTATCTTTTTAAATTGTTGATGCAAATACAACGCTTTTGCAAATACGTTGGTTCACTTGTTAACCTCATTTAAGAAAATAGCTTCCATAAGGTCTTGCATGTGCCCATAGCCCATACCGTTGTATTGGTATTTCTCAAATCTCCCGTTATGGCGTACCTCTGAAAAGGTATCACTATACTCGTTGCCTGCCTCGTCTATAAATACTAATACTTGGCTCTTCATCTCGAACTGACCGGCGGTCAGCGTTTCTCTGAAAATTAAATCAATTGCTTTCATACTTCGCTTCGTTTTATACGTTAATACAATGATAACAAATCTACGTTCTTACTTGTTCACGGTTATTTCCAGTTTAATGTCTTGGTGACCTCTTTTCTTTTTAAAAAACTATTCGGTGTTTGAATCCCTTTCACTTTTCAAACTTTCCCTTTCGGGTATCGTGTTCTTAGTTTCGGTAAAGAACAACCTTGTTTCCTTTTGACATTGCAAATATACGGCAAATACTAATATGTTGTATCTCTTTTTGCGCTAATAAACCTTAATCAAAAGTGAAAAGATGTAAAGAAACAGTCTGTGTGAGCTAAAGTGCTATTTATCAGTGTCTTATCCTGCACAGCACAGAAACGCACCTAAATTTCTAAACTTTAATATAGAATATAGCGGTTTTTACAGCTCGTTCTATAGTGGTAAATGCTATTTTTTCCAGAATAATGTTTTAACCCCTTTTTACTGTGTTTACTGTGTAATTATAGATAAGTAGTTGATACATAGGGGTTATGGCTGCACAGAGACCTGCACAGACCCACTTTTCTACTGTGCGGGCTGTGGTTAAGGGATGTTAACGAAAAATGGAGAACTGTTAACAGCCCTCCACTCCCTAATTATTTTAGCTTTACCGCTATGTCTATATCTATCTTTGATTTGGGGTTTTTGTTCGATATGTCGCGCTCTATAGCCTTGACCCCCCATCTGAAAAACAAGAATCTTTTCTTTCGAACTGTGATAACTCCCGTTATCGTGTCCCTACCTTGGTAGCTTAGCTCTGTACTGTCTTGCTTAACCCTTGCTTGTATTGTGTTCCATGCGTCCCGGTATTCCGCTATAAGCTCCCCGGCTACGGTATCGGTACGCACAACCTCCTTTATTACTGTCTTGGTAACGGTACGGGTCGCCGATAACGCATCTTTCACCCGGACATTAAGCGCGTCCACCTCTTTATATAGGTCTGCGTTCGTTTTCTTTAGCTCCTTGTGCGACATCTCTAAGGCTTTACACTTCACTGCTGCATCTCCGAGTTTGGTTTTGTACTCTATCTGCACGTCGTTCATCGCCTCGACATTACGTTCCAAACGTCCTATTTCGGCTCTTTGCTTCCTTATGGTGTCTACCATCTTGGTTATTGCACCGAATAGCACCATAAGAGCCGCAAAGCCTATAATTATCTTTTGTAGTTTACTCATAGCGAATCGCATTAATACGGTTCATCCACCCCTTGCGGTATTTCTCGTTTTTGGGTCTCGCCTTGCAAATCTCGTCGATAAACTTTGCCCTATCGTCTTTAATCATTTTAAAGAGCGTAGCCGCGTCCATAGCGTTAAGGGCTGCAATGGTCTGTTTACCTACAATACCGTCCGCCTTGACCCCCAAAAGACGTTGTGGGCGCTTTATACCGTGCGAACCGGAAGCCCAAACCCAATCAACTAAGATATTGGCTACTGATTGGTTTTTAATCTCATCAGCCCTCCACCTATCCCAATACATTGTTTTAAAGATTTCCGCCCAGTTCTCTTTAGTGAGATTTTTCAACCTTTCAATTGTAGGCCTGGGGTATCCTTTCTTTCGGCAATACGCCTCATATGTTCCGATAGTAACCCCCATGTTCGTCGCACCGCCTAAATCGTCGGGGTCGTTAACAAAACCGCCTTCCCACTGTAGGATGAACGGTACTAACTTACTGCTGTTCGCCATCTTTCTCCCTTTCTTCTATGGGCAAATCATACTCACCGTCTTTAATCTTCTTTTTAAGGCTAAAGTATTTGCTATTGGCAATACTATTCAATACCTTTATAAATTCATTAGACGGCTGGATAATACGTAGGTTCTTGGTTATGTTCCTCGCATATATAATAAGGAATATACCCGTGAGACCCTTAATTAATATCCGATAACTAATACCCGGTTCCAACATATTACAAGTAAGAGCAACAAAAAACAATATAGCGCTCGTCAAGAATAGCTCCTTAACGGCCTGCATTGTCTTTTTGTGCTGATACGGTTTGCCCTTTCGGTGGTCTGCGAGATACCCTGCTAACCAATTTAGGGCGGTCACTATCACGACAATAAATATAAAGTCCCTCACATCCGAAACGACTGATAGAACGGTAACAGCGAAAAATGTGCGGAAATAGGTCTCTAATTGTTCAATCACTTGATTAACCCTATACGGGCGTTCGATACTGTACATGCCTTTATAAACCCGTCTGCCTTCATTTGGCAAATCAACGGCTCTATAAAAAGGTCTGCTTTGCCCCGTTCGGCTTCAAACCGTTTAACTTTACTTGTATCGGGAACGACTATTGAGCCTCCATAGGTCTGAATCTTCATACCCGTACTTGTACTGTTTTGGTCTGCTATCTGCAAATACCGCGCGAACGCGTAATAGCAAATAACCTTTTCAAGTCCTGCGAAGTTAGACCCGTCCGGGATATATTGCTCCGGAACAGCCTCATACATGCTGCCAACCTGGGGCAATATATCCAATAGGTCGGCCTCAAAGAAGGCCTTCTCTATCTTATTATCTTTTACGTCCGTCGCTATTTCAAATAGCGTTCGGAATTTCTGTATTGGGTATGCCATCTTCTGTTTCAAATTTATTTTCAATTTCAGTTACTGACGGGTCAACCCCGAATACCTGGTATAGTTCACGTGAAATACGTTGCCGTACCTTTGCAAGGCTGTTTCTATAGATGCGCTGTAACTCCTTCATAACCTCGCCGGAAGCGTTCGAGAACGTTAACAGCGAGCTATCAATAAGAGGCAATGGGATGTTATAGGCGGCTATCGCGATATCCTTTCGTAGCGGTTCCACATACGCCTTGTACAGCTCCCTATCTATCGGGCTGCCTAACTGGTCTACCTTGATAAATGGTTTGTCAGTGGCTACGTTCTCGTCTCGGACGGTAAGCACTGAACCTGCGTTCTCGCTGCCCATCATTTCGGACAGTGTATCGCGGAATTCTTGCTGCGCCTGCTCGGACTCGAAATCGCCGTGCGACACGATACTACACATGTGAAAACCACGCCCTAAAGTACGGTTAACGTACCGCCCGTTCTTGTCCTCCGCACCCATCTCGTTACGTACCGCGTGGAACGTACTAATAGGATAAGGTCGGGTAGTGCTAAGGTTCACATACAAAAGTTGTCCTTTGTGGTTCTCGATACCTCCGCATTCCTCGACCTCGGCAGCAAAATTTTCGGGGTTGAACGTAGGGTAAACAATGGAGTTACTTTTAACACTTGTTGACTTTACGCTCTGTTTCTCCCAGTTATTGAACACGCGCCAACTCTTTACGGTGGGGTCGTTCTTATAATTGTCGTTCATTTCGGCTCGAACGTATTCAAACGGAACGTTGTACACGTTTTTGGGCTGGTAGCCTGCTGGCGTTAAACCATACTGCACTATCCAAGCCCAGCCCTTAAAACGTGCAACATCGTTTGCCGTAGTTTCTAACACGTCGTTCATGTTACAACCGTTGCCGTTCGTCATTTCCGCGAATTCCTTGTTCTTGAACCCTTCACAGATTATATTTTCCGTCATTTTTTCGACGGCTGCGCTCGCTGTCTTTGACGCGTATATGAGTTCTGCAATTTCCTGCGGATAAAGGTTTCCCTCTCCGTAGTTAATAACTCTATCCCCGGTATTCGCGGAAAGCTTAAGCGCTTTTTCTACTAATAATGCTATTCGGCTGTAACCTATCATGATGCTATTTTTTATTGATTTCTACAAAACAATCCTTGTATGCCGGGTTTTCCTTCATAAGTCGTTCGGCTATTTCGTCCGTCATGTTTGCCGGCTTGTAAACCACACCGTCTACGTAATGCACGATACGCGCCCCGGGCTTCATTGCCCATCTGTAAATCATCTTAGTTAAGTACTTCGTTTCGTACCACAAAGATAAATATTCCATATCCATGTGGCAATTGGTATCAAGTTTTAGACCTGTCATTGCGTAATACGCATCTAATTTCTCTTGTAATGTTGCAACCTTCGGTTCGGCAACAACGGGTGCAGTGCTTTCGCCCTGCCCCGTAGTATTTGTTTTTTCTTCTGCCATTTTCTTTTTGATTTATTATTCTGCTGGTGTAGACAAAGCGTCGTAATCGTCTTTTTTTATGCTGTGAATAGTAGTGCCTACCTGCCAGTCCTCTACGCCATACGTATATGTGTAATACTCGCTCGCTGTGGAATCCCCCACAAGTTCAGTACAGACCAAGGGAGCGCCCAAACCGTATACCCGGTAAACACCTCCGCCATGGTCCACAGCGATAACGAGTTCTGCACGTGAACGAGCGCCTATGACCCCCATTGTAGTAAACCCAATTTCGGTTTGAAACCCGAAGTTTTTAAACGAGATGGATACATCATACGCGCCCGGTAGTAAATCCTGCGATTTAAGGCCCACCGAGATGGTGAGAGCATTATTAATAGCCGTTACAGCAACACCCACCGCGGTAGGTTTCCGCGTGATGGTAGCCACACCGGAAGAGACCGTAAAACTCGCTATATCCGAAGCATTTAGAATCTTTGCCGCTACGGGTCTACCCATACCGCCGCTAGTAGGAGCGCCGCAAGGCGCTGCCAAATCAGACCCTAATATTCCAATACATGCCATATTATTTTTTCCTTTCTTTTT
>OLZF01000747.1_pt1 | contig 30266 bp, 24 predicted proteins | sample 1674391 | NCBI WGS metagenome assembly OLZF01 (sample SAMEA103958166, study PRJEB25191) | human gut metagenome | biome: human-associated habitat [ENVO:00009003]; feature: intestine environment [ENVO:2100002]; material: feces | place: Germany | collected 2013/2015
TGCAGTCTGATCCCAATGATGTGCTTCCTGTCTCTCCGTCATTGACAGCAGTTTTTTTCTCCCATTCGGAACAGTAGCTGGCTTTCACCTCAGCGCTTCTCTCAAGGCTGCCCAGAGTGTTCTGTTCCGAAAGATACAAAACCTTATAGGGATACTTTTCACCATCCCTGTCCAACTCCAGTTTCGTCATAGAAGAAGGTGTTGCAGAAACTACCAGATATGCCGCAGTTTCGTCACCTTTTAATTCCATGGAATTACTTCCTCCATTCCACATGGTAGAATACCTTGTCTCACCTGTTTTCGTTACCGTAACAATACTGATTCTCCATCCGGCTCCTGATACTGAACTTAAGCCTTGAAATTCTACCTTTATAAGATCCTTTTTCAAATCCACATCAAGCGGAATAATATTATAACCGCCCTGCTGAGGCGCCTTACTGTCAGGTACAGACATCCATCCGTCACTTGATTTCTCCAATGTCGTATATATTTTTCCGTAATTTAAATAATCCTGCTCTAATAAATCATTTAAACTCTTCTGATAATGACTCTGTGCATCAAAATCCATAGTTACCAGGCGTCGCTCGAATCCCCCGAGAATCTTTTCGATCTCTACTCCTGTAAGCCTTTCTATTGTATGGAAAAAGGTTTCATCTTCCTGATTGTTTTTTAATATTTTTAAAATCGCATCATGTCCCAATCCCGATATCTGGTCCGGATTCTCTTCAATATACAAAAAGATCGGCCATACATCATACCAGTTCTTTGTATGTGGAAAATGAGATTCTGCATTTAAGAGAAACGGTGCAAAAAAATCCGTCTCCGGTCCATACACATTCTCTCCATATTTATTATAGGAACTTTGTAAATACTCATTTCTACAAAAGTTTGCAACTGCTTCATACCACTCATACGGCACAACGCCTCCCATATGATAAGTAAACGCATGCGCCAGTTCGTGCGGCACGACCCAACTCGGCGGATCTACACGCATCGCTCCCGGTGCCATAACAAGATATGCAAATGCATCCTGATCAACCGTCATATATGCCCAGTCATCACCGATTTTCGACAACCCGGTAGCTGCAATATATACATTTGTTTTATATTTTCCGGTAATTGCTTTATTTGGGGAAATTCCCAGATCAGCGAACTTCAATTCATCCATGTAAAAAGAACGGATGGTTTCAAGGTTTATCAGATTTCCCCGAACAAACTCCTCATTTACTGTTCCTGTCGTATCTTCATTTCCCCAGATAATCTGGAAATGCTCTGAACTCATACGGTGAACAGATGAATCTGTAAGCGAATAGTATGGATCCCGCGCGACATACTCATCAGTCGCCGCAACCACAGACACAGGATTATCAATTTCACAGTAATATACCCCTGCAAACATTAAGACAAACAACAACAACAAATATAATACTTTTTTCCTCATTTTTCCTCCTATTTTCCAGTCATGATTTTATTTGAAATAATTCAATTGTACTTCTCCATAAATCTCCGGAACATAACTGCACATTCCGCCCGGGTTGCAGATCCCTGTGGATCAATCCTCGTACCCATCTCTTTTCCGGTCAGGATTCCTTCCCCTACTGCCCATCCGACAGCTTCTTTGGCATATATGTTTACGGACGCGGCGTCTGCATATGTACTGTAATCCGCCGTAACGGACACATCATAACCCTGGGACTTTGCATAGCGGTACATCATCACCGCCACCTGTTCACGGTTAATGTTATCTTCCGGTCCGAATCTCCTGCTTCCGTCTGCGTATCCGGTTATGATACCATTCTCGCTTGCCCACATAACCGCGTCTGCATACCAGGCTCCTTCTGTTACATCCGAAAATCTTGCTTCATAAACAGTTTCCGGTTTTCCGTTCATACGGTGGAGCATGATCGCAAACTGCGCTCTTGTCAGTTTTGTTTCCGGTTCGAAGTGGGTTTCATCCATCCCGGCAATAATCATTCTGTCGTAATTGTAATACACCGCATCGTAATACCAGGAACCTGCTTCCACATCCACGAATGGACGCTCCGGCTTCCTGGTCAGCGCCTTCACTGCTTCTGTCAGTGCATCTGCTGCCGCGTCAACCTCTGCCTGGGACGCATCTTTCCTGTTATATATTTCCTTTGCTCCCGCAAGCGCATCTGCATACACCTTCCAGCTCTCCGCCGTATAGGTATCTTCTGCATTCACTTCTGCATCAATTGCTGCTTTCAGGACTCCTTTCTCTGCCGCTGGCTCTGTTACCGCTTTTCCGCTTACTTTCCACTCATTAATTCCGACTCCATCCGCCTGTTTCACAAGGATTGCCCTGATTCCTTTTGTCTTAACCGTATCAAATGTCGTAACATTATACTGGTCCTGTTTTGTTTCCAGCCCCTGCTGGTTCGGCATTTCTGTCCATTCGCCATTTTCATTCAGATATTCGTATCGGTAAGAAGATGGCACCTGCACTCCGCCGTCTCCACCATTGCTGTTGTCAAAGAAATAGATCTCGGATCTGTCAATGTATACCGGAACCGCCCATTCATAGCTGATCCACTCTTCTGTTGCTTCATTGTTGCCCCAGGTTCCCCAGTGGCTGCAGTCTGATCCCAATGATGCGCTTCCTGTCTCTCCGTCATTAACTGCAGTTTCTTTTTCCCAGCCGGAACAATAACTGACCTTAATATCAGCGCTTTCTGACAGATTGTTCTGGTCCGGAACCGGCTTTCCGCTTACTTTCCACTCATTAATTCCGACTCCATCGGCCTGTTTCACAAGAACTGCTCTGATTCCTTTTGTCACAACCGCATCAAAAGTTGTAACATTATACTGATCCTTCTTTGTCTCCAGTCCCTGCTGGTTCGGAATCTCGGTCCATTTGCCATTCTCATTCAGATATTCATATCGGTAAGAAGACGGCACCTGCACTCCGGCCCCATCATCAAAGAAATACACCTGAGACGTGTCGATACATACCGGCGTTGACCACTCATAGCTGATCCACTCTTCTGTTGCTTCCATATTTCCCCAGGTTCCCCAATGGCTGCAGTCTGATCCCAATGATGTGCTTCCTGTCTCTCCGTCATTGACAGCAGTTTTCTTCTCCCATTCGGAACAGTAGCTGGCTTTCACCTCGGCGCTTCTCTCGAGGCTGCCCAGACTTTTCCGTTCCGGAAGATACAAAATTTCTTCGTAAATGTCTTCGTAATCCGCTTTTTGAAGCGTTTCTACATAGAGACGATAACGATTAGGATATAGCTGTCTGATCGCATACATTCCATTATAGTTTCCATACATCTGAAAATACAACTGGCTGAACTCTGCAAAATCCTCATATCCATTGGTTGTACCATAATCCGACACATTCAATATATCTGCCTCTCTGGCCTTATCCCAACTCCCACTTGAATTTACAGTATAAGAAAAATCCATACTATGCCCAAACTCATGTGCAAGAAACTGTGCTATACCATTTGGAGTTTCTACCCAATTCATTCTGATCCATAAATCATTCTCACCGCAATTCAATGTGTTTTCGTCATCGTTATACACGGTCATCGTCTTAATATTTTTTCGTACTGGATACGGAATCTGCTTAATCGCCTCCAGAAGATTCTGCCCGTTTTTTTCCGCCACATCATTATTTTGAATATATACCGTCATCGTATGCGTTCCATAACTGCTGATAACAGAAAAGGTATATTTTTTCCCTTTCAGATTTATTCCCTCTTTCCATGGACAGAAATCATAAGTGCCTTCCACGCCTTCACTCAATGTAGTTTCCACCCCATTTGTCCCTGGAATATTTTTCAGCTCATAATATCCTGCCTGTCCTCTATACACAGCAAGCTTCATACTCTCCAACATGGCATCTGCCTGTTCCTGTGCCGTAGTTGTATCTTTTTTATTATAAATATCTACTGCTGCATCATGCAGGGCTCTTTCTATTGTCTTATCTGTATCCCATCCACCCTCACGGAACAGACTTCTCGCGCCGATACCTCCATATATATCCAGCACCCTTTTCTGGTTTGCCTCTGATAACTGACTGTATCCATCCAGCGTTGTCAAAAGTCCCACGTCAGAATACCCCGTCTTCTTAAATACAAATGTCTGATTCGGCTTTTCTTTTCCGTATGCATACAACTTGTTGTTCTGGTTCAGCCCCATATAATAACCACTCTTTGGATGATATATGTAATAAGACAAATTTTCCTGCGTCCAGTCGGCATCTTTTATAAGTACAAACTGTTCCGCCCCATCCCTCGTCAGCTTCGTATTACAGGAAACAACTTCTCCCTTCTCTGCAGATGTGCTCAGGGAAAGATACTCTTCTGTGCCGTTTAAATACATCGCTACCGGTATATAGTTCATAACATCGGATGCCTCTTCTCCGTACCTGAGAAGAAGTACATCTTCATAAATACCCGTTCCACCTGATGTTATCTGAAATTTTCTTTCATAAAGCAAATCTTGTACATTTACAGTTTGAGTAATAACCTGCTCCAGACTGCTTTCTGCCGCCGGCACCACACACACATCGGACGACAGCAATACCAATACCAGAAATGCCGCAATCCCCCTTTTCAAAATTTTTGCCATCTTTCCCTTCATAACAATACCTCATTCTCCTCCTAATATATAAGTGTAATTAAGCGTTTGCGAAACGCCACAAGCCACATAAATGATGTACATTTCGTCAAATAGACAATTAAAAAAATATTCTGATACCTAGTACATCGTTCTGTAATTAACCAGAAAGGTATAATTTCCAACCTACGGATACCGCTTATAGGAAATCGCCTAATCAGCAACATTAAACGATTAAGTATCACATAATTAAAATACATTTTGAGAAACAAGTTTTCAAAATGTATTTATTAAAACTCTTCAGTTTTATTCTCTATCTATGAAGTTCGTTTTTTCTTATATAAGATAACGCCTCCGACAGCCGCTGCTCCCATACCGATGATCCAGGGCAAAACCACCTGATCGTCACCGGTTTTCGGTTTTTTCGTTACGGTAACCGTCGGCTTTGGAATCTTTTCGGCTTTTACATTGGCATGTACCTCATAATTCCATGTCCCGTCTTCGTTAAAAGAAGGAAGCACTGCCAGAAATTTTTCACATTCATAGATGTCGCTGTTTCTTTTCTCCTGCACAATCAGGTAGACGCCCGGTGCAACCTCCGGAAATTCCAGACTTTTTCCTCCCTTGTCCTTCACAACTGCCGACGTACCCTTATTCTTATTTTTTCTGACAAGCTCTGCGCCGGTCTCTGCTGCTTTCTTCCTGTCAGAAGCAGTCTTAAGATTCCGTATCTGTATTTCCGAATATTCCGGAAGCATCTCAAAGCCTTCATCCGATGCATTCCCGATCCGGTACAGATAAAACTGATAACCGCCCAGATCATAAGGGAATTCCAGGGTGATACTACCCGGTTTCTCTTCAAATACGGCGGCAGAAACCGGACCGCAAAGGGCTGCAAGAAATGCCGCCGCACAAATACAGATTGTCAGAATTTTTTTACGGAATGCTCTCAATACTCTTACCTCCTTCTCCGCCTCCGGATCATAATTGCCGTTATTATAGCCAGGATCCCCACGGCTGCCGCCGCGGTCAGAATATGCCTGTAAGTTTTCATCTGCTTCTCCTCTGCCGGCTCCCCGGCTTCTTCCAAAATATAAGGAATACGTGTTCCTCTTACCAGCAGACGGTGATCATTGACCCCATAAGGGGTACAGGTGACCAGCGTCGTGTAATCCTTTCCCTCCGCAATCTGAAGGTCTTCTGTCTCATCCGGAAGGACGATCTTTATCTGGTCTACCTGATAAGCATACGTTTCATCCAGGACATGAAGGTAGAATACGTCTCCTTGTTCCATCTGATCCAGATCCGTCAGAAGCTCTGCTGAAGGAAGACCCGTATGTCCGGACAACACACAGTGGGTACTCTCCCCTCCGATTGGAAGTGAAGTGTGTTCCAGGTGGCAGACACCCTTCTGCAGGAATTTTTCATCTGTTCTGTTATAAATCGGCAGATAAACTGCAATCCCGGGAATTTCAATATAACCCGAAATCCCGTTCACCTCCAGGGCCGTTTCATATTCCTCCTGCTTCAGGTTTTCTCCTGTGAATGCCTCTCCGGGCTCCATACCTGCCAGCATCTGATTATAAAACACCGCCCGTTCCTTCCGCTCTTTGAGCTTTTCATCATCAATCGCTTCCACCGCCTGTTCATAATGACTGATTTCCACAGTAGAGGTCAGACGGTTGATCAGATCGCTCAACTTTGGGTAGAGCAGACAGCCGAGACCCGCCGCAAATACCAACGCCATACCTCCTATGGTCAATCCCTTCTTCATAACGGTCTCCTGCCCTTCCATTGTACTTTTTTGTTTCCCGCGGTTCTGTGTTATTGTTTTTTCCGCCTTTTCCTTCGCAGGAAAACAATACCGGAAACCACCGCCAGTCCGGCAGCTGCCAGAATCAGGGGATTTCTTCCCTTTTCAGGGGAAACAGGCACGGATTCTTTATCAGCCTTTACCAGACCTTCTTCCACCCGGCTCCCTCTTACCAGCAGACGATGTGTGTTGATGCCATAAGGGGTACAAGTTAAAAGCGTAACATAATCGCCTTCTGGGGAAACTGCCAGATCCTGTGTCTGATCGGGCAGCACCGTCCTGATCTGGTCCACCTGATAGGTAAGAACCTGATTCAGGATATGTACCTGGAACCGGTCTCCTTTCTCCATCTGGTCCAGATCGTCAAAAAACCTGGCGGAAGGCAGCCCGCGGTGGGCGGACAGGACTGCATGGGTACCCTCCCCTCCTACCGGAAGAGAGGAATTCTCCAGAAGCCCTACTCCCTTCTGAAGAATTTCCTTTGAAGTCCCCTGGTAAACCGGCAGGTAAACTTTAATCTTCGGTATCTCAAGATATCCGATCGAATCCCCGATATTGAGGATTGACACCTGCGAAGCCGCCTGCTTTGCCGCTTCATTGTCAAAGGGGTCGCTTAACACCCGCCCTACCAGGGTCTTATTGTATGCTCTTGCCTTTTCCAGAATCTCCTCAATCTCCTCCTCTTCCAGATCCCTGACCTGTTCCTGATAGGAAGCAATCGTTGCCTCTGAAGTTGCAGCCTGAAGCATATTACTGACAACAGGATAGAGGAGTATCCCAATCCCGATTATAAATACTGTGAAAATGCCAATAAGCGGCCATTTTTTTCTCATCTGGATTCAGCACTCCTCTTTCTTATTGATCGCACCCCTGAGATTTATGTTTCTCCGATGCAAACTTATCCTGTCTTTTGCTTAGCGTGCGCTTTTTCTGCTCTTTCTGAGGTACACTGCAAACATCAGAGCTGCTGCTGCAATCAGCACAATACCTGCAACGGTAAAGATCGTTGTACCAATGCCGCCGGTACCCGGAAGGGTAAATCCTTTTGTATTGAGTACACCGACTTCAAAGAATGTGTATTCATGCTCTGTCACCGTAGTAAGTGTCTTGCCGTCAGCAGTCACTGCTGCTGTGCCGGTAGGCTCTCCCTTTGTATTCTTCTCTGCTGTGATTACAATCGTAATCGGCTTTGCAAGCTTGCTGTAGCCTGCCGGCGCTGCTGTCTCGGTAAGTGTGTAAGTGCCTTCATCCAGACCTGGGAAATATAATCTTCCCTGTGCGTCGGTCACTGCATCCCCTTCCGTCACTGTCGGTACATTGCCCTCTCCGTATGTATAGCTTGCTACTGTAGCTTCACCTTTTTTCAGTGTAAAGGTTGCACCTGCAAGTTTTGCGTTGTTATCGCCTGTCTTATTCACTGCGATACCCCAGGTATAGGTTTTTACTTCAACGTCATCTGTCGTATGCGTCTCCCCGTTTGCAGGGTTTGTTGTATAGGTAAGGTTTACCTCATTCGGGTTTCCTGCATTTCCGAGAACCGCATATCGATTCAGCTCGGCGCTGTAATATACATTCACCTTTTTGTATGCTTTGATATCTGCATATGTAAAGTCAATTTTGATGGTTGTTTCTTTTCCCGCTTCAAGGGCAGCAACAGCAACGTCCTTGCCGTCCTGTTTTGCAGCAACCGTATAGGATGACGCTGCAACTACCGTCTCTGTTCCATCTTCTGCCGCACCTTTTACTACAATGTCATTCTGAAAGGTAAGTCCCTTGCTCAGGGTATCTGTCATGTAATAAGTCAGCCCTGTAGTTCCTTCTTCATATACCGGAACATCTCCGCTTAATTTATAACTTACGGTATCCCCGATATCTTCGGAAGAGGCTTTATTCTCTTTGTCATTTTTCAGAATCACTTTGTCAACATTTGCAGTGGACTCTTTTGTCTTTACTTCAATGTCGTAATTCCATGCTCCGTCCACTACTTCCGGAACGGTTACCAGGAAGGAAGCAGATTCCACGTGACCTGCTGTTGTTGAAGCCTCCTCGACCAGATAGTAGCCTAAATCAACTGTGACTTTTGTATTTCCCTTTACACCTGTATAACTTGCAGCTGCAGCTTTTGTATCAATTTTTGCAATCAGTGCCTGCAGCTCTGCTGCTGTGTAATCCCTGACCTGTTCAGCAGTTACAGATGCATCCGCGTTCTTCAGCAGATCTGTGGCTGTGTAATCATATTTATCATACTCTGTGGATCTGCTGATTGCAAAAAGTTTGTATAAATTATAGGTTGATCCTTCTTTGTCAATCGTGATGGTTCCTGTTGCGGCATCACTTGTTACATTCGGTGTGGCATCGTCCGCCGGCTGCGGGTTTGTCGTTGCTGCAAATGTGGTCACTGCCATCGCCAGTGTCATAACAACACTCAGCAGCAGTGCAGCTAATTTTTTCATTGTCTTCATATTTTTTCTCATCCTTTCTCAGATTATCCTTATTGACGTGTTACCTTATCGTGCGGACTCTTTTCCGTCCGCTTACCTCCCTCCCTGCAAGTTTGTCTCCTTCTCCATGTATCTATACCAAAAGCAACAAGTGCCAGAAAGAGCAGGATACTTCCTGTTATCGTATATCCATAAGTCCCGGTTCCTCCGGTATCCGGAAGAACATATCCTTTTGCGTTGGCAACTGTTATCTTAAGGCTGTTCTCTTCCAATACGGTAACAGTGCTTCCTGTTCCGCTGCCGCTTAAGATTTCTCCGCCGTCTTTCTCTATACGCAGAATGATTGGTTTTACGAGTTTCGAATACCCGTCGGGAGCCTGGATCTCCTCCAGCCGGTATTCTCCGGGCAGCAATGCCTTCATCTCTATCAGACCGGATGGATCGGAAGTGCCGCTGTACGGTGCAACCTCGCTGTCCTCATGGAACATCTTTTCGTTCTTATCCCAGACTCCTTTTTTCATGACAAATCGGGCGCCTGCAAGTGTAACTTCCGCATCCTGGCTGTCTACCTTGAGAATGCTCAGCTTCAGCGGCAGTTTTTCATTGGTAATTACTGTATAGGTGAATGCTTCCATTGTTCCCGACTCCCGTGCCTTCGCCCGCGCCGCAGTCTCTGCTGCCGCTGCCAGAGCATTGACGGAATCAAAGACTCTGATGTTGTCATAAGAACCCACCTGCATAAATCCGGTTTTAAAAGCAATCCCGACACCTGCCGTAATTCCGCTTTTCTCACTTAACTTAAATCCAAGGGCGATATCCTCGCTTACTTTACTTCCATTCACATAAACTGCAGCATACCCCTGTGTCTCGTCTTCCTGGTAAGTGATGCCCACTGCATACCACTTATTTTTCTCAAAAATGATATTCAGCGGATATTCGGTTCCCGCATAAGCATCTCCGCTGACGCTTCCCACACTCAGCACGGCTCCTCCGTTTGAATTCCGGCGGATCTTGAAACTGCCGTCAGCCGTTCCGATTGTAATCATGCCGCCTTTCGCATCCACGTCTCCGGTAAGACAAACATCCGTATACAGCGTAAACGCAGATTTTCGGAAATAAGTATCCGCAGAAGAAATGATTCCCCCTCCGTTACCGGCACTGTTGCCTCCACTGATCCATCCTTCCGTCACCGACACCATTTTCCCGCTGCTCAAATCCTCTGCAAGTAATGCGCCGTTTCTTACCGATACCTCACCGATATCCTCCAGCCCATCCGGCTTTACCTGTGCTTGTGTTTCTGTAACTGCTGTTCCGTCATTTAACATCACGGTTACATTTCCGCGGCCGTCCACAGTAATCTTCCATGGCTCTTCCGGACAAAGATAACGATCCGCAGCCTTGGTCTCATAAAGCAGATAATTTCCGTCAATCAGATCATCGAATACAACGTTTCCACCCTGATCCGTAGTCTTAGCCCCGTCTGTAACCAGGCCGGTCTTTGTCCAGCTTCCGTCTTCATTTACAGAAGCATTGTACAGTTCGAACCCGACACCCGGCAGTACCGGTGCCCCCGTACCTTCATCGACGCCCTCCTTCACCAGAGCCAGCGTTCCCGGTAGGTAATTCTTTGCGGTTATCTTCACACCTTCCCCGGCAGGAACTGCTTTCACCTTTGTTCCATCCGTAAGCGTCAGTTCTATCGGAGGAATCTCTTCTCCATCGGGATCATAATATCTGACACGATATCCATCCGGTACATGTTTCTCACCTATATAATACTGGTATTCCGCCTTGGTCACATCATAATCCACATTGGGCTTCAGTCTGCCCCACTTATAGGACCAACGATTCCCGGCATTCAGAGCTATCTCTCCAGACTCAGATTGTCCGTCGCCAATATCCTCCGTAGCTGTAACCTTCACGTCCGTGGTTTTGCTGCCCTCCGCCTGATACAGGCACATGTCAATCGAATCACCGGCATGACGCTCTTCGCCATCCGACCATATCTTCTGTATCTCTGCATTTTTATTCTTTGCAAAGTTAAACGTAATTCGAAGGTTGGACTGGTCAAGACCTCGTTCCATATAGTAAACTTTAATCTTATACTCTTTATATGGCTCAAACTTATTGTCCGCTGATTCTACGCCCAGCTCTTCCAATGTAGCGTGCCAGATCCACTGATCATTTTCTGTCACGTAAGCATCCGAAAGTCCATACTTTTCTACATCCGTCAAAAATCCATCTTTACTCATGGCAGACGCCGTCGTGTCGCCATTCAGGTAATTCCACTTTCCGCTGACCGCTACATTACCGGTGGTAAAATCAATGGCGCCGCTGACTGCCCCATGGCTTCCTCCGATATCCAGTACCAGATGCTCTTTTCCATCCGTTCCCTCAACGAAAATCCAGACATCATCATCACCTGAGAATGTAAAGATACAATCTGTCTCTACATCCTTTCCGGTTTCATCCTTTTTTACAGTCGTTGTTCTGTTCTCTGACAAAGAAAACGGTACTTCTACTTTTGCACCAAACATATAATCCAGATTCGCAACCGAATACGGAGCTTTTCCTTTTTCCGTATAATCCCCGCCCTGATTAAAGGGGAAGAAAAACGGTCTCCCGGCATATGTTACCGCTTTCGTTTCGTCACTGCTTCCTGTCCGTTCAAGATAATATTCCCCTGTTTTTGTATCCTGCATCATACGCACTGCATACTGCTTCTTTGCACTGTCAAACGTCCAGTATCCGCTCTCTGTATCTCTTTCAAATGGAAATTCCACATTCTCATAGACCGCCCCGTAAACCGCCTTTTCCTGATTCTTGCCGGTCAGGAACTCTTTATTAAAGTAAGGGGATTCTATCTCACTGTTTTTCAGCAGTACATTTCCCGATTCCAAAGTACTAAGAGGATTCTCTTGATTCAAAAGACCCATATTCGGGAAGACTCTGCCAGTTTCACCGGGCTTCAGCTCCGTATTCACCCCGGCAAAACCGTTTCCGCAGGCGATTTGCGTCCTATAATTCCACAGTTGAGATCTCAAATAATCTCCGGTTACCGCATTCAGCATTCGGGAACCGCCAAAATAGAGCGGATATACTCCCTCAGAATTCTGATACAGGTTACGGATTGCCAGATTCCACGAAAACAAAGGCTGATCATCATACTGATCTTCATATTCTGTTTTGGAACTATCCTTAAGCTTCTTTCCCCAAAGCTCATAATCAGAGTAATAATCATAAAACTCAGATGTCGCGTAATACAAATTCGGATCCCGGGTATAGGTTCCCTCCGGTATATCCCGGCTTGCATCACCAAGGTCATTGATCTCATCAACCTTTCCCCAGCTTCCGCCAACCGTTGTATCCTTACTCAATTCATCTACAACAGGTGCACCGTAAAAACAGTTTTCAGCCTCATATTCCGTAAGATTATAATTCTCCGTGGCATAAATTCCACCCAGGTAAATGCCCATACTCTTCGGATACTTTCCGCGGAACATAATGGTTTTTGCATCTTTGGGAACCTGTGCCTGCCACAGATTTTCTATGCATACAAACTCGCCCTCAGGCGCATCCGCATCAGATAACTGACGCATCATCTGCCATGTTTGACCGCTGTCTGTGGAGTACTGTATACCTTCTGATTCAATCTGCCGTTTATATATTTTTACAGGACTTGTCCCCTTATCATTAGCTATCGTTCCATCCGAGTTCATATAGAAACTTCGATTTTGAAACTTTGTAGTAACGTTAAAGCTACCATCACCATTGCTTATAAAAGTCAGCTGAGTAAAGCCAGTATTATTCTCCTTGTAACCATAAAGTGTCCCCCCAGCGCCAGTAGTCAGATTCCAATAACATTTTTCCTGCTTTTCGGCTGAAACATTATGCATCGTATACTGATCAGCCTCTCCATCATATGCCTTCTGCATACACCAGAGATAAGTATTACTCTCTTCCTCGGTCAATGTATCCGGTAAGGTTATACGAGAAGTATTGATTCCTGCAATACCTTCCGGTGTCTCCCCTTTCAAAGTACTGCCATCCCAGCGCAATACCTGATCGCCGCACACCACCAGATATTCTTTTCCAGGTTCAAACTGCGCATTATCCGTGATCTGTTCAAAAGTATTCCCGCTTTGTACAGCACTTAATCTGGAAAGTGCGTTATCGAAATATACCGGTCTTGCGGTATACTCATCCGCCAGTTTTTTTACTTCCTCCGCACTTAAGGCGCGTCCGATAATTTTATAATTATCAATCAGACCCTTATAATACTCTCCTTTTCCCCAGTTTGCCTTTCCGATATACAGAATACTGTTCTCTCCAAGAATATCTGTCAGCGGATAACTGCTTGGCTCCCTTGCTGCCTCTTCTCCATTGATATAAAGAATCGTCTCTGTCTCTGTCTGAACGACGGTCAGATAATACCAGTCATCCCCGTCAGCCGGAGCTTCTACTTGTCCAGACCGTGAACCGGAATTATAGAATCTTTGAGCAACGGCATCTCCTTTTTCATTTCCCAGAATACCCAGATACTTTTCATATTGATACGTTTGCGAATTTTCATCCCGCGCCGCATAGAACAGCCAGTTCCCGTTTTTCTTATCCGGCTTTGCCTGGAAGGAAACCGTCAGTTCCTTTACACCGCTCAGCAGGCTCCCTCCATCCTTCGTCTTCACTTCCAGGAACTCGGAAGTTCCATCCAGATGCAGGGCTTTGCCTCCATCATGATCCTGAAGCGTATAAGCTCCCGTCGCCACTCCATAACCATTGGTGAAACCGGTCTCTTCATCATCAAATGTGAAATCTGCAAGCACTTCTGAACTTTCTTCCTGATTCTCCGCCGCAGTGAGCTTCCTGGTACTGACAGAAGGAGAACTATTTTCCACAGTATTGGTATTTTCTGCATAAGCCATAGTACCTCCCATACCTGCGATGGGCATAACGGCCATTACCCCTGCAAGACATAACGCAATTATTTTCTTTCGCACTCTCTTCTCCTCCTTCAATAGCTTCTTTATCACATACTAAAAACGCCGCCTCTATTTTTCTCAGCTCTGCTCTTTATGACAATACAATGTCATCAATTTTTTTCAGCTCATCTTGTGGAAACTCCGCACGTTCAAGCACTTATGATATTTCATCGCGTTGTACCTGTTTCTATCCGCCTGATACATATCTAAAATTCTTCCTTTCTGTAAACGGAATCACCGCCAGTCTTCATAAGCCGGGCTGTCTCTCTGCTTACTCACACCGTTTTTCCGTCCATTACTATTCACCTGCATGTGCAAGCACACTCTGGTTTATGTCTATTGTCCAGAACTTTCATAGTGATATAGCTTGTTTCTTATATCATACAAGATCTTTGGGGAAATGATAGAAAAATTCTTAGAAGTTTCTGGAATATTCTTAGATCATAATTTGTATACTATCTATACTAAAATCATCCTATACTCCAATGCCAAGCCATTGCTCTTCTCTTCGCATATGATTGATCTGTTTCCGATAACGCCACAAGCGGGAATCCAAAACCAAGAGCCGCTTTCACTATTTCTGAAAATCATCAGTAGTGAAAGCGGCCGCACATTTTTGCTGATTTGCCAGCTACAATTTAAATATTTTAAAATTGGAGTTAGACTTTAATTAGAATTTGAACAAATATGCTTAACTAAGTGACATTGATTAAAAACCTATCCTCAAAATCTTTATATGCTGCAAGGATCGTGCCTAACAGGTATTTGATAAATGGAACTGCGTCCTCTTTTCCTTCGTGCCAGCCGTCCTGTGACCTGCCGAGTACATCGTAATACAAATTTATTTACAAGGAAATAATATAAGAAATCAATTGTTGAAAATAGAATTATTTTTGTATATTGCCTGTAACATTTTTGTCTCTTTTCATCCTGCTCATCACATATATCGTACATAGCATCTGCATCAGTGCAGTGATTGCCCATGTGGCAGGATAAGACATGTAAAGTACATCCAATGTACGGTTATACCGGAAGATTGTATAAATCCATAAAACCCGCAGACCGCACACACCAGCCAGAGAAACGATCATAGGCAAAGCTACACGCCCAAGCCCTCTCATACATCCCACAAAAATATCCGTTGTACCAAGTAAAAAATAAGGGACACAGGTATAAACTAAACGGATCATCCCATAAGAAACTGCCTGCCCCTCTTCGGTATAAATCCCAAGCAGCTGCTCCCCAAAACAAAAAGCCATATTTCCCAAAACAATCCCAATCACTGCATCAAACACTAACGCCAGTCCCAAAACTTTTCGAATTCGTTGATATTTTCCCGCCCCAAAATTCTGACTGGTAAAATTCATCGCCGTCTGATGAAAAGCATTCATGGATGTGGTAACAAACCCTTCAATATTTGCTGCCGCCGCACTGCCTGCCATTGCAGAGGAACCAAAAGAATTAATAGAAGACTGTATCAGAACATTTGAAAAAGAAAATAAAATACTTTGCAGACTGGCTGGACAACCAATCCGCATAATATTTTTTACCTGTTCCTTATGTAATTTTATTTTTCCTGGATATAACCGCAGAGAATCCTGTCTTCTATACAAGACAGAAAATACCAATGCTGCTGATATCGCCTGTGAAAATACGGTGGCAAGCGCAACTCCCGCTATTTCCCACCGCATCCCTACAGTAAAAATCACATTCAATGCCACATTCATACTCCCTGCCAGAGAAAGAAAATATAACGGTCTTTTAGTGTCTCCTACCGCCCGTAGAATTGATGCCCCAAAATTATAAAAAAGCCCGGCTGGCATCCCTGCAAAATAGATCCGCATGTAAAGGACCGCCATTTCAAGAATATCTTCCGGAGTTCCCATCAGGACAAGAAGCTGTCTGGCACAAAATATTCCCAGCACTGCCATCAGACAACCGAATAACAATCCTAACGCACTGGCTGTATGCACTACTGCTGTTATCTTATCTTCCCTTCCCGCCCCGTAATATCGTCCGATCAAGATACTTATTCCTACCGACATTCCCATGGAAAAACTGGTCAGAAGAAAAATCAAAGTACTTGTAGAACCAACTGCCGCCAATGCCTGAGTTCCCGCAACACGCCCCACTACAATAATATCTGCCGTATTAAAAAGCAGCTGTAAGATACCCGAAAACATAAGCGGTATAGAGAACATCAACATTTTTCCCGCTAAAGGACCATTGCACATATCTATTTCGTATTTATCCGGTTTCATAATTTTACCCTTCCTACTATCTTCCCAGATCATTCTGCACAGATAACAATTCCCCATGACGCATTCCTTCCGCATATGCACATACCTTAATGCGCCCGCATTTCCCATTAAGTTCCCATTATCTACTGCTATCATTTCCTCCAGACCTTCTACAGAAAACCTGACTTTTGAAGATTCCCTGAAATACGGATTACCGTCAACATCCGCTGCTCCTACGCTAAGAAGCAGTTCATGATTTTTTTCATTTTGACAGCCAATGCTCATTCCTGGCTGTCATGGAAGGAAACCAAGGTGTGTGATTCGACGAATTCACGTTGTTTCCCTTGCAATTGATAATAATTGGATAGGAACTCATTCTCTCCTGGTACTGTAATAAAGCCGCTAATTACATAAAAGGCAAAACTTTCCAGAACTTACCATGCATAAGCTTCCGGTGCAATTCCCGGTCCAGGAAAAATTTTATCCAGATCAGCCAGCATGTCAGAAGGAAGTTTTATTTCAAGTGCTTTCAAAGAAGACTCAAACTGTTCATAGGTGCGGGGACCGATTACAGGTGCCGTGATAATAGGGTTATTTAATATCCATGCCAAAGCCACATCCTCTTCCTTCAGTCCGGCATCAAAACACAATTTACTATAGGCACGAAGTTGATTTTCGTACAATTTTATTTTTGCTGAATTTCCTTTTCTTCGAGCCATATTATCTACATTACCTGCCAGCAATCCTCCTCCAAGAGGCGCCCAAGTCACCACACCTATGCCATATTCCTTACAGGCAGGTAGTACTTCTGATTCTATAGAACGAGCCACCAGTGAATAACGCTCCTGCTGTACCGCAATTCCCAGAAAATGACGCATCACTGCTTTTTCTTGAGCCTGTACGATCTTCCAGGCAGGAAAATTACTTGCTCCCACATAGTCAATCTTCCCTTCTTGAAACAACGCCTGAAATGTTCCCCACAGTTCTTCAAAGCTACAGTTTCTGTCTATGTGATGCATATAATAAAGCTCTATATGCTCTGTCTGCAAACGTTCCATTGATGCTCTCAAATGCCTGCGTATCTTATATGCTGAAAGTCCTGGAACGGTATTAGGACCGTCATATGGATTCCCCATATCCTCATGTACCTTCGTTGCCAAAACGGTTCTCTCCCGTCTCCCTTCTCCCTGAGCAAACCAGCGTCCAATAATTGTTTCGGTAATTCCCATTTTCCCTACTATTTGTCCGTAGTTATTAGCTGTATCAATAAAATTAATTCCTGCGTCTAATGCAGCATCCATAATACGAAACGCTTCCCTTTCCTCAGTTACGGCACCAAAATTCATTGTGCCCAGACAAATCCTGCTTACATGTAAACCGGTACGTCCCAAATTAATATACTCCACTTTTTCATCCTCCATTTTCTGAGCGGTATCGTGATAACTTAATGAATGACATCTAAATGCAGCTTGTCCTTTGCATTATACGAAACGTTCAGAAAAATAATAGAAAAATTCTTTGAAGCATATGGAATATTCTTAGATTCTGTTTTATAGCTCATGCATACATTAGAAATTTCTATTGCTAAATAGCAGTAAATACATATTTTCAACAATATGCGGAAGATTCATTCACATTTCTGGCGGCTTATATTTTCTTTTCCAGATATTCTGACAAAACTCTTACTATAAACTTGTGATCATCCATATGGGGCAGATTGGAAACTGTAAGTATTGCTACAATCTCTCCCGCTTTTAAACGAATAGGAAAACCACCGCCTGCAAATATAAAATCTTCTTTTGATAAGCCATGAACATCTACCGTTTCTCCCGAAATAGCCTCAAGTGCCCAGGCACCCAATGAAGAACGTTCAAAATAGGATACTGTGTTGAATTTCCTCTCCATCCAATTTTGATTAATATGATTTGTACCATCTGTCAGGTGTTGGTATATAATCGTACCATTCACCCTGCGAATTGCTACCGCAAGAGCCATATTTTCTGCATATATCTTATCTGTAATAAATGTCCCCAACTCCAACGCATCTTTGTTGGAGAAATGTTCAAACCGGAGTATTTTTTCCTGTTTCTCCGTCATCATTTTGATTTCTTCATAATTAACTTCACTCATGTTGTTCCCCTTTCCTTATCCAACATGACGCTCAAATCTTGTGAATCCAAGAACTTTTTCAATTCTGTCCATTGCATCCTGTGGAATCACCAAAGCACTGGCTTTCATATTATTCTCCAATTGGGATGGCTTACTCGCACCTGCAATCACACAACTTATTTCCGGATGCTGTAAAATCCATGCCATCGACAGGATTGCTACATTCGTCCCTAAATCATCTGCCACCTTTGTAAGTTCATCAACGATTGCAAGATTTTCATCTGTAAGCAGATCGTTAATCTGTCTGTCAGCCTGATGCGTTGCACGGGAACCTTCCGGATATGGCTGTCCCTTCTTATACTTACCAGTCAGAAGTCCCTGCGCAAGCGGAGAAAAGGATGTAATACCAATACCGTATTTTCTGCATGTACCCATGATTTCATGCTCAATATATCTGTCTACCATATTGTACTGCGGCTGAATTACAGATATAGGATAAAGACCAAGTTTCTCAATAATTTTCTGTGCTTCCTCAATTCTTGCACTGCCCCATTCCTCACTGACACCATAGTAGAGAACTTTTCCCTGTGCGACCAGATCACTCATTGCACGTAATGTTTCTTCCAGGTCAGTGTTTTCATCATAGCGATGGCAATAATACAGATCCAGATAGTCTAACTGCATATTCCTTAAAGATTGATCACAATTTTCCATAATATGTTTTCTTGAAAGTCCTCTGTCATTCACACCATCTCCTGTCGGAAAATACACCTTACTTGAAATCACAAGCTCCTTGCGGGGATAACCTTTTAAAACTTCACCTAAAAACTGCTCTGCTGCACCGCCGGAATATGCATCTGCACAATCAAAGAAGTTAATGCCGTTTTCATAGGCAAGCTTAACGGTTTCTCTCGCTATGTCTTCCTGTGAACTTCCTTTCAGATCTGTCATCCAACTGCCAAGTGCAATCTCACTGATTTTAATTCCTGCTTTCCCTACATTACGATACTTCATTTTACATCCTCCTTTAGGAAATTTTAGTTAAACGTTTTCATATTGTAATAAAAATGCGTTTTTACGCATCTTTATTATCATTTATTTATACGGTACTTCTTTCCATGATTTCATACGGTAATATAACATCCGTTAATGGAGCTTTTTGTTCTATATGGGCAATCAGCATGCTTGCAGCCCGCTTTCCCATCTCATACGCATCCTGCCTGACTGTAGTAAGTTCAGGATTCATATATTTTGAAATATATATATCATCAAATCCTATAATTTTTATATCTTCAGGTATGCTTTTCCCCAGTTTTTGACAAATATTGACCGCTCCAATTGCAATTAAGTCATTTCCACATACGATACAATCAATCCCCGAATTCCGCTGCAATAAAGTCATCGCCCCTATATGCCCGGTCTCTACAGAAAAGGTTCCCGGATAATGAAGCCTTTTATCAAAGTCTATTCCCGCCTCTTTTAGACCTGCCATCAGTCCTTCGTATCGTTCTTTACTTGGAGACATTAGAATATCATCTGTAATATATGCAATCTTTTTGCACCCCTTCTCTGCAATGTATTTAGCTACATCTCTCATTGCCGAGAAGTTATCAATTCGGACACTCCCCATGTTCTGGTTCGTCTCTATTTTTCTATCAATAGCTACGATTGGAACGGATATCTCTGAAAGCAGTCTTTTGCTTGTCGCATAATCAGAGCTAACATATATAATGCCGTCTACCATCTTGGATTTTAAAACATTTAAAAACTTTTCTTCCTGTACCGAATTACTATCTGTACTGCAAAAGAACATCGTATACCCATGCGCAAATGCCTCATCCTGTGCACCCTTAGCCATTTCAGGAAACGCATTACCAATGTCTGGAATAACTAATCCTAATGTTTTCGTATTAGCCTCCTTTAAGCTTTTAGCCATACTATTCGGAACGTATCCCAAATCACCAATTACTTCAAATACCCTTTGCCGGGTTTCTTCTGAAATATGCTCATCTTTTCCATTAATAATTTTTGACACTGTAGCAATTGAAACATCCGCCTGTATAGCCACATCTTTAATTGTAGTGCGATTCTGATTCTTTTGCATCCCTGTACCACCCTCTAAGTAAACGTTTACCTAATTATATTAGGAAATACTTCTTTTGTCAATATGATTCATCATCGTTTTACCAGTTACTTTCCGAACGGAAGCCGAACCTCGATTGTAAAACGCCCTTCTTCCAGCAACGCTTTTACAGTTCCTCCCATCTGTTCCGTAAACCTCTTCACAATCGCAAGTCCAAGTCCCGTTGTCTTTCTGCTTCTCGATTGGTCCGTGGTATAAAAACGATCAAAAATCTTGTCCATATCACCACGCTCAATACTGTCTGTCAGATTCGAAACACAGATCACTGCCTGATTTCCCTCTCTGGTCAGTGATAACCGATATCCTCCTTTGCCGTGTACCAGAGCATTCTTAATCAGATTTTCGACAATTCTGACAAACGCATGTTTATCTGTTTTCATCCGGCAGACTTCCTGTGTAATACTTACTTCCGGCTCGCAATTTTTCTTCTGAAAGTCCTCATAAAACATGGAGACCGTATCAGCAAACACATTGCCAATGTGAAACACCTCTGGTTCAAATTTCATCTCGCCCGCTTCGATCCGCGCATATTCAAATAACTGATTCAACATATCGGTCACATCATCCAGCCGGTGTTCCACAATTTTTACATATCGTATCTTTGTTTCCTCTTCTGTCTTTGGATTTTGCAGCATCTGCAGGTACCCCTTTGCAGAAGTAAGGGGTGTACGGATATCGTGGGAAATACTGGTAATACTCTCCCGGTAAACCCGGTTCTCATTTCGGAGCCGGTTCTTCTCCGTCTTATACTCCAATGCCAGACTATTGATCTCAGAAATTATTTCCTCCGTTTTTCCCACATGACAGTAAGAAGTCATCTGATAATTTGTATCTTTTTCTTTTAACAACGCAAGTTCTTTCCGCATATGATTGATCTGTTTCCGATAACGCCACAAGCGGGCGGACAAAATGCCCCCCGCTGTAACCAATCCCACAGTGATTCCCCACCATATCACCGACATAGATTCCTCCTATTTTACATCTGTTTTCTGAAAATGCCAAACACCCACAATCAGGGACAGCGCCATCCAGAAAATGACTGAAGCAGCCATACGAACAAGAAAACGACTGCCAATGCCTGTCACTGGACATTGCTCAACCAGGTTCAGAAGCCAATAACCAGACGGCTGGAACTGTAATTTGCGAAACACGAGATCAAGCGCAGATGTCAACGTCGTAGAAAAAATAACTACACAGATACTGATTGAAATTCCTGCTCCGAGATTCCTGCACAATTCACTGATTGTAACCATAATTCCAGTCAGTGCAGCTCCAAGCAAAAGCTGTATTCCCGTATACACACATAGGTTTTTAAAGAATTCTCCCGTTAACCCGCCGGTACCTTTGAAAATAATTCCAAACAGCACGACTGCAAAGACCATTAAAAGCAATAGCAGAATTACCGCAGTCCCGGTAGCAATGTACTTTGCAAGAAAAATTTTCCATCTGGCATAGCCTTTTCCCGTTATGTTTTTTATGGCGCCATTTCCATATTCTCCAATCACGAAAATCGCTGCGAAAACTGCGAGGATAATTCCGGCAAAACCTCCGAACATCTGTTGTTCCACATCTAAAATCTCAATCGAGTCCCAGACAGGAGCATTTTCCTCTGCATTCTCTACTGTCACAGTAACTTCATAGGAGCCATTCTCCACATGTTCCTGCTGTGCTTTATCCATCAGAAAAAGTGTTCCATATACTAATAATACAAATACAATCATTACAATCCCACAGATATAAAAACTCTTACTCTTCCGCAGCTTATAAAACTCGCTGTACATTAAATTAGGCATCCTGTCCACCTCCTAACAGCTCCATAAAATAACCTTCCAGATCCTGCCCTGCCAGATAGCTTTCCTTCACATCCACACCTCCCGCGATCAGCTCCCGGTTGGTTCTCTCCGGCTCATCCAGATGTTCAAAGACACGCAGAATTCCCTGGTCCGGCACATCAAAATTGCGGATATGAAGTTTCTCTTCCAGGATATTCGCAGCCAGATCTCCATCAGAAACCACAAGCTTCTGACATCGTCGGCACCGTTCGTCCAACGCCTTTGCATCGAATTCTTCAATCAGAACTCCGTTTCGGATAATTCCATATTGGGTTGCAATCTTGGAAAGTTCACCCAGAATATGACTGGAAATCAAAATTGTGATTCCTTTTTCCCGATTCAGCTTCAAAAGCAATTCTCTGATTTCCCGGATTCCCTCCGGATCCAAACCATTGATGGGCTCATCCAAAATCAGGAAATCCGGATTTCGAAGCAGCGCAATCGCAATCCCAAGTCTTTGTTTCATACCCATGGAAAAATTCTTGACCTTTTTCTTTTCCGATGCTGACAGCCCTACAAATGCAAGCATCTTGTCAACTGCCTTTTTATCCGTAATGCCGAAACTCCTTCTTATGACTTCCAGATTTTCTCTTGCTGTCATATTCGGATACACACCCGGATTTTCAATCAGGCTTCCCACCCGAAGCCGCTGCTGTTCCAGATTTTCCGAACCAAACAACGCAATGGTTCCCTCGTTTGATGCCGCAAGGCCTGCCACCATCCGCATAAATGTTGTCTTTCCGGCTCCATTTTTTCCGATAAAACCGTAAATTGCCCCTTTCTTCACATGCATGCTGACATGATCTACCACCTTATTTTTTCCATATACTTTAGTGATATTTTCTGTTCTCAATACATCTGTCATCTCTATTACCTGTCTTCCCCTTTCCGTTCTTTCTTTACACACCTATCATAGCATCCGGTATTTTAGAAATTTTAGGAAAAGTATAAAGAAATCCTAAAGTTTTCAATTCTTATTTCATTTTAAATCCAATCCCCCACACTGTTTCAATATAGGTTTCCTCCCCATGAACCTTCGCTAACTTCTGGCGTATGTTGCTGATATGTACATTCACGGCGTTATCCTCTCCCAGAAATTCCTCATTCCATACGGATTCATAGATATTGCTTTTCGTAAATACCTTGCCGGGATTCTCCATCAGCAATTCCAGAATCAGATATTCCCGCCGTGTCAGACGAACGTCTGTCCCTGAAACTGTAATCCGAAAATCCTCCGGTTCCATAAGGATATCCTTGTACCGCAGGACTCTCCCTCCGCTCGCTTCTTCCGGCTCCCGTTCCCCTTTTGGATTTTTTCCGCTGCGCCTTAAAACCGCTTCCAATCTTGCCAACAATTCTTCCGTGTCAAAAGGCTTTATCATATAATCATCCGCTCCTGCCCGAAGCATTGCGATCCTTGTCTGTATGTCATCTCTGGCCGATGAGATGATGACCGCAATCCCTGGATATTCCTTTTTCATTTTACCCAGTACTTCTTCTCCATTCATTCCCGGCAGCATCAAATCCAGAATCATCGCTGCCGGACACCACTTTTCGATATAGAATAACGCTTCCGTTCCCGAAAATGCCTGTGCAGTTTCATAACCATTTTGCTGCAGCAGTTCCTTTAACATCTGACTGATATCGTTATCATCTTCCACAATTAAAATATAATTTTCCATCTTCTCCTCTTGCACTTCCTATATTTCACGTTATTTTATACTGTTCCCGCCTCCCTGTCAAGAAAACGGCAGCTATGGACTTCCCTTGTATCCATAACTGCCGCCTTTCATGACCGTTTTTTAATTATAATATCACCGCTGACAGAATCAAAAGAAAAAGAAGCATCTCCATCTTTATAAATTCCTTTATCATCCTTATACGTAATCTGAAATTCACATTCGACAGAACCGCTTACCGTATCACTCTCGTATGTAAATCCCTTGTTATCCGGAAGAATCAAAGTTACCTCTCCGCTGACACCATCCGTACGCACCTTTTCCGGACAAATTCCGGAATCTACGGTAATATCTCCCGAAACGGTATCCGCTTCCACGCTCCCAAAACTTCCCTTTACATCAATCGTACCGCTGGTCGTATCTGTATCCATCTTCCCCTTCACCGTCAGAGCTTCTCCCTTCAGGCTTCCGCTGGTACTATCCATATCCAATTCAGACATATGACACTTCGTCAGCACAAAATCACCAGATGTAGAATCCAGCTTCATTCCTTCCGCAGAAATCCCCCGAATCTCCGTATCAGAAGAAACCGTATCAATTTGTATCTCTCCCATGGCTTCGGCTGTTTTCACCGGAATCCGGATTGTAAGCTCTTTCCTCAGATTGTCTCCAAAGGAAAACCAGCTCTTTTCTGCCTTCCGATACTGTATCATCAGTCTTCCGTTCTTATTATAGTAATGAAGCTGCTTGCTCTCTTCCAGTTCTTTCCGCGCTTTTTCCGAAACCTGTACGGTATCTCCATCATACACTTCCACGGTAATGGTGCCGTCAACCCAATTCACTTCCAGACTCTCAATCTCATCTCCGTCGATTTCAACATTGCCGGGCCGGTATTTATCCGCATCCGAATACTGTACACTGCTGTTAAATCCAAAAGAAAAACTGCCGAATCCTACATTCCGGAAGTCCCCTCTGATTCCCAGAATCAGTATCACAGCTAACAGCACTGCCGAAATGGACCATGCGACAATCCGGATGATTGCTGATTGTTTTCTATTCATCTTCTATCCCTGCCTTTTCAATTCAAACACTGCCTTCAGAATCCCCTCAACCGCTGCTCCAATCAGAAAGATCACCCAGGTAATATGCCATGCCATCGTCCAGAAACTGATGATAATATAGATTACGGTAATGATCGACCAAAGCGCACTGCTGAGCGCTTTCATCGCCCTGCGGTCGGAATCCGTCTGATCTTTCCATTCCTTAAACTCTTCAACAATCGAATCGTCTACCTTCCGGTAACGCGGCTTCGTCATATGATCATAGATCAGCAGCCCTGTACCGCACGCAATCATAAGAAACATTAACGCCGGTGCCAGATTCTCCTCTAACCGGGTGCCGCTCAGTAAGATTGGCGGAAGCAAACATAAAATATACATCATAACTGCTGCGGAAACCAGAAGCGCCGACTTCTTCTTTCCCCGTTCCAGCTGCTCACCGCTTACTTCCTTTTCAAAAGACAGCTCATCATTAAGCCCTGCCAACAGTTCATCCATATCTCCGATACTGGCTACTGCAATATTATACGCCGCCTCCGGCGTCTTGCCTTCTGCAAGAAGATCCCGATACTTATCTATCAGATTCTGTAAAATCTCTTCTTTTAATTCCACGGATTTTCTGGTCGGCTTCACGTCCCGGAACAGATAATCCATATACGCTCTTAACTTATCTTCCATCTTTTTCCTCCTCATCAATCCTGATCAGAATGTCAATCAGACACTTACATTCCTCCCACTCTTCCCTCATCCGCTGATACGCCAGCTGTCCTTCCGGTGTAATCGTATAGTAGCGTCTTCTTGCTCCCGTATTTTCATTTCCCCAATAAGAACTGATGTATCCGGCTTCTTCCAACCGGCGAAATGCTGTATACAGGGTCGCCTCCTTCAGTTCATATTGATTTTCTGTCTTTAACTGAATATCCTTATTAATCTTATAACCATAACTATCTTCCTGCATCAGATGTGCCAGGATGATGGTTTCCGTATGTCCACGGATCAAATCCGATGCTATCGACATGTGATACCTCCTTTCCTTTAGTTACATTAAACCACATGATACCTCATCTGTCAAGGTATATTCAGAACTAATCTATATTGGGTCAAGCAAATGAGTTCCTGGAGAATTCTAAACAGCAAAAGTTCCGCCTCTATTTTCGTGCATTGTGTTGACATTTTACGAATTTTGTATCACTATACTCTATATACAAGGAGTTAATGAATATGGCAAACTTAAATATTCATGTTGATGACACACTTAAAAAGCAGGCTGAGATGATATTTTCCGATCTTGGAATCACGCTTTCAGCTGCAACTACAATGTTTCTGAAACAAGTAGTCCGTCACAATGGAATTCCCTTCGAACTTCGCGCCGATCCATTTTATTCAGCCGAAAATCAAGACCGCCTATCAGCCGCAAAAGAACGTATGGAACAGAACGGCGGTACTGTTCACGAAATGATCGAGGTCGATGATGATTAAAGCCTGGGACGATTTCGCATGGGAAGACTATTTGTATTGGCAAAAACAAGATAAAAAAACATTGAAACGTATCAACCAATTGTTACAGGATATTGACCGAAATGGTTACACAGGTATCGTAAAACCTGCAATGCCGCACCCACTACGGTGATAGATAATCAACAAAAAGAAAAATGCTCTGAAAGTTCCATCCTCTCAGAGCATTTTTCAATACAATTTTTATTATTTTCTACATCGGCGCCGCATGGCAGCTCACGAAGCATTCGAAATTCTTCCGCTTTGGTTCTGGCTGTCACACTCTAACCCAGGATATTTCCAAGCACACCGTAAGATACGACCGACATAATTACCGCTGCGATCGCTATCCCAAGCAAAATCGCCTTCGAAGACTTCCTGACCTCAATCCCCAGCAAAGAGGCAATCAATGCCCCTGTCCATGCTCCTGTCCCCGGAAGCGGGATTCCGACAAACGCCACCAGTCCCCAGAATTCCCCTTTCTTAATGTTATCACTTCGCTTCATCGCCTTATTCTCAAGCCATTCTACCATCGGCCGGAATACCTTTGTCTTCTTCAGCCATTTAAAAATCTGCTTGATAAATAATAAAATAAACGGAATCGGAAGCAGATTTCCGATAACACAGATTGGCAGCGCCTGCAGATACGGTACTTTCAGCAGCGATGCTGCCAACAGACCGCCTCTCAGCTCCAGAATCGGAAGCAGTGAAATAATGAAAATAACTGCCTGTTCTGAAATGTACGGTGACAGATTTTGAGTAAACCATTGTACTAAGGAATCCATAGTCCCTCCTTGTCTATCTTCATTTTATATCCATATGTAACCTTCATCGTTTCAAACCACTTTACGATTCAAAGATGTCACATATGCTATTCTAATTCCCGTACCTGTATTTGTCAAAGACTTTTTCTTAAATCTGATGAAGAACCTGTTTTACAGACTTATCGCATTTAATGCCTGATCCAGATCTGCAATGATATCGTCAACATCTTCAATTCCTACGGACAGACGGATCAGATCCGGCAATACGCCTGCTTCTACCAACTGTTCATCATTCAACTGACGGTGTGTATGGCTTGCAGGATGAAGGACACAGGAACGGGCATCGGCAACGTGGGTAACGATAGATACCATCTTGAGGGCATTGCTGAACTGCATCGCACCGTCTTTTCCTCCCTTCGGACCAAAACAAAGAACTCCGCAGGTACCATCCGGCATATATTTTTCTGCCAGCGCATGATACTTATCCTCTTTCAATCCGGCATATTCCACCCATGCAACCTTTTCGTGATTCTTCAGGAATTCCGCTACTTTCAAGGCATTTTCACAATGTCTCGGCACACGAAGATGCAGAGTTTCCAGACCAATATTCGTCAGGAACGCATTCTGGGGAGACTGGCAGGCTCCCATATCACGCATCAACTGCACCGTTGCCTTTGTGATGTAAGCTCCCTTTCCGAATTTCTTCGTATAGATAATTCCATGATAAGATTCATCCGGTGTAGTAAGTCCCGGATATTTATCAGCGTGTGCTTCCCAGTCAAAATTACCGGAATCCACGATACAGCCTCCCATCGCCATCGCATGACCGTCCATATATTTTGTTGTGGAATGGGTCACGATATCCACACCAAATTCAAACGGCCGGCAGTTGATCGGTGTCGCAAATGTATTGTCACAAATCATAGGCACACCATGATCGTGTGCCAGTTTCACAAACTTCTCAATATCCAGAATCACTCCTGCCGGATTCGAGATTGTCTCGGCAAATACGGCTTTCGTATTCGGCTGAAATGCTTTTTCCAACTCCTCCGCCGGTGCATCCTGATCCACCAGTGTCACTTCGATTCCGAAACGCTTTAATGTCACAGTCAGCAGATTGGAGGTTCCGCCGTATACTTTGGCTGCACAGATGACATGATCCCCTGCGTAACAGATATTCGTCACTGCAAATAACGTCGCCGCCTGACCGGAAGAAGTAAGCATCGCTGCCACACCGCCCTCCAGATCGCAGATTTTCTGTGCTACGGCATCACAGGTTGGATTCTGTAATCTGGAATAGAAGTATCCTTCCGCCTCCAGATCAAAAAGCTTTCCCATCTCCTCACTCGTCTCATATTTATAAGTTGTAGACTGATAAATCGGGAGAACACGAGGTTCTCCGTTCTTAGGCTCCCAGCCGCCCTGGATACAAATTGTATTCTTTTTAAATGCCATCGCTTCTATCCTCTTTTCCTTTATTTTCAACATATTTATAGATCATTATACCCTTATCTCCGATCGGTGACAACTGAAATCTCCTGTATTTCGGTCCTTTTCTGCATGCCTTGCTCCTTCCATTTCTCCATTTTTGAATTTTTTTAATTTTTTTTCGAATAAGTGTTGACAAATGGCTTTCTATCGTGTAGAATACATCATTGTCAGCAGCAATTAAATAACACATGCGGGTGTAGTTCAATGGTAGAACACCAGCCTTCCAAGCTGGATACGTGGGTTCGATTCCCATCACCCGCTCTTTTTATTGCTGCGGAAGCCTTGATTTTCAGAGGGCTTCCGCTTTTTATATTCTGGAAAGGAGCGCTTTACGACAGAAGGCCGCTCTGTGGGGCTGCTGCGGCGGCCAGAAGAAGGATGGCCAGAAAGAGCACGTTCATGGCTGTAAAGTGCGCCAGGTATTTTCCCTTGAGACCAGGAAAATCCCTGGCTACATATTTGTAGGAGATCAGGCTGGCCATGGACGCGATCAGTGTTCCCAGGCCTCCCAGATTTATGCCGATGAGGAGGGAGGCGCCCTGATCGGTGAAGCCGGACAGCAGGAGAGCCGCCGGGACATTGCTGATGACCTGGCTGACCGCCACGGAACAAAGGAGCTCATTGCCGGTGATCAGCTGCTGGAACAGACTGCTGATCCAGGGGATCTGTTTCATGTTCCCAATGAAAATGAAAAAGCCCGCAAAGGTGATCAGAAGGGAGTAATCGACCTTTGAAAATATGGCGCGGTTTGCGAAAAGTCCGAGGCAGACGACCGCCAGCAGAAGGAATGGGATGGGGATCCATTTTCCTACGGCTCCCAGACAGAGAAGAAACATGAGCAGATAGGAAAGAAGGCTTTTGCGGCAGAATGGCGCTGCTCCCGAAACGGTCTGCATTTCGGACAGGCCGAAAGAAAGCGGCTGGTTTTTCCCGCGCAGGAGCGCAAGAAGAATGAGCAGCAGGGACAGGAGGGCAAAGGGCAGCATGGTCTGGAAAAAGCTGCCCATTCCCATCTGGTAGTGGGAATAGAGGTAGAGATTCTGCGGGTTTCCGATGGGGGTGGCCATGCTTCCAAGGTTGGCGGCAATGGTCTGCAGAACGACCACAGGGATCAGCCTGTCCTCGCGGCGGATCATTTTCAGCAGCTCAATGGCGAAGGGGACAAAGGTGATCAGCGCCACGTCATTGGTGATGAACATGCTGGAGAAAAAACACAGGAGGACCAGGAGCATTTCCAGCTGCCGGAGACTGTGTATGCGCATTAGAAGGCTTTCTCCCATCTGGTGGAAAAATCCCATGGCCTGGAGTCCCGCCATGGTGGCCATGAGACAGAATAAAAGCCCCAGGGTGTGAAGGTCCAGGTAACTGATATAGCGGATGCTGGGCGGAACGGCTGCCATGGACAGGATGGCCAGCGTCCAGGCTGCAGTAAGCACCGCGTCCTTTTTTAAAAATGACAAAATTCGTTTCATGAGGATCCCTCGATTCCTTTGATTGGGTTCCGGGAGGAAGCCCTTCCGGTCCGGTCCTAGAGTAACACAGGAGGGAGGGGAGCGCAAGAGGACTTTTGGGCAGTGTTTACAGGGGGTGTCGGGAATAGAGTCAGTTAATAGATTTATTCTGAAAATTTAAATTA
>OLZF01000758.1_pt1 | contig 29868 bp, 29 predicted proteins | sample 1674391 | NCBI WGS metagenome assembly OLZF01 (sample SAMEA103958166, study PRJEB25191) | human gut metagenome | biome: human-associated habitat [ENVO:00009003]; feature: intestine environment [ENVO:2100002]; material: feces | place: Germany | collected 2013/2015
GGAGTCCAGAGGGTCGAAGACCCTTTGGCAGGGTCAAGGGGCAGCGCCCCTTGGGTCTCCCCCTTACAACGTAATCTCCAGCTTCGACGCGCGGCCTAAGAAGCTGCACTCGCTGATTTGGGCTTCGACGGCTTCGTATTCGCGGTCGTAGGATTGCAGGAGGACGCTGTAATCGTTCAGCTTCTTGATTTTGCGCAGGAAGCGGTGGCTGTTGTATTCAACCAGCATAATTGCGCCGTCAATCGGGCTGCGGGCGGGGACAATCAGCGCCAAATCGCCGGAGTGGATGCGGAAGCCGCGCATGGAATCGTCCGGCGCGAGGAAGTAGAACACCTTGTCCGGCTTCGCACCCTCGATTTTGCCGGATTGAATCGGCATCAGGCGGTAATCCACCGGCTGCATGACCGCGTTCATAATCGGCACACGCTTCAGCACGCTCGTCAGCGCGTCCAGCCAGACGCTGCCCGTCACGTTCTCGTCCTTGTCGGTATCATCGTCCTGCTTCTTGCCGGCCGTCTTCGTCGTTGCGACAAGCTCGTATTCCGGCTGGGGCTTCGGGCGTTCAACCGCCTTCGCCACCGCGGGGGATGCACTTGCCAAATCCACTGTCGCGGCGATGTCATCCAGCGAGAAGTCCGCTTCGGTCTGCTCACGCAAGCCGATGGTTTTCAGGATGCGGCGGGCTTGGTCGTCCGCGATAATCTTCGTTCCGGCTTCCACCGCCAGCAGGTAGCTTTCCGACACGCCGCACTTGCGCGCCACCTGCTTCGGGGTCATCTTGGAGCGAAGCCGCTCCGTGCGGATTAAATCACCCAGTCTGCTCATAAAAAGAACCTCCGTACATGATTATTGGAGAAGCTGTGCGACGGCATCCCATGCGCTTTCGGTCAGCAGGGGGATACTCGTGCCGAGAACGACTGCGCTGCCGCTCGTTTCCAGCGTCACATCCGCCGCCAGCAGCGTTACATCCGCGCCGTCGAAATGATAGTGGCAGCGGAAAACGCCGTCCGGCGCGGGCTGCTCCTGCCGCATACCGAGCTTCGTCAGCACTTTGTCGGCACGGGCGGCATCAGCAGAGGATACCACAATGTCGAACGTGTGGTAGACGGCGGACTGCCCTAACTGGCAGCGCAGCCATTCGCCGCCGGCGGCAAAGGGGATGTTTGCGGCGGTGAGCTTTTCGCCTAAGCGGCGGAGGGCTTTCTCTTTCAGTGCCATGCGCAAGTACCTCATTGTTTTGGGATTTTGGGATGTTATTCTCCCAGATGGAATTTTTCCGGGGCAGGGGGAATCGCCTCTGCGGAGGCGGCAAGGGGGCAATGAAAACAGACGAAGTCTGCGGTCGAACCCTTGACCCCTTCGGATATTGTAGCGCAATGCGGGCGGAAATGCAAGCGGAGGAGAAAAATCCGCGAAAAAACGGCAAAGAAATTCAAAAATCAGTGAACGAAAAGGCGCGCTCAAACGTCTATATATCGGAGAACAAATGGAAGGAGGTGCGGCGGTGGATGCGCGCACGTTTCAGACGGAAGCGCTGAAAATCGAGAAGCTGCTGTACCATATCAGCTACGCGATGCTTCGCAACGAAAGCGACTGCGAGGACGCGGTGCAGGAGGCGCTGCTGCGGGCGTGGCAGAAGCGCGGCACGCTGCGGGATATGGCGGCGTTCCGGAGCTGGCTGTGCCGGATTGTGGCGAACACCTGCACGGAACTGCTGCGCCGGAAGCAGCGCACGACGCTGACGGACATCCCCGAAGAGATGCCCGCGCCGCAGAGCGACGCCATCGACCACATGGCGGTGATGGACGCGCTGGCGGAACTGACGCCGCAGATGCGCGTCTGCATGACGCTGCATTATCTGGACGGCTGGCGCGTGCCGGAAATCGCGCAGATGCTGGACATCCCGGAGGGGACGGTCAAAACGCGGTTGATGCACGCAAGAAAGCGGATGGAAACGCTGTTGAGGGAGGTGGAAACGTGACGGACGAGCAGATGAAAAAGTTGCTGGAAGAGGACACGGGCGAAGTGCCGGAGCGCTTCCATCAAGCAATGCTGGCGGCGTTTGGGCAGATGGAGGACGAGCCGTTTGACGGCACCGAATTGCCGATTTCGGTGGAGGCGGCGGAGAAGCCGCGCCGTCCGCGCCATGTGCCGCGTCAGGGTGGACGATTTCGGCGGATGATGCTGGTGATGCTCATCACGCTGGGGCTGTTGGGTGGACTGGCAGTCGCGACGACGGCGAATCCGCGGCTGCTGGAAGTGTTCTGGGGCAAGGATTTTGAGCCGAGCGCACAGGCATCGGCGTATATCGCGCACGATTTGGCGGAGGTGGAGACAAGCGGCTACCGCGTCCGCGTGGAAGAAGCGGTCTATGACGGCATGACGCTCTATGTCCGCTATTCCATCCGCGACATGAGCTGCGACCACCTGCTGGGCGAAACGAACGTGGATACCGGGCGGCGGATGCTGAACGAGCAGGAAATCACCGCGTTTGACCACGCGCCGGTTGGCTGGTGGACGGACAACCTGTGGTTGAACGGGCAGAACGTCGATATGCCGGGGCTATCCGGCGGCGAAACGTGGGCGGGCGATGAGAACGGCGAAATTGTCGTGAGCGAGATGTACCGGCTGGATCAGGTCGGCGTGTTCCTGTCGGGCGATGTGCAGATTGATCTGCCAATTGGCGAAAAGCAGCATTATGACTACGAAACGTGGCAGTCGATGCTGAAGGAGGACGGCACGTTCCGCAAGCCGGACGCGGGCATTGTTTCGTTCACGCTGAACTGCGACGCGCCCGTGACGCACTACGCGGACGGCGAGCGGGTGATTCTGCCCGACGGCACGGCGGCGTGGGTGGAATCGGCGGACGATACGCTGGTGAAGCTGTATGTGACGGTGCGGTTCGAGATTTCGGACGCGCAGCGGGAAGCGTTCCGCGCCGAAAACGGCGAAGGGTATGTATTCCCGGATGGCACGGTGATGCCCTTTGATGACGTGGACATGGTCGGTTCATGGGTGTACGGGCTGACGCTGGTGGATGCGGACGGGAAGCCGCTGCGGGCGAGTCTTGGCTATGGCGAAGGCAACTGGGGCGTTGGCAGCGGTGTTGCGGACTATGTGTTTTCGCACGAGAATGCGTATCCGGAGCAGGTGTATCTTGCGCCGCAGACGGGGGAGGACAGCGCGGATATGGCGTGGGCGATTCCACTCCCCGTGCGGGAGTGAGCAGGGCAGTCTGCTTTTTGCGCTTTTGCGGCTTGATCTTTTTTGTTGCAGGGGGAATCGCCGCTGCGGCGGCGACAAGGGGGCTTTCCGATCGCCCCCTTGACCCCTTCGGGTGCACACTACTGTTAGTTGATTTGTATCGGAGCAAAAGGAATACCGATGGGCGCGGAAAATCGTGAGAATGGAGGAAAATTTGATGTTCAGGCAGAAAAAGAGCGCACAAAAAAACCTTCCGAGCAAAACTCAGAAGGTTTTGGTGCGGCCGACGGGACTTGAACCCGTACCCATTGCTGGACACGCCCCTCAAACGTGCGCGTATGCCAATTCCGCCACGGCCGCAAGCGCAAGAATAATTATACCAAACAGCAAAGGGTTTGTCAAGAGGGAAAATGACAAAATCCGATTTTTCGGGATTTTGGGTTGAGGAAGAGAGAAAAGGAGACGCAATCGTGAACATAGGCAACGTGTGGAGAAAAGGACTGCTGCTGGGCATTTTGCTGCTGCTGGTGCTGATTGGCAGTGCACAGGCAGAAAATTTTACGGTTCGGGTCGAGAAGGACATCATCGGGTTCGACGAAAACCAGATTACGGTGGAAACCGACCAGACGGGCCTCCTGACGCTGACGCTCAGCGACAACTACGGAACGTACCGCACCATCACGCGGGAAGCAAAGCGCGGCACGACGACGTTCATGTGGGACGGACTGGGCGAAAACGAGGAGCGTCTGCCGTCGGGAAGCTACACGCTGCACGCGCTGCTGGTGACGGCGCGCGGAAATCAGGAGACGCAAATCAATGTAACGGTCGGCAAGGCGAAGCAGGCGCTGCTTTTCGCGCTCCGCAGCAGCGACACGCTGTATCTGGACACGGACGACTGGTTCTGCGAGGCCAAGCCGGTGCGCACGGGCGCGGTCGTCATGGACATTTACGCGGCGGATGACCTGAACACGAAGCTCGACACGCTAAAAAAGACGTTCGGCAGCACGACGAAAGTCAGCTGGAACGGGCGCGTGAAGGGCAAAAAGGTGGCGGAAGGGGACTACCTGCTGCGCTTCTACGCGGAGAGCAACCCGACGTATGTGCGCGATGTGCGTGTGACGGTGAAGGAAGGCGCGCGCCCCGTCATTCCAGTGGCGGAAACGGGCAGCATCATGCCGACGTGGGACATGGACGACGCGGCAATGTGGGACATGATGATGAAGCCGAGCGTCGTGGTGGACATTGCGGCGGTCAGCCATCAGAAGGTGTATGACAAGCCTTCGACGAATGGCAAGGCACTGGGGACGCTCCACGGGCAGAGCCAAGGCATCGAGGTGCTGAAGGTTGAGGGCGGCTGGGCGTACATCGGCGCGTGGCAGCACGAATCCGGCGGGTATATCGAGGGCTGGGTGCCGATGAAACGGCTCAAAACTGTCACGCCGAACAGCGATTTCGGGCTGGTGGTGGACAAGCAGACGCAGCGGATGAAGGTGTTCTATCGCGGCAAGTGCATTACGACGCTGACGATTTCGACAGGGCTGGCGGGCAAGAATCGGCTGATTCGCGAAACGGCGGCGGGCGCGTTCATCACCGTCGAACGCGTCAGCGACTTCGAGGACAGCGGCTATCACTACGAGTACGCCATCCGCTACGACGGCGGCAACCTCATCCACCAGCTGGGCTACAAGGCGCAGCGCACGAAGAAGGACTTCTCCGAGCAAGAGCCGGTGCTGGGGCAGAAGGGCTCGCACGGGTGCGTCCGCATTCCGCGCGCGGTGGATGCAACCGGGGTCAACGTCTACTACTTATGGACGCACCTGCCCTACGGCACGCGTCTGTTCATCCTCGATGACCCGGAGAATCGCACGCTGCAAGCTGCCGCCGTCAGCGATAAGGTGCAGGCGGATGTGACCGCGCCGACCGACGTGCCGGCTTTATCCGCCGATGAAACCGAACTCGTGCTGACCCTCGGCGGGGACGCCGTGCTGGGAACGCGCGAATACTGGTGGAAAGACCCCGACAGTCTGCCGACATACTTCAATCAATACGGCATGGCATACCCGTTCAGCGGCCTGCAAAGCCTGTTTGCGTACGATGACATGACCTTCATCAACCTTGAATGCGCGCTCAAGGACGACGGCAAGGGCGAGCAGACCGGTCGCTTGTGGCGCTTCCGCGGGCTGCCGGGCTACACCGAAGCACTCTGGCAGGGGTCGATTGAGCAGGTCAACATTGCCAACAACCACCATGGCGACTACGGCACGGCGGGCGAGGAATCCACGCGGCAAGCGCTCATCGATGCGGGAATGCCCTTCAGCGGCTACGGGTATACCTACGTCTGGGAGAAAAACGGGCACAAAATCGGCTTTGCGGGCTGCCGTGAAACCACCTACAAGAACGACGAATTTGTGATCGCCCGTGACATCAACCGCTTGCGCGAGCAGGGCTGCGACGTGATTGTGTACAGCTGCCATTGGGGCACGGAGTACGACGACAAGCACAACGACCTCCAGCAGGAAATGGCGTATAGGGCGGTTGCCGCGGGTGCGGATATCGTGGTTGGCAATCACCCGCACGTCGTGCAGGGCTTGACCAGCGTGGGTGGCGCGGTTGTGTTTTATAGCTTTGGGAACTTGATGTTTGGCGGAACGCATGACTTGACGACGTTTGACGCCATGGTCGCGCAGGTGCGGCTGCGGTTCAGGGGGAAGGCGTACGTCGGGTGTGAGGTGGATGTGATTCCGATTTTGACCAGTGGACGAGCCGCGGAGGGCGTGAATGACTTCCGACCGGTGCTGGCGGAAGGGGAAGATTGGGTTCGGATTTGGGAGAAGGTGCAGAAGGATACACCGTTTACGATGGAAGCAAAGATGTATTTCGCGAAATAAAGACCACCGCAAAGCGGGGTCAGCAGCCTATTCAGCCGCTGACCCCGCTTTCATTCATCAGTCATTGTTGTGCCAATCGTCGTCGTCCCAGCCGCCATCCGGCGCCCAATCAGCATTCCAATAACCATGCTCTGTTTCGCCAAGTTCGCTGAACGCTGATGCCGGGGCTGTGCCCACGAATATCTCCTCGTTATCCGCGAACATCATCAGATAATCGCCATCTGCCATGGTGCCAATCATCCACCATGCGCAGCCTTTCGCCAAGGGAAGCGCCTTGCCGCTGAAGGACACCGCCTCCTGCGCCCTATCAACTTCCTCATGCGTGGGGAAGGTGCAGACCACGTTCTCCGTGTCCGCGCCGAACGCCAAATCCGCCGCGCGCACCAGCAGCGCAGCCCGTCCGCGTCACTGCCAAGCTGCACTTCGCGCCAGTCGCCGCTTTCGCTGATGACTACCATCGGCACGCGCGTGTAGCAGTACGCCAGCACGTCGCCATCCGGGGCGGCGTAGAGGGGCGTGTCGTCGTGCGCGGTGCAGGCGACGCCTGTGTAGTCCATGTAGGCGAGAACTTCGTCAAGCGTTTGCGGGAAGGTGGCAAAATCCACCTCAGTCAGAGAATGGGGAAGGGTGAAGCGACCGTAATGCTCCGAATTGTTGTCCTGATACCATTCCTCAATCTCCCCTTCGATAATGCGATTCTGGAAAACGACGAGATTTGAGTCATTGATGAAGAAGTGATTGATATGCCACCCGACCTCCGCGTCATAGCGGGGATAGACCCAATCGTCCGCGTTCACCCAAAGCTCCATGTGGTCATTGTAGGAGTGCGAAGTGTTGAAGGACAGGTGCGGCTGCGGCAGGGTGGCGGTGACGTTCGTGTAGCCGCTGCCGTCCCATTGGGCAAGGCGCAGAATCGATTGCCCTGCGCTGTTTTCCGTGATGCAGAAGAGAAACCGCGAACAGGACATCAGCTGGGTGACGGTTTCATCCGCCGCGCGCAGGCTGGGGACAAGCAGATTCCGCGCCGCGTCGGTGAATGCCGCCCCAACGCCGTAATCGAAGATTTCCTTTGCGGTCATGGCGCGTAGAGTGTCCGCCGCGCCGGGGACGATTTCTACCGGAATCAGCGCGTGGACAGACCACGGCACGTCGTCGCCCTCGCGAATCGGGTTGACGAGGGCGGTCAGCTCCAGCAGTTCAATCGCTTCATCGGTGATGCGATAGAGCGAAACCTCCGCGTACTGCGCCATTTCGCCCTCATAGCGCCCTGAACCGTAGCGTGTTGAGACACGGACAGACCAATCCGGATAATTGCGCTGGACATCCGCCAGAAAATATGATTCCGGCAGCAGCTTCGGCGGCAAAGATTCCGCAGACGCACCCGCGCAGAGCATCAGCAAGGCAAGAAAACTCGCAAGCACCTTTCGCATACGCATCCTCCATACGAACAAAAAGCCGCCCAGCCCTGCATTTTCCGCAAGGCTCGGCGGCTCAACTTCTGTTACCCGTTCCCTTCTTCGTCCGGCTCAACCAGCAGAATCGTCGCGTCGCGCGCGTCAAGGTTCACTGTGGAGACAACGTCGTTGCCTTTCACGAAGAACACCTGCCAAGTGCCGTTCTGCTCGCTGCTGCCCATGATGTAGCCGTAGCCGACCGCGTCGTAATCCGCGGCGGTCAGGCCGGTCACGTTCAGCGCAGCGGCAAGGGCTTCCTCCTGTGTCAAATCGCCCTCGACGGGTTCGCCGTAGCAGGGCGCCATGGCGTACAGGCGGTCAAACAGCATCTTGTCCTGAATGCTCCACAGCGCGTAGATGCCCTTTGCGCTCTCCCAGCGGGCCTGCGCGGTGGCGAAGAAACCGGTGTCGGTCGTGTCCTCCTGCAGGACTTCCTGCGTTTCGGCGTCGATGACGCGGCTCCATGCGTTGGACATGGTCGTCTGGTCAAACTGGCAGATGACCCACGCTTCGCGTCCGTCGGACAGCACAACGCGCTCCCAGCGGGTCAGGGCGTTCTCCTTCGGCTCGATGAGGGCGGAAAGCGCGGCGGTTGTCGCCTCGTCCGTCAGGTCGTAGGACACGATGGCAATCGGCAGCAGCGGCGTTTCCTCCGCAAGGGCGAAACAGCCCAGCAGCAGCATTGCCGAAATCAGCAGGGACAAGGCACGCTTCATAAACTTCATCATGGGAAATCAACTCCTTTTGCGGAATATTTTAGGGTTTCCACTCATCCAACGAATGAAAAACGCGAAATGTTCCCGTTCACGGAATATTTACGATTTAATCCACCACGATGCTCTTCTTTTTGCCGTTTTTCTTGCGCGGATATTCCCGGATGCGGGTGACGAAATCCAGATTGACGATTTCCGTCTCGCCCGTCGTCTTCTCGATGACCAGTCCGCCATCTTCAACCTCTTTCAGCACGCCCTGTATGCTGCCGCTCTCCGAGGTAATGGTGTAGATGATGCAATCTTCGCCAATCAGCCGTTTTGCCAGTTCTTTCATTTCGTTGCTCTCCTTATTTTGCTTTTTCCGATTCAGAAACTGCCTGACCGCCGCCGCCCGCTTTCGCCGCGCGAACAGCGGAAGAATGACGAGAAACAGGATGATGAGAAGGGGAAGAAAAGTTTCCATTGTATGTCCTCCCGGCGTCCATCAGAAAATTTTATTGCCCGCCTTGGCATAACGCATGGCTTCCTTGCAGTAAACAGAGAGATTGACCATCCAGATGATGCACACCGCCAGCGAAGGCAGGAAGCCGATGCCGAACACAAGCGCGCAGATGGCAAGCACAATCGCTGCAATCGCGCAGACGCGATTGACGGCGGAATACGCCTTGAAGGCGCACTTGCCAATCATGATTTTCTCGGCTTCGTCGCAGTCGTCAACCCACTTTTTCTGGAACTGCAAATCGTAGATGGACGCTTTCTTTTCGGGACTCATCTGCTTGGCGGCATCTACGCACTTTTGCTGAATCAGGATGGATTCCACCAGAATGGCAAGGAACGCCGCAATGCCGATGAAGATGAGAACCGTGCTTTCCCAGCTGTCGAACGACGCAAAGCCGACGGAATACGTCGCCGCAATCAGGAAAAACGCAAGCACGAGGCTGGCGCTGGATGCCCAGAGGACGGCGGACAGTTTGCCATCAATGACGCTTGACGTGTCCTCATCTTCGCCGTCCCATGATGCCAGCAGCGCCTTGGCGCGCCGGTACAGCGGGATGCAGACCATCGGCGTGATGACAGCGACTGCCACCATCAGCCACGGGGCGATGTGCGTACCGAAGAATGCGCCTGCGTCCGCCAAAACGCCGGACAGCTGGTCAAGCCCGTATCGGGCGGCGCAGTAGCCCGCGATGCCGCCAATCACGGCACAGACGAGGGTAAAAAGCAGAAATTTCGGCAGCGCCTTACGATTCGCAGCCCTGATTTCGTCATTCTTCATGTTCCGTTTCCTCCTGCAAGTAGAAAATTTCCTCCACCGATGCGCCGCAGACTTTCGCAATCGTCAGGGCGAGGGTGACGGACGGCGAATAGTCCCCCCGCTCAATCAGGCTGATTGTCTGCCGCGATACGCCGCACAAGCGCCCCATTTCCTGCTGATTGACATTCAGCATTGCCCGGTACACCTTCAAGCGATTTCGCAGTACCATACAGCACCTCCGTCTGACAAATGTGCTTATCATGATGACAAGTATCATTGTCAATTTGAATTATACACTTGTCGTGCGGATTTGTCAAGAGGGCATGAAAAAAGCGGGAGAAAAAGCGAATTGCTTTCTCTTCCGCTTGGGATGCTCCGTCTATCAGGTTTTCGTCCGAATCGCCTGCACAGTCATGAAGGAAAGAAACGTGCATTCAATCATCATCGTGCAGCCGCTCACGGGCTGGAACGGCAGCGCCACGCCGAGCGCGCGCATGAGCTGCAGCGCCAGCAGGACAATCAGCACAATCATCGGCACAACGAGCAGCGTCGCGAACGGCTCCTTGCGCCGTGACGCGCCGGAAAGCGGCAGCAGCAGCGCCAGCAGCGCGCCGAGAATCAGCCCCTGCAGCAAGTCCGACCACAGCCCGAACCCGCCCAGCAGCGGCAGGAAGAACACGCAAAGCCCGCACAGCACCAGCGGCACAACGATGACCAAGAGTTTCCGCAAAAACATCACAATTCCTCCAGCAGACGCTTTTCCTTGTCGGTCAGTTCGGCGGATGCCAGCAAATCCGGGCGGTGCCGCTTCGTTGCGCGGAGGGACTCGATGCGCCGCCATGCCTTGATTTTCGCGTGGTCGCCGGACAGCAGCACGTCCGGCACTTCCATGCCGTTCAATTCGCGCGGGCGCGTGTACTGCGGATATTCCAGCAGCCCGTCGGAAAACGATTCCTCCTCCGGCGATTCGGCAGACCCCAGCACCCCCGGAATGAACCGCGCCACGCAGTCTGTCAGCACCATCGCTGCCAGTTCGCCGCCGGTGAGGATGTAGTCGCCGATGCTGATTTCCTCGTCGATGCAAGTGTCCAGCGCGCGCTGGTCAACGCCCTCGTAGTGGCCGCAGAGCAGCACGAGTTCCTTTTCCTGCGCCAGCTCGCGGGCGACGGCGGTTGACAGCGTCCGTCCACGCGGGCCGAGATAAATGCGGCGACCTTGGAAATCATCGCCCGTCACGCTGTGCATCGCGTCCAGAATCGGCTGCGCCAGCATCACCATGCCCGCGCCGCCGCCGAAGGGGTAATCGTCCGTATTCTTATGCTTGCGGTCGGAGAAGGGACGGATATCCACGCAGCGGATATCAAGGATGCCCTGCGCGCGCGCCCGCCCCAGAATGCTGGAATTCAGCACGCTCTCAAACATCTCCGGGAAGATGGTCAGGATGGTGATTTTCATCGCGGGCGCTTCACTCATTGTAGACGGCCACCTCGTCCAGTTTTTCGCGCACGACGCAGATGATGCGGTTCTGCACGTCCACCGCCGGGAAAACCGCTTTGAGCGCCGGTGCCATCCATTCGCCCTTGTCGGACTGGAAGACGTACACGTCCACCGCGCCGTGCTGGAGCACGTCCGTCAGCTTGCCGAGGGAGGCGCCGGTTTCATCCACCGCCGCGCAGCCGATCAGGTCGCTGATGTACACCTCGTCCTCCGCGAGGGAGAGAGCGTGGGCGCGGTCGATGTAGAGCTTCTGTCCGCGCAGCTTCTCCGCGTCGTCCATGGTTTTGCAGTCGCCGAGGGTGACATACGCGAAGCCGTCGTGGACGCGGGAGCAGGAAGCCTTAATGGGCTGATACACCGTACCGTCAAGCAGGTAAAGGGTTTTCCAGTCATGGAACGCCTCTAAATCGGCGGCGTAGGGCTTGATTTTGACTTCGCCGCGAACGCCCTGCGGCTTCAGGACTTCCCCAATCATCAGGTATTCGTTCATCTATAATAACCTTTCCACCAGAGGCGCTGCCTCTGGACTCCGCAAGGGGCTTTGCCCCTTGACCCTTTCGCGCGATTGAGTTGTGCGCGATTGCATACAGTGTTCGCGTGTTTATGCAGGGGGCACCGCAGCGGCGAAATCTAAAAGAGGCGTGGAAACATCACTGCTCCCACGCCTACGTTCAGTTCTGAGCTTCGTCGTCTTCCGGCTTGTGAATTTCGACAAAAACAGGCTTGCTGTTCTTGGCAGTCGCAGCGGAGACCACCGTGCGGATGGCCTTCGCGATGCGTCCCTGCTTGCCGATGACCTTGCCCATGTCCTCTTCAGCCACGCTCAGCTCAAGAATGACGGCTTCCGGGCCTTCCGTTTCGCGGACGACGACCTGATCGGGATGATCGACCAGAGACTGCGCCACAAAGGTGAGCAATTCGCGCATAGGGCGTCCTTTCTGCCTGTCGGCTGTCAGATGCGGCAAAACCGCACCGATCCATCTTGCAGAGGGAGTCCCTTACTTCTCGATGACGCCGGTCTTCTTCAGCAGCACGCGCACGGTATCCGTGGGCTGAGCGCCGCAGGTAAGCCAGTACTTCGCGCGCTCGCCGTCCACCTTCACCTCAGCGGGGTGCACCATGGGATTGTAGTAGCCGATTTCTTCGATGAAACGGCCATCACGGGGAGAGTGGATGTCGGCAACGACGACACGGTAGAAGGGCTTCTTCTTCATACCCATTCTCTTCAGACGAATCTTCACGGACATTGGTTTGTTCCTCCTCAATATGTTCAGGAAAGTTATTTATATGGAAATCATATAAGCAATTTATATGATACCACGCAGTAGGGGAGTGCGCAGGCTTTACCGCATTCCGGGGAAGCGCATTCTCATGCGGCCTTTGCCCTTCATTTGCGTTACCTGCTTCATCATCTGCTTCGCCTGATCAAACTGGCGGATCAGCTGATTGACGTCCTGCACGGTCGTGCCGGAGCCAGCGGCAATGCGCTTGCGGCGGCTGGCGTTCAGGACACCGGGATTGCGGCGCTCTTTCGGCGTCATGGAGCGGATGATGGCTTCGGGCTTCTTCATGGCGTTTTCGTCCACGTCGATGTCCTTGCCGGACATGCCCGGCAGCATTTCCAGCATCGACTTGATGCCGCCCATCTTCTTCATGGACTGCATCTGGTCGAGGAAGTCATCCAGCGTCAAATCAGCGGGTCGGGCTTTCTTGGCGAGCTTCTCCGCGTCCTCCTGATCGAAGGCTTCGGAGGCTTTGTCAATCAGCGTCAGCACGTCGCCCATGCCCAGGATTCGGCTTGCCATGCGGTCGGGGTGGAAAGGCTCGATTTCCGAGAGCTTTTCGCCCGTGCCGCTGAACTTGATGGGCTTGCCTGTCACCGCGCGGACGGACAATGCCGCGCCGCCGCGGGTGTCGCCGTCCAGCTTGGTCAGAATTACGCCGTCGATGTCCAGCTTCTCGTTAAAGGTCTGGGCGACGTTGACCGCGTCCTGACCTGTCATGGCGTCAACCACCAGCAGGATTTCCTGCGGATGCACATTTTCCTTGATGCGGACGAGCTCGTCCATCAGCTCCTGGTCGATGTGCAGGCGGCCGGCAGTGTCGATAATCAGCACGTCGCGGCCCAGATACCGGGCGCGTTCAACGGCTTCCAGCGCAGTCTTGACCGGGTCCTGCGTGCCGTGTTCATACACCGGCACATTGACCTGCTTGCCGACGACCTGCAGCTGGTTGATGGCGGCGGGGCGGTAGATGTCGCACGCGGCGAGCATCGGCTTCTTGCCCTGCTTTCCCAGATAGTTGGCGAGCTTGGCTGCCATCGTGGTTTTGCCCGCGCCCTGCAGACCGCAGAGCATGTAGACCGTCAGCGGCCCGGACGACCACGTCAGGCGTGCGTTTTCGCCGCCCATCAGCTGGGTCATTTCCTCGTTGACGATTTTGATGACCTGCTGGGAGGCGCTCAGCGTGCCGGTGATTTCCGTGCCGACGCAGCGCGCCGTGACCTTCTTGATGAAGTCCTTGGCGACGGCATAGTTGACGTCCGCTTCAAGCAGCGCCATGCGCACCTCGCGCATACCCTCCTTGACATTATCCTCCGTCAGCTTGCCTTTGCTGCTCAATTTGCGCAGCGCGCCCTGCAATTTCTCTGTCAAGCCCTCAAAGGCCATTGTTTTCCTCCTGATCAAAGCGAATCAGCGCGTCAATCATGCGTTCCGCGTCGTCGTAGCGGCCCTCGCGCATCATTGTCCGGCATTTTTCCAGCCCGTTCTCCACACGCTGAAACCGGGCGGCAACATGGAGCTTTTCCTCCATCTCGAACATCTTCCGCGCCGCGCGGGTGAGCAGTTCATGCACGCCCTGACGGCTGATGCCGACCTCCTGCGCGATTTCCGTCAGCGACAGATCCTCCTCGCAGTGCAGGGTGAGCACCTGACGCTGCTTGTCGGTCAGCAATCCGCCATAGAACGCGGAAAGCCAATTCAGCTCGACTTTCTTGCTGATTTCGTCCTGTGCCATGTCAGCGCTCCTTGCTGTCAAGCATTTTCCGTTGACACCAATATATGATACACGATTTTGCCGCGCCTGTCAAGGGGTTTTGCCTGACAGCGCAAATTTTTCTGCGAATTGTAACATTCATGCTGCATTGCTTGACCTTTGGATGCGGCTGCTATATAATGAAAAGGAATAAACCACGATTTTGAACGAGGAGGTTTGCTGATGAAGAAGCAATTTCGCCGCGCAGGGGCGCTGATGCTGGCGCTGCTGATGCTGATGATGGCTGCCCCCGCCTTGGCGGAGGATGCGCCGAGTGCGGCAGACGGCACGCAGATAGAGGAGATTATCGGGGAAGAGCCGGCTGTGACGGAAGCCCCGACGGCGATTCCCACGGCGATTCCCACGGAAGCGCCGTCGAATACGCCGAATCCGACGGAAATCCCCACCGAAACGCCGACAGAAACGCCAATTCTGACCGAAATTCCCACGGAAGAACCGACAAATACGGCAATTCCGACGGGAATCCCCACTGAGACGCCGACGGAGACGCCGATTTCGACCGACGCTCCCACCGAAGCCCCGACCGCCACGCCGGACGAGGACGTGTTTGTGCCGGGACTGGCGACCCTCCGCAGCGGCGCGAAGCTCTACGCGAATCAGCAGTTGACGGGCGACGCGGATGTGACCGAAGTGTCCGGCACGGTCTACGCCGAGGCGCGCACGGACAGCAAACGCGCGGTGCGGATTGCCTTCTATGACGGGGTGATTGTGCGCACGGCGTGGGTCAAGACCAGCAGCACCGAAATGCTGACGGACGAGCAGACCGCTGCATATGACGCGATTCCCCGCAAGCCGGAGGACGACCTGATGGCGGCGCACGGGCACTTGCTTGCGCCGATTCCAGTGCATCCGGAGCAGAAGGAAACGCCCGCGCCGACGGAAGAACCGACCGCCACGCCGGAAGTCACCAATCCGCCGGAAGCGACTGCTGAGCCGACGGAACAGCCGACGGATGTTCCGACCGAAGTGCCGACGGATGCCCCAGAAATGACGGATGCCCCGACGAATCCGCCGGAAGTGACGGACGCGCCGACCGCTGCGCCGGAAGTCACCAATCCGCCGGAAATCACCGAAAATCCGACCGAAGCGCCGACGGACGAAATTATTTCGGACTACACCCCCGTCCCCGCGACGGACGCGCCGACAGCTACCCCCGCCCCAGCGGAAGCCACTGAAATCCCCGAACCGACGATTTCCATCGCGCCGGATGAACTCGATGACCTCATCATCGGGCGCGCGCTGGAGCAGCCGACGGGCATTTCCGCCTCCTACGAGCGCAGCGGCCGCATTACCCTCAAGTGGACGGCGGTGGAGGGTGCGAATGCCTATGCCATCTACTACAAGCCCGCGTGGGGCAGCGAATATTCGCTCCTTGGGCAGAGCAGCGGCACAACCTATTCCACCACCACCCCGCGTATGGGCACGGTCTACTACTACCGTATTCAGGCGCTGTATGTCGTGGGCGGACAGCAGGTCAGTCAGGGCGCGCAGTCGATGTCCTTCCCGTATATCGCGCTGGGCGACGTCGTGATTGCTGACCCGCGCGGCAAGGATACCTCCACCATCCGCCTGAACTGGACGCCCGTTGCGGGCGCGACGCACTACGATGTTGCCATGTCCCTGCACGACGCGGACGATTACAAGATTGTCCGCACCGACCTCACGGGCAGCCTGTGCGACATCCGCGATATTTCCTTCAACGAGACGTATGACTTCCTTGTTATCCCCAAGCGCAAGCTCAACAGCGGCGATGTGATTACGGGTCTGCCGTCGAGCAACCGCATGGTCGGCAGCCCGATGGAAACGCCGTCGTTTACAGGCTACGAGTGGACGGAAACGGGGCTGAAGCTGACGTGGGACGCGATCCCAGGTGCGATGGGCTACGTCATCTACCGCCGCGGCTTCCACGAAACGGGCTATCACAAGCTGATGGTTTCCGAGGACACTGCGACCACCTACATCGACACCACGATGAAGCCCGGCGAAGTGTACTACTACTTCGTTTACTCCTTCCGCCTCGCCCAGCCGCAGGGATGGCGCTGCTTCTCGCTCAAGGGCGACATTGGCATGGGCGTGTGGCTGCCCAAGACAACCGGGCTGACGGCAGTGTCCGCGCAGGAAAACAGCGTCCGCATTTCGTGGGCGGCGACTGAGGGCGCGAACAAGTATGATGTGTACATCTCCACCACGCCCGGCGGCACGCCCAAGGCGAACGGGCGCGTCAGCAACGCCTACGGTTACCACAACAGCGCCGTGCTGGGCAGAACGTACTATTACCGCGTGCGCCCGGTGCGCATTTTCTCCAATGGCGACGTGAGCGTGGGCGACTGGTCGGACGAGCTGGCGTACACGCATCAGGAAGCCGCCGGCACATACCGCGCACTGCTGATTGGCAACACCTATACCGGCGAATCGAACGAACTGCCCGGCTGCGATAATGACGTGGACGGGATGCGCACCATGCTCGGCCGCATGACCGCAACGCCGTACAGCGTGACGGTGAAGAAGAACATCCGCGCCGAAGAGATTCTCTCCAGCATTTCCTCGACGTTCGGGAATGCCAGCTACAACGACGTGTCGCTCTTCTACTACTCCGGCCACGGCGCGAACAGCCTCGGCGCGGACGGCAATCCGACAAGCTACCATGCCGCGCTGGTCGGCACGTTCCAGACGTATGTCTCGATTGCGCGCCTCAAAACCGAGCTGGACAAGATTCCCGGCAAGAAGGTCATCATCATCGACGCGTGCCACTCCGGGCAGTTCATTGCGCGCGACGGCGCGGTGACGCAGGTATCCTCCTCCGCGTTCAACAGTCAGGTGGTCAACCTCTTCGCCAATGATGATCAGCTTTCCGGCGATGTCAGCCGCACAGCGGTCGTGCTGGCGGCGGACGGCAGCGAACTGCTCAGCGAGGAAGCACCCGAATTCATTGACCGCGCTGGGGAAACGAATTTCGCCAAGAGCGGCTACTACGTCATTACCGCCTGCCGCTCCGAGGAAAAGAGTGTCAGCACCGGCTACGACAGCAACGGTGACGGCAAAATCGACCGCTACTTCGGCTTGTTCACCTACGGCCTGTGCTACGGCAACGGCTGGAACCTCGCCCGAAACGCGGCGATTTCGTCCCTGAACGCCGACTTGAACAAGGACAGCAAGGTGACGCTTTACGAAGCCTATGTCTATGCCAAAGTGATGGCGCAGTCCCACAACCCGAACCAAACCGCCCAGATTTGGCCCGAAAACAGCGCGTTTGTGCTGTGGGGAAAATAATGTTTCTTCTCCGCTGGATTCAATATCCGGCGGAGTTTTTATGCAGGAAAACGCCGTCTGCGCGGCGAATTGTACGGTGCAAGAAAAGCGTGGAGGGCAGAAAATCATGCTGATTCGCAATGCGACGCTGCAAATGAGCGCGACGGAGCGCGCCTGCATGGATGTGCGCGTGATGAACGGCTGCGTGTGGGAGATGGGCGCGGCGCTTGTGAAGGGGCTGTACGAATCCGAAACCGACCTGTGCGGCGACGTGCTGATGCCGGGGCGGATGCTGGAAACGCCCGTCCCTGCGGCGGACGAAAAGACGCTTCGGTTGCTGTGCCGGAGGCTCTACCGCGAGGGCGTGCGGTATTTCGTGGCTGATTGCCCGGCGGATGCGCTCCTGCGCGTGCAGAATCGCCCGGAACGCCGCGGCGCGCTGCCTGTGACGGCACTGCCGAACCCCGAACCGCTCCGCTCCGGCACGGGAATGCCCCTGACGCGCTGGACGGCGGCGGGCGAATTTATCAGCATGATGGACGAACACAGCGGCGACTGAGAGGTATATGAGATGAAGCAATCCCATCAAAATAGCGTCCTTTTCTGCGAAAGCGACCTCTATGCGCTGATGCAGCCGGATGCGCGGAAGCTGCTGGCGCTATCGGACGAGGTGGATTTCCCGGCGCTGCGGGGGCAGTTTCGCGGGGAGAATCTGCCGGAAATCTATCGGCGATTATCCGAAATCGCGGGCGCTGACCTCATGCCGCTGTGCGAGACGGAACAGCAATTGCGGCAGAAAATGCGGATTCCGGCGGACAGCGAGGTTCCGCTGAACCATCAGCAGAAACGGTTTTTGCGGGAAAATTACGCGCACCTGACGACCTTCACGGGCGCGTATGAAGCTGAGCGATTTCTGGGACTACGCGCGATTCAGGCGATGCAGCTGCGGGACACGTCGCCGGGGTATGCCGTGCTGGGAGCGTACCTGTTTAGTCAGGCGATGTGGCTGGCGCGGGAGGTGCAGCAAAACGGCTATGCGCGGGTGAATTTTCTGGCGCGGGATGGATATTTCGTCAAGGTGGCTTTCGAGCGGCTGAATGAAGTGCTGCGCCTGCCGGTGGAAACGGGCTATGTGCGCATTTCGCGTCAGGCGGCGCTTCCCCTGCAATTTCCCAAAGCAATTGACCTACTGTCCCTGCCGCTGCTCATCGACATGACCGCTCACACGCCGGATTCGCTGCTGATGCTCCTGCATCCGATTGCGACGGAAAACGCGCGGGCGGCGCTGGCGGCGGAACTGCCGATGCATCAGCGGATGGATGCGCGGACGCAGTGGAACTTCGTGCGCATCTTCCGCGAAAAAGGGTATGACGCGGAAAAATATCAGCAGTACGAAAAGAATGCGAAGGCGTATTTGCTGCCGATGTTCGCGGGCAAATGCGCGACGTTCGATGTGGGGTACAACCTGCGGTCGGAAACGGTGATTCAGCGGCTGACGGGGGCGGACGTGACAGCGTACATCACCCACATTGACAGCGATTTGCCGATGCGCCGAGGTGTGCCGTTCCGGACGCTGTATGGCACGTCGCCGTATGTGTCATGGGTGGCGCGGGAGCAGTTTCTGCTGGAAAGAGGCGCGGCGACGATTGGTTATGACGCGCACGGCGCGGTGCTGGGGCAGGCGGACGTGCCGAGCAGCACGGTGCAGCAGATGCAGACGGACGCGATGCGGTTCGTTGCGGATATGGCGGATACGTTCGGGGCACGGCTGATGGATATGCACTTCCGCCCGCAGGATGGCTGCGCGGCGTTTGAACATTTCCTGCACACGGGGGCGATTCAGGCGGGTGCAGAGGTGGAAAACGCTTTTCTGGATGGTCAGGCGGGCAGCGACACGACGCGGGTGCAGTGGCGCTTGATGCAGACGGACGCGGAGCAGGCGCGTCATCCATTGCCCAAGTGGATGCGAAAATTGCAGCGCGCGGCGATTCGGCTGGCGCATGACCCGCAATCCATCCGCCGGAAGTTATAATATTCTCATGAAATTCTCATGAAAATGCCCACCTGCTCTGCCGAAAATGACATTTCCTGCCCTTTACGAAAGGCGCGGGTTTGTGGTACAATAGGCGGGGATTACGACGAAAGGGGCTCCTTCCTTGAAGAAAAAGAAATGGGGCAGGATTCTCAGCATTGGCTTTATCCTCCTGTCGATGCTGGTTGTGGTGCTGATTGCGTTCAACAACCCGGAGCTGATGAACGCATGGGACGTGCTTTTCACGCTGGACAAGCGGTGGCTGCTGCTGTGCCTGCTGGCGATGGTCGGCTATGTGTATGCCGAGGGCGCGGGGCTGTGCACCTTCCTGCGGATGGAGGGGTACAAAGTCAGCCTGAATACGGCGACGCATTTCTCCTTCGCGGGCATTTATTATGCGAATGTCACGCCCGGCTCGTCCGGTGGTCAGCCGATGCAGATTTACCTGATGAGCCAGCGCTCGATTCCCGCGGGCGTGGCCACATCGGCGCTGACGGCGCGGTATTTCTTCAATCAGCTGACATTGGTGGTGATGACGCTGCTGCTGTGGCTGAGCAACCGCGTGTATGTGGCGGAGCACTTGGGCAATGTCATCCCGCTGATTATCCTGGGCTGCGTGGTGAATTCCTTCTGTGTGCCGTCGATTCTGCTGGTGACGTTCCACCGCTCGTGGGTGGAGAAAATTGTGCAGTGGGGCATCCGCTTCCTGACGAAAATCCACATCTGCAAGAAGCCGGAGCAATGGCAGGCATCCGCCGAAACGACGATTGAGCATTTCCACGGTTCGCTGATGGATTTGGTGCATCACCCGATGCACCTGCTGGCGCAGCTTGTGATTTCGGTGGTGGAAATGTCGTGCCTGATGGTCGTGCCGCTGCTGGTGTACCGTGCCATGGGTCTGACCGGCACGCCGTGGTATCATGTGCTGACGGTTTCGTTCCTGCTGTTCGTGTCCGCCAGCTACACGCCCCTGCCGGGTGCGTCCGGCGCGCAGGAGGGCGGATTTCTCGTTTACTTCGGCAGCGTTTTTACCGGCGGCACGGTGTCCGTCGCGCTGCTGGTGTGGCGGTTTATCACTTATTATTTGTGCCTGCTTGTGGGCTGCGCGGACTCCATCTTCACCAGCCTGCGCAAGCGCGTGAAGCCGATTCGGCATGAGAAAAAGGGACAGACAAAGGAGCAATCATGAAACAGCAGGTGCATGGCAATGTGACCGGCGTGCGCGATACGCTGATAGAAGCGCTTGGTCAATTATACGATTATGAGGTGGATGAGGACACGTTCCTCCCGCGCGAGCTGATGCAGGTGCTGGCGCGTTTTACGGGCGTGCTGAACCGGGAAATCGCGGTGTACATTACGCGCGACGGCGAAGTGGTGGACGTGTCCATCGGCACTGATCGGGACGTGGAGCTGCGCGACTACCGCCTGCGCCGCAACACCCAGCGCCTGAGCTGCGTCCGCTGCATCCACACCCACCCAAATGGCGACGGACGCCTCTCCGATGTGGATTTGTCGGCGCTGCGGTCGTTCCGCTATGACGCAATGGTCGCCATCGGCTGCTTGAAGGGCGAGCCGACGTTTGTGCAGAGCGCGTTTTTGGTGGAGAAGCAGAATCTACTGATGGACGAGCCCGTCCGCTGGTACAAGACGCCCGATGGCGATTGGATGCGGCAAATCACCGAGAGTGACCGCATTGTCGGCTGGGAGGCGGACGAGAAGGGCACGCACGTCAAGGAACGCGCCGTGCTGATGGGCATTGAGAGCATGGAATCGCTGGATGAGCTGGCGCGCCTGGCGGACACCGCCGGGGCGGAGGTCGTGGGGCAATTCCTGCAAAAGAAGGATAAGCCGGATACGGCGCTGTTCATCGGGCGCGGGCGCGCGGATGAATTGTGCCGGCAGTGTCAGGCGCTGGAAGCCGACTTGTGCATCTTCGACGAGGAACTGACGGGCATTCAGGCGCGCAATCTGGAGGAGATTCTGCGCGTGAAGGTGGTTGACCGCACGACGCTGATCCTGGACATCTTCGCCCAGCGCGCATCGTCCGCCGAGGGCAAGCTGCAAGTCGAACTGGCGCAGCTGCAATACCAGTCCAGCCGCCTGATTGGGCAGGGCTTGGTGCTGTCGCGGCTGGCGGGCGGCATCGGCACGCGCGGGCCGGGCGAATCGAAGCTGGAGATGAACCGCCGCCACATCCGCGAGCGCATGACGGAACTCCGCCGCCGCTTGGATGCGGTGGAGAAGCAGCGCGAACTGCGCCGCAAGAGCCGCGAGAAGAACGAAATCCCCGTCGTCGCGCTGGTCGGCTACACCAACGCGGGCAAATCGACACTGCTGAACCAGATGACGGGCAGCGATGTGTATGTGCAAGACCAGCTGTTCGCGACGCTGGACGCGGTCAGCCGCCGCATCGAGACGGCGGAGCACACACCGTTCCTGCTGGTGGACACGGTTGGGTTCATCCGCAAGCTGCCCCACGCGCTGGTCAGCGCCTTCCGCTCGACGCTGGAAGAAGCTGTGCTGGCGGATGTGCTGGTCATCGTCAACGACGGCGCATCGGAGGAAATCATGCAGCAGCACGACACGGTGCAGCAAGTGCTGTCTGACCTCGGCGCGACGGAGCAGCCGCGCATTGAGGTCATCAACAAGTGCGACCTGTACACCGATGAGGCGGGCGCGCCGATGCTGATTCCGGGCGCGGTACGGTTGAGCGCAAAAACGGGCGAGGGCATCGCGGAGCTGCACGCGCGCATTGCGGAGCAGCTGCAAAAGACCTACGCGCCCGTAACGTTCGTGCTGCCGTTTGACCGCTTCGGCTTGGTGGGGCAGATTCGCCCGCTGGGACGCGTGATCAATGAGGAATACACGGATACGGGGCTTGAACTGACGGTGGTGCTGGCGAATGCCGACCGCGACCGCTTGGTGAGCAAGTATGGGAAAGAAATCCTGAAGGGGTAAGTCCGTTCCCTAAATAAACACGCGGGCATAGTATGCAAGCGTCACCAACTCAATCGCGAAAAAGGGAGTCCAGAGGGTCGAAGACCCTTTGGCGGAATCCAGAGGCAGCGCCTCTGGGAAAGGAAGTTGCAATTCATGCAGAAGGCAAAAGTACGGGAAAATGTGAAGGAATACGCATTGCTGACGCTCGGCACGGTGATTATGACGCTGGGCATCTACTTCTTCAAGTTTCCGAACCATTTTTCCACCGGCGGCGTCAGCGGTATGGCGGTCATTTTGAGCCATTATATTCCGAACTTCACCAATGGCGATTTCGTCATGATGATCAACGTCCTGCTGCTCATCGTCGGCTACATTGTGCTCGGCAAGGGCTTCGGCGGACGCACGACGTATGTCAGCCTGCTGATGTCGGGACTGACGTGGGGGCTGGAGCGCATCATTCCGATGAACGCGCCGATGACCTCCCAGCCCCTCATGGAACTGATTTTCGCCGTCAGTCTGCCCGCGGTCGGCTCGGCGATTCTCTTCAACCTCGACGCGTCCTCCGGCGGCACGGACATTGTCGCCATGATTCTGCGCAAGTACACCAGCCTCAACATTGGGCGCGCGCTGATGTGCAGCGACCTCATCATCACCCTGATGGCGTGCGTCGCGTTTGGCATGGAAACCGGGTTGTTCTGCATCCTCGGTCTGGTGATAAAGAGCCTGCTGGTGGACATGGTGCTGGAAAACATCAACACGCATAAATACTTCCATATTATCACGACCAAACCGCGCGAAATCGAGCAGTATATTACGAACGTGCTCAAGCGCGGCGCGACCGAACTGCACGGCGAAGGCGCGTACACGCACGAGGGCCGCACGGTGCTGATGACGGTGATGAAGCGCCACGAGGCGATTATGCTGCGCAAGTACGTCAAGATGGTTGACCCCCACGCGTTCGTGCTGATTATGAACACGGGCGAAATCATCGGCAAGGGCTTCCGCGGCACGAACTAAGGGAGAAGCATCATGGAACACATTACGAGCCTGAAAAACCCGAAAGTCACCGCGTGGAAGGCGCTCAAAGACCGCAAGGGCCGCCGGGAAAGCGGCTGTTTTCTGGTGGAGGGGCGCAAGATGGTGGAAGAAGCGCTGAAATCCGCTTTTGACGTGGAAGCAGTGCTGGTGCAGGAAGGAGTCTCTTTCCCCGACGGGCTGACCATGCCGGTTTACGAGCTGCCGGAGCATGTGCTTACGGCGGTCTGCGACACCAAAACGCCGCAGGGCATCGCCGCCGTCGTGCGGATGAAGGAGCAAAGCGCACTGGGGAAGCACATCGTCGTCCTCGACGGCGTGCAGGACCCCGGCAACGTCGGCACAATTATCCGTACGGCGGATGCGGCGGGGCTGGATGGCGTGCTGCTCTCGAATCAGTGCGCGGACGTGTTCAGCCCGAAGGTGCTGCGCGCGACGATGGGCAGCATCTTCCGCATGAACCTGCGCACGACGGACGATTTGCCCGGCGAACTGACGAAGCTGCGCGAAAAGGGGTACAGCATCCTGTCCTCGCAGCTGGACGGCACGCCGTTCTATGAGCGGCAGGGCGTAGCGGAACGCTTTGCCCTCATCATCGGCAACGAGGGCAACGGCGTGAGCGAACAAGTGCAGCAGACCGCGACGCACCGGGTTCGCCTGCCCATGCGCGGCGGCGCGGAGAGCCTGAATGCCGCGATTGCCGCCGCCATCATGATGTACGAGCTGATGCGGTGATTTTTCCCAGATTGGATATTGACAGAACAACGACCCGATGATATAATGACACTCCCGATGTGCGAAAAAGCACGACATCTGCCAAAATAGTGAGCAGCGCTGTCCGATTCCCGCGAAGAAAAACGCGGCAGGACGGCGCTGCTTTTTTGGTGTCGGCAAAAAAATTGACGTGCGCGCATCCAAAGGAGGCAAGCCATGGAACAGCAGGGGATAAATCCGCCTTTCATCGTGACAGACGGGCTGACAAAGACATACATCCGGCGGGAGAAACCGGAGAATGGCGGCATCACGCGCCTGTGGCGGCGGGAAACACGCGAGGTGCAGGCGCTCAGGGACGTATCCTTCCGCATTGGGCGCGGGGAACTCGTCGGGCTGATTGGACCGAATGGCGCGGGCAAGAGTACCTTGGTCAAGCTGATGACGGGTATCCTGACGCCGACGAGCGGCAGCTGCACGGTGGATGGGCGCACGCCGTGGGCGGAGCGGAAGGCGCATGTGCGCAGCCTCGGCGCAGTGTTCGGGCAGCGGATGCAGCTCTGGTGGGACGTGCCGATTCGCGATTCGTTCGACCTCCTGCGCGACATTTACAGCATTGACGAGGGGCGCTATCGGCATCGGCTGGATGAATTGACGACGGCGCTGGACTTGGGGGACATCATGCAGTCGCCGCTGCGGCAATTGTCGCTTGGGCAGCGGATGCGCGCGGAGCTGTGCGGGTCGCTGCTGCATGAGCCGGGGCTGCTGTTCCTCGATGAGCCGACCATTGGGCTGGACGCAGTGAGCAAATTGAAGCTGCGGGAGTTCCTGCGGGTGGAGAACGAGACACGCCGGACGACGATTTTGCTGACGACGCACGACATGGAGGACATGCGCGCGCTGTGCAGCCGGGTGATGGTGCTGGGACACGGCCAGCTGCTCTATGATGGCACGCTGACGAACCTGCTGCACCGCTACGACACCGCGCACACGCTGACCGTCACCTACGACGGTGCGGCGGATGCGTCGAAGCTGCCGCAGGGCGCAGTGAAAGACGGCGATACATGGCGAATTACCCTGCAAAAAGACGGCGACTTGTCCGAAACCATGCGGCAGGTGATGGCGGCAGGGAAAATGCACGAAATGGCGATTGAGGAACAGAACGTGGATGAGCTGATTGCGCGGATGTACCGGGAGATGGCGCTATGAAGACGTTGATTGCATCGTGGAAGCCGTATTTCTCCCTCTACCGGCTCAAAGCTATGCAGGAGACGCAGTACCGCGCGGCGGCGCTGGGCGGGCTGGTGACGCAGGCGTTCTTCGGGCTGCTGTATGTGTTCCTGTACACGGCGTTGTTCCGGGGGGAAAATCAAGCGGAACTGGCGGAAACCATCACCTATGTGTGGCTTCAGCAGATGTTTTTCCGCGTATTGCTGATGAACGACACGGAGCTGATACATCAGGTGATGACGGGCGGGTTGGCGTATGCGGTGCTTCGCCCGGTCGATCAGTATCGCTTCGCGTTCGTGCGGAACATGGCGCAGCGGCATGTGAATGCGCTGATGCGGCTTGTGCCGATGATTGCGCTGCAATTCCTGCTGCCGACCGCGTGGCGGATGCAGCCGCCGGAAAGCCTGCTCGCACTGATGCAGGCATTCGTATCGCTGCTCATCGGCGTGATGAACCTGTGTGCGATTGCGGGCATTTCAGGCGCTATCCTGATGCAGACGATGGACAACCGCGGCATCAACGCCATCATCACCTTCATCAGCAACGCCTTCGCGGGCAACATCATCCCCCTGACGCTCTTCCCGGACAGCGTGCAGGCACTCATCCGCTATCAGCCGTTCGCGCAGTCGCTTGATGCGCCGATTCGCATGTATCTGCACGCGCAGGCGGCGGGGGAGTGGGCACTGAACATCGGCGTGCAGCTGCTTTGGCTGATGCTGCTGGTCGCCCTTGGGCGCAGAATGTGGCGGCATCAGCTGAATCAGCTCACGATTCAGGGAGGGTGAAGCGAGATGAAGTATGTGTTTCATGCCCTGCGGATGCAGTGGCGGTGCGCGACGCAGTACCGCGCGTCGTTCTGGATGCAGACGCTGGCGCAGCTGGTGATGTCCGGCAGCGAATTGATGGCGGTGCTGGTGCTGCTGGGGCGGTTCACGTCGGTTGGGCAGTGGTCGGGGAGCGAAATCATGTTCTTCTTCGGCATGATGCAGATGACGTTCGCCATCACGGAGTGTGTCGGGCGCGGGCTAACAGCGTTTTCGCGGGTCGTGCAGGGCGGTGAGTTCGACCAGATTCTCCTGCGTCCACGGAATCTGCTTCTTCAGGTGCTGTGCAGCAGCACTGACCCGCGTCGGCTGGGAACGGCGGCGCTGGGGATTGTGTTGATGTGGCTTTCGGTCACGCAGCTGCAAATTCCGTGGACGCTGGGGAGCACGGTGCTGCTGCTGATTTCCGTCGCGGGGACGGTGCTGATGCTGCTTGGGCTGTTTCTGGTGGAAGCGACGCTGTGCTTTCTGTCCGTGCAGTCCATCGAGGCGGTGAATATCCTGACCTACGGCGGGCGAACGGCGTGCGAGTATCCGGTGGATATTTACCCGCGCCCGATTCGGCTGCTGTTCATGTATGTCGCGCCGTTTGGGCTGTGTATGCACGTTCCGGTGAGTGCGCTGCTGCATCACCCGATGGTGGATTGGCCTGCATGGACGGCGTACCTTGCGCCGCTGGCAGGAGCAGCGTTCTTTGGGCTGATGGCGCTGGTGTGGCGGAAGGTCGGGGTCAGGCGGTACTGCTCGACGGGGTCGTGAGAGCAGGGAAACTTGGGGCGGCTTTCCGTTCCTCATCGCTCATTGCTAAGGCACCACCGCACAATTCGGCGGCGCGTCTGGCGATGTCTTTTCCGCCATCTGCGGCATGCAAATTTCTCGATTTACCGCCAGTAAACCTTCGAAATTTGCATTTGCATCTGACGAAAAATCCATTCGCCAGCCGACCACCTCATTTGTGCGGTGTTACCCTAATTCTCTTCGCTTTATCATCAATTTCTCATCTTTATTGGTTGCTTTTTTGCGTAAAGTAGGGTACAATGTTCATGGTGAGTTCATTTTTCGCCTTCACCTTCATTCATCCACATTCATACCCGATTCATTCAGGAGGCAGCCATGCAAAATTACGTTTTCATGACAGACAGCGACAGCGACCTGCCGCTGGAACTCAAACAGCAGTACGACATTCCTGTCGTCTACATGCCTTACTCCATGGATGGCAAAGAGTACTTCGACGACCTCGGCCAGTCGCTGAACCATAAGTCCTTCTACGACAAGATGCGCGCGGGCAGTCAGCCGACGACCTCCGCGCTCAACGAGACGGTCTACATGGAGTACTTCGAGCCGATTCTCTCTTCCGGGCGCGACCTGCTCTTCGTCGCCTTCTCCAGCCAGCTCAGCGCGACCATTCAGGCGATTTACGCCGCGCGCGAGGAACTGCTGAAACAGTACCCGGAACGTAAGTTCATCGTGGTGGACACGCTGTCCATCTCCGCGCCGCAGACGATTCTCGTCCTCAAGGCGCATGAGATGTACCGCGCGGGCAAACCGATGGAGGAAGTCGCCCAGTGGCTGGAGGACAACAAGCTCCGCGCACAGGCGTGGTTCACAGTGGATGACCTGAAGTACCTCCAGCGCGGCGGACGCATCTCCGCGACGGCGGCGGCACTCGGCACGCTGCTGGACTTGAAGCCCATCCTGACCGAAACGCTCGAAGGCAAGCTTGCCGCCGCGGGCAAAGTGCGTGGCCGCCGCAAGGCGATGAGCTACATCCTTGAGAAGGCGGTGGAGAACGTCGCCGATCAGAAGGAAGCCATGGGCATCATCCTGCACGCCGACGCGATGGACGATGCCCAGAAGCTGCGCCAAATGCTGGTGGAGAAACTGCCGGAGATGGACATCCGCATCTACCCCGTCGGCCCCGTCATCGGCACGCACGCCGGCCCCGGTACGATTGCGTTCTGCTTCCTCGGCAAAAAGCGCGAAATTTGATTTGTCCGCCGTCTGTTCTACGCGAACAGGCGGCAATCTTTATATTTGAAAGGAAAAATTTTTGTAGTCTCCCAACATTCCGCCCGCTGCCGGTACTATCATGGCAGAATCACAGATGCCAAGCGAAAGGAGGAGAATCATGCTGGATACGAAGCGCTACTGGCAGGAGGAGTGGGCGGCGCGTGTGCTGCGGTGGGCACGCGGAAAGACTCGCACGGCGCAGGAGGCGGAGGATCTCGCGCAGACCGTGCTGCTGGAATGGCTGCGGGCGGTTCGGGCGCAGGAAGAACGCGGTGTTTGCGTCGCGGAACCGGAGCACCTGCTCTGGCGAATCGCGCGGTTCGTCTGGTGCAAGTCGCTGCGACCGGGGACGTATTACCGCTGCGAGCCGCTGTCGGAGAAGCTGTCCGCCGGGGAAACGCCGGAGGAATCCGCCGAACGGCAGGATGAGCAGCGCCGTCAGACCGCATTCGTCCGCCGGCAAATCATGCGCCTAAGCCGCATCCAGCGGGAAACGCTTGTCTGGTACTATCTGGAGAACCGAACGACGGCAGACATTGCCCGGCGCTTGCGGGTCTCGGAGAACACCGTTCGCTGGCATCTGAGTGATTCGCGAAAGAAAATTCGGGAGGCTGATGGGAAAATGACATCGACGGAATTTGTGTACTGCCCGAAAAAGCTGCACGTTGCCATCAACGGCGAAGCGTATGACGACCGCCTGACTCGCGAGGTGCTGGACAATCTGCTGCATCAGAACATTCTGCTCCGCTGCTATGCGCAGGGGCAGACGGCGCAGGAGCTTTGCGACGAGCTGGGCGTGGCGCGCCCGTACATCGAGGATGCGGTGAACGTGCTGCTGCGCGACGAGCTGCTGACGGCTGACGGCGGGCGTGTGCGGACGAACTTCATCATCACCAGCGGTGCGCAGGAGGAAGCGCGGCTGGCAGTGTACGATGCGCACAAGGACGAATTGTCACGCGAGATTGTCCGGCAGCTGATGGCGTACGAGCAGGAGATTCGCGCCATCGGCTTCATCGGCTGCGATGTGCCCATGCCGCGCCTGCTTTGGTGGCTCATCTACCGCTGCACGGCGGCACTGCCGAATCCGGCGGAAATGCCGCCACGGCCGTATCATGCGGATGGCGGGGCGTATCACCTGATGGGCTTCGCGCGCGAGCCGGGGAACAGGCATTATCTGGCGTGGGATTACAATGGCCCGATGTACAACGATGGCTTCCGTTGGTTCGGCTTGCAGCACTTCGGGAACAGTCCGGTGCAGGATTTGTTCGAGCTGAACCAGCCACACATGGGGAAGCTGTGCGCACTGCTGATTCGGCTTATTCTGGCGGATTTCGACCCGTCGTGCGTGACGGCGGATGAGCAGGAGCTGCTGGCGGAGCTGCTGGCGCGCGGATTCCTGCGGAAGGCGGACGGCAGCATCAAGCCGAATTTCTGCGTCCTGACGCGCGAGCAGGTTCAGCGGCTGCGGCAGGAAGTTTTTCTGCCGATTGTGGAGGCGGTTCAGCCCGCGTGGACGCGCGTCTGCAATGAACTGCGGACGCTCTGCAAGGCGAGTGTCCCGAAGCATTTGCAGGCGCTGGCGGACTTGCCGTTGCACATGGCGGCACTGGCGGCGGGCTACATGACGGAGCAAATCGCGTATGCGTACGGCGCACTGGAAAAGCCGGAAACGCCGGAGGATGCGGCGATGTGGACGCTGGTATACGAGCCGGAAATTAAGGTAACACCGCACAAATGAGGTGGTCGGCTGGCGAATGGATTTTTCGTCA